>Ga0066388_100002017_pt1 | contig 12058 bp, 10 predicted proteins | sample PanSoiMetaGPlot6_FD_64539 | JGI IMG/M metagenome (GOLD analysis project Ga0066388, IMG submission 64539) | Tropical forest soil microbial communities from Panama analyzed to predict greenhouse gas emissions - Panama Soil - Plot 6 (Hybrid Assembly) | ecosystem: Environmental > Terrestrial >... | reverse complement strand
CGCTTCGACAACGCCACCGAGAGCGGCGCGCAGTGCACCGCGATGTCGCGCGCCATTTCGCGCGCCGCGCCGAGCACGTCCGCGGCGGGCAGCGCCCGGCTCGCGAGCCCGAGCGTCGCCGCTTCTGCGCCCGTGATGTGGCGGCCGGTCAGGAAGAGCTCGGCGGTACGCGCGAAACCGATCGTCCGCGGTACGGTCCAGTGGGAATGCGCGTCGGGGAGGACGCCGCGGCGGACGTGCGCGAAGGCGAGCTTGGCCTCGAGCGCCACCAAGCGGATGTCGCATTGCATGGCCAGGGTGAGGCCGATGCCGACCGCATGACCGTTGATCGCGGCGATCACCGGTTTGCGCACCTCCCACGCGGGAAACGTGAGCGGATCGGCGCTGAACTCGGGCTCCTCGCGCCGCGCGAACGTGTCGGCGCCGGCCGCCAGATCCGCGCCGACGCAAAAGGCGGTTCCAGCACCCGTCACGATCACGGCGCGTACGTCGTCGCGGCCGTCGCATTCGCGATAGGCGCGTGCGAGCGATGCGCCCATCGCACCGGAGAAGGCGTTCCGCTCGTTCGGACGGTCGAGCGTCAGCTCGGCGATGCCGTCGGCGATCGCCACACGCAGATCTATGTAGTCCATTGGTCGGCGCTCCTTGTGCGCACGGATGAGATTGGTGGCCGCGCTGGTGTCCCAATACACGTCCGCATGCTCGGGTATCCAGTGCGTGCGATTCAGAGCGCGAACGGCTCGCGCACCAGACGTTCCGACGGCGCCCCCAGCCGCTGCGCCGCCTGCGCAAGGTTCATCTTCAACGGTTCGCGGCGCGACGGCGGATGGCGCCGGCATGAAGCAGCCGTATTTTCCGCCCTGATGCCCTGACCGCCGTCCCTCCGAATGCGGCTGTTGCCCGGACACCCGATCTGGTGATACCAGTGCCCGTCGTTTGCCGCTTGACCGCGGAGGAGAGACGGATGGCCCGGAGACGATCATGCAAGCCGTCATCCAGGCGGGTGCACTGGGCCGCGCTGGCATGCGTCTTTTCGACCGCGCTCGCCGGGGCGAGTGTGGCGCGGGCGCAGATCACGGTCATCGACAACTTCGAGTCGTACGCCAACGATGCTGCGCTCCAAGCGGCATGGGTCGCCATTCCACCCCTACCCACCGCGAACGTGACGCTCGACACGACCGGGATCAATGGCAAGTCGATGAGTATCGACTACGACGTCAGCGCCGGGACGAATGCGGTCGAGTTCACCTTCCCCGCCGACCAGGACTACACGCTCCGGACGACGATCCGGATCCTCTATCAGGCCGTCTCCGGGAGCACCGATGAGGACATCGTCCTCGAGCTTCGCGACGCCGCGAACAACGTGCTGGGGACCGGTGTTGCACCGGACGGGACCAGCCCAGGGGTGAAGCGCTTCGAGGTGGACATCGTCCACAACTTCTCGAACCTCGCCCATGTCCGCAAGGTGCGGCTCGCCATCCGGGATGGAGGGGACTCGAGCGGCACCGGCACCGTGCTCTTCGACGACATCACCGTCAGCTCGGGAACCTACTCCACCTGTCGGACGTGCCACGGCGAGTTTATCGGCAAACCACACGTCGCGTTAACGGACGGACTGCTGTGGAGCCCCGACCTGCATGACATTCACCGCATCACCATGCTCAACTTCGATTGCAACACGTGTCACACAGGCTCGACGTTCATCCCGGTGTTCATCGGCTCTTCGAACGGCGGCACTGGACTGCCCGGGATCGGATGTCTCGGCTGTCATGGCCGTGAAGAGGACCTCGGGCACGACAACATCTCGCCAGGTCGAGCCGCCGGTCTGAATCAGCACCACCACAAGGCCGGGGTTACGGAGTGCGCCCGTTGTCACGAGGACGCGAATCCAGCGAACTACACGCCCGTGGGAGAGAACTTCCTGCCGGCGTACTACCGGCTCCCGGACGCCGCGCATCCGAACAAGCCCACGGATCCGTGCTCGAGGTCGGAACTCTTCGTGAGCGTGATCAAGGGATTGGACAACGATGGCGACCTTCGTTACGAGCAGACCGATCCGGATTGCCAGCGCGCCGCCGCCGCCCCTGCGCTGGGCACCATCGGGCTGATTGCGTGCCTCGGACTGCTGGCGGGATTCGGTTTCTGGCGGCTGCGCAGGACGTAGCGGCGACCTTCAGGTCGCCATGGCGCTGCGGAGCAGCGCCAGAAAACTAGGCATTGCCCCGCGGCGCCTGAGGCCGCCCGACACGGTTGCTGGCGCCGCGGGCCAAGGCTTTATCCGCCAATTCGAAGATCACAGGCTCGCCGTATTGGGCGCCGCTCCGCGACGCCGTAGCCGCGCGAAGTGCGGCTCAAATATGCGACACCACAGCTGAGCTGCTTGAGCGCCGCGGCGCTGGGGCCGTGCGGAGCGCGGCCGTCCAGGATCCTGCTTGCGACGTTCATTCGGGCATCGGCGGGCGACGCCGCGGGCCGACGACCAGGGTGGCTTGGCAAGCCTGCAGACGCGGATACGATTATTCTCTAGAATGCGGGCGTTCGGGGCAGTGGCGCTCTCGCCTGCGCGGGCGAAGTGGGGGACGACCGTGATGATCCTGAGGTCGAAGCGGATACGCGCACTCCTGATTCTGCTCGCTGTCTCGGCCGCGGTGAGGTCGTCGACCCCGGCCTACGCGGCGGACGAAGGTGAGATGGCCGCCGTGAACCCGGCGACACTCAAGTTTGAGCCGATCCCCAACATGCCGAGCTGTTCGTCGGCCGCGATCCTGCGCGGCAATCCGCGCTTCGGGCCCGCGTGGGTGCTGCTGAAGTTGGCTTCCGGTTGCAAAGTTCCGTGGCACTGGCACACGGCGAACGAGGACATGGTGGTCATCAGTGGACGCGGCAGTTTCGACATGAAGGACGGTCCGTCGTTGCAGTTCGCACCTGGTGCGTACGCGTCCCTGCCGACTAAACACGTCCACCGTGCCAGCTGTTCGCGGGCGTGTCTGCTGTTCAGCATCGCCGACGCCGCGTTCGACATCAATTATGTGGATGACAGCGGACGAGCGATATCCCTTGAGCAGGCGATGAAACCGACACCAGGACGGAGGGGGAGGAAGAGATGATGTGTTCGCGACGGCTCCACGGGAGCGGTGCCGTTGCGCGACGCCGCTGTAACGACGTCTGAGGAGTCCGGCTCTCGCGCGTGGGACGAACCGAACATGGACCCAGCCGCTGCCGCCAACCGGGAATTCTACGACACGCTGTGGTCGGCTTGTTATGTCGTCCTGCCGCATCGTTTCAATACGTGGCCGCTGCTCTCGGCGCTGGCCGCCTCGACGCCGGCGCGACTCGAGATCGGGCCGGGCCTACGTCCCCGGCTTCCGATCCCCGGCACGTACTTCGTCGATGTGAGCCGACCCGCGCTCGCCGCCTTACAGGCCCGCGGCGGCCGCGCGATGATGGGCGATATCACCGCGTTGCCGTTCCCGGACGGCACGTTCGACGCGATCTGCGCCTTCGACATCGTCGAGCACGTCGCGGACGAGCAGCAAGTCTTTCGTGAGATCGCGCGGGTCGCGAGAGACAACGCCACGGTGATCTTCTCGGTCCCGCTGCATTCGGCACAGTGGAACGCGTTCGACGATCTGGTCGGCCACGTTCGCCGCTACGATCTCGACCACCTGCTCGCCGTCCTGGACGCGCACGCGTTCTCGCTGGAGCAGAGTGCCGTCTTCGGCATGGAGCCGCGCAATCGCTGGGTGCTCGATTTCACCGTCTGGGCACTCACGCGGCGACGCGTCCAGGCGATGCGCTGGTACAACAAGTTCTTTCTCCCCCTTGGTCTGTTCCTCCAGCCGCGCCTGGCATTGGCGGACGGCTTGATCGACGTGGAGCGGGTCGACGAGGTGCTGCTCGTCTGCCGGTGCAGAGGCGCATCGTCGCCGCGCCGCGGCGAGCGCGCGTCGGTCGGCGCGCGGCGCGCTGACCCCGGTGCGTCGAGCGTGTGCCCCGCCGCAGGTGGTCACGGGCAGCCATGACGAGCCCCGCCCGCCTTGCCTTTCTGGCCTCGGCCGTGTCGGTCGGCGGGCTTGCGCTGCATGCCGCGGTGGGCGGCGAGCCGCACTTTGTGGTGGTCGGCGCACTGACGCTCGGCTTGGGCGGCCTCGCCATCACCGGTGTCGTGTTCCCGAAGCTCGAACTGTGGGGCCGGGTCGTGTTCCGCGGACCGCCCGCGAGCGCGCGCGTCGCGCTGACGTTCGACGACGGGCCCCATCCGGTGACCACGCGGCGCGTCCTCGCGGTACTCGCGCGCACGCGCCACCGCGCGACGTTCTTCGTCCTGGGTGAAAAAGCGCGCCGCCATCCCGACGTCATCCGCGAGATCCACGCCGGCGGCCACACCCTCGGCATACACGGCGATGGCCACGATCGCTTGCTCTCACTCTGGATGCCGCGGTCGATCCGCGACGAGATCGAGCGAGCCCAGAACGCGGTGGAAGCCGCGACCGGGATACGGCCGCGCTTCTTCCGCCCTCCGCTCGGGCACATCAGCATCCATACGGTGCTCGCCGCCCGGCGCGCAGGCGTCACGCTCGTCGGTTGGTCGTCGCGCGGTTACGACGGGATGCGCCGGCGGACGCCGGATGCAGTGATCAGCCGCCTCAGCCGCACGCTGTCCGACGGTGCGATCGTCATGCTGCACGATGCGGCCGAGCATGACGACTTCGAGCCCGCGTCCGTGCGCGCGCTGCCGCGCCTGCTGGCGCTGCTCGACGAGCGCGGCCTGGCGAGCGTGGGGCTCGACGCGTTCCTCAGCGAAGATAGCGCGCCAGCCACTCGAGCGTGGCGTTCCAAGCGACGGTGGCTTGCGGCGCCTGGCGGAAGTTGAACAGGCGCGTACCGCCCGGCACGATGAGCACCTCTACGGTGTCGCCGGAAGCTTTCAGGCGCTCGGCGATCCGCGTGGACTCGTCCGGAAACGCCAACTCATCGTCCGCACCGTGTATGAGCAGCACGGGAGCGCGAATGTATTCCGCCATGTAGTAGGGCGACGCCAGGCGCAGACTCTTCTGGAACTCCTCGTCGTTGGGCGCGTCGGCGTCGACCCGAAACTGCCAGCGCGCCAACTCGAAGAGCATCCACGGCATCAGACTGCGGTGGTCACCCGCATACCAGCGCGGGAAATCGGTGATCGGGGAATAGGCGACCACGGCCTTGATCCGGTCGGGGTCGTGCGCCGCCATGAGCAAGCTGACCACCGCGCCCTCCGAGAAGCCGAGCGCCCCGATGTGATTCTGATCGACCTCGGGATATGCGCGCGTCACGTCGATCGGCAGCAGGAGGTCGCTTTCCGATCGCCAGGCGAAGTAGGTGCGGCGAAATTCCCCGTCGAGCCAGCGCTTGTAGTCGAAGGCCAGGGCAGCGTATCCGTGCGCGGCCAGATCCCAGATCACCCCGTGCATCGAGATGGCCGTCTCGTCCTCCTCCGGATGCACGAGCACAGTGGGAAACGGCCCGGCGCCGGGCGGGCGCGCTCCTTCGACGTGCACGAGGAGTTGATCGCGCTGGAAGTCCGCCGACCAGCGGATCACCTGCGGCGCCGGCTCGCGTGGATGGATGAGAAAATGGTCGACCTGCGTACAGCACCCCGACGCGGCGACGCTGAGTCCGATCATCCCAAGCGCGCGATACAACTGCGCCCACCTGTCACCCCCGACGCCCATACGAACATCGTAGCCTTCCTATAGCCGAGGGCCATTCACCCTTCCGCCAATTGGCCGAACACTCGTAGCGGCGACCTTCAGGTCGCCATGGCGCTGCGAACCAGCGCCCGAGCGCCTATCGGGGCGAGCTCCGCTCGCCATGGCTCGTATCGGCCGTGCGTGTCGCCGCGCGGCTAGTGGTCGAGTCTCACGACGGGGGCGGCTCCCGCTCGGATGCGAACGGCTTCCGGAAATGAAACACCGCGTGCCACGACGATGCCCTGAGGTACGGCGCCGCGACGAGGGCGCGGTCGAGCCGGAGCAGCAGCTTGGCGATCGCCATCGGATACGGCGCGTAGCGCATGACCGGGATGGCCTCGGGAAAGCCGAGCAGCGGGAACGCCACGTAGCCGAGATGGAACCAGCGCAGGGTCCGGAAGCCGGCGACCTGTGCGGCGTCGATCCATTGTTCGACGGTCGGATGCGTGAGGCGCTGTCCCGGGAACGGGTGAATCCGCGCCGCGTGTGCCGCGGCGCGCAGTGCCGCGAGCAGGCGCGAATCGCCGATCGGCTCCGAAATGACGAGATCGCCGCCCTCGGCGAGCGCGGAAAAGAGCTGCTCGAAGACGCGCGGCGCATCCGGCAGGTGGTGCAGGACGCCGCGGCAGACAATCTGGTCGAATGACCGCGGGGCGCAGGGAAGAGATTCGATGTCGCCGGCGACCAGCGCCATCATGCCATTCGTGCCGCGCGCCTCCTTCAGATTCTCGATGCAGAAGTCGATGCCGATCGCCGTTCGGTAGCGCTGCTGCAGCGCCGGCAGCAGCACACCCGTGCCGCAGCCGCAGTCGAGGACGCGCAGGGAGCTGTCCGGACGAAGCAGCGCGAGGAGCTCGTCGCTGTACCAGCGGTGGTAGTACTGCGCGAAGGGCAGGCTGTAGCGCAGGCGCTTCCCGCTCACGAGCCGGCGTTCGTGCGCCAGGCGCTCACTGAGCGAGGGCATTCATCTCCACCAGCTCGATCGCATGCTGCGGCCGCCGAGGCCACCCGGCCAGGTGCATGAGCCAGCGGTCGAGCGTCGAGTACGGGACATAGCCGGTGCGACGAATGGCAAAGCGGCCGGTGAACGCGCCGACGACGAGCGCGTTCCATTGCTGCGGGGATACGTCGTGGGCGCCGTGGATGAACCATACCTGGTGGAGCCCCGGTTCAGCCGCGAGTGCGGCGGCGCGCCGGGCGCCCGCCGAATCGGCGACCCACAGCGTGCGCGTGCCGGGCGGCAGGCGCGGCACGATGGCGGAGAGGTCGCTGCCGTACGCGTCGACGATGACGGTGGCCGGCGTGCCGCGCGAACGGTCGCGGATCGCGTCCGCGATCGCCTGGGTGGGAACCACGTACGCCTTGTTCAAAAATCCGGACTGCGCGAAGTACGCGCCGATCCCCCCGAGCGAGAGCAGCGCCACAGCCGCACACAACGCGGCACCGCTGCGCACCGCCGGGCGGGCGCCGTGCACGAGCAGCATCAGGTAGAACGGCAGCAGGAACAGCAGCCGGCCGGCGACGAACGCGTAGGACACCCACTGATAGGCGCCGACGAAGCCGAGCCCTGCGGCGGGCGCGACGAATCGGCCCCAGCTCGGCCGCTCGCGCATGCCGCGCAGCAGCGCGATGGCCACGAGCGGCGCGAGCACGGCCAGCGCCGCGAGCATCCAGGATGGCAGGGCTTCCCCGGCGGTGAATGAGACGGCGAGGAAGGCGAGCGCCAGGCCGGCGTCGGCCAGCGGGCCAATGACGTGGTAGCCGCTGTGGTGCGCCACCTGGCCCACGGCGCTCGTCATCCCCGCCACCCATGGCACCGACGCCGCCGCGATCACGAGGAGTGGAGCCAGCGCCGACGAGAGCGCGGCCGGGCGCCGCCGGGCCAGCGCCGTCGATGCCATTGCGATCGCGACGCCCGCGACGATCGCGAGTCCTGGCAGGTAGTGGATGTGCAACAGCGCGATGCTCGGCACCGCATACGCGAGCAGCGAGGGAAGCGTCGCCCGGCGCGCGTAGCGGCTGCCCGCGGAGAGCGCGAGCAACGCAAGCAAGAGTTGCACGCTGTAACTCCGCGCCATGCGGCCATAGAGGAGGAGGGCGGGTGAGAGCGTCCACAGAATCAGCACCCAGGTGCGCGTGCGGCGGTCGAGCTCGCGCAGCCAGCAGCGGTCGAGTGCAATCGTCGCGGCCACAGCGATCAGCGCCGAGAAAGCGCGCGCGCCGGCGATGCACGGGCCACCGCAGAACGCATCCATCCAGCCGCGCAACAGGAGGAAGTAGAGCTCGGGATGCACGGTGCCCGGCGGCACCACCCCGGCCGCGCGGTCGAGGCTTGCCTGCTCGTCGCCCCACACCGGAAAGCGGCCGAGGTCGACGAAGAGGAGCGTCGCCTGTACCGGCAGGCACACGACGAGCGGATGCAGTTGGATCCAGGTGAGGAGGCGGAGCGCGCGCCCGCCCGCGGCGCCCAGCGCTGCATCCTCGATCGCCTCGAGCTGCGCCACCTCTCCTCCCGCCGGCGCGCTACTACCCGCCGGCACGGGCAGTCAAGCCGCGATCGCCGAGCGGTACGGTCCTATTCCCTCCGTAGCGGCGACCTTCAGGTCGCCATGGTGCTGCGGAGCAGCGCCGAGCGCCTATTGGAGCGAGCGTTCCCGGGGCGTCGGAGTGGCACGTCCCCCTAGCTGTCCCGTAGCGACGATCCAGCGTTGCGGATTTCCGCCCCAATGAGACCGGTCGAACCTTCGCGGATCATCATGCCGTTGGCCCAGCCGTCGGAGCCGTAGAAGTACTGTTCGTACCGCCAGAGCGTCGTGAAGCTCGCCCCGGAGGCCTTCGTCCAGCGCAGCCGATAGTAGAGGTGTCGTTTCCACGACGGGGAGTGTCCCGTCATGAAATTGAAATCGAAGGGCGTCGGCCAGCTGACGAGGCTTCGGTCGACGGTCAGCGACACCTGATCGCCCGGGTCGGGAGCGAACTCGAATCCGCTCGATGGACCGGTGCGGCTGCCGAGCTCGAACGCACGCCCGTCGACCGACACGACGACCCGACTCGATGAGTCGCAATCCACTTCGATGGGGCGCTCGTCGGGCGTCGCCGAGAGGCTCAACAAGAGATCCCCGATCGAGATCGTGCCGAAGCGGCACGAGAGCGGCGTCACGGGAAGCGCTCGGACGCGAACGGTCACGAACCGATCGAGGAACAACGAGAGGGGGCGCGCCGCGAAGAGCCAGCCGATCGCGCAGCCGACGGCGCCGAGCACCGCTGGAAGGAGAAAGCGACGCATTCGCGACGTCGACAGGTTCAGCCCGCGATTACCGCGCTGTGGGCCGCGGCCCGCGGCGGCTGGTAACGAGAGAAACCACAGATGAACACGGACGGACGTGCCCCATCTGTGTTCATCTGCGGTTCACGACAGGTTGTAGATGCGCCGGACATTGCCGCCCAAGTAGGCGGCGAGAGTCGGTTGCGACAGGCTTTTGACCTGACGACTCAGCGCATCCACCCACGTCGAAGGGTGGTCCGGATGCGGGTAGTCGGTGGCCCACATGAACAGATGCGGGCCGACGTGCTCGAACAGGAGCGGCGCGGCCGTTTCGTCCGGATCGCCGGAGATGAAGCACTGGCGCGAGAAGAGGTCGCTCGGCTTGGATTGAATCGGCAGCGCGCGACCGGAGATCGTCTCGAACACCGCGTCGCAGCGGTCGAGGAACGCACCGAGCCAGCCCATGCCCGATTCGAGAATGCCGAGCCGCAAGGCCGGAAGGCGATCGAGCGTCCCGTAGTCGAGGAACGTGAGGAACGCCTGCTGGACGCCTTGGCGCAGCGTGACGTTGTAGTGAAACTCGCCCTGGCGGCCGAGCTTGTCGAAGCGCACGGGGAGTGACCATATCGGTTCGTACGTAGGATGAATGGCAATCGGCACGCCGAGATCCACGGCGGCCCGCCACAGCGGATCGTGATCGGGGTGTCCGTGCCCCTTGCGCGTGTGCGTGAACGGCGCGACCCATCCACCCTTGCAGCCGTCCGCGACGGCGCGCTGCAGTTCCGCAGCCGAGCCTTCGGGATCGAGCAGCGTGAGGTGGGCAATCGGCACCAGACGACCGCCGCTGCTGCGGCAGAAGTCGGCGATCCAGCGGTTGTAGGCCCGGCAGTATGCCAGTGAGATTTCCGGATCGGTGACCTCACACTCCCACAGCAGATGAATGGTCGGGTACAGGACCGCCGCTTCGAGATGTTCCTGGTCGAGCAGCCGCACGCGTTCGGCCGCATCGCCGGCGCCGTAGGGGATGTGATCCATATAGCGCCGCTCGGGTGAGGGGCGCGCGTTCTCGTCGCCCATCGCGCCCATCAGGCCGAGCACGCCTTTGACGGTGCGCTCGCTCGGCCGGCCGTTCAGTTCCAGATACTCGAGGCCCTGATCGTCGGTCTTGATCCGAATCGCGCGGTCGACGTAGCGCTGCTCCAGGTAGCGCTCCCACAACCACGCCGGTTCGAGAACGTGTCCGTCGGCGTCGATGGTGCCATCGTGCGGGAAGCGTTTTACTTCGTACATGGGACCGCCCTCCTGTTCTCATCACCGCGTGTCGGCGTCGATGTGATCATGGCTGACCCGCCGGCGGCAACCGGTGGCCGCTCTCGTCCACGCGACACCCCCTTGCGGTGCGTTCGTTGGCCATGTTTTCTGAGACGACGCCCGTCATGCCTCGTGTCGACCATTTTAAACGAGAGCGCTCGCCGGGGGTAACCCGGATTCCCGCCAACGCTGCCTCGCGCGTCCGCGATCGCGTCAACCACGCCCTTCTGTCGCGGGACTGGGGCGCGATGCGCGCCTGCGCGGGCGACGAGTTGGTCTTCGACGACCGGCGCAGGTGGTCATTGCTCAGCGGCGGTGTGGACCTGTGGATCAAGAGCTGCGAGACGATTCAAACCGCATCTGGGCTCGCGATATCCGACGAGTTGATCGGCACGGTCGGTGACCGGATCGAGCTCCGGCGCAGAGTGCTGATCGGAACTGGGCCGGACGGTGGCGACTTCGAGAGCGAGCTCATCCTGCTGACCGAGGCCACTCCGGATGGACGGCTGGTGGCGTCGATCAATTTCGACGTCGAGGCACGCGCCGAGGCGTTCGCCGACGCGCAGGATCGATTTCTTGCCGGCGAAGCCGCCGCAGTCGGCGGTCAGGTTCCGCTCCTGCGCGCGATGCATGCGTTCGCGCGTCGCGACTGGGAGCTCTTGCGCGGCTGCTTCGTGTCCGGCGCGGGGATCGCCGATCGACGTGCGACAGCCGACGGCGGTGAGCTCGATCGCGATCACGCGCTCGAATCGTGGCGAGCGTTCGCCGACCGAGTGCCCGACGTGCACGCGGAATCACCGCGAATCCTCGTGTGGAACGCCCACGGCCGCGTCGCGGTGATTCGTCTCTATGCCGCGACGCCGGGAGGCGAGCCGTTCGACGACGTCGTCATCGGCGTGTTCTGGACCGAGGCCGACCGCATCCGCCGCTGTGAGCTCTACGATCCCGACGACGCCGATACGGCGCTGACGGGCTTTGCCGAGCGCTGTTCGCCAGGTGACCCGTAGCGGCGACCTTCAGGTCGCCATGGCGAGCGGAGCTCGCCAGAAGCGCGCTCGGGCGCTGCTCCGCAGCGCCATGGCGACCTGAAGGTCGCCGCTACGGGCACTGAAGCAACGCGTTGCCGACGGCGTCGATGAGCTCGTTGATCTCGACGACGCCACTGCGGTTTGGATCGAGCGCGCGGCACTGCGCGACCGACTCGCCGCTGAGCGCCATGCCGACGCCGAGTATCAGCTCGTCGATGGCGACGTTCCCGCTCGCATCGCAGTCGCCCGTGCATACGGATGATGGCGGTGTGGGGCTTGCCGTCGGCGTCGACGTAGGTGTCTGGGTCATCGTGGTGATCGGATCCGTCGACGTCGCGCTCGCGACCGGTAGCGCCGTTTCGGTGTTTGACGGTGTCGCGTCGGGCATGAACGGCGTGATCGATGGTGTCGCCGTCCACGTCGCAGTCACAATCGCGGGCGACGTTCCGGTCGGCGACGCGGTCGCCGCAACGGTTTTTTCGTTCGCGGGGGTAGCGGTCGATGTCGAGAGGGTGACCGGCGGGGTCGCGGTGTGGGTGAAGGTGTGGGTCCGCCGTTGCGCGGTAGGATCGACGCTGGGCCGCGTGCGCGTTGCCGTAGGGCTGGCCGTCCCGGTTTCCGTCGACGCCGGCGTCCGGTTGAAGGTCGGACGCGCGATCGTGGGCGGCGCCGTGTACGTTGGGGACCACGGTGCGGTCGGAGGCGGTGACGATGCGCTCGTCGGCGTT
>Ga0066388_100002016_pt1 | contig 12059 bp, 6 predicted proteins | sample PanSoiMetaGPlot6_FD_64539 | JGI IMG/M metagenome (GOLD analysis project Ga0066388, IMG submission 64539) | Tropical forest soil microbial communities from Panama analyzed to predict greenhouse gas emissions - Panama Soil - Plot 6 (Hybrid Assembly) | ecosystem: Environmental > Terrestrial > Soil... | reverse complement strand
CGCAACGGCCCAAACTCACGTCCTGGAACTTTCGTCAGCCGACGAAGTGCTCGCGTTCGGCGAAGCCATCGCCGCTGTTGCCACTGGTCTCGATGTTCTCATACACAATGCGGCTGTGATTAAGCTCGGTCTGCTTGCGGAATCCGCAGTCACGGACTTGGATTGGCATTATCAAGTAAACGTCAAAGCGCCTGTGATTCTGACGAACTGTCTGCTCGGGCGTATCCGACAAACCCGCGGTCAGCTTGTATTTGTCAATTCGGCCGCTGGATTGGTGGCCCGCAAGGGCGTCGCTTTTTACGCGGCCACGAAGCATGCGTTGAAAGCCATAGCCGACAGTCTCCGGGAAGAGCTTGCGCCCGAAGGGGTCAGCGTCCTCAGCGTGTTTCCCAGTCGAATGAACACACCGATGCAAGAACGCGTTCTGGCGATGGAAGGCACCGTGGCAAATCTCAGCTCGTTCCTCCAGCCGCAGAATACGGCGGAAATCATCGTGCAGGCGATGGAACGCTGTCGCCGCGGTAAAATAAGCAGTGTGACACTGAGGCTCGGGGAAACCCCGATATTCGAATGACTCCGAGCAAACCCATTAAAACGATCCTTTGGGATGCTTGTCGGCCGGGTGAGGCGCTGGTTACGGGACGACCTGACGCAATTAGTAACAGTCTTACTTCGAAAACGGCCGGCTGAGCCCGAGTTCAAAATGTTGAATAAGTCGAGTTCGCGGATGTTAATCTTCGAAGTTTGATTTTAGTCCTATACTCTTTCCATAGTTCACAACATGAAAATATGCGTCGTCGGTCTTGGTTACGTGGGGTTACCTCTGGCCATCCAATTTGCACAATCGAACATCGGAGTTGTTGGGCTCGATACTGATGAGAAGAAAGTGGAGCTCATTCGAAAGGGACAGACTTACATTAAGCATATACCCTCGGAAACGATCGCCAAGATGATCGAATCGAAGAGGCTTTCCGCATCCTGCGACTTTGAAAACGTCAAGGAAGCCGATGCAGTGATTATATGTGTGCCCACTCCACTAACTAAAAACCGGGAGCCGGACATTTCGTACGTCATTGAAACTGGCCGATCGATCGCGCCGCATTTGCCGAAAGGAACCCTGGTTGTACTCGAATCGACGACTTACCCGGGAACGACCGACGAGGACTTGCGTGAGGTGCTTGAAACAGGTTCAGGAATGATCGCCGGCAGGGACTTTCATCTCGCTTTTTCTCCGGAACGGGAAGATCCGGGAAACCCAGGCAGCTCCTTCGAGTTGGTACCAAAAGTCGTTGGTGGGTACACCCCCGCGTGCCTTGAGAAGGCAATAGCGATTTATAGCCGCGCGGTGACCAAGCTTGTACCTGTTTCCTCCTGCCGTGTCGCAGAGGCAACCAAGCTCCTCGAGAATATCTTCCGCAGCGTCAACATTGCTATGGTTAACGAGCTAAAAATCGTTTACGCGGCGATGGGTATTGATGTGTGGGAAGTAATCAATGCCGCCAAGACGAAGCCGTTTGGCTTTATGCCGTTTTATCCGGGGCCAGGGCTTGGAGGACATTGTATTCCGATAGATCCCTTTTATCTCACTTGGAAGGCGCGCGAGTTTGAGAAGCATACACGGTTTATCGAGCTGGCTGGCGAGGTAAATACCGCGATGCCAGATTATGTGATCAATCGCGTCGGCGAAGCGCTCAACGCCCGTAGAAAGCCTCTCATGGGATCGAAGATATTGATCCTTGGTCTTGCCTACAAGCCAAACGTGGATGATGATCGTGAGTCGCCAAGTTATCGGCTCCTGGACAAGCTCCGGGAGCGAGGGGCAAACGTAGCCTACCACGACCCGTATGTGCCGGTGATTCGACCCACACGCGAGCACGCGCACTGGGCAGGCACTGAATCGGTGCGGTGGGATCGAGACACCATCGCAAGTTTCGACGCGGCGGTGATCGCGACAGCCCATGCTGCCGTGAACTATAAGGAACTTGCCGAGTGGGCCGAGTGTATCGTGGATACGCGTAATGCGATGGCGGGCCTCAATGTCCCGAACGGCAAGGTTTGGAAAGCATAAGGCGGCGAAGGAAAAGAATCGGTGAGAAGAACATGCTTTCCTCCGAAGTCTGATCGCCGACCGCGTTGCATTTTATCTTGCCTATCAACAATTCTGTACAGTAAACAACGCTGCATGATACAGAACGGAGGAGAGATGTGGCACCACCGGCAAGTGCCAGGCGGCAATATGGCTCACCGCAAACGTGAATCGGGCCCGCCCCTTTGTCTTTTCGTTTCCCTGGCTTTTGCGGCACTGACGTTTGGCGGCTGCCAAAGTCCGCTGCCGCCTTTGCCAAACCCGCCCGGTCCGTATACAGCCGTGAGGCTTTCTCCGGGCGATGTGATCAAACTTACATTTGCCGATGAAAGCGACTTGGATCAGACGCAGAAAATTCGCAGGGACGGCAAGATAACTCTGCCGTTCCTTGGGGACGTGACAGCTGCCGGCAAGAGGGTCATCGATCTCCAAAGGGAGCTTGTCCGCCGCTATGAAGATCACCTCGACAATCCGGAGGTGCTGGTCACATTGGACAACGGTCTGGCAACTGTGGTTGTCTCCGGATTTGCCAATAGTCCTGGTAAAGTTGTCTTTGATCGCCCGACCACCGTGTATCAGGCGATTATGCAGTCAGGCGGAGTCAGTGACTACGGAAGCCTAAGCAATATTCATCTCACTCGCATAATCGATGGAGTGCAGCGCACGGAGAGGATTAATCTTCGGTCGAGCATCCGCGGCAAGCCCGTACAGCCAGAATATGTTCAGGACGGAGATGTGATCTACGTCGCGCGAAGTTTGTTTTGACCTAACGGGCCGGCAGAGCGCGACCACATGATTTTGCCATGTCGAATTCGCCCGACTTGCAACTGTCGCCGCGCTGAGTCGCTGCCTCTCGCGCTCCTGCTTGCCGTTTGCTTGCTGGCTCCCCTTGGCCAAGCGATGAGTCAAGAAGCCGTTACCGCAGCGTCGGAAGCAGCCGGATTCGGCTGGCTCCCAGCGGTTCCACTTCAAATCACAGCGGGCGTCGACATGGGCTACGACGACAATGTCAACTTTAGCTCGGGCGGCGGGGGCTCATTGCTCGCGAGAGAAAATATTGTCCTCATGTATAATCGCCCCTCGCAGAGCACACAACTTAGTTTGATTGGGGTTGGAAGCTTTGCCCAGTATTTCGATCTCGGCACGGACGATAAGAATGGAAACGTTAGCTTGTCCTTGACGCATCACTTTTCGACCCGGCTATCGTTCTATGCCAGCATCTACGCCACTTATGCGACGGAGCCAGATTTCAAGTCTGATGTTGGCCCAGAGAACGTACGCGCCCAGCATTTTGACACGTCCGATATTTTCTCAGTTACATATCAATGGATGCCGCGACTTAGTACAGTAACAAGTTACACGTTCCAACGCGTCAAGTATGCCGCTTCATCAATTGGAACATCTCAGGACCGGGTCGAGAACACGATCGATGAGACGCTTCAATTTAGCCTGACGCGCCGCACGAATCTGGTCGGCGAATACCGTTATGACTGGATAGATTACGATACTCCCTCGACTACCACCACGCCGAATTCTGTCACTCACTATATTCTCGGTGGTATCGATCATCATTTGACGGAGCACTTAATCATTCGCGCGCGCGCGGGGAACTCGTTTCGCTCTTTGGAAGGTGCTGGCGATTCATCCAGCCCTACCTTTGAAGGTTTCTTGGATTACGTGCGCAGCAACCACTCGCTGACCTGGACGGCAAGCTACGGGTACGAGTCGCCTAACACGTCAGGCGTCTCGATTCGCAAGACGTGGCGAACCGGTTTGGTAATGACATATAATTTAACTTCCCGGCTTACCTCGACGGCCACGGTTTATTATCACCATGATGACAATCAAGGATCCACAACCGGCTCGGCAGGATCGCAGGATACGTTAGATTTTGGTCTCGGCCTCCGTTATACGATCAAGACGCGTTTCGCATTGCACGTTGACTACAGCCATACAACCGCGGGTTCTTCAGGAATGACACCGGGTTACTCGCGGAACAGTTATACCGCCGGGTTAAGTTACACCTACTGAGAATCTTTCAGACGAGATAGTTCAGCTACACCTAAAGACGAGAGAACGTCGACAATTAACGCTCGACGCTATCTGAAAAATACCTTCGAAATGCCATCTTCATCAAACGGGGCCTCGGCTCGCGAAACGATCATTCCTGCGCAACCAGGAAGTGCTTCCCGCTTTGCGTCGTCGAGTCACAGGAAGCCGTGGAAATTTTGGACGGGCGCCTGCTTTGTAATTGTACTATTGGCAGCCTTCGCCCAGCCTCTCCTGGCGCTGGTGAATTACGCAGCCCGAAGCGACCTGCATTCATACATTTTATTGGTACCCTTTGTTTCCGCTTATCTGCTTTACCTGCGGCGTGATCAATTACCAAAAAATCATGTTACTGATTTTCGGCTAGCGATTGTGTCGCTGGCAGCAGGAGTCAGCGTTTTCATATTCTCGTACTGGTCGAATTTCGCTGCGAGAGCGCCAGCCGGTCATGATCGCATTGGCCTGTTGATCCTGTCGTTCCTTTGCTGTCTTGCGGCCGGAGGATTCTTTTTTCTCGGGCGTGCATGGATGCGCGCCGCCGCTTTTCCATTGGCGTACCTCATTTTCATGGTGCCGATGCCGGACCTAATGAGAGAAGCGCTTGAATTGGCTTCAAAATCGGCATCCGCCGACGTAGCCAATTTCTTTTTCCATGCGAGCGGACTGCCTTTCGTTCGAGAAGGCGTCGTATTCCAGCTGCCGAATATTACAATCGAAGTTGCACAGGCATGCAGCGGTATTCGATCGAGTTGGGTGCTTTTGATGACCAGCATCCTGGCGTCCAATTTATTCCTGAAAACCCCGTGGCGGCGCATTGTACTCGTCGCATTCGTCATTCCGCTCGCCTTGTTGCGGAATGGCTTCCGCATCCTCGTGATCGGTCTGCTCTGTGTGAACGTGGGACCGCAAATGATTCACAGTCCAATCCATCGCCAAGGTGGGCCCCTCTTTTTCGCGCTATCGCTGATTCCACTTTTTCTGCTGTTGTGGTGGCTCCGTAGGGGTGAAATCCGAACCCCGTCAATCGAATCGCGCTGAAGCTTTTCAGGCAGGTTGGTTCTCTAATTATTGCTCATTTGCCTCGCCGCGGCTGAGCGTTTCTTTTTCATTTTACGCAATTTTTGAGGGAACTTAGCTCTGCGATTTCCGGAGAAACGCTAGAGAGCCCACCATCCCGAGTCTGATACCTAAGCGGACATTTCGCTACGGTCCGTGGCGCGGGGGGGGGACGTTTTGCTTAGCGAATGAGACCTCCACCTAGTGATTGGCAGCAAACGCGTGCCGTGACGGCAACCGTAAGCCGATTCTTCATGTCAATTCAGAGCGAATTGTGAGTCCGAACACCGTCTTATCCTTGGCCGCCGGAATGTTCAGCGCCGCTCTTGCGGTCGCTGCCGCCTCCCGAAAGCAGCGTTCGCTTGCGACCTGGTCTTTCTCGGTTGGAATGGCGATCTTTGCCTTGGAAAGTCTGTTTGGTGCACTAGGAAACGATGCGCTTGTACCTGGGAGGGCCGCGTTTTGGGAAACGCTCGCCCTGGTGGCGAAATCATTTCTGCCGGGCATATGGCTGCTCTTTAGCGTGACGTACTCCAGAGCGAATTATCGCGATTTCGTCATACGATCGCGGTGGCTTCTTCTCGCGGCCTTTTTGATTCCGCTCTTATCGCTGGCTGCCTTATATGGTCCTCTCCTTTACCCGGTCGCTTACGGGCCACCCGGCCACGGTTGGGGACTTAGTCTTGGTGACCCGGCAAAAATTCTAAATGTTTTGATCCTGGTCTCGATCGTATTAATTCTGACGAATATCGAGCGAACGTTCCGAGCTGCCGTTGGAACGATGCGCTGGCGAATCAAGTTTTTGATTCTTGGGCTCGGAATTGTCTTCGGCGCCCGTATTTATACCGGAAGTCAGGTATTGCTGTTCTCGGACTATCGTTTGAGTCAATCAAGCATCGAAACAGCGGCGTTACTTGTCGGATGCGCGCTGATGACTGTTGCTTACGTCCGGACTGGTTTCAGCGGAATTGATGTGTATCCGTCGCGTGCCGTTTTGCACACCTCGGTCACGGTGTTGCTGACTGGGACATATCTTTTTGTTGTTGGCATATTGGCTCAAATCGTAGCTCGGTTTGGTGGCGCCGGCGGTTTTCCAATCGCAGCCTTTATTGTCCTCCTCGGCGTGGCTGCCCTGGCCGTCTTACTTCTTTCTGATCGAGCGCGACAAAGTGTCCAGCTGTTCGTGAGCCGTCATTTCAAGAGGCCGCAGCATGACTTTCGACAGATCTGGGTCCGATTCGCTCGAGCTCTATCGGTTGCGCTCGACGACGCGGCGCTTAGCGCGACGGCTTCGCAACTGATTTCAGAGACGTTTGGCGCGCTTTCCGTTTCGACCTGGCTCGTCGATGAGCAGCGACGGTGCCTTATCCGAGCAAGCTCGACATGCGGTGCAGAACAAAGTGAAGCCGGGGAACCGATAATATCGATGTCGGCAGAAGAGCTGAATTCACGAGAATTAATCAAGTTCTTGCGACCATCCGAACTCAGTAGAGTAAAAGAAAAGTGGGCGAGAGATCTCGCGGTTAAAAGTAGCGGCCAATTCCGCAGCGGTGGTAGTCCCTTTTATGTTCCGCTGATTGGTGGAGAACATTGGCTTGGAATGATTGTCCTTGCAGATCGTGTGAGGGGACTCGGCTACTCTGCGGAAGAAATAGACCTATTGAAATGCATCGGCGACCAAGTGGCGGCCAGCCTGCTGAATCTGCGTCTCACGCAAGAGATCATGGAAAGAAAAGAACTGGAGGCGTTCCAAACCATGTCCACATTCTTGATTCATGACCTAAAGAACGCAGCCTCAACTCTGGGCCTCATGTTGCAAAATTTGCCGGCGCACTTCGACAACCCGGCTTTCAGGGAGGATGCATGTCGGGGAATCGGGAGTGCGGCTGGCCGGATCAACCACCTCATCAGCCGCATGAACGCTTTGCGCCATGAGTTGCGCCTCAAACCGGCGGAGTTGGATCTTAATCACGTTATCAATGAAGCGCTGACGAACCTGAACGGAACGCTCAACACAAAGCTGGTGACCAAATTTAATCAGATGCCGAGGATACTGGCCGATCGCGAACAACTGCAAAGCGTGTGTACAAACCTTCTTCTCAACGCGCGCGATGCGGTGGGAACGGATGGCCGGATCACTGTGGAAACAGCGACAAATGGTCAATGGGTGGCTCTCTCCGTAACCGACAATGGCTGCGGGATGACCGAGCAGTTCATCAAGAATTCTCTTTTCCGGCCATTCCGCTCCACCAAGAAAAAAGGGTTGGGCATCGGCATGTTTCAATCCAAGACGATTGTCGAAGCCCATCAAGGAAAGATTCACGTAGAAAGTGAACTCGGCGTCGGCACGACTTTCCGGGTGATGTTGCCTTTAAAATGCCAAACAACATGAAACCCACTTTGCTCATTGTCGATGACGACGAAACAATTCGGACCCAGATGAAATGGGCCCTAAGCGAGGATTATGAAGTTTGTTTCGCCGAAGACCGTCGCGAAGCGATCGACACCTTTGAAGCCAACTTACCGGCGGTAACGTTGCTCGATCTGGGGCTCCCGCCACAGCCCAATGAATGCGGCGAAGGTTTCGCGGTGCTATCCGACATCCTCGCGCTCGATCACGCGGCCAAGGTGATCATTATTTCCGGGCAAGGTGAAAGACGCAACGCCATCGAGGCGGTGGGAGCGGGCGCCTATGACTTCTTGTGCAAACCCGTCGACATGGAAGAACTAAGGCTGCTTCTTCGCCGGTGTATCCATGTGGTGGAACTCGAGAAAGAGTACCACAAGCTGCAACAAACCCAGCGCCCTGAAGCCTTTGAGGACATGCTCGGCACAAGTCCGCAAATGGAGGCAGTCTTTGCCTCCATCCGCAAGGTAGCGGCAACGAATGCTCCGGTGCTCCTGCTCGGCGAAAGCGGCACTGGCAAGGAAATGGCTGCTGCCGCCATTCATCGGCGAAGCACACGTAAGGACGGGCCTTTTGTTGCGATTAACTGTAACGCCATTCCAGAAAACCTATTGGAGAGTGAGCTTTTTGGTCACGAAAAAGGCGCCTTTACCGGGGCTCATGTTCAACGCAAAGGGCTCTTGGAGACGGCCAGCGGCGGAACGCTGTTCTTGGATGAGATCGGCGAGCTCCCTCCTGCCATTCAGGTAAAGCTGCTTCGCTTCCTTCAAGAACAGCGCTTACAAAGGGTGGGTGGAAGACAGGAGATCCAAGTCGATACCCGGCTTGTCGCGGCAACCAACGCGGACCTGAAAGAACTGATCGGCAAAGGGAAATTTCGTGAGGACTTGTATTTTCGGCTCGCCGTTGTCTCGATTCGCCTCTTGCCGCTTCGCGAACGCGGGGAAGACATCATTTTTCTGGCCCGCGAGTTTCTGCAAAGGTATTCCAGCCAAGATGGTCGCTCGAAGATGGTTTTCGCGCCTGATGCCTTGCGGGCAATTAACTCTTATTCATGGCCTGGAAACGTCCGCGAGTTGCAAAATCGCGTAAAACGAGGCGTGATTATGGCGAGCGGATCGCGAGTGACGGCAAAAGACCTCGAGTTGCAACATGATAAAGGGGTCGTGGCCTCCGCTGGAACGACGCTGCGACAAGCACGCGAACACGTCGAACGCGAATTGATCGAGAAAGCGCTCAAGAGGCACTCCGGCAAGATTACCTCGGCCGCTGCGGACCTCGGCATTAGCCGTCCAACTCTTTACGAGCTAATGGAAAAACTTGGCATTGCGAAAGAGCGCGCAATTACAAACGTCAACTAACATTAAAACCGTCCATCATATGCAAACATCGAGAACGTTACTCAGAATCGTAACGCTTACCTTGGCAATCACAGTTATAACTGGCTGCTCCAAGGAAGCTAAAAAGACACGTCTTCTCGCCGAGGCTGACAACTATTTTAAAGCCGGCGAATACGACAAAGCAAAGGTGGGTTATCTCAAGGTAGTGCAGATCGATCCACAAAACGCTCTTGCATTCGAGCGTGTCGGAGCAATGTGGCAAGACGACGGAGCACCTTTGCGCGCCGCTGCATTTTTACTAAGGGCAAATGAGTTGGATCCGAAAAACGTTCAAAACCGGATACGGCTGGCTCGTTGTTATGTCGCTGTGGGACGGTTTGCCGACGCTACAAACGAAGCGGTCAAAATTCTTGAACAAGCCCCGGACAATGGCGATGCCATTATCACTTTGACTGAAGCAGCGCGAAGCAAAGAGGACATTGAAGCCGCCGAGGAACAGCTCCAGAAATTCCCAAAAAAGAATGACACTTCTTTCTACTTAGCCTCGGCAAATCTATTTTTCAGCAGGGGCGACCAGGCCGCGGTGAGCAACGCACTGCGCGAGGCGCTAACCTCCGATCCCAATTCGTCCCAAGCGCACCTAGCCAAGGGCAACCTGTATCTAGTCCAAAAAGATCAGAAACAAGCCGGCGAAGAATTCAAGAAGGCAGCAGAGCTAGCGCCCATTCGATCGATGGAGCGCTTGAAATACGCTGCGTTCAAGTCCGCCATCGGTGATACCGAGGAAACGATGAAACTAGCCACCGAGATGACCAGGCAGGCGCCGGATTATCTCCCGGGCTGGTGCTTGCTCGGTGAGGTTGCATTCAAGGACAAAAAATACGACAAGGCTCTCTCGTTTCTTGAAAATGTTTTTAGCCGCGACTCGGAATATGTCGATGGCCGCAGGCTCGAAAGCCAAGTGTGGCTCGCGAAGGGCGACACGAAAAAAGCAGTCGAAATCTTGGAGCGCCTTGACCAAACCTATCCGGACTCTCCCTTCATCAAATATGAATTGGCACGCGCATATCTTCAAAATAATAACATGAATCAGGCAGCGGTGGCGCTTGACCAGGCAGTGTCACTCAATCCGAATTATGACGATGCCGTTCTCCTGCTCGCCCAGATCAACCTTGCTACTGGTCATGGTGACAAGGTGATTGAACCGATGACCCGCCTGCTGAAAAGACGGGCCGATCTGACAAACGCTGCGTTACTCCTAGCCGGTGCCTACGGCTCGCTAGATAGGTTCGACGATGCGGCCGTCGTCCTTGAGGAACAAGCGAAAGTCGCGCCGAACGATCCACAGCCGGAGATAGCACTCGGCATGACCTATCGCCAAGCAAAACGATACAAGGAAGCGCGTGAAGCGTTTGAAAAAGCGGCCCACCTCGCTCCTGACAATCTGTTTCCGGTCGATCAGCTCATCGAGCTGGATCTGCTGGACAAACGTTTCGATGCCGCCCGGCAGAGGATCGGAAGTCAATTCTCAAAGACGCCTAATTTACCGGCTGGGCACTATTTGGAAGGCAAAATTCTCGCGGCGGAAGGAAAATCGGATTTAGCCGAGGCAGAGCTTCAGAAGACGCTTCAACTCGATCCCAATTTTTCCGGCGCCTATGATCTGCTGGTTCAGACTTATCTTGCAACAAACAAACTTCCGCAGGCGGTCAATCAACTGCAAGCGATGCTCGCGAAAAATCCGAATAACACGCCCTCCCTCATGACTTTGGCGCTCGTGTACGAAAAGATGAAGGATTACCCAAAGGCCCGTGATGCATACGAAAAGCTTCTCACGACGGCACCGAACTTCGTTCCCGCGTTAAATAATCTCGCTTATCTCTATTCCGAGCATCTTAATGATCTCAACAAGGCTTATGACCTGGCCAGTAAGGCCCATACACTCTTGGGTCAGGATGCTTCGGTTGGCGATACCTTTGGCTGGATACTTTACAAACGCGGCGATTATCAGCAAGCCCTGCAGGTTCTGCAAGAGAGCGCTCAAAAAGCTGGCGACAATCCGGAGGTTCAGTTTCACCTGGGAATGACTGCCTACATGATGGGGCAGACGGACATCGCAAGGGTTGCCCTTCAAAAAGCCGCAAACTCAAGTAAAGATTTCTCAGGCAAGGATGAGAGCAAACGTCGCCTCGCGTTGCTCGAGAGCGGCAAGGATGCAGTCTCTCAATTGTCGGTCTCACAATTGGAGGCCATGACCAAAGAACAGCCTAATGACTTAATTTCTCAGATGCGGTTGGGAGAAGCTTACGAAAAACAAGGCACGCCCGACAAAGCGGCCGCGGCTTTTGAGCAAGCGCTGAAAATAAATCCGAAGTTGTCAGCCACAGTAATCAAGCTTGCACAGCTCTATGCCGGGCCGCTTCGGAACAACGAAAAAGCTCTCGCCTACGCAAAAGAGGCGCGGGAGCTTGCGCCGGGGGATCCACAGGTCGCGGACATTCTTGGAAAAGTCGCCTACCAAAGTGGCAATTTCGCCTGGTCTTATAGCCTGCTGCAGGAAGCTGCTCGCCAACGCCCAGACGATCCTTCAGTTCTACGCGATTTGGCTTGGTCGTCCTATAGCTTGGGGAAAGTGAATGAAGCTCGGGACGCGATGCAAAAAGTCGTGACCAAGAATCCCGAGTCGCCCGAGGGAGCCGATGCCAAAAAATTTCTGGCGTTGACCGCGCTGGATCAAAACCCGAAGGAACTTAGGATTGCCGAGAATCAACTCCAGGCGGAATTAAAATCCGATCCGGCATACGTGCCAGCGCTGATGATCCAGGCAGCACTTGACGCCCAGCGTGGTGAAACAAAACCGGCAACCGAAATTTATAGCAGTATCTTACGCCGTTTGCCCGACTTTGCTCCCGCACAAAAACGCCTCGCTGCGTTGTATGTTCAGGATCCATCCGCGTTCGCCGCCGCGTACGACCTGGCTATTAAGGCGCGCAAAACGTTACCGGAAGACCCAGAGCTAGCCGAGCTTCTCGCGCGGTTAAGTTACGAGAAAAAGGAATACCCACGGGCTATCCAGCTATTGCAGGAAAGCGCCAGGCGACGACCGCTCGAGGCCGATTCT
>Ga0066388_100002015_pt1 | contig 12060 bp, 10 predicted proteins | sample PanSoiMetaGPlot6_FD_64539 | JGI IMG/M metagenome (GOLD analysis project Ga0066388, IMG submission 64539) | Tropical forest soil microbial communities from Panama analyzed to predict greenhouse gas emissions - Panama Soil - Plot 6 (Hybrid Assembly) | ecosystem: Environmental > Terrestrial >... | reverse complement strand
GTCCCCATGTTTCACTCTAGAGGTGTCGAACTGCGTCACGCACCTGAATTCCTATGCCGAACGGAAACACGCCCGCCGGAGCAGCGGACTGGACTCAACTGCTGACCGACCCTGATCTCGTCAAGCACTTGGGAGAACTGCTTCAGACCTATCGCGAAGCTCCGCCCGAAAAACGCGACCAGGCGTTGATGGAAGCGATGCGGCGCATCAAGAGCAAGCCCGCTGCAACGGCCGCAATCACCAGCGCCAGAGCAGAATCGCCAGTAGCTGCGGAGTGCACCGAGCCGGAGGTGGTTTCACCGATTCCGGCCAACCCTTCAGAGGTCCCTCCGTTCCAGCCCGATATCTTCACGCCCAATTGGGGTCAGGATCGACGACGGTTTCCGCGAGTGAAATGCTTCGTTGCTGTCGAGTTGCGGGTTAACAATGCTCCCGCCCCAATTTGGGGAAACCTGTCCAATACCGGCCTGGGTGGATGTTTCGTCGAAACGGCGACACCGGTTCCCTCCGGCGCCGATGTTGAAATTGGATTGTGGCTCGCAAACGGGAAGATCTGGATCAAAGGCATCATCCTCACCGGAGTAGTTACGCGAAGCAGTCCGTCATTCGGAGTTCGCATTAAGTTTGCCGACTTGGCTGCCGCGGAGCGAGAAAACCTGCGACATTTCCTGAAGTTTGTGGAGAGCACGACCAGAAGCGAGCGCAGCGAGCAATCCTACCTGGCTAAGTTGCAGCGTTAGAGCCGAATTGAAATCGGCGACTCAACGAAATCCCTTCCTTGGATTTAGACATCTAAACGATTTAGACATCTAAACGCTCGGGCCATAGACAAGAGCATATTGTCCTGGAAGTTGATAGACTTTAGAAGGGCCATTCATTAGCGGCCCCTTCGTATTCCTTCTACTCGCCTCTTTGAGGCGCGATCCCAAGGAGACCATTCATGGTGGCAAGCGATCAGGCTGTTCTCACCAGCAAGCAGCTCGAAACCCTGTCGATTAACACGATTCGCACTCTGGCGATGGATGCGGTGCAGCAGGCCAACTCTGGCCATCCAGGCGCTCCGATGGCGCTGGCGCCAGCCGCGTACTGCCTATGGCAGCAATTTCTGCGCTATGACCCGGAAAATCCCACGTGGCCGAATCGTGATCGATTCGTGCTCTCCAATGGACACGCCTCCATGCTGCTGTACTCGATGCTGTATCTCGCCGGCGTTCGCGGAATTAATCCGGAGGGCGAACCGCGAGGAGACTTTGCCGTCACTCTTGACGACATCAAGAGATTCAGGCAGATCGATAGTAAGACGCCGGGCCATCCTGAATACCGCATAACAGCGGGTGTGGAAACCACGACTGGACCTTTGGGACAGGGCATTGCGAATAGCGTGGGAATGGCAATTGCTTCCGCGTGGCTTGCGGCGCATTTCAACCGGCCGGGCTTTGAGATCTTCAACTATCGAATTTATGCCTTCTGCGGTGACGGTGACATGATGGAAGGGGTTGGCAGCGAAGCCGCTTCAATCGCTGGACATCTCAAGCTGCCGAATCTCACCTGGATTTATGACAACAATCGAGTTACGCTCGACGGGCCTGCCAGCGATTCCTTCAGCGAGAATGTTGAAGACCGGTTTCATGGTTATGGTTGGCATGTTACGCATGTCAGCGACGCGAACGATCTTGATGCAATATCGCGCGCCCTCGACAGCGCCACCCAGACCAAAGATCGCCCGACACTCGTCATTCTCAATAGTCACATCGGGTATGGCTCTCCGCACAAACAGGATACTAATGCCGCGCACGGCGAACCGCTAGGAGAAGACGAAGTCAGGCTGGTAAAGAAATTTTACGGTTGGCCTGAAGATCAGCGTTTCGTGGTCCCCTCGGAAGTGCGAGAGAATTTCAGCAACGGAATTGGCCGGCTTGGAGGCGAGCTTCGTCAGCGCTGGGAATTGATGTTTGAAGGGTATGCGGCGAAGTTTCCTGATCTGGCTGACCAGATTCGGCGCATGCAGGAGCGTCAACTTCCAGATGGCTGGGATTCGAGTCTGCCCAGTTTTCCTGCCGACCCCAAAGGTCTGGCCACGCGTGACAGTTCGGGCAAAGTCCTGAACGCAATCGCAGAGAAAGTTCCATGGATGGTCGGCGGCTCCGCTGATCTGGCCACCTCCGACCGCACGAGACTGAAGTTTGATGGCGCGGGCGACTTCCAGGCCGGCCACTACGGCGGTCGCAATCTACATTTCGGAGTGCGTGAGCATGGCATGGCTGCGGCACTGAGCGGCATGGCGGTTTCGAAGCTGCGTCCGTTCGGCGGAACGTTCTTCAACTTCAGCGATTACATGAAGCCGGCTGTGCGCCTGGCGGCCATTATGGAATTGCCCTCGATATTCATCTACACCCACGATTCCATCGGCCTCGGTGAAGACGGCCCCACACACCAGCCAATTGAACAACTGGCAACTCTGCGTGCTGTGCCGGGATTGGTTCTGTTTCGTCCCGCCGATGCAAACGAAGTGGTTGAGGCATGGAGGGTCGTCATGAAGTTGAAGCACCGGCCGGCCGCCCTGGTCCTCAGCCGCCAGCCTCTGCCTACCTTCGATCGAACTAAATACAAGCCCGCTTCAGGCGTTGCCCAGGGTGCTTATGTTTTAGCGGACGCACCAAATGGCCAGCCGGAAGTGATCCTGATGGGCACAGGAAGCGAGGTGCAATGGTGCATCAACGCATATGAACAGCTGAAGTCCGAAGGCATTAACGCTCGCGTCGTCAGTATGCCTTCATGGGACCTGTTCGAAGCACAAACCGCGGAGTACAGAAACGAAGTTCTCCCGCAGTCGGTGAAGGCTCGCGTTTCGATAGAGCAGGCCGCCACCCTGGGCTGGGAACGCTATGTCGGTCCATATGGCGTTTCCATCGGCATGACGGGCTTCGGCGCATCTGCTCCCATCAAAGATGTGCTCAAGAAATTTGGCTTTACTACCGAACACGTGGTGAGTGCCGCACGCGAAGCAATTGCAAGAGCCAAGAAGTAGCTAGTAGGACATTAGGTATTCATCTCGGCAAAGATCTGCGTTCTGGTCTCGCGGAACTCAACCAAGCCATTCGCCAGGCCCTGAGTTAGCTGCCTTTCGCAAAATCAAGAACATTGCCTAAATTCTAGAGAAACGATTTAATAGCCTCAGCCAAAAAATCGGCTTGAGCGGACCGGTACGAAATCGCGGCAAAAACGTCACACCCTCCGCATGTAACAGTTTTCAAGGATGGATGCAATGGCGCAAACTGAGGTGCTGCCAACACTCCCGCAACAGCGAATCGGAAGACCCGCTGATCCCTGCACGATGGTGATCTTCGGAGCGGCTGGCGACCTTACCCGCCGCAAGCTGATTCCAGCACTTTATAACCTGGCTACCAACCAGCTGCTTTCCCGCGAATTCGCGGTAGTGGGGGTGGCACGTGGCAAGATGTCGGAAGAAGATTTTCGCAAGCGCATCACCGACGATGTCCAGCAGTTTGCCACCAACCACGTTGACCATGATCTCTGGGAATGGTTCCTGCGGCGGCTGCATTATGTGCAGGGCGACTTCAACGATTCGACAGTGTTCCCGCGTTTGAAAGATGCGCTGGACAAGATTGATACCGAGCACTCCACTCACGGCAATCACCTCTATTATCTGGCGACCGCGGCCGACTACTTCGGGCCGATCGTTGAGCATCTGGCATCCGTCGGTTTGATGCGCGAAGGCGGTGAACACTGGCGGCGAGTCATCGTCGAAAAGCCCTTCGGACACGATCTTGAGACCGCCAGACACCTCAACCAGCAGCTGTTGAAAGTGGCGGACGAGAAACAGATTTATCGCATCGACCACTATCTTGGAAAAGAAACGGTTCAGAACATTTTGGCATTTCGCTTCGCCAACGGAATCTTTGAGCCGATCTGGAACAGGCGTTATATCGACCACATTCAGATTTCGGTGGGCGAAACCGTCGGCGTCGAATCGCGTGGAAGCTACTACGACCAGGCTGGGGCGCTGCGCGACATGGTACCCAACCACATCATGCAGCTGATCAGCCTGACCGCAATGGAGCCTCCGGTTTCCTTCCGTGCCGACGCGGTGCGCGATGAGCAGGCGAAGATCCTGCACGCGATTCAGCCATTAAGCGCAGAAGACGTACTGAGCAAGACTGTGCGCGGTCAGTATGGAGCCGGGATCGTTAGTGGTGAAAGGATCCCCGGCTATCGCGAGGAAGAAGGCGTACCCCGCGAATCGAAAACAGAAACCTTCGTCGCCATGAAGCTGCAGATCGATAACTGGCGTTGGGCGGATGTGCCGTTCTATCTGCGAACCGGCAAGCGCCTGCCCAGCCGCAGCACCGCCGTCGTCATTCAATTCCGGCGCGCCCCTTTCGTGCTGTTCCGGGATACGCCGGTTGAAAATCTCATGCCCAATCAACTCGTGATGCATATCCAGCCCGAGGAAGGCATTTCGCTGCGCTTTGCCGCCAAAGTCCCTGGCCCCGCGATGCGCCTGGGCGCGGTGGATATGAACTTTGAGTATGCCGACTATTTCGGCAGCCAGCCCAGCACCGGCTACGAACGCCTGCTGCATGACTGCATGATCGGCGACGCCACGCTCTTCCAGCGCGCCGACATGGTGGAAGCCGGCTGGTGCGTAGTGAGCCCAGTGCTCGATGTCTGGAAGGCCCTGCCGCCGCGCAACTTTCCCAATTATGCCGCCGGCACGTGGGGTCCCCGGGATGCCGAAGACCTCCTTGAACGAGATGGCCGCCACTGGAGGAATTTCGAGAAATGATCCTGACGGGCGACATCGGGGGCACCAACGCTCGCCTTGCCCTGTTCGATGTCCAGAATGGCACCTACAAGCTGGTCTCCGGTTCGGTGTTCCCGAGCCGCCAGTACCGCGGGCTGGACGAAATTGTTGCCAGGTTCGTCTCAGACACCGCAGCGCATCCCAGCGTGGCCTGCTTTGGCGTGGCCGGCCCGGTACGTAACGGGCGCGTGGAGACCTCCAACCTTCCGTGGCTCGTCGAATCCAAGCGGCTGGCCAGCGAACTGCACCTTCCCACCGCAACCTTGATCAACGATCTAGAAGCGAACGCCTGGGGCATTGCCGCCCTTCAACCGGATGACGTCGTTGTCCTGAATCAAGTACGCGGGACACCCATTGGAAACAAGGCCGTAATTGCCGCCGGTACGGGCTTGGGGGAAGCTGGCATGTACTGGGATGGCAGCAAGCACCACGTGTTTGCATCCGAAGGCGGCCACTCGGACTTCGCTCCCCGCAATGAACTCGAAGTCGACATGCTTAATTATCTTCGTGCCCGGTTCGACCATGTCAGCTATGAACGAATCGTTTCGGGGCCGGGGCTGGTTAACGTGTTTCATTTCCTGCGTGACACCGGACGGGGTGAGGAGCCGTCATGGTTGACCGAACAGATGGCCGCTGGCGATCCGGCCGCGGCGATATCTAGCGCCGCTCTGTCCGGAAAATGCAGCCTGTGCGAACATGCGGTGGATCTGTTTGTTTCGATCTACGGAGCGGAGTCGGGAAATCTCGCCCTCAAAATCATGGCATTGGGTGGCGTGTACGTGGGCGGCGGCATCGCTCCCAAAATGCTTGCCAAACTCGCCGGACCGCTATTTATGCAGTCGTTCGCTGACAAGGGACGCATGCAGCCTTTGCTCGAATCTATCCCTGTGAAAGTCATAAAGAATGAAAAGCTCGCGCTGTTGGGCGCGGCGCGCTATGCGGTCGCTAATCCCGGGTAAACTTCCGAGTGCAAATTTCTTGTGCTTAGAACACCGGCACCAGGTTGTGTTTTCTGTGGTACATCTTGCGGTCGAGCGTCCGCAGCAATTCCTCCCCGTCGGTCCCGGTGATAAAGGAAGCGATCGCCCAGGCGAATGACAGTTCGTACTCTTTGCGGCTGTTCAGGTTCCATTGCTCGACATCTCGCTGGAGGCGCTGCAACGGGAAATTTGCCTGTTCTTCGTTGGTATCGGGCAGCAGGACCATGAACTCATCTCCGCCTTGGCGAAAGATGATATCGCAACCGCGAAACACTTTCTTGAGGATCGCGGCAAATTCCGCCAGCAGGCGGTCGCCTTCGAGGGCACCAAATTTTTCGTTGATGCTGCGGAAGCGATTGAGGTCCATCGAGATCAGCACCAGAGTCGTGCCGGTTCGATTGCAGCGCGCTGTTTCGCGCGGGATGAGTTCATTTACGGCGCGACGGTTGAGCAGCTGAGTAAGCGGATCGATCAGCGAAAGGCTTTCCAGACGCTCGTTCAACACTAGTTCGCGGATCAGAGCATGACGAGTGGCGTTCAGCGCGCGCTTCTGCGAAATGAGATAGATATTGCCCAGCAGCACCAGCGAGATCAGGCCAAAAAATAGCTGAGCCAAATAACTATGCTCGATCCTGACTACCCGCTCCGCCCACATCAGATTCGGCCAGACCAGCGCCAGCAGCCCCGAGGTAAGCACCAGGATCAAAAGGATTCCGATCGACCACAGCTGCAAATCGCGGCCCGAGAGCCGGTTGATCTGGCTCTGAATCTCCTCCGCACGCGCCAGCATGGAAGGCTGTAGGTTGCGCTCACTTGTGAGTTGGGACTTCATCCTCGACTCGCCGACACGTGCCAGCAACTTACAAGTTATCTCACCGTAGGGTTCGATCAGGGTGGAATCGATCTTCGTGGGATTACGTTCGTAATTTTCTTAAGTGCAGATACGGAATGGATTATCAGCCGTAACTAACATCGACTAACACATTGTATCCAGGCGCCCGGCGAAAAGTCACTTCCACGCGTTGGCCCACGGGAAGGGCATTCCGCATATCGCCTTCAAAAACCAGCAGGCTGGAAGCCGGCGCGCTGTCCTGGAACTTCACGATCGACTTGTTGGGCTGGCCGACGCCGGACTCGTAGAATTCGACACTCTCGACAATACCGCGTTGCACGCCCGCGCCCGATTCAGCTTTCGCTGTTTTGATGGGGGCTGAGGCGCTGGCACCGCCTTTGCGCCGCTGCCAGATTTCAAACAGCGCCGTCGTCCCTACAATCCCCGACATGGTCAGCAGTATCAAGGACATGAAAAGGCCATCGACGGTAAACAGGGTGCCGGAGAGTAGAATCCAGGCAATTCCCGCCAAAGGAATCATGGCAAGCAGAAGCGCGATAGCAATCAGCATGTTAATGAGTAAGTTGGCCCGCCGGCTGCGCAGCGCAACAGATTAGCAAAAAAGAGATGCAGCTGTTAAGAATCCGGCTTGGTACAGTGGTGGGCTACTTTAAACTCCCGTCGTGCTCTCTCTGACCCTGAGAAAAGGGGCTATTACGAGGATAATCCCAAGTATCCAAGCAGTGCGCGCCTACTGGTATAAGCATTGCTCCAGGACCATGGACCCAGCCGCCCGTTCCTGAAACATAGTATGCCAGCGCGCCGATGGCAAATAGCAATCCAGAAACTTTCATTTTTACGCCTCTAGTCTTTCTCCGCAGCAGTAGGAATATAGAAATCGAAGACAGCAGAATGCCGGCAAAACGGACAAATCCTCATGCTCTGAAGAAAACTAAACCTGAAGGGGGGTGGCCACATCCACGACCCCCCCGGCGATCCCGACAACAAGGGTCGCTTCGAGTTGGTTGTGCGGGACGTTTCACTCTCCGCTTTTCATCCTCCACACAAGGCTACCAAGTCTTCAACGCTCCAGAAGTGGTTGCTCGCTCCCAGAGGCCATTGACGGAGACATGCGAAGGTTTTCAAAGTAGCCCACTACCGCTGGTACGGAGTCTCAGGCGCAGGTATCGCGCCAGTCTCCGATTTCCCGCAGGCCTTCGGCGCGCGTCTGCTCAAAAAGCCGCACCCGGTGGCGCACATGCTCGAATTCGTGAATATCGGCCCACACCTCCGCTCGCCAGGCTTCTTCATGCGTCGCCGATTCCCCGCAGGTGGCGCAACGGGTATGCAGGCGGCGGTTGGTCCGCATTGGAACGGCAGGAATCGGCAACTCGATGAAGATGCAGCTGACCTCCTGAATCTCGTCGTTCTCCCCGATAATGTGTTCGTAGCGCAGAAGATAACCAAACCCCAGCTTTCGGGCTTCGGATTCGGCTTCGTTTCTGCTTTGGAAGGGTCCGTACTCGGCCCGCAACTGCTCAGTCGAGTCGCAGGCCATCCAGAACGTCTCTTTGTAAGCCATCGGTTCCTCAGATTTTGCGAAGGCTCGACGGTGGAGCCGAGGCCCTGGGGGACTTGGGCGAAGACACAGCAATCCTGCTGCCGCTCTTCCGCTCCTAACTGAATGTGCTTTCTACAACTTGCGTCCGGTTTCGAACTGTTTGAAATGCACAACCGCAAGTTTTTTCATTTCGCGTGCTGCCCGCTTCCTATGTACGTGCTTGATACGCGACCAGCTTCACTTTCCTTGGCGCTTTTGTAACGGCTGCAGTAACATCGGTCGGAACTCCCCTAATTTACCGGAAGGATTCTGTAGCTTCATGGGCCTGCGCCGTGAGCCCCGTACGCGCATGCGCGTCGCCGTGCGAATCTTTGGCACCGATTGCAACGGGCGTACATTTTCAGAAAATGTGTTCACTTCAGACGTCAGCCGGTCAGGGGTAAAACTCGAAGCCGTGCCGGTTGAGGTTGCGGTCGGTGAAACCATCGGCCTCAGCTACAAGAGCAACCGTGGGCGCTTTCGGGTGAAATGGCTGTCCGGCCCCGAGAGCCAGCGCGCCCTGGGATTGCAGAATATCTCGCCCGAGAAGCCGCTTTGGGACTTCGCTCTCCCGCCCGCCGCGCTCGACCACTACGCTCAAAGCGCAAGCGGCAAAGAACGCCGGCGCCACGCACGTCTCAAATCGGTGAATTCGGTTGAACTGCATGCGGAGTCGCAAGGAGCTCCCATCTGGGGCAAAGTTTCTGATTTAAGCCTGGGCGGCTGTTTCGTTGAAATGCCTATGCCGCTCAAAAAAGACACCCGTCTTAAAGTCGGGCTATGGCTCGGACAGGAGAAGCTTTGGCTGGAAGCGAAAGTCGCCAGCAGCCGCCCGGGATTCGGGGTTGGCATTGAGTTCCTGGCGGTGCCCGCCGCCGATGCCGACAAGCTACGCGTATTCCTGCTCAGCATCACCCACCATCGGTGGTGATCGCTAAAAGCCTGCCAATTCCCCTCGAGGGCCGCCTGCCCTGCCAGGCTAACCGGAATGTTCCATTGAATTCCGACGCGCAGGAACATGGTCCCGAGGTGCTGCTTCACCGTGCCCGGGCTGATGCTTACCTGGCTGGCAATTTCCTTGTTTTGCTGCATCCCGGCACCAGCAGGCGAAGCACTTGCTCGTCGCGTGGGGTAATTTTGATCTGATTCAAATTCAGCATGATTGCTCTCCCCTTCCCTTCGCGGCCCGTCAGCCATAAAGCACGCCATACCTTCGCCACAAGGCGCAACCCAAAAACTTATGTGGTTGCACCTTTCCCCAAGCGCAGGCGCTCAGTGCGGCTATATCGGCCCAGAAGGGGAACCGCTTGTTCCAATTTGGTCCGCGTATTAAGGTGGAAAATAGATAGCGCCGGCCTTGGCTTTACGAGGGCGTATGCGAGTTCTGATCGTCGAAGATGAGCGCCGCCTGGCGGAGAATATTGCGCGCAGCCTGCGCGAAGTCGCTGGCTACGCAGTGGATTTGGCCGCCGACGGGCCGCAAGGACTACACCTCGCCTCGGCCAACCCATACGACCTGATTATTCTCGACCTCATGCTCCCTGGATTCGATGGACGGCAACTGCTGGTTCAGCTGCGCGACTCCGGGCAGCAGACCCCGGTTCTGGTGCTGACCGCCCGCGACGATAAGGAGTCAATCGTCACCCTGCTCAATGCCGGAGCCGACGATTACTTGACCAAACCCTTCGATCTGGGCGAGCTGCTGGCCCGTTCAAAAGTGTTGATCCGTCGCGCCAAAGGCCACTCTTCTCCACTGCTTACGGTGGGCGACCTGGAGATCAACACGGCCGATCGAACCGTACGCCGAGGCGGACGCGCCATCACTCTTACTGCGATGGAGTATCGGGTGCTCGAATATCTGGCCCACCGTCCGGGAGCGGTGGTCGCAAAATCGGAGTTGCTTGAGCATCTCTATGACTATAACTGGCAGAAGTTCAGCAACGTCATCGAAGTTTACATATCAGGACTGCGGCGAAAATTAAACGACGGGAGCGAGCGGCAACTGATTCGCACCTTGCGCAACCAGGGTTACGTGCTGCAGGAGTAGGCATGCGGCGAAATTCCATTCAGAACCGCCTGCTTTCCGCCGTGCTGCTTTCACAGACGCTGCTCACCGTGGGGTTGGTGCTGACCGGCGTCGCTTACACCTACTGGCGCCTGCTCTCAACGCTCGACAACGGAATGCAGTCCCACGCCTTGCGGGTGGCAGCGCTGGTGCGCTATATCGATAACAGCAATGGGAAGGTTTATTTCGACAACAGCCTCCTGCCGCCTCCCCTTGATCCCGAACATCCGGATCTATTTGCCGTCTCGGCAAGCCGCTCCGGATTGCTTTACCGTTCCCAGGACTGGCCGCAAGAGCTTGACCTGAAGCCAGGCCCTGACCTGCACTGGAACCTCGAACACGCGGGCGTTCCCTACCATGCGCTCCGCTTGACGCAGGTGAAGATCCTGGATCGTGGCCAAGGCAGGTCATTCCGGCCTCAAACACTCACCATTGTTTACGCTTCGCCGACCTCGCACCTCATCCAGCAGGTGAAAGCGGCCGGCTCCTACATAGCTCTGATCAGCCTCGCGCTGATGATCATCGCCCTAGGTATTGCTTTTTGGGGAGTGCGACGCGGCCTGCAACCCTTACAGACGCTGGCCGCACAGGCGGGCATGGTTTCGACGCAAAACTGGGAGTTGAGTGTCCCTCCTGAGGTGGAGAAGATCGAAGAGTTGCGCCCTCTGATTGAATCGATGACCCAGATGCTCGAGCGCCTGCGGCGGTCATTCGATCTGCAACGGCAGTTCTTGGCCAGCGCCGCGCACGAACTGAAGACTCCGGTGGCGGTACTCAAATCGACTCTGCAACAGACCTTGCAGAGACCCCGCACCAATCAGGAGTATGAAGACGCGCTCGAAAATTCGCTCGAAGATCTGGGGCGCCTCGAGCAACTGCTGCAATGGATGCTGCGTCTGGCGCGTGCCGAGCAATGGGCCCAGGGAGCACTGCGTCGCGATCTCGATATCGTGGATCTCCCTGCCACCTGGGCGGAAGCAATTGAACGGGCTCAACCACTGGCAGACGCAAATCGTACGACCATTCTATTCTTGGGAAACGGCCAGCTCCCGTTCCGCGCCGATCCCGAGGATCTGCAACTGGTCTGGTCGAATCTGCTCGAAAATGCCATCCGCTACAGCCCGCAGGGTTCAACGGTCGAAGTGAAATTGGATCGCAACCGGGAAAGCTTTATTGCAGAAGTTCTCGATCACGGGGTTGGAATTTCCGCCAACGACCTGCCGCACATATTTGAGCGGTTTTACCGTGGGGACGGATCGCGTACCCGTTCGACGGGCGGATTTGGCCTGGGGCTGGCCATTGCGCGCGCACTGGTAGAGGCTTACGGGGGAAGCATCCAGGCAGAGAGTCAGCCGGGACAAGGGACGCGGATGATCGTCAGGCTCCCAGCCGGTCCGAAAAAGATTTCAGCGTCGCTCGAGAACGCTCCGCTAAATACGGCTTCCTGATGCGAACTGTGCAGGAATTTTCATCTACTCGATCCGGCGGATAAGAACCTGGTACTGACCGGCACGCAACCCACTCGTTCTGGGGCGACGAGTGGCACTTTCGTGGCACAGATTTGGCTGCCCGATTGCACTAGAATATAGGTACTAGTCTTTTGTCATTTGGGCCGACCCACACTAGCCGATGCCGCAAACTCTTTCCAGTCCGGCGCGCAGAGCCCCGCTTGATGAACGCTCGTTTGAACAACTGCTGGCCGCGGCATTCGTGATCCAGCAGCACAACGACAGCAGCAAAAACGATCGGAGCAAGAAC
>Ga0066388_100002014_pt1 | contig 12064 bp, 8 predicted proteins | sample PanSoiMetaGPlot6_FD_64539 | JGI IMG/M metagenome (GOLD analysis project Ga0066388, IMG submission 64539) | Tropical forest soil microbial communities from Panama analyzed to predict greenhouse gas emissions - Panama Soil - Plot 6 (Hybrid Assembly) | ecosystem: Environmental > Terrestrial > Soil... | reverse complement strand
CTGGGCGAGGTCATGCAGGAATCGGCCAAGGCCGCGCAGAGTTTCATCTGGGCGCATGCCGAGCAGATGGGCATTGACCCGAACGTCGTCCGCCGTTCGGGCGTCCACATCCACGTCCCGGCGGGCGCCATCCCGAAAGACGGCCCTTCGGCGGGCATCACGATGGCGACGGCGCTCGCTTCGGTTTACACCAACCTGCCCGTGCGCAGCGACACGGCGATGACCGGCGAAATCACTCTGACCGGACTCGTATTGCCGATTGGGGGTGTGAAGGAGAAAGTTCTGGCCGCGCGCCGCGCCGGCGTCCGCCGCGCCATCCTGCCCAAAGAGAATCAGAAGGATCTGCGCGAACTGCCGGAAAATGCGCGCGCCGAAATGGAGTTCATCTTCGCCGAGCGGGTCGAGGACGTGCTCGCCGCGGCGATCCCCGATCTGTCCTCGCGGCTGACCATGCCCAAAGCGGCTTAAAGCGAAATGTTGCGACCTTTAAAGTAACGCAAGAGGGGAAGCAAAAAGGGCAAGAAGGGCAAAAAGGGCAAAAATATGATTTTGCCCTTTTTGCCCTTCTTGCCCTTTTTGCTTCCCCTTGACCGGTTCATTGTAGTGATCAATGGTTGCCGAAGATTATCTCGGATTGATCTTGTGGGACGTCAAACGATTATCTTTCGCGACGTAAATCAGCCCGGCGATTTCGTCGTTTGAGAACCGGTAATCGATATCCTCCAGCCCGACGGTTCGCTCGGTCTGGCCGGTGTTCAGGTTGACGCCGGCCAGTCCTCTTCCGCCCTCCGGCTTCAGCTCAGTGTAAAAGTACATAAACTGGCCGCGCAGAGCTGCGAGTTGTTTTCGCCGCCACAGAAAACGCGACAGCTTGTCGAGTTGATGCGCGGGATCGAGCCGATCCATCAATCTTTCCTCGACATCTACGTCGATTGAAATTTGAGGCGTGATCGTCCGCGCCTGCGCCGCGCGAACCGCCCGCCGGGCCAGGTCCGCGCGCGAGATGACGCCGTAGCTCTTGATTTGCGAGGTGACGTATTCACGCCCGGCGCCCACGGCGTAATCAGTCAGGTTCGGCAGAACCGCGCGCGAGGCCAGACCCGACCAGCGGAGCGCGCTCACGCCGCGGGCGAGTTGAACGCCGCGGAACGCCGTCGTAGCGACGCCGCCGTAGCGAAAATAGACCGATGCGGCGCGCGCCGAAATCGCCCCGATTGTTCTTAATACGCCGCGTCCCGGCGGGTTGTGACGGGCGCGCCAGACAGCCTCGCCGCCGCGGGCGACGTCGAACCCGGCGATCTCGGCGCGCCCGCCGATTACGGCCTGCCTCTCTTCGTTAATCAGGACGAAGGCCGCGCGGTCGACGCCGTGTTTAAGACGTTTGACGACCTTCCCGTTCGACGTGTCAATCGCTATCAACTCGTCGCGGTCGGCGATGAGCGCGGTCGACGCGTTCGCGAGAGCGATGTTGGTAATGCCTTTGTCGGCCCCGCGATAACGCCAGAGTGTTTTTCCGTTCGACGGATCGATCGCGCTGACGCCGTATGGCCCGCGCTCGGCGAGAGAGCCGTCTTTCAATCGCGTAAACTGCCCGCCGGTTCGGACGAAAAGCATGCCGTTGGCCAGAATCATCTCAGGCGTCAAGCCCAGGTCTTTCGCCTCCCAGACCTCGCGCCCGGTCTCGCGAGAGATCGCCCGCACTCGCCCCCGCCCGGAAACATAGATGTGGCGATCGTCAACGACGGGATCGGCTTCGGTCAAAGCCAACCCCTCTTCGTTGACGCGGAACTTCTCTCTGATCCCCTCCTTGCCCGCGCGGGCGTCGAGCGAAGTCACCCCTTCGTAAAAGAGCCACAGCCGGCCGTCCAGGAAGAACGGCGCGCGGTAATTGTCGAGCGTGTAAAACGTCTCGTCGTCGTCTCCGCCCCACTGCGCGGGCGTCATCTCGACCTCACTCTCCAGGTCGCGCTTCCACAAATCCTCGCCCGTGGCAAGGTTCAACATGTAGACCGTCGGACGCCGTTTGAAGCCCTCTCTCGGCCGGTCTTTCACGTCCCGTACGAATACGACAGCCGCCAGATCGTTCTCCGGGTCAACGGCCATCTGCATCACGCCGCCTTTGATCTTATCGCTCCGCCACATCGTATGGCCCGCGAGCAGATCGACGGCTTCAACGCGAGTCTTCCCGCCTTTTTCGAAGCTCAGCAGCAATAGATCGGTCCCGACCACCGGCGCGACGTCAGATTCATCAAGGCGAACGTCTTTGCGACGCCACAAGATTTCGCCCGTTTCGCCGTCAATGGCGTAGAGCGATTTTTCAGTCCCGACGATTAATGCGCCGAGCTCGGTGGTCTGGTGGAATCTAACCTTGCTGTCGAATTTGGACGACCAATTAGACGGTGAGCTTGTGGATGCCCTACTCGCCGATTGATCTAATAAAAGGAAAGAAATGATTGTTAGATATAGCAGGGAGCGCGCAGATACTTCTCGCCTCATCTTGATTCTCCTCGCGAAAATACGGAAACGCGAGGTAGTTATGCCATACTTCATACTGCATATGCCATATGACGTATGACGTATGACATATGACATATGTCATACGTCGTATGATATACGCACAGCGCGTGGGCCTTGTACCTAACAACACTGGGTCAAAAATTAGCGGTTCGTCTGCTTCCATTTCTTCACTCGCTCGATGCACTGCTCAATTTCCGTCTTCAACGCCGGATCGATCGCAACCGCGCGCTCGAGATCCTGTACGGCCTCGGCGTCCTTGCCTTGTCGCATCAATGCCATCCCGCGGTTCGCGTATGCTGTAGCTAAGCTCGGATCGAGCTCGATGGCGCGAGTGAAATCTTTGATCCCGCGATCCAAATCATTTTTATCGCAGGCCACCACTCCCCGGCCGTAATACCCGGAGGCGAAACGCGGGTCGAGCGCCAGGGATTTTTCGAAATCTTTCAACGCGCCGTCGTCGTCATTTTTCCTGCGCCGCGCAAAGCCGCGATTGTAATAGACCACAGTGAGGCGCGGATTGATCGCGATGGCCCGATCGAAATCTGCGATGGCCCGATCAAGGTCATTCTTCTCAGCATAGACGTTAGCGCGATTGTTGTAAGCCTCGGGGTCACGTGGGCTGAGCGCGATGGCTCGGTTGAAATCAACCAGCGCGGCGTCGTAATCCTTCGTGGCGTAGCGCGCCAGGCCGCGATTGTTGTAGCCGTCGGGTAGACGCGGATTGATCACAATCGCGCGGTTGCAGTCGGCGACCGCGCCTTCGTAATCGCGAAGTTGATAACGCGCCAGCGCGCGATTGGAGTAGGCCACCGCGGTCAGCGGATCGAGCGCTTTGACGTTGTCGAAATTCGCCGCCGCGCCGCCGAAACCGGTTTTGTTCTTCAAATCGTCAGGACTCCCGCGGTAGTCCAGGCGCGAACTAATCTCGATGGCTTTGGTGAAGTCGGCGATCGCGCCCTCGAAATCGCCCTTCTGGTAAAGCGAACCGCCGCGGTTGATGTGATCTTGCGCGGCTCGCGGCGCCTGAGCCAGACACAGCTGCGTCAGAAAACTCAGAGCCATCGCGGCCCTGACAATAGGGTGAATCTTCATACCCAGCACTCCTTCTCATTGTGGATCACTTGACCCACTGTTTGTCTCGATAATGTGAATGTGAGTGAGGGCGCAGAAGCCTCAATATCAGGACTGTTCGGCCGATCTGCGCCGCTATCAGTATTTACTATGACCGTCAGTAAAACGTTCAGAGAAACCCGCGTGATGTGGCCTCTCACAGCGCGTTTCGAGCGAGAATTTGACCGCGGATCAAAAAACAAAGATCGTTTCTTCGGCGCTGGAATATTCGCTAGATGAATAAGTGATGAGTAGGAGGACATCACAACAAATGAGTGATGGAGAGGTCAGGAAAGTCGCTGGCAAGTTCGACCTGTGTGTATGAAATCATCTTCCGACGTCGGGCCGACCCTGAGCGTTCAGATCGAGAGGAATCAACGATAATGGGATCAATACAAATTTGTTGCGGGCGATCTGTTAATAGAATTGCGGCGCTGGAGCGATTTCCAGATCGGTCTGAGGATTGATAGAACGCGAATGACTCGGATCAATATGCTCCGGGGCTATCACCTGAAGGTATTTTTTTCCATGGCGATTCATGGTTTCTTTTCGGGCGCTTTAATTTCAGTCTGCTCTCCAGCCGTTTTGAACTGCCTGTACTCTTTGAATTCGAACACCACGTCCCAGTTCAGTCCGTAGAAGGCCGAAGCGTCGCCGGCCGCGTTCATCCTGATTACTGAAGGAACCCATTCGCCAGCCGGCAGCTTCATCTGTTGATAGATGAGTTTAGGTTCCGCGCTGAGGGGGAGCGGTTTGCCATTCTTCCCGATTCCGGGCAGAGCCTGTCGCGCCTCCAATCGAACGAGCGCCCTGTCAGCCGCATCGAACCAGATCGTTCCGACCAGCTTCGATACGAAAGATGTAGTGACCGGCAAATCCACGCCCTGGCGCGGACTGAAATCTAGCGCGATCATTTCGCGTCCGCTGAGCGTCTCGTAACGTGGATCGGAGAAATCGCAGGCGCGAAGAAAAACCGTTGGATCGATCAGCAGCGCCGCCTGTTTGCCATAGTAAGAACCCGCGATCGACGCCGTCGGGTAACTTTGCGGAGAGGGCGGTCGCGAGGCGGCGTTAGCGTTCGCCGCTTCACGATCGGCCCTTTCCAACTCCTCTCCGGCGCGTTTGCGTTCGGTCTCCACTTCCCAGTTCGGGAGCGGCTTGCCTGCGACGGAGATTTGAATCAGCACGTGCTGGCCGCGCGCCGGGTAGGCTTCGTAATCCTGAAACTCTTCTTTGATGACCTGTCCCGTCTCATTCAACACGCGCCGGACTTTCCTGAGCTGATAGGTGTATTCGAGCATGGTCTGATACATCGCCACTCCGGACTTCTCCGCTTCGCTGAGCAAATCCGGAATGTTCACTGCGGCGGCTCTGGCGACGCCGCTTTCGCTCGTCGCCTTGCTCGCCGCCAGAACAGCCTCGCTGACCCCGAACGATGCGACCGGCGCGGCCGGCGATGGCGAGGGAACCTCAACCGGCGCGGCCGGTTCGGAGGCGGGCTTCGCGGCTTTTACTACTGCGGCTTCAGCGCCAGCCACATGATCCGGATTGTTGATGGTGAATGACGCGCGCTCTTCCGTTTGCGCCGCGCCTTGCTTCACGACGGCGCGAATCTCGTAAGCGCCGGAGCGCAAGCCCGCCGTCGGGATGCCGGCCATGTAAATGATGCGGCCTCGATCGTCAGGCGCCGGCGTCTCGGCGGCCCCCCGCGACATGACCTCGCCGTTCTGCGACAACTCCAGCGTCAATTGCGGGCGATCCTGCGCTCCGGCCTGAGGGTAGATCACCAGGTAGAAAGAGAGAGTCGTTTTAGGCCCAGCCGTGATGGTCTCTCCGAGGTTGGGAACGATTCTGCCGTTCGGAGTCGTCAGAGGTCTGTCTTCGCCGGTCTTGGCAGGCCCGGACGAATCAACCCGTTTGATCATCGCGATACTGCTGATGGCCACGCCCGCGTCGGCGGCGGGCACGCTTAGATCGCCGCGCTGAACGCTGGTCTTGTCAGCTTCGGCGTCATGAACGATCGTCTCCAATATGTATCGGCCAGACGGCAGCGAAAACGTCTGGGTGAAATCGAGGTTGCCTTTCTTCAGACTTTGCAGCCGCTCCAGTTTGCCTTGAATCGGATAATCCTGGCTCACGCGGCTCACGACTTCGCCCTTCTCGTTTTTGACCAGCGCCAGGACTGAGAAGTGTGATGAATAGAGTTTCCTGGCCGTATCTGTCTTGAATGTGATCTCGGAGAGCGGGACTTCCATCAACAACGTATGCTTTGCCCCGGTCGCGTCCGCGCCGAAACGCAGGGCGGCGGCGCGGTGCGGGAAATCGTGAGGCGGCTTGACGCTGTTTACCGCGGCGAGCATCGGCATTTCATAAGCCATCACCGGCTTCCCGTCGGCCAACGGGACGGCGAAATAGCCGCTGCGCGTTTGCGCTATAACCTCGGGCCTCAAAACCTTGACGGTGATCTTGCGGAACTTGCCATCGAGTTCGCGCGCGGTAGGCGAGTAAGACACCGCGTAATAACTGCTCAACTCCGACGCCACGCGTTTGAGCGGCCCGCGCAGGTCGTTGGTGTTGGCGACCAGAAAACCGCCCGTGCCTTCGGCCAGTTCGGCCAGCGTCCCCTGTTTGTTCATGCGCAGGCTGCTCTCGGCGTACTCCGAAGATTTGAACGAGTCGGCGCCGCCGGCGATGCTGGCCGGGCCGTCTTTCGCCGCCTCGCGGCTGGCCATGATCGCCATCGCCATCATGCGGCGGGCGCGGTCGCCTTCGACCTCGCTGCTCAAACCGCGCGCGTCAATGGCGTAGACGCTCACGTTGGCGCGATTCGCCTCGCTGATAGTCGTGCGCATCGCGTCCGCCAGGTGAGTCGGGACTTGCAGGCCGTTCGAGAAATAGAGCACCGTCTTCCGGCCGTTCAACCGTCGCTGCTCGCGGGCGATGTGCATGAACGTGTAAATCGAGGCTCGCGCCTGCTGGTCCAGTTGCGCCGATTCGACCGCGCTCAGTGTGCTCAGTGTGATCTGGGCGGCCAACTTTTCGGTCGGCGACGCGACGACGCCCTGACCGGTCGGCGCCATTCCGGTCGCGGCTAATCCCGCCGGCGCGCCGATACTCTGATTACTGTTTTGGTTGGGAACTCCTGCGGGCGGGCCGAAATCGGGCGCGTTGGCGATGATCTGCAACTGCTCGACGATCTTTTGCGACAGGTCTGGGTATTGCTTTTCCGCGTGTCCGGTCGCGGACTCGACCGCCTGACGGAGTTTCTCGCGGTCGGCCGTGAACGACTGAAGGACGTAGAGCCTGTGGCTCACGACGAAGACTGCGACCATCACGTTCGCGCGCATCCCTGTGTTGATGAAATCGAGCGCCGCGTCGCGCGCCAGCCGCCGCCCATTGACGTCGAGATTGTCGAAGACCATCGTCACCAGGTTGATCGGCCTGGACGAATTAATCTCGTAGCCGGCGCCCACTTTCGCCCGACCGGCTTCGATTGCGGCGCCGGCGGTGTCGCCGCTCGCTTCGATCAGACGAAATGATCCAACCGTTTGTCTGACGCCGTCTTCGTATATCTCGAGCTCTTCAGGTTTGAGATCGCGAACGGGCCTGCCTTTCTTGTCGCGCGCTATGACGTCGAGCAGCACTTCTTCGGAGCCGATGCGGATCGGCTGCCCGAGCGGCGGATTTTGCTGTCCCCCGCGCGCGGCGGGCTGTTGCGCGAATGTCAGAAGCAAAACCGCGATTAGACAGCGACGATGAAGAGCGAACATGACTTCAACCTTGTCTCGAATGGGAATGTCGAACCGGATGCCGGCGTCTATAAGAAATCAACTGCCCCCATTAAGCCAAGGGCGAACGTCACGTTTTGCGAACTTTTCGACCGATTGTGAGACCGCGCCGGAGCGCGGCTTTCTAGGGGTGGATAATCAGCCCGATCACTCGCGCCGTGTTCACGCCGATGCCCAAAGCCAGGCAAAGCGCGGCGGCCGACGTAAAGCCGGGGTTCTTCCCCAACATTCGCGCGCCCAATCGTAAATCTTGAATCATTTCGCCCTCAATCTTAGCGGTGGAGAACCTCGGAAATTTTCCACTCGAAGAGTGGGCAATTCCCCCCTAGACAATCTAGGCTAAAATATGTCGATTACCCATAGATTGTCAAGGGGAGTCGGCCCGGAGGGCTGTTTTAAGTGATGATTTGAATCGCCGCGGGCGCCCTGACGATGATTCGCCCCACTACTCGCGGCGCAGCGCCACCAGCGGATCGACCTTCGTGGCCCGCCGCGCCGGAACGAGCGCGGCCAGCAATGCGACGACCGCCAGCAACAGCGAGACCACGATGAACGTGAGCGGGTCGGTCGCGCTCACGCCGAACAGCAGCGCCTTCATCAAGCGCGTCAGCGCAAACGATGCGGTCAATCCGACCCCCAGGCCGATCATGGTCAGGGTCATTCCCTGCTGCGCCACCAGACTCAGCACGTCACGCGAACGCGCGCCCAAAGCGACTCGGACGCCGATCTCATGCGTTCGTTGCGTGACTGAGAAGGCGATCACGCCGTAGACACCGATGCTCGCCAGGACCAACGCGAGCGCGGCAAAGACGGCGATCAGCGTAGTCCGGAAACGCGGCTGCGCGACCGCGGTAGCGAAGCGCTGCTCCAGCGTACGGATCCGCGCCACCGGCAGCTCGCGGTCGAGCGACCCGATCTCGTTGCGCACGGCGGCGGCGAGACCGAGCGGATCGGCGGCCTCGGTCTTGACGGAGAGAAACACGTTCCCCGTTGTCGCCTGGGTCAGCGGTTGGTACATCGCGGGTTGCGTCTCGCTCGCCAGCCCGGTGTACTTCACATCGCCGACGACGCCGGCGATCTCCCACAAGGACGGCTGCCGCTCATCGCCTGTGTTTATGCGCTTGCCGATCGGGTCCTCATTCGGGAAGAGCTGTCGCGCCATCTTTTCATTGATAATCGTCACCCGCGGGGCGTCGCGGGAATCGGCGACGCTGAAGTAACGCCCGCTGCGCAGCGGGACGCCGAACACTCGGAAGTAGTCCAGACTTACACGGATCACGTAGGCTATCGGCGGCGGTTGGTTTGGGCCGGCGGGCCGTCCTTCAATTGTGAAATCGTCCGAGAATTCCACGCTGTCGGGCGGCAGACTATTGCTTACCGTGGCGGCGCGCGCGCCGGGCAGCCCCTGAACCCGTTCGAGCAGACGCGCGTAGAACGCGGCGACCTGCTGAGGGGTGGCGTACCGCTGCCCGCGCAACGCAAGCTGCATTGTCAGTACGCGCTCCGTGTCGACGCCCGGATCGACTCGTTGCAACCGCCAGAAGCTTTTGACCAATAGCCCGGCGCCGATGAGCAACAATACCGCCAGGGCCAGTTCTGAAACCACCAGCAGGTCGCGCCAGCGCCGCTTGCCGGGGCTTTCGGCCCCGCTGCGCCCTCCCTCTTTGAGCGTTTCGTTGAGGCTGAGCCGCGAGCTTTGCCACGCCGGCGCCAGCCCGAATATCGCCCCGGTCAGCATCGACAAGAGCGCCGTCCAAACGAGCGCGCGCTCGTCAATCCCGATCTGGTTCAATCGCGGAATGTTCTCTGGCGCCATCTTCAACAGCAGCTTCACGCCCCACGACGACCACAGCGCTCCGAGCAGACCGCCGGCGAGCGCCAACAACATGCTCTCGGTCAAAAGCTGCCGGATGATGCGAACGCGGCTAGCCCCGAGCGCGGCGCGGATGGATATCTCTTTCACTCGCCCGGCCGAGCGCACGAGCGTCAGATTGGCGACGTTGACCGCCGCAATCAGCAACACGAGCGTCACGGCTCCCATCAATACCAACAACGCCGGACGCGTATCGCCGACAATGAATTCGTTGACGGGCAGGGCGTTAAGATCGAGCTCGCCATGAAAGCTCGATTTCAAGGCGTTCAGCGCCTCGGCGCGCGCCTGATCAAGGCTGACGCCCGGCTTCAAACGCGCCACTCCGGTGAGGAAGTACGGGCCGCGCCGCGTGGGCTGCTCCAATTGCAATGCGGTCCACAACTCCACCCATTTGCTCGGAAAGTCCAAGGCCGGGGGCATCACGCCGATGACCGTGAAACCGTCGCCGTTCAGATTGATCGTACGTCCCAAGACCCGCGGGTCAGAGGCGAAATGTTTACGCCAGAAGCCGTCGCTGAGGACCGCAACACGCCGCGCGCCGGGACGCTCCTCATCAGGCGAGAAAGTGCGCCCCAGTTGGGCGGGCGCGCCCAGCATGGAGAAGAAATCGGCGGTCACCCCGGCGGCTTGTACCCGTTCGGGCGAATCGCCGCCGGTGTAGTTGTACATAATGTTTTGGAACGCGCCGATTTCAGCGAAGGACCGGCTCTGCGCTCGCCAATCGAGCAGATCGGCGACGGCGAGCGGCGTACGATCTCCTCCGGCCGCCTCCGCCCCCCGGTTCCAAACCATTACCAGTCGCTCCGGCTCCTTGAACGGCAGCGGCTTGAGCAATACGGCATTGACCACACTGAAGATGGCCGTGTTCGCGCCGATGCCCAACGCCAGCGTGAGGGTGGCAATCAAGCTAAAGCCGGGATTCTTGAGCGACATTCGCGCGCCATAACGCAGGTCTTGCAAGAGTACGTTCATCATTATTGCGCTCTCCTGTATCTATTTCTTCGCCCGGGATGATGTCTCGCCTTCATCGCCGCCTGACCGGCAGCAATCTGAATGAACTGAAGAACCTATCAATGCTGTCCACGTCCTCTTCGATCCGCCTCGTTTCGACCGTCAATTGATAGAAGCGGTCATCGACTAGATAGCAGACCGTCTTCAGGATGCTGCCATCAGGCCTTTCCACAACAATAGCTCTACCAGGATGCCTATCGAGAGAGACTGTAGTGTCGCCCAATAATCTGCCTTGCTGGGCGATGATGAGGCCGTCCCGCGCGCCATCAAAGATTTTCTCCGCTCGCGACGCCCCAAGATTCATGGCAGGATATTCGCTGTAAGTGACCATAAATTCGTTGGCGTTTTCATCTTTGGCGAGAAATGAAATGGCATCCACCATTCCGGTCCTGGTCTGCACAGTCAATTTGTTCATCTCCGGCAACCTCGGGAGCGATATTAGAAATCCTCCTTCCGGCGATGAAAACTCCTTCCAGGCAACTTGCGGCGCCCTGACTGGAAAAGAGACGGTGAACAAAAATAGGGTGATTATTAAATGTGTCATTGCCTGCTCCTTTTTTGAAGGCGCCTACATAGACACAAAACGCGTAATTTGGTTGGCGCGAAAACGAAAATTTGAGTAACGACAAGATGGAAGCTTGGGACATCGAAGCGCGGGGGCTGACTAAAAAGTTCGGATCCTTCACCGCGGTGAGTAATCTGAATCTCCAGGTACCGCGCGGCGCGATCTTCGGCTTTCTGGGGCCGAACGGTTCGGGTAAATCGACCACCGTGAAGCTGCTGACCGGCTTGCTGTCGCCGACTTCGGGAGAGGTCCTGATCACCGGCGAGCCTGTGGCCGTCGATAACGTCGCGCTCAAACGCAAGATCGGCGTGCTGCCTGAAGACGACGCGCTTTTTCGCGCTTTGACGATCTGGGAGCATCTGGAGATGAGCGGACCGCTTTACGGGCTGAGTCACGGCGAGACCGAGTCCCGGGCGACACAGCTCCTCCGGCATCTGGACCTGTTCCATGAGCGCGGGACTTACGTCGAGCAGGCTTCATTCGGCATGCGCAAGAAGTGCGCGATGGCGATGGCGTTGCTTCACAACCCGCGGGTCCTGTTCCTGGACGAGCCGTTCGAGGGCATCGATCCTGGATCGTCCCGCAACATCAAAGACCTGCTGCTGCTGCTGGCGCAGAAAGGCGTCACGACATTTCTGACTTCTCATATCCTCGAAGTCGTTGAACGACTCGTCGGCCAATACGCCATCATCATTGACGGCGAAATCGTCTGCCAGCAAACGGTCGAAGAGACCGTCGGCTCGGGCCGGACGCTCGAAGACGTCTATTTTCAGTTTGCGGGCCGTCCGGCCCCTGAGGAGATGGCGTGGCTGGGGTAAAGCTGATCCTCAAATATCAATGGAAAGCCTTTTGGCGGCGCTTCAAGCGGGCCGGTCAAGTGACACAGTTAGATCTGCTGCTGCTGTTGCTGCTCGGCTTACTGTTCATCTTCAAACTTCCGCCGGAGCTCTGGCGCGCCTCACGCGAGTTGGCGATCGGCCAGACCGCCCGCATGGAGCGACTTCTCATCCCAATCGCCCTCGCCTGGTTATACTCTCTGTTCGATAATCCGCTCATCAGCATTAGTCCGAAAAACCTGTTCAGGTATCCGATCAATTCGGACTCGTTGCTCTTGATCAGAATCGGTTCGTTTTTCATCTCGCCGGTGACCATGCTCATCACGGCCGCATCCCTGCTCTGCGCGCTGCCGCTCCTGGCCTC
>Ga0066388_100002013_pt1 | contig 12064 bp, 11 predicted proteins | sample PanSoiMetaGPlot6_FD_64539 | JGI IMG/M metagenome (GOLD analysis project Ga0066388, IMG submission 64539) | Tropical forest soil microbial communities from Panama analyzed to predict greenhouse gas emissions - Panama Soil - Plot 6 (Hybrid Assembly) | ecosystem: Environmental > Terrestrial >... | reverse complement strand
CTGGCCGCGGCCAGCACGGCCGTGCTCACCTGGGTCGAGAACGACGGAACCCCCGAACTGCCCGACCTGATCGAGGAGGCCTTCGACACCCTCACCCGCCCCCAGTAACAGCCGCGACGCTACGCCGGGCCGGGACGACCCCGGGAGGACCGGTCAGGTTCGGTGCCGCCGCGGTCCGGCCGGTGCCACGCCTGGCGGCGGGTGGGCTGAGAGCGTGGCCCGCAGGCGGGTGAGCCAGGCCATCTGGCGGGCGTGCCAGACTAGGGCCAGGGCCTTGCGGGAGGTGATGGCGACGAGCGCGGACGCTGGGCCGAACGCATCGCAGATCCAGAGCTGGGACGGCCCCGGCGGGCAGCATTGGGTCGCCGAGGCGGAGCGCTATGACCGCATGACCCGTTCCTTCGGTGAGCGGATCATCGAGGCGGCGGCGCCCGGGCCCGGTGAGCGGGTGCTCGACGTGGGCTGCGGTAACGGGGCCGTGGCGCTGGCCGTCAGCGCCCTGGTGGAGCCCGGCGGCTCGGTGATGGGCCTTGATGTCTCCGGGCCGATGCTGGCGTACGCGCGGCGGCGCGCCGAGGAGGCCGGGATCGTCAGCGTCTCGTTCCGCCAGGGCGACGCCCAGGTCTACCCGCTGCCACGGGCCAGCTTCGACGCGGTCGTGAGCCGCTTCGGCGTGATGTTCTTCGACGATCCGGTAGCCGCGTTCGCCAACATCGGTCGCGCCCTCCGGCCCGGCGGCCTGATCGCGTTCACCTGCTGGCGGGACCTTAGTGTCAACGACTGGCTCATGGTGCCGGCCGGGGCTGCCCTCCAGCATGTGCCGATGCCCGACCTGGGCCAGCCGGGCGCCCCCGGGCCGTTCTCGCTGGCCGACCCCGAGCGCGTGCATCAGGTCTTGCGGGACGCCGCATTCGCGCAGATCGCGCTGGAGGAGGTCGCCCGGCCGATGCCGATGGGCAGCTCGGCCGATGACGTGCTGGCCTTCATGCGCGGCACCGACATGGCCCAGGTACTCATGACCGGCGTCGACCCCGGCACCGCCGGGCGGGCGTGGGCCGCAGTCAAAGCAGCGCTCCAGGCCCATGCCGAGCCCGGAGGAATCACACTCGCCGGCACCGCCTGGCTGGTGACCGCCCGCCGCGCAGGTTAAGCGGTGCCGCCTCGGCCTGCCTCATCGGCCGGGCGGCACGCCTGCCACCGCGGGAACCCGCGCAGATCACCCCATTCGGGTCCGGCCGAGAAGGCCTCGCCGAAGACCAGCTTGGCGTCCAGATCGGCGGATATCGTTTGCCGTGCGACCCTCGAGCTGTGACCGTCTGTCACGAAGCGGCAGCGCCTGGGCAGGCCAAGTTAGGTGTCCGGCGGATCCTGTCCTGGCCGGACAGGGGCCGTCGCGGCGAGCGACACAGCGTCATCCGGCTTCAGAGCCCGTCATCCTCACCTGGATCTGCGGCCGCAGCCAAGTTCGAGCACTTTGTGCCTGCCACCAACCCACGTTGATCGCGGCCGCGAGGTCCCGGACGACCGCGAGTTCCCGGCGCGGCACCTTCAGTCAGGCTGAACTCACGGGGGAACTGGTAACCCGTTGTATTTGGGTGTGACGAGTTCGCCGGCCGCGTTGTGGCCTGCGATGTAGTGATCGCCTACTGCGACGTCTCGTCGTTCGAGTGTGGGCGGCCATCCGAACCTTCCCGCTCGCGGCCACGAAGATGGCACGGTGCTCGTCACAGAGAGTGCCCGGATTCCCTATTACTGCACTGCCGATCTCGCCGCATATCGATTATGAGCGGCGGGCAGCGATGTCGGCGGCGCAGGCGGCTTCACGCAGATCGTTCCTTGTTGTGCGTGCTCGCCCGCGCCATCGGGCACCGGCGCGGTCACCTGGATTAGCTGCCGCGATCTTCAGGTAGGTAGTCCGCCGCCGGTTCGGGTGCGGTGGTGTCACGTACGAACTCGCGGACCGCGCTGGCGAACGCTGCCGGCTGGTCGCGCATGATCAACGTGTAGCTGTCGGGGATCTCGGCGAGCCGCGCGTTTGGCAGGAGAACCGCCAGCCGCCGGCCATGGTCTGGGCGCTGCACGCGGTCCTCGGGTGCCCAGATGACGAGCGCTGGGCGGGCGAAGGACCGCAGGCGGTCGCAGGCCTCAACCATCTGGCTGCGGCGGGCGTTCCGCGCGTAACGTGCGAGGTCGTGTCGCACGCCGGGGTCGGTCTGCAGCGGCCGGAGCCAGCCGTTCACCAGCCCGTCCGGCAGCGGGTGCCTGGCCAGCCAGCCGAAGCCAAGCGGTGAGCGGCGCACGGCTGGCAGCCGCATGGCCTGCATCGCGACGAAGAGGCCCCCTGGCACCGTCGCCGCCAGCCGCAGGTTCTTGCCCGGCAGGCCGGGTGGGTAGTTTTCGAATGCCTCACAGGAGGACAAGACGAGCCGGGCCACGCGCCGCGGGTCGTCGACGGCCAGCGCTAGAGCGGCGCCGTGGTCGTTTTGGACCAGCGTCACCTCATCGAGGCCGAGGCGCTCGAGCAACTCGGCGGTCATGCGGCCGAACCCGCGCAGGGACAGGTCTGCGTCCCGGGGCATCGGCCGCCGGTGCGCGCCGAGCGGAGGCGTGGGCACCACGCAGCGGTGGTCGCGCCGCAGGTCCGCGATGACCGGCGCCCCACACCGACCCATCCATGGCAACACCGTGGAGGAAGACGAGCACCGGGCCGTCCCCGCCGCTGTCGCTGTACTCGATCGTCCCGGCCGAGAGCTCCACTTCACTCATTTCACTCATCCGCGCCACCTCCGCACGCCGGTCCCGCGGTCGCGGCCGCCGGGCCGGCCGAGCGGCCGATCTCCCCGGCCGGTCCGCTGCGGCCCCAGGAGCCGGGTCGGCTTCGTACGTCTGCACCAGCCATCTCGATCAGGCGGGCGGCCCTTTTGCGCTGCCGCGCAGTCAGCCACTCCTCGGCGGGCACGCGCATGTCGGGCCCAAGCACGAGCTCGGCGATATCGGGGAGGCGGATGACCCGGCCAAACCCGCCCCAGCTGCCGTCAGGGATCTCGATGGTGAACACCCACACGCGATCCGATGGGTCCGGGTGGCGGCCGGCTTCCGCATCGGCCACGGCTTGTGTCATGGCCGCGGTGACGGCCTGGCGTCGTTTGTCGTTGTACTGGCCTTCTGGGACCTGGCACACGAATCGGTAGCAGGGCTCTGCTGCTGCCGAGCCGCCAACGTAGACCGTGGGGCGGTGCACGAAGACCCACGCCAGCGCCCGTGCGGCCTGGTTCGCCGGGTCGACTCCCTCGTGCTGCAGCAGAAGATCGGTCAGCCGCGCGAGGAGCTTGTCCTCTGCCTCCGGCGGCAAAGCGCCCTCGGGGATGTAGGCGTCGAGCATGGGCATGGTCTTCTCCTCCTGGGCCTGGGAGCGGGCTTGGCTAGGAACCGGCGATCTGGGGAACAGGCGTGCCGGTGCTGGGATCGGCATCCAGCGCCCGCCAGGCCCGCCCGGTCTCTCGTGTCAGCAGCGGGTACACGATCAGGTGCCGGAACGGCCTGATCGCGGCCAGGTAGCCGGTCCCGAGCAGCCCGTTGGGCTTGACCAGGACGGCCATCTGGCCGCGGTAGCCGCCGGTCCCGTCCGGGACCCAGCCGAGGTGCATTACCCCGTGCACGGTCCGGTTGGCGATCTCCGCGGCCCACTCATCCTGGAGCAGGTAGAGCGGGGTGAAGGGCAGGGCGCGGAAGTCCGGGCCGGACGGGGCGCCGCGCAGATCCGCCGGCAACCGCTCCCGGAGCATGGGCACCCGGGAGCCGAGGCCCGCGTCCGGGCCGTCCCAGCCGAGCAGCGCCCCGGCCTGCCAGCGGATCGCCCACAGCGCGCGGACGGCGCGGGAGGCCGAGGCGCGCGCCGGGTCATCACGTGAAGCCAGCCACTGCACCAGCCGCGGGAAGTCGTCCGGGCCGCCCGGCGTCGGCAGTGCCCACACGTCCTCGACGCGGAAGTCCCTGGTGAGCTGGTGGATGCGCCAGGGCCGGGAGGTGTGCGCAGTGTTCGGCAGCCTCATCCGCAAACCCCATCTATACGGTACCGTATATATGACGGTAGCACTGCCAGCGGCGCTGTCAACTCCCGGACGTGAGAGTGAGGGGCCATGGCCGCCATCACCCGGACGCCCCGTAGCCGGTGGATCGAGGAGGGCCTGCGGGCCCTGGCGGCCGGCGGCCCGGACGCCGTCCGGGTCGAGGTCCTGGCGCAGGCGCTCGGCGTGACCAAGGGCGGCTTCTACGGGCACTTCGCTGACCGGAACGCGCTGCTGGAGGAGATGCTCAGCTCCTGGGAGCGGATGAGCACCGATGAGGTGCTCCAGCGCGTCGAGCGCCAGGGCGGCGACGTCCGGGCCAAGCTGCGGCTGGCGGGCGCGCTCACCTACTCCCGCGAGCTGCTGCCGATCGACCTGGCCATCCGCGACTGGGCCCGGCGTGACCCGGCGGTCGCCGAGCGGCTCCGGCGCGTCGACAACCGGCGCATGGACTACCTGCGGCTGCTGTTCGGCGCGATCTGCGCCGACGAGGACGAGGTCGAGGCCCGCAGCATGCTTGCCTTCGCACTGGTGATCGGCCACCAGTTCATGGCTGCCGACCACGGCGCGCGCAGCCACGCGGACGTGCTGGAACTCGCCGCCAGCTGGCTCTTGGCGTAATAGCGCCGTGAGCGGTGCGAGCCTGCCCGGGCGTTGCTCCTTTCCTGGCAGCGGCCAGCAGCGCTCCGGCTCCAACCCGGTGGCTCCCCCCGTGTCACAAAGCGAACCCTGGCGGGAACAGGCAGCTGGGAGGCCGGTACTGCGCCCATCCGGCTGCCGGCGGCTGCCGGCTCCACCCGCACCAGCCCGGCACAGAACCCCGCTTCGGCGCGGCACCGGCAGCAATACGATCGGTAACGGTCGGCAATACAGATCGGCTCTTTGTGCCCAGTCACCGCGAACCGGCTGCTTTCCGTGATCTGGTTATGTCTCTGGCAGCTCCGCCTGGGCAGCGGTAGTCGAATCCAGTGGACGCGAGCACGGTGCGGACGTCCTCCGGTGCCGCGCGGGGCGGGATCCGGTCGACCATGGTGGTCACGACGGCCATCGAGTCCTTGAGCGAGGCGGCCAGATCCACATTGGAGGCGGCGGGGCGTGGATCATTGCGGCGGGCTCTTGCCGGGGTGTGGCCGGCGCGGCCACCAGCCGGGCACTTGGCGCCGGTAGGCCTCGTACTGGGCGCCGTATCGGCTGGCCAGGGTCGGCTCTTCATACCAGCGGACGAACGCGCCGACGGCGGCGCCCACCGCGGCTGAGTAGATCAGCAGGACGGGCCGGCTCAGCATCAGGGCCTGCCCGGTGATGACGGCCAGCACCGCGAGGTACATGGGGTTGCGGACGTAGCGGTAGAGCCCGCCTATGACCAGCCGCTGGGTCGGCGCGACCGGTGCCGGGGTGCGATGACGAACCGGGCGAAGGCGTGGATCAGCACCGCGGCGCCTGCGGCGAGCAGGACGGCGCCTGCGACCCACATCGGTGCCGGATACGCGCTGCCTGGTCGCCAGCCGGTTAGCCACCATGGCGCCAGCCCGGCGACAACTCCGGGTGCGATGGCGAGGAAAACGGCAGTTCCTGCGGCGGCGGTCGTCTTTCGCATAGGTCTCACCCCGGCGGGTCTGGGTCTGGGCGGGCGGGTGATTGCGGCACCCGCAGGCCGGTGAGCAACGCGAGAAGGGCCTGCTCGGCGTCGGCGCGTGCGCTGGCGGGGTCAGGTGCCCGGGCGATGAGCAGGGCAGCTTCGATCGCGGCGCTGAGGATCAGGTGGGCGAGGATGTCCACGGGCTGCGCGGTGATGACGCCCTCGGCCATGGCCTGGTCCAGCCCCGCGGAGATGAGCCCCAGTCCGTGATCGGCTTCGATGGCGCGCCACGCGGCCCAGCCGAGCACCGCGGGGGCGTCGGTGAGCGCGATCTGGATCACCTCACGGTCCTGGCAGGCGTCCAGGAACGCGGCCAGGCCCATGGTCGCGGCGGTCCAGGAATCGGCTGCGCCGGTGATGGCGGCAGCGACCCGGCATGTGGTCTCTGTTTCCAGTTGCTCGAACGCCGCGCGCAGCAGCTCACGCTTGTCGCCGAAATGGTGGCGCAGCGCGCCGCGGGTCAGGCCCGCCGCGGCCACGATCTCCTCCGCCGGCACGGCGGCGTACCCGCGCTCGGTGAACAGCCGCCGTGCCGCGGCGATCAGCGCGGCCCGGGTCGCGCGGGTCCGGTCCTGCTGGCGCCGTCGCGGGCTCACCTTTGCGGTACCGCGGCCGAGCCCGCGAACTCCACGATGAGCCCGGCGAGCGCGGCGGGCTGATCCTCGGGGACAAACGTGCGGGAACCCGCCACCGCAGCCAGCCGGGCATCCGGCAGCAGCCCGGCCAGGCGGCGGGCCAGCGACATCGGGAACAGCCGGTCGTCATCGGCCCAGGCCAGCAGCACCGGCCGGTCGAACGAGCCGAACGACCCGGATGCGGCGAGGGTGTGCCGCCGGTGCACCCCGCGCAAGAACCGGCGCAGGTCCCGGCGGACGCCGCGGTCCCGGCGGGCGGGTAGCAGGTAGGAATCCATCACCGGCGCCGGGATGGGCCGCCACGACAGCCATCCGTAGGTGACCGGCAGCCGGTGCAGCAGGCGGGGCCGCAGCGCCTGGGCGAGCAGCCACGCCGAGCCCGGCAACCGGGCCATGACCGGCAGGAAACCGAACACCGGCGGGAAGAACCGCTCCAGGGCATCGCAGGAGGCCAGCACCACCCGGCCGATCCGCTCGGGATGGCGCGCCATCAGCACCTGTACCAGCGCCCCGCCAGTGTCATTGGCCACCACCGTGACGTCAGTCAGCTCCAGCGCGGCGAGAAAGTCCGCGATCAACGTGGCCAGCCCGGCCGGGCTCAGGTCCGCCTGCGCGCCCAGCGGGTACTCGTGCGAGCCCAGCGGCCAGTCCGGCGCCACGCAGCGGTAGCCGGCATCCGCCACCAGCGGCACCACGTTGCGCCACAGGTCGGCATTGACCAGCAGGCCATGAACGAACAGCACCGGCGGCCCGCCACCGCGTTCCCGGTAGGCGATGACACCCTGCGGCAACTCCACCAGCCGCGGTACTCCAAGCGATTCACTCAGCGCCATGGCCCGGCCTCCCGGTCTAGGTCCGCTTCCGCTTCCCCTTCAGAAAAACATACATTCGGGATGTATGTCAACACTCGGCGCCCTCGCCCCGGCCCGGCCCGCCGGGCCCACGGTGACGGATCGGGCTACGCATCCGGGCAACGGAGGGTGCGGGGCGATCTCGACACGGCGCCGCGGGTGATGACCGGTGCTGGCAGATCCGCGCCGGCGGCGGCCAGCGTCCATGCTGGGATGAGAGAACCATGGACCGCGAGAACCAGGCGCTCGAAAGGCTCGTCCAGGCCTATGACAAGCGGGAGCACCCGCTCGCAAGATCGCTGAAGAACTCACACCGTTGTTCAGGTCAACAGGATAAGTCGGGCGTCCGCTCATCGGCTAGGTCAGGTCCACTCCGCCGTCCTGCGTGGGCTTGGCGAACCTCCAGGAAGTAGACCCGCGATCCCTGCCGACCTCTCCTTGCTGGCCGCAGAACATCCAGATCTGGCAGCCAGCGTCTTGATCGGGCTCCAGCCCGACGTCCGCGCAGATCGGCGGATCTCGCGCGACGCCCGCAGCGGCGATCGTCACGCAGCGCGACTGTCGTTCCAGAGGGTGAACGTCCTGATCGCCGATTACGCGCGGTTGCCCACGGTGGCGGATGCGCGGGCAGACGCACGCAGATCAGCCGGTTCGAGCGCGGCGGGTCAGGGGGCCAAGGAGCTCATGTCGGTCAGCTCTCTTGGCGTAAGCCCGCGAAATCACAGTTACAGAGTTCTCTGGGCCGGGTGGAACGCCCGCACGGTCACGCGCTTGGCCGGGCTAAGGTCCGGGATGGCACCGCGGGCTGCGCTGGGTTGTCGTAGTGGCTCATCATCCCTGCCGCCGGGTAGCTGGCTCGCAAGCTTGCCAGTGGCGTTGTGCTTGGGCGCGAGCGCCGCGGCCTGCGCCTGGGAAGGCTCGCCTGGCTGGCCGCTGAGGATATCGGCCGGCGCAGGTCAGGTCCGGGCGAGCCGGCGGCGCGCGCCTGGGCGCTCGTTGACACTGGCCGCAGCCTGTAGGCGGCGTTCGGCGTCGGCGGTATGGCCGAGCGTGCCGGCGAGTTCACTGGAGAAGATGTCCGGCCGATCCCCACACTGGGGGTTGTGGCCTGTGAGCGCGATCTGGGCGGCGTGGGGCCGGGGTGTAGGCGGGGGTGAGCAGGAACATCAGGGTTTGCCCGGCTGCTTGGGTGGCCTCGGCGGTGCCAAGTGCGGGCACCAGGTAGAGCATCGTCCAGCTGACCGCCATGCCAAACCGATGGCGAGCCCTAGCCCGGCGAGCGTGGGCGGGATGCCGGTGTGGACGCGGAACCCGGTCACGAACCCGGCAACAGTCATCGCCGCGATGAGCAGCAGCAGGCGCGCCGGATCCGAGAACGTCTGCGCGGCCAGTACCGCGGGTGCGGGCGAATCGGCAGGGACCGGGACGGGACGATCGCGCCGTCCGGCAAAGGTCCTCGGCAAAGCCGTCACCGGTGATGGTGACCGCGCTGACGGTGACGGAGAGACGAACGTAACGGGCTCCGCCTTCCTGCTCGGCGGCAGCGACGGTGAACCGCTGTTGGGCCCGGGACCGCGAACCCCGGGCCGGCCGAGTCTGCGCCGGGCCGGGTGGTCCTCAATGGGTTCGTACTCGCGCTGCGCGCGGGGGGCGGTGCAGGCTGATCCCGCTACGGCACCAGCGTTCACTGACACCTATCCGGGGGGAGAACCACCGACCCGGGCCCGCAAGTTATGGAACTGGCGGGTCTGCATGATGAAGTGCTGGGGCTCATTCAGCAGGTCGAATGGCCAGGTGACCGCTCGCGGGCCCCGGGCGAGCTTCCGGACCACCAGGCGGGTCCGGCCACCGGGGGCCGGCCGCAGGTGGAAGCCCCAGACCGCGTCCACGTGCGCCCGCGGCAGGGGAGCAGACCGCGGATCGAAGGTGCGGAAGGAAGGCAGCTGATAGTGCGACCGCAGCACCAGGGTGCGGCCGGGCTCCAAGATGGCCACGTTCATCCAGTACGGGCCATGTGGCAGCGAGTTCACCCGCTGTCCCTCGGCCAGGTTCTGCCACTGGGGCATGATGTGGTCCGCGCTGGGTTGTCCGCCGTGGTCCAGCCTGTCCCAGCTGTACCAGCCTGCGCGGTCGCCGCCCATCTGCACCAGCCAGGGCCAGACCCGCTCGGGCGGTGCCGGAAGGGTCGTGGCCATCGTCGAGGAGTGGTTGGCATCAGGGATCAGTTCGTCGCCGGGGTAGGCACCAGTGGTCTCGTCCCGGGTCGCGCCCCAGGCAATCAGCCGCGGCCGGACCCACAGAGCGTAGAGCACCGGCGCAGCGGAGCCCGCCGCGAGGCCGAGCAAGCGCGGCCTGCGCAGCCACCCGCGGAACCCCATCGCCATGACCGTTACCTCCCCGCAGGACCGTGCCCGGCCGCGATCACAACGCGGGCGCCCGCCCGGCGACCCGGCCATCGCGAACGATCTGGCCGCGACCTCCAGCCCAGCCACGCCCGTGGCGGGGGCTACCGCCGCCGAACGCTGAAGTCCTATGTCAACTTGCCGCATGGCGGGCCGTCCGCAGTAGAGCCCAAGGTCACCATCGCGCAGGCCATTTGCCTTCAGGCAGAGCGGTTGCCGCCCTCGCCCTTGCCGTCGCTTCGCGCTGCACGCCACGGCGCTGCACATAGACCCCGCCGCGGCAGTGGCGCCGACTGGCGCCCCTTCCGTGTCGCCCCCGCGGCGCGACTTACTTGCTGTGCGTACCGGCAAGCGTCGCAGGACGCTTCTCGGTGGTGGCGATCACGGCGAGGAACCGTTCGAGAGCGTAGAAGGCAACCCTGGCAGCCGGTGACCACCGGGTTCCGAGCAGGTCGAACATGTGGTCGGTGTGGGGCAGGTACACCGCGGTCACCGGCACGCCGGCGTCCTCGAGCCGGTGCTGCAGCTGCCGGACGGCGGCGACGGGCGCCATCTCGTCATGGGTCCCGTGCATGAGCAGCGTCGGCGGGCAATCCGGCTGGATGTAGCTGAACGCCGAGACCTGCGCGTAGACCTCGGGGATCTCGCCCGGGGTGCCGCCGGCCAGCCAGTCGGTGCGCCCGGCGTAGGTCATGAACTGCAGCCGCCAGCGGGCAGCGTTCTTGCCGAACAGCCGCACCAGCCCGCGGGACGGCGGTGCGGTCCAGTCGGGTTGCTGGTCGTCCCGGTGGCAGACCTTGTCCTGGCTGGCGTGCCAGTACAGCGTGTCCAGGCCAACCTGGCCGTAGAGCGACGCGACCGCACGCACCCGCAGATCGGCCCCGTCCAGCTCCGGCGGGGTCAGCGCAGGCTCGCCGGGGGCGCAGGCGGCCAGCAGGGCCAGGTGCCCCCGGAGGACCCGCCGGCCAGCACGATCCGGTCCGGGTCAACCTCCAGTTCGGTGGCGTGCTCTCGCACCCAGGCAACCGCACGCTTGGCGTCTGCGACCATCCCCGGCACGCCGGTCTCCGGGAACAGCCGGTAAGCGACGTCTACGACCACATGCCCCTGCGCGGCCAGATGCCGGAACAACGGCCGGGTCCCGAGGTCCTTGTCCAGGAAGTAGTAAGCACTGCCGTGCAGGTAGACCACCGCCAGGCCCGACGGCCGCACCCCGGGCGGGGGCCGCCAGACGTCACAGAGCAGCCCGCGGCCGGTGCCCGGGACAGTCGCGAACCGGACGTCCCGGCGCAGCCGCGGCTCCGGGTCACGCCGGAGCCGGCCGGCCCATCAGCGGCGCACCATCCTCACCCGGCGGTCCGCCGGGATGCGGCCCTCCCACCCGGTGCCCAGCGCACCAGACAGATCGACCCGCACCGCACCGACCCGCACGATAACCACCAGCGCGCCCACCGCAGCGGCACCGGCCGGGACGGCGATCCACCACGACCCGAACACCGCACCCACGGCGGCCAGCGCCATGCCGAGGGCGGCGATGAACGGCACGTACCCGGCCGCCGCCACCTTCTCCATGAACAAATAGGTGCCGGCCGGGCGCCACCGGAACGGCACGTACAAAAGTGCGCACCACAGCAGCAGCACAAACGCGGCGGCGATACCAAGCCCAGTCATGACCGGCACCTCGATTCACAAGCTCAAGGTCACGGTCCCGTCGGGCAAGCACGACGCAAGACCGGCGGAGCCGGTACACCTTCACGTTCCGCTGACCGGACCCGCACCGGCTAGGGCCATTCCTCCCAACTTGCCGCCGCTCGGCAGCCGGGCGCCGACCGCCTAGTGGGCTGACCACCATAGGTGAGGCTGCGGTCTTCGCGCTCCGCCAGCAGCAGCCCACCCAGCTCACTGGCCGGCCCCAGACGGCCTGCTGGTCCGGGTCACTGGTACGGGTGGGAGCGCCGGTCTGGCGGGCGGCGGTCTAGGCCGGGAAGACCCGTCCCAGGCGACTGCATCAGCGTGACCTCTTGCCACGCCACCATCGGCATGACGGCCGACCCTGCTGTCTGGGTCATTCGCCTCTACCCGCCCGATCCGGGTTGCACCAGCCTGGTCTTGAGGGGGTTGAACGCCCCTGGAGGTGAGTTCAGTGTCCGTCAGCATCGACAGGCCCGAGGCTCAGCCAGCAACGGGCCCCGTCCTAACCACCGAACGCGTCTGGAACGAAATCGAGAAGGCATCGTTCGCAATCATGAGCTACGTGACACCGGCGGGTAAACCCCGGTCCAGCGGTGTCATGTGCGCAGCAGAGGGCCACCGCCTGTACGTGGTCACCGCCGCGGACAGCTGGAAGGCCCGCCAGCCTCCTCCCGCACCGTCCGCATCCCTGCGCTGGCGCGGGCTTGTGGACGACTTGGAGCTGGGCCCGCTGTCTGCCGACGAGTCACGCCGGCTGCTCCGCCATCACGGCGTCACC
>Ga0066388_100002012_pt1 | contig 12064 bp, 15 predicted proteins | sample PanSoiMetaGPlot6_FD_64539 | JGI IMG/M metagenome (GOLD analysis project Ga0066388, IMG submission 64539) | Tropical forest soil microbial communities from Panama analyzed to predict greenhouse gas emissions - Panama Soil - Plot 6 (Hybrid Assembly) | ecosystem: Environmental > Terrestrial >... | reverse complement strand
TGGCATCCGGCGTCGCCTGACCGGTGGTCTGGGGCGCCTTCTGCTCGCCGCCCTTCATCGAGGGCGCGACCTTCTCTGCCGGAGCGCTTTGCTGCGCCGCGGGGGCGCGCTCAGGCGTATCTTTGCCCATACCCTGAGCCGAAGCGACGCCGGCGCTCAATAACAGCGCGGCCGCTACGGTCGACAACAATTTAGCTTTCTTCACTGAAGCCTCCTCTGGATGCCCCCGGAATTCCCGATCTCGGGACCTCGCCGGAACAAAACGTTCGCACCAGTGGTCAGTTCCGTATATTACGGAATCGCAATGACGGGCCGGCATTGCGTTCCGAGTTCCGTCAAGGCACCTTCCGCCGGGGAGGGCGTCTTGGCGATTCTTTCATCAGCGATCGACAAAACCGCCGCTGAATTTCGTGCAAATGCACAACGCATGCGCGCGCTCACGGCTGAACTGCAAAAACGGCGCATGGAAGCGGCGTTGGGCGGTCCAGAAAGGGCGCGCGAGCGGCACGTGGCGCGCGGGAAGCTCCTGCCGCGTGATCGGGTGATGAACCTGATTGATCCGGGCTCGCCCTTTCTCGAGCTCTCGCCCCTCGCGGCCAATGACATGTATGACGATGCCATCCATGGCGCAGGTTTGATAACCGGCATTGGCCGCATCGAAGGCCGCGAATGCGTGTTGGTTTGCAACGATTCCACCATCAAGGGCGGCACTTATTTTCCGATGACGGTGAAGAAGCACCTGCGCGCGCAAGAGATCGCGCGCGAGAATCGCCTGCCGTGCATTTATCTGGTCGACAGCGGTGGCGCCAATTTGCCTCACCAGACCGAGGTTTTTCCGGATCGCGAGCATTTCGGCCGTATCTTTTACAATCAGGCCACGCTCTCTTCGCTGGGGATTCCGCAAATCGCAGTGGTTATGGGCTCCTGCACAGCAGGCGGCGCCTACGTGCCGGCGATGTCAGACGAAACAATTATCGTAAGGAACCAGGGGACGATTTTTCTCGGCGGCCCGCCGTTGGTGAAAGCCGCGACCGGCGAGGTCGTCAGCGCAGAGGAACTAGGCGGTGCGGATGTTCATGCGCGCAAATCCGGCGTCGCTGACCACTATGCGCAAGACGATCATCATGCATTGACCATTGCACGCCGCATCGTTGCCACCCTCAATACAAAAAAAAGTGTCGACACCTACCTGATCAAGTCCCGCGATCCGTTGTTGGACGCGGCGGATCTGGATGGAATTGTGCCGGTCGATCTCAAGAAACAGTATGATGTGCGTGAGGTCATCGCGCGCATTGTCGATGCATCCGAATTCGATGAGTTCAAGGCGCTTTACGGCACGACGCTGGTCACCGGCTTCGCGCACATCTACGGAATGCCTGTGGGTATTCTCGGCAACAACGGCATTCTTTTTTCCGAAAGCGCTCTAAAGGCCGCGCACTTCATTGAACTTTGCTGCCAACGCCGCATTCCGTTGCTGTTCATGCAGAATATCGTGGGTTTCATGGTGGGGCGCGACTATGAAGCCGGCGGCATCGCCAAGGATGGCGCAAAGATGGTGACGGCGGTGGCCTGTGCGCAGGTGCCAAAGATTACACTGATTGTCGGCGGGTCTTACGGCGCGGGCAACTACGGTATGTGCGGCCGCGCTTATGGACCTCGATTTCTGTTTACGTGGCCCAACGCCCGCATTTCTGTGATGGGCGGCGAGCAGGCGGCGAGCGTGCTGGCCACAGTCAAGCGCGACAATATCGAAGCAAGCGACGGAAAATGGTCGGAAGTCGAAGAAGAAGAATTCAAACAGCCATTGCGTGACCAGTTCGAGCACGAAGGCAATCCTTATTTCGCGACCGCACGACTGTGGGATGATGGGATCATTGCGCCTTCGGAAACGCGCCGCGTGCTGGCTCTCGCCCTTTCTGCGACGCTCAATGCGCCCGTGCCGGAAACGAAGTTTGGGGTATTCAGGATGTGATTTAAGCCCCCGACGGGGAATTCCATGCCAACTCTTCATTTCAACGAGGAGGCCGCGCGTCGGCTCGACATTCTTTATTCGAAGCCCGACATGCGTGGACAGCGCGAAGAGGCACTGCGCCGGCTGGCGCTTAAGCCTGGTGAAGCAGTCACTTTGCGCGCCAGCAGCGACTGATAGATGGCGATGAGCTCGAAGCATGGAGTGCCGAGCAAAGCGCGCTGAGCGAACAGGGCCGTTATTTTTTTGGCACGATGCGGTATTTTTTTCTGGCGAGCCGTCAACCGACTTAGTGACCGAGCATCCCAATTACTGTGTCCCAATTCACGAAAGGCTGCTTCGGCCCGGCATTGATGACGCCAGTGTCATGTAGATAGGCGCTGGCGAGCATTAGTGCAGCTCCGACGAAAACGCCGAAAATGAATTTCATGCGGCACCTCCTGATTCTGCAAGGAACGCTTCGCATATACGGCTGGTGCACTTATATGGCTTCAAGCGACCGGCGGCGGCAATACCAGTCTCTCGTACGGGCGAGGGCGAGCCCGCTGGTGACACGGGCTTTTGCCGCCGCCGGTTCGAATTAGACAAATTCCAATGTTGTGTTCACAGCTTGCGTCGGAGGTGACGCGATGCGAGAAAATTCGCGTCGTCCCTTCGGAATGGGTCATTGCATGATTAGCCGAACGATCGGAATTGCGCTTGCCGCAACATTGCTGCCGCTCGTAGTGAGCGCGCAGGCACCCGTTTCCCCGCCCGCAAAAGAAGCGGCGAAGGAGACAAAGGACACGCCGAAGGTTTATGTGCCAGGGCTCGAGCAATTCATGAATGTGATCTTGATCGAGCACAACAAGCTCTGGTTTGCCGCCAAGGCGCGCAATTGGACGCTCGCGGCCTATGAGCTCGGTGAGATCAAGGAAATTATGTCGGATGTGCAGGATCATGTGCCGACTTTCAAGAACCTTCCGCTCGCCGACATGCTCGATGCGGTTATCACCAAGGAGATCGCGGCGCTGGAGAAGGCCATCGACGCTAAAGACTTCAAGACCTTCACTGCCGGATACGACCAGCTGACGGCCGCCTGCAATGCGTGCCACCAGGGCACGGAAAACGGTTTCATCTACATCAAGCGTCCTACCCAGCCGGCCTTTACGAACCAGGAATACCGGGCGCGTAATTAGCGACAGACAACCGGTTTGTCTTGCCATAGCCCGCTGCATCGACGCGTGTTAATCAAGCCGCCATGACCAGCCCGGACGATCTCAAGCAACTGGCACCAACAGGAAGATTGCGTGGCGGGATAGTTGCAGCGCCTGTGGCCTCAGCCTTTTTCGCCATCAAGGACGGCAATGGCGAGGTCAAAGGCGTCACTGTCGACCTGATCCGCAGCTTCGCAGGCGCATTGAAGTTGCCGCTGGCGCTGCAGGTCTATGACAATTCCGGACAGGTTACCGATGCTGTGGCCGAGGGCGTTTGTGACCTTGCCTTCATGCCGCAGGATGCCGAACGCGCCAGGCGCGTCGACTTCGGGCCGGCCTATTATTTCATCGAAAGCACCTACCTGGTCCCGGCTGGGTCGATCATTAAAAGCATCGACGAGGTTAATCGGCCGGGCCGCCGGATTATCGCCATCTCCAACACGACGACTGCGCGCAGTGCGCGCCGCACTGCGCCGAATGCCAGCGTCGAGGAAGTGCCGAGCGTTGATCGGTTGACGGAGATGGCTCGGCAAGGGCAGGGCGATGCGTTTGCCCTGTCGCACGACTCATTTGCAGGACTGCTGCCAAAATTGCCGGGGGCGCGCGTGCTGCCCGGCAATTTCCAGCAGACGGGTATCGCGGTCGCCGTGCCGAAGGGACGTCCAGTCGCGCTCAGGATTGTCACCGAGCTGCTCGCGCTCGCAAAGACCTCCGGCCTGGCGCGGCGGGCGCTGGATGCGGCCGGCTTCCCTGAAGCGTCGGTGGCGCCTTAGCGCTTTCAGAAAGTTACGACGACATTGCCAACCGTGCCGCGCTCCACTGCTTCATGCGCAACAACAGTTTCCGTCAGCGGATAGGTTGGCCGTGCGACCCGATTGAGCAGCGAGCCGGATTTTAGTCCATCGTCGATCGCCGCGATGGCACGCGCGCGCTCTGCGGAATCGAGTTCATAAACGAGGAAGAATTGCAGGCAGATGGAGTTGACCAGGCAGAACGCGGCCGGCAGGACGGCGTCCGGTCCCGTGCCGTAGATGACAACGGTACCTTTTGGCCGCAGCACGCCCGGAATGAGTTTTGCGTTCGCGGTCAGGTCCATCTCAATCACTGCGTCGACGCCGCGTTTGCCGGTAATATCCATCACCCGGTCGCCGACGTTTTCCCGCTTGTAATCGACCGTGTGATCGGCACCCGCTTCCCGTGCGATCCTGGCTTTCTCGGGCGAGGACACTGTCGCAATGACCTTCGCACCCTTGGCCTTCGCAAACTGAATGATGTACTGGCTGACGGCGCCGCCACCGCCTGCCACAAACAAAGTGGCATCCTTGCCTGCTTTTGAAAGGACGACGGCATGGCTGGCCGTCATCGCAGGAATTCCGAGGCATGCCCCGGCTTCAAAACCTATCTTGTCGGGCAATGGCACGGCCTGCGCCGCCGGTAGCACGACAAATTCGGCAGCCGTCCCGTAAGCGCGCTTCCACTGTCCATTCCAGACCCACACCCGCTCACCAACGCGCGATTTCGGCACGCCGTCGCCGACTTCATCGATTTCGCCGGCGCCATCGCTATGCGGAATCACGCGCGGGAATGCAATTTTGCGCGTGGAGCCTTGGCGCGATTTGACATCCGAAGGATTGACGCCCGAGGCGGCCAGTTTGACGCGCACTTCACTGGGACCGGCATGCGGCGTCTCAATTTCGCCGATCTGCAGGACCTCGCGCGCGGCGCCATTGCGGTCATAGAAAGCGGCTTGCATGAACCCGACACCCTCGGAGGACACGATAACATGACGGGCCCGTCCGCAAATCGGGCCAAGAACCGGAACTCAGGTCGCGCGTTATCACTCGTCACCGCATCGCTTGGGGGGCAATGGGTCGACATTGCGAGGTCCAACTATGCAGTACCGTGTATACAGCGGGCCGAAGGGATCGGCGGACGTGTCGCCGCTCGAAAAATCCCAGCTGTTGTTCAAGGAATTTGCGACGCTCGATGATGCTCTGTCCTGGGCGCGTCACCTCGAAGGCACGGGGCGCATTCCGCTCCTTATCGAAGGCGATGACGGTACCCGAATGAACCGGCGTGCCATCGTGGACGCCCTGCGTGTGGGCGCCAGGGAGCAGCTCGACAGATAGCGGCGAAGCAATATGTCTCAGTTACTGGCCAGCCTGTTCCACTCGGCCCGGGCCCGCTCGGTGAGACGGTTCCATTTGGCGCTGACGACGTCCCAGTTCACCATTGGCCGCTGGACGCTGGTCGCGTTCGCGGAGGTCGCAGCCTTGTGGGAATCGTAGAGATATGCCCCGCCGACGGTCAGGGCGACGCCGAGAAGAATTCCGATGAAGACGCGCATGATGAAACTCCGTTCCGGACCTGAAACGCAGTTGGCAAGGGGCGGTTCCCCGCCCACGCTGACTCTTTAGCTGCAAATTGTGACAGTAAACTGCACAGTTTTTCCGTCGCGCGCCGTTAACCTTTTACCGTCGCTCGGCGTATTGTAACCATCTGAAAATACAGAGATTCTGGCCCAAAAAACTTTGCCCGCAAACGAAATTTGCTGCTATATTGAACTAATGAGCAAGAATTCAGCGAAAACCGCCGGGCGGTCCGCCAAAACGACAAGGCGAACCGCTAAAAAAGGCGCGAAAAGTGTCCGCGCCACGGCAAAAAAGGCGTCAAAATCGGCGCGTCTACCGGTCGGCAAGGCTACGCGACCGGCGAGAACAGGCACCGCTGTCGGTGCGGTAAAGACCATCAATATGCTGCACACACTGAGTCCGCCGGTGCAGCCGGTGGCGACGGCCGAATTGCCCGTACGTTCTCACAAATACCAGGTGGGCGAGACCGTCTATTATACATCGCCAACTTTTGGACGCGCCGCGGCGACGGGAAGCTACATTGTCGTCAAACTGCTGCCTTCGGAAGGTGACGACAACCAGTACCGGATCAAGAGCTCCGGTGAGGCTTTCGAGCGTGTCGCGAAAGAGAGCCAGCTCGACCGCGCTTGACCACAAAGGTCTGTCGCTATTTTGCCGCGGCCCTTGCCTATGATGCCCTGCACATCGCCGTTTGCGGTGACCGCAGGAGGGCAAGGCATGCCGATCTACATCACTCAGGGCCGGTACACCCGCGAGGCGATCAAGGGGATGATCGTCAAGCCAGAGGACCGCGCCGATGCTGTCGCTCGGCTCTTGTCGAAAGCGGGGGGACGACTATTGGGCTACTATCTCACCTTTGGAGAATACGACTTCCTGACCATCGCCGAAGCTCCGAACGATGTTCAGATGGCTGCGGTATTGCTGGCGGCGGGCAGCGGCGGAGGTGTCACAGGCCTTCGCACCACGGTGGCGCTCACCTCCGTTGAAGCAAAGGGCGCTTTTGCGGCGGCAGGCGACCTTGCGCCGGGATTTAGATCCGCCGGCGGCACATGACGGTTGCGGGGAATTAGCGAAAAGAACTACGGCATCGTAGTCGGTATCGAAATGGGAGGACTTATGCGCGTATTTTTGCGTCTGGCTGCATTCGCGTTTTCAATTTTGCTTACATGTTTGCTGACATGGCCGGTTGCGGCGCAGAACTATCCGAGCCGTACTGTCAAATTCATTGTGCCATTTGGAGCAGGGGGGCCGGCTGACGTCTTTGCCAGGGTGCTCGCCCAGCATCTTTCGGAAGAAACCAAGCAGTCATTTATCGTAGAGGACCGCCCAGGGGGCGCATCGATCATCGGTACAGATGCGGTCGCCAAGTCGGCGCCCGACGGCTACACACTGTTGGTTATGTCAAATACACACACGACCAACGAATCGTTGCAGCCAAACAAGCCATTCCAGTTGATGCGCGATTTCGCACCGGTGGCAACGATCAACTATTCCGACCTGCTGATGGTCGTTCATCCATCGGTTCCTGCGAAAACGGTCAAAGAGTTTATCGATCTGGCAAAGAAGGACCCTGGCAAACTCAATTACGCGTCTTCCGGTCCAGGCACGCCGTATCACATGGCGGGTGAGCTCTTTAAGGCTATGAGCCAGACGGACATTGTGCATGTACCGCATAAAGCTTCGGGCGATGCCCGCAACAGCGTGATCTCGGGCTCGGTACAGATGATGTTCGACGCTATAACGACCATGTCGGAGCTGGCGAAGGCAGGACAGGTACGGCCGCTTGGTACCACCGGTCTGACACGCTCGGAACTCACTCCAGACCTGCCTACTATCGCCGAAACGGTTACTGGCTATGAAGCGACAATCTGGCTGGGTGTCATGGCACCGAAGGGAACGCCGAAAGAAATCATCAGCTTCCTCAACACCAACATCAACAAAGTCATTAACAAACCTGAAGTAAAGGAAGTCTGGCTCAAGCAGGGAGCGGTTCCCCTGGTAAAGACGCCCGAGGAATTTGAGGCCTTCCTGCTCAAGGACATCGAAAAATGGGCGAATGTGGTAAAAGTCTCGGGAGCCAAGATCCAATAGCCGCAAGCTTATGTCGATCAACGACAGTGCATTCATAAATGGCCTGATTTCAACGCCGCTCGTGCTGCCGGCTCCGGTCGCCGGCGCGCTTGCGGCGTTGTTTCTTGTAATGGCGATAGTCGTGGTTCGGCGCGCCACCCATGGCAATGCCTGGCGGCTGTTATTTCCGCTCGCCGTATTCGTGATCTGCGCGCTCGCCGCCGTTGCCATTCTTAATCGCGTCGCGGTGAACGAAAGGATGGCAGAGCAGCGGGCCCTTCTTCAGCGCGAGTCCCAGCTCAGCATGAGCGCCGTTGCCTCCGGATCGCTGGCCTGCCTCGATGGTGTGGCCGGTGAGCAGGTCGAAAACGCTTGCGAGCAGGCAGTGTTTGCGGATGCGCAAAGCACCGCCCGGGCTGTGGCCTATGTGACCGCGCGGCTGTCCCTCCTTACAGACGTCTTTGCGACGGCGCGCGGCGACCAGGAGTTCCTGGCCGGCTTTGCCACCGGCCGCCGCGCCATCGAGCTGGATCGTTACGGCATCGCAGCCCATGTTCTCGCGGTGCGAGATGGTTGCACCACGGAACGCTGCACTGCTTTTGCCATGTTTCAGGATACAGAGACATTGAAGACAAATTTGAAGGTGCGGGCCTTCGACATATATGTCTCACGATATGCGTCCGCCTGGAACAAGTCCGATCCCGCTTCACCGGACAAGCAACCGCAAGTTTCGGCCGCGCCGCCGGCTGCGGGAGAGCCATCGGCGCCTCGTCCAGTCGACAGCCGCTATGATTTTCCCTCGGCTGCCTCGATCCCGCCTGTCAGCATCATGAATGCCGAACCCAAGGAAAAAGAAAATGCAGGTGCGGCGAACGCCCAGGCGGGCACCGAAAAGCCTGCCGCGCATCCTCCGGTTCCGCCAAAACGTCCACAGGCTCAAGCGGCGCCACCGCCGGCGCGCTAAGATCGGGCTGACTGACGGGCCCGCATGTTCAAATCCGTCCTGATCGCCAATCGCGGCGAGATTGCCTGCCGCGTCGCCCGAAGCGCGAAGCGCCTCGGCATGAGGACTATCGCCGTTTATTCCGAGGCTGACGCGCAGGCCCTGCATGTTCGGGTCTGCGACGAGGCCCATGCGATCGGCGCTTCGCCGGCGGCGCAAAGCTATCTTTCAATCGACAAACTGATCGCAACCGCCAGGGCGACGGGCGCACAGTGCATTCATCCCGGTTATGGCTTCCTCTCGGAAAATGCTGATTTTGCCCAAGCCTGTTTTGAGGCGGGGATCGTCTTCGTCGGTCCGCCAGCCCAGGCAATTCGTGCGATGGGTCTCAAAGACCGCGCCAAGAAGCTCATGGAGGACGCCAAGGTTCCTGTTGTCCCGGGGTATCACGGCGAGCGGCAGGACCCCAAATTCCTCAAACAAAAGGCCTACGAGATCGGATATCCGGTCCTCATCAAGGCGGTCGCCGGCGGTGGCGGCAAGGGTATGCGCCGCGTCGATCGTCACGCTGATTTCGACCCTGCACTGGAAGGGGCTCAGCGCGAAGCCAAGGCAGCCTTCGGCGATGACCGGGTCCTGATTGAAAGGTATGTCTCCAGCCCAAGGCACATCGAGATTCAGGTCTTTGCGGACCGACACGGTCGTACCATTCACCTGAACGAGCGCGACTGTTCGTTGCAACGGCGCCATCAGAAGGTGATCGAGGAGGCGCCGGCCCCGGGCATGGGCAACGAGCTACGCCTTGCCATGGGATCGGCGGCGGTGGCGGCGACGAAAGCCGCCGGCTATGTGGGCGCCGGTACGGTTGAATTTATCGCGGACAGCGCGAATGGCCTCCGGCCGGACGCTTTCTGGTTTATGGAAATGAACACGCGGCTTCAGGTCGAGCATCCCGTCACCGAGGCCGTTACCGGACTTGACCTGGTGGAGTGGCAGTTTCGGATTGCCGCCGGCGAAACCTTGCCCCTGACGCAAGGTCAGGTGAAGCTCGACGGCCATGCCGTGGAAGCTCGGCTCTATGCAGAAGATCCGGAGCGGGGCTTCCTGCCTTCCACCGGCCGCCTGATTGTCTTGCAGTTCCCTGATTCTGGCAGCCTGCGCGTTGATAGCGGGGTTGAAACAGGCAGCGAGGTGACGCCGTTTTATGACCCGATGATTGCCAAGCTGGTTGCGCACGGGGGGACGCGCAAAGAGGCGCTTGATCGACTGGCCGATGCACTCGAGCAAACAATCGTGGTCGGACCACGCAGCAACGCCGGCTTCCTTGCCGCCCTTTGCCGTGCACCGGAATTTCGCAGCGGTACTTTTGATGCCGGTTTTATTGACCGCAATCTCGCAGACCTGGGTGCGGTACCCCAAGGGCTAGATCAGGCCGCGGCCGCGCTTGGGGCGCAAATGTTGTTGGCGCAGCAACCTGCTCGCAGGGACACAACGGGCGTGGATGAGCCAGACCAACCGGCCTCACCCTGGGATGCGACCGATGCTTTCCAGTTGTCAGGCGACCGCCGGCTTGCGGTTCCCATCATCGTCAACGATGAGGAGATTGTGGCTGAAGTCAGTTATGGCGGACAGGGACAAACAGTCTCGATCAATGGCATCGCTGCCGCTACGGATGCACGCGGCATAACCGACAATGACGCAGTTTATGTCCTGCGCCGCGGCCGTCAGACCAAGGTGACCCTGCGTGACCTCGCCCTCAATGAGGCTGGGGATGAGAACAAAAGCGGGGTTGTGCGGGCGCCGATGCATGGCAAGGTGCTCGATCTTTTGGTCGACCGGGGCGCGCGCGTTACCCGCGGCCAACGTGTTGCCATTATCGAGGCAATGAAGATGGAACACACGCTCGTGGCGCCGATGGATGGCACTGTCACGGACGTAGCGGTCGTCAAGGATGCGCAGATTGCCGAAGGGGGAAAGATCATGCGTATTGAGCCAGCGCCGCAATTGAAAGAATGACCGGATTTCTGAAATGGTTCATCTCGTCAAGTTGTGCGTTGGCTGTGATTCGGTCTCCGACCTCGAAGACTGGATCAAGCAGAAATTGAAAGAAAAAAAGCGGCGGGGACAACCGCACGAGCATATCCATACGACCCGGATGGTACCAAAGCGGGCGGCCGAGCTCACAGGCGGAGGGTCCCTTTATTGGGTTATTCGGGGACAAATCACCTGCCGGGAGCGCATCCTCGACATCCGTCCTTTCACCGACAAGGATGGTATTGGCCGCTGCCGCGTAGTTCTCGACGGAAAGATTGTGCTCGTTGAGCCGCGCCCACGCGCGGCCTTTCAGGGATGGCGCTACCTTGAGGCAAAGGAGGCACCGCGCGACCTGTCCCGTGCGGCCCCCGGCGCGGCAAGAATGCCCGAAACGATGCGGCGCGAATTGAGGGAGCTGGGACTGCTTTAGACCGCAACGTTATCGATTAGCCGTGTCTTGCCCAGCGTGGCTGCAACAAGCAACCGGATAGGGCCATCCTTGGACGAGGCGACTGGCGCAAGCGTAAGCGCATGGCGCGCCTCGAGGTAATCGAGGGTAAATCCCGCGACGTCGATCTCGATGCGGCCGACGTTCAGGACACGGTCGAGCTTTTCACCATTTTTTATGCGGCTCGCGCACCCTTTCAGGACGCGATAAAGCATCGGCGCCGCCGCGCGTTCGGCGGGAGAAAGGTATGCGTTACGGGAGGAAAGTGCCAAGCCGTCCGGCTCGCGTACGATGGGGACCCCGATGACCTTGACGGGAAGGTCGAGATCCTTGGCCATTTGCGTGACGACGCGCAGTTGTTGGTAGTCTTTTTGGCCGAAAAATGCCAAATCGGGTAAGACTTGCGTGAAAAGCTTGGCGACCACCGTCGTAACGCCGCCGAAGAAATGGGGGCGAAACTCGTCTTCCAGGCTGACCTTGGCGGCGCCTTCTGGGGCAATACGTGTCGCAAATCCGTCCGGATACATGGTTTCCACCGACGGAGCCCAGACAAAATCGACCTTGGCTTCGCGCAATGCCATTATGTCGGCGGCAAAGCTGCGTGGATAACTGGCGAAATCCTCGTGCGGTGCAAATTGGGTCGGATTGACGAAAATGGATACGACAACCCGTTTCGCCCGCCGCTTCGCGTCCCGCACCAGTGCCATGTGGCCCCGATGCAACGCGCCCATGGTCGGCACCAGTGCGATCGGTGCGCCGGGCTTTCGGCACGATGCTAAAGCGCGGCGAAGTGAACCGACCGTACGAATGATTTTAAGACGGGTTGCCATATTTTCCCTTGCCCGCGAATTGTCGCAAAAGCAGATTATGACCCGCAAGGAGGGAATCATGATGAATGTGGTGAAGCAAATTATCGGCGAAGCGGGTTTAACTTGACTAACACGCGCCGATATTTTGAGAATTGATCGCCGGAGGGGGCGGCATGTTGATCCAGCCAATTCAAGAAACAGCTCAATCTGCACATGTTGTCGT
>Ga0066388_100002011_pt1 | contig 12066 bp, 8 predicted proteins | sample PanSoiMetaGPlot6_FD_64539 | JGI IMG/M metagenome (GOLD analysis project Ga0066388, IMG submission 64539) | Tropical forest soil microbial communities from Panama analyzed to predict greenhouse gas emissions - Panama Soil - Plot 6 (Hybrid Assembly) | ecosystem: Environmental > Terrestrial > Soil... | reverse complement strand
ACCATTCCCGACTTGTTTGGAGCGCCAATCCGCATTCTCGGCGTTGCCGGCGATCAGCAGGCCGCGACGATCGGGCAGGGGTGCTTTGTGCCGGGAATGATGAAATCGACTTACGGCACTGGTTGTTTCGCGCTGTTAAACACCGGCGCCACACGTGTCGCCTCGCGCAGCCGATTGCTCACGACCATCGCTTATCAGCTCGACGGCAAGCGCACTTATGCATTGGAAGGCGCGATTTTCATCGCCGGAGCTGCGGTACAGTGGCTGCGTGATGCCTTGAAATTTATTGTGACATCATCTGATGTTGGCCCACTAGCCCGGTGTGCTGACCCGGCGGAAGAGGTCTATCTTGTGCCGGCCTTCGTAGGCCTTGGCGCACCTTATTGGGATGCGCAGGCGCGTGGCGCAATCTTCGGCTTGACGCGGAATTCTGGACCGGCCGAATTCGCGCGCGCAACTATAGAAGCGGTTGGATACCAGACACGGGATCTGCTCGAAGCGATGCATGCGGACTGGCCGGCATCGACGCGTTCCGCAACGGTGCTCCGAGTCGATGGTGGCATGACTGCCAGCGATCTTGCCATGCAATTCCTTGCGGACATGCTCGCAAGTCCGGTCGATCGGCCGGTAGTGATGGAAACGACAGCGTTGGGTGCCGCTTATCTCGCCGGGCGGGCCGCTGGGGTCTGCCCCGACCTCGATGGTTTTGCCGCGCAATGGCGACTCGATCGCCGCTTTGAGCCGCGCCTGGATGTGGAGACGCGCGAGCGTAAATATTCGGGCTGGCGACAGGCAGTCGAGCGCACACTGACGACCAGGTGAGTAATGCCGCACTGCCGGGTTGAGCCTCTGTGCACGCCCCGCTAGCGTTGTTCGCCACAAAATGGGGAACCGATGGCGGAGGGCCGTGAAGAACCACAGAACTGGCAAGGGCGCGAAAAGCTGCCGCTCGTACGTTTTGAGGGGGTAAGTAAGCGTTTCGGCGCGGTAGCGGCGGTCGAATCGCTCACGCTCGACATTGCGCAGGGCGAATTCTTTGCCTTGCTCGGTCCCTCAGGCTGCGGAAAAACCACGCTTCTGCGCATGGTCGCTGGCTTCGAGACTCCAAGTGAAGGCCGCATTCTGCTGGACGGGGAAGATATCGTCACCGTTCCCCCTCACCGGCGGCCGGTGAACATGATGTTCCAGAGCTATGCCCTTTTTCCGCATCTTTCAGTGGAAGGTAATATTGCCTTCGGTTTACGTCAGGAAAAAGCCAGCCGAGCGGAGATTGGCGAGCGCGTTGCAGAGATGCTGACGCTTACGCGCCTGCAAGGCTATGGCCCGCGACGGATCGACGAACTGTCCGGCGGCCAGCGGCAACGAGTGGCACTCGCGCGCTCGCTGATCAAGCGTCCGCGCGTGCTGCTGCTCGATGAGCCGTTGGCTGCACTCGACAAGAAACTGCGCGCCGAGACTCAGTTCGAATTAATGGAATTGCAGCGCAAGCTGCGCACCACTTTTGTCATCGTTACCCACGACCAGGAAGAGGCGATGATCGTCGCTGATCGCATTGCCGTGATGAACCATGGACGACTCATCCAGGTAGCGAAGCCGGCGGAAATCTATGAGCGGCCAAACTCGCGCTGGGTCGCCGATTTCATCGGCGAGGTGACGATGATCGCAGGCCGGATCGCGGGAGCCGGTGCAATCGACAGCGCACTCGGTCAGCTGCATATTGCGGAGTCTGGTCCCGTTAAAGCAGGAGATTCGATTTGGTTGGCGTTACGGCCCGAAAAGATCAGAATGAGCGCAGAGCGTCCGCCAAGCGATGTCAATTCGGTAGCGGGCACTGTTTTCGAAATCGGCTATCGCGGTGATACGTCGGTCTACAAGGTGCGGCTCGCTGACCGGTCGCTCATGAAAGTCGCACTCGCCAATGTGAGCGCGCGCGGACAGGCGCCGTTCACCGTGGATGATCTGGTGTGGCTATCATGGCCGCCCGACGCCGCCATCGTCTTGACCGGATAGCCAATGCGTGGAGCGGACAACAAACGAAGCCTGGGGGCGCGGAGAGCCGTGTTGGTGCCCTATCTGTGGCTCGCCATTTTTTTTCTGGCGCCCTTCGTTATCGTGTTCAAGATCAGCTTGTCGCAAACCGCTATAGCACAACCCCCGTACCTGCCGGTGATCGATCTCTCTGCGGGGTGGCCGGGATTGAAAGATTTTGCTCGGCAGTTGTCGCTCGATACTTATGGTCTCATTGGCACAGACCCGCTGTATCTTATGTCCTATTTAAAAAGCCTGGAGGTTGCGGCAATTTCTACCGCCCTCCTGCTCGTACTTGGCTATCCGATCGCGTACGGGATGGCGCGCGCGCCGCGGGCCTGGCAGCCCATCCTGGTGATGGCAGTGGTGTTGCCGTTCTGGACATCGTTTTTGATTCGGGTATATGCCTGGATCAATATCTTGCAGCGCGACGGCTTGCTCAACCACCTGCTCCTGAAATTACACGTCATTGATCAACCGGCCGCATGGTTGTCTTCGGATAAGGCAATCTACATCGGCGTGGTTTACTCCTATTTGCCGTTTATGGTGCTGCCGCTCTACGCGACATTGGAGAAGATGGACGAAAGTCTGCTCGAGGCAGCAGCCGACCTCGGCTGCCCGCGCTGGAAAGCATTCTGGCTTGTCGTCATGCCGCTATCGCTGCCGGGCATCGCGGCGGGCGCGATGCTCTGCTTTATCCCGATTGTCGGCGAATTTGTCATTCCCGATCTGCTTGGCGGCTCAGAAACGCTGATGATTGGACAGACGCTATGGACCGAATTCTTTTCCAATCGTGACTGGCCGGTGGCATCAGCTATCGCAGTCGCGCTGCTTGGCTTCTTGCTTGTACCAATTCTTTTCTACGAGCGCCTTCAGCAACGTTCTCTTGAGGATGGACGGTGATGCAACGCGGCGCTTCGTCTTTCAATGTTATCTCGGTTGCGTTCGGCTTGGCGTTCCTCTATCTGCCAGTCGCCATTCTCGTTATATATTCATTCAATGCATCGCGGCTGGTAACGCTCTGGGGCGGGTGGTCACTCGTATGGTACCGCGAACTGCTAAATGATGACGCGGTGCTGCAAGCGGCTTGGGTAAGCCTGCGCGTCGCTGCGTTGTCGGCGACTGCGGCCACGGTGCTTGGGACGCTTGCTGCCATCGGGCTTACGCGGGCCGGGCGATTCGGTGGCCGCTTGCTGTTTTCCGGCATGGTCTATGCGCCGCTCGTAATGCCGGAAGTGATTACCGGCCTGTCGCTGTTACTGTTGTTTGTAGCAATCAATATCAGTCGCGGCTTCTGGACGATCGTCATCGCCCACACCACGCTAACGATGTGCTTCGTCACAGTGATTGTGCAATCGCGCCTGGTCAGCTTTGACCGGAGTCTGGAGGAGGCGGCGATGGATCTCGGTTGCTCGCCATCGCGGACTTACCTGACCGTAACTCTGCCGCTGATCGCGCCGGCGATTGCTGCCGGCTGGATGCTGGCTTTCTCGCTATCGCTTGATGATCTGGTGATAGCGAGCTTCACGACCGGGCCGGGTGCGACCACGCTGCCGATCCGCATCTACTCCGAGGTTCGGTTGGGCGTTAAGCCGGAGATTAACGCGGTGTGCACTATTATGATTGCAATCGTTGCGATTGTTACCGTTATAGCGTCGTTGATGGCCAGACACGGTGCCGCGCGACGCGAACGTGCTGCTTTAGCTGCCCAAGTCTGAGGCGCTGTCTCGCTGCTGCTCTTCCCGGGCGGACGGAACAAAAAGATCACAAACCATATCGGTATGATCACCAGCGAACCGAGCAGCACATTTGGCCAGGCCCAAGCGAAGCCTTGCCTCACATAGCTCTCGATGCGGTCGACGGATAGTCCGAATTCCCGCATGAGTTGGTCGGCCGTGATACCAAAATGGGCGAGGATGGTCCCCACCACCAATCAGGCGGCCGCGACCTTGACCAGGGTTCGAAAGAGAGGATGCACCCATCGCGCCGGCTCGTCCCGGCGGTGATTCGTCTCCCAGCGAATGATAGTCGAAGGGGTGCCCGTGGGCACGCGGGGCAGGGCATTGGCCTGTTTTAATTTCAGCCTACTGGGGTTTTTCGACCGCCGCGGGCGCCGGCGACTGTTCGGTGGTCGGGATTGTGCCGGCCGCCGACGCTCCGCCGGTCAAACGTTCGATCGCCGATCGCACCGAGTCACGGGCGCGACGCTCGCGCACTGCGTCGAGCAATGGCGCTGCGGCTCCTGAGCGCCGGATCAGCGCCTCGGCGTCGGGCAGCATAATCGGGTCATCCCACGAACCCTGTACAATAAACGGCAGTTCGAATGGAGCGGCACCTGGCCTTGACGGAGCCGCGAGCGCCGCAGTGCCTTTAAGATCCAACTCTCGCGCCGGAATTGAAGCCGAACCGGCAAGCGCCAACGTGACCGCCGCGCCTTCGACCTTCACGTCCTCGACCAATACGGTGCCTTGAGTGACCCTCAGCGCGACCGTGATCTTGTCGTATGGGGTGTGGCCGCTGCGGAATTCGCCGCCGCCTGAAAGCGGCCGCCGCTCCAGCCGGCGGAGCAATTGTTCGACATTCAGGCCGACAAGCGCTCCGTTCGTTCCAACCAGATTGGCTGTTCCGTTTAGGGTGTGCGTCACCGCAAGAACGCTATCGCCACCTCCTTCGACAGCGAGCGCGATATTGCCCTTGCCTTCCAGCCGGCGCAGTCCGAACAGCTGGCCAAGGCAGCTTTCCAGGTCGACATCGGTGAATTGAAGCTGCGACTTGAGGTCGATTCCCTCACTCATATTGGCAAGCGCTAACGAGCCCTTGATCACGCCCCCATAGGCCTGTGCCTCGCCAACTGTAATCACCAGATGACTGCCGCGCAGATTTGCTGCGATTGCGGTACGCCCTAGCTTGGCAGCGGAGACGATGACGTTCGCCGCCGAAAGCCGTAGATCCAGATCAAGGCCCGCAAGGCCGTCAAGGGTGATACGGCCATTGTTCCATGCGCGTTCATTGGCGGTGAGCAGACGGACAGTGGAAACGTAGGGTGTCAGATCGAGCGAGTCAGCAGCGAGCGTACCTTGCAGCGTTTGTCTCCCATCAGCGGCAAACGTAAGCACGCCCTCTGCGCTGTTGCCGTCGAGTTCGACATTAACGCTCGACAAGCTGATCGTGCCGCCCACGACATTGGTTTTCGCCTTGATCGCGAAACGTCCGAAGCCGCCACCAGGTGGCGGCTTCTGTCCCGACCAGACCATAGCGTTGCGTAGCGAAGGGGCGTCGGCGGCAAGCGTACCCTCGACCTTAACGGTTGGCTTCAGACTGATTGCACCCTCGAAAGCGGCTTTCAATGGTGTGGAGGAGAGGCGCAGCTTTAGTCCGCTGCGGCTGCCGGCAAGGGCCGCTGGAAAATCCGCAAGCGTCAGGCTCGCATCTACAGGAGCGTCGTGCCAGATGAAGCGGCCGGTGGCGCCAAAGCTTTTTGAGATCGATGGCCAGGCCAGTGAAAATTCTACGCCATACAACGTCTCGGTGATCTTGCGCGCCGCGTCGTGGATAACGACAGTGCCCCCATCAATGCGCATCTCGGAAAACGAGGTGAGCCGTTGCGCGGCCGTCTGGCTACGCGTCAGTGCTTCCATTAGCCCGGACCAATTAGATTGGCCGTCCGATTGAAAATCGATAGCGATTCTCGGGTGGTCCAGTGAAACGTCCGCAATCTCGACATGACCGACAAGCAGCGGGAAAAAACGCAGACGCGCCGTTAGTCTCTCCGCGACAAGGGCAGGTTGCATAGCGTCGCCAAAGATTACATCGCCAAAACTGACGCTGCCCGTAGGAAACAGAGAGACGCTAGCCTTCCCGCGCAAGACCGGCTCGAGCCCGGTAACGGAGCGGATTTCGGCAATGACCTGCTGGCGTACGGTATCGGCGGAGATCAGGTACCCGGCTGTGGTGAGTACGGCCAGGCCGCATGCAATCGCAGCGAGCAATATGATTCCCAGGCGTTTTAAGCCGGCTGCGGCGCTCAAAGGGAGGGTTCCGGTTATGTCAGCGTCAATGCCGATGGACTATAGCATCGGCCCCGCTGCCGCCAACATTGGATAGCTCTGTGACGCTTTCAAGGCTGGCCGCACACGAGTAAACACATAGTTAGGGGCTGGCATCAGCGATTTCCGCGATCATCTTTTTGATGATCGCCTGACCGAAAGAACTGAAGTCCTTCGCCTCCAGCACGAAGCTGCCCGGCCCGCCAGTTACGTTGTCGCGATAGTATTTCGCCAATCCACCGGGCGGGTTGGTGTGCTCGGGATTCCAGGGAAGGGGCACTTCGCTGAGAATCACCAAGCCATTGATCGCGATACCACGGGCGAGCGCCTCGTCGCGGGCCTGGGTGACATCCCGGCCGGCGTTGTTCGTGCCGTCGCCGGAGACATCTATGGTGTGCCGGTCGGCCTCAAACGGCGCGCGCGCAAGTTGAGTAACGGCAACATCGATCGCGCCACTTATCGAAGTGCGGTCGGCAAAGGAGCGCGGCGTTTCCAGGAGCCGATCGCCAAAAGCGTGGGCAGCTTCCGGCCCGTCAATCAACATCCAGTCAATCACGACTTTTTGGTTACCGACTCCCGACCATTCCAGAAACAGCACGCCGATACGGCCATGACGTCCCGAGCTGATCGCTTCAAGCACACGCGGGTTGGCAAGCGCCGCGGCGTAGCCTTCCCGCTGGAGTTGGAATTTCTGGCTGTCGACGCTGCGCGATACGTCGGCCGCCAAAACCAGGAGGAGATCAACCGCCTCGCCCGCTCTCGCAGACAGGTCCAACGTCACAATCAGAGTGAACGCAAGAATAGTGCGGCGGAAGAATTGGCTCATACCAAGTACCAAGGGCCTATTCGATTTGGACTAATGCGCCAGCACCCGGGTCGTCGGAAAAGCCAATTCGACCAAGGTGCCGTCGTCGACTTGGCTGGTTATACGGAAAAGGGCGTGATTGGCCTCCGCCAGCGCCTTGGTTATCGGCAACCCAAGGCCTGTTCCGGCTGAGTCCCAGTGCGTCAGGGCAGCGACCTGACGAAACGGCTCCAGCGCCGTCTGCAGTTCCTTTTCGGTCATGCCGGCGCCGGTGTCGCGCACACGCAGCACGACCTCTTGATGGTCGGTCAAGGCCGTTGAAATGATCACCTGGCCACCGGCGCCGGTGAACTTAATGGAGTTCGACAGCAAATTGAGCACGATCTGTCGCATCGAGCGCGTATCGGCGATGATCTGTGGCAGGTTGGGCGGCAGCGACGTGCGGATAATGACACGTTCGCGATTGGCCTGCTGCTGCATGATAGCAACGCATTGCTGCACCAGATCGTTGAGATTGACGCCCACGAAGGTAAGCTCGAGCTTTCCGGCCTCGATCTTCGACAGGTCGAGCAGATCATTGAGCAATGAAATGAGGTGACCGCCGGATGAATGGATATCCTTGAGATATTGCCGATATCGCTCGCTGCCGACCGGGCCGAAACGTTCGTCCATCATGACCTCGGAAAAACCGATGATGGCATTGAGCGGCGTGCGGATCTCATGGCTGATTTTTGCAAGGAACTCGGACTTTGCCGTGGAAGCCTTTTCAGCCGCGCGTCTGGCGTTGATCAATTCCTCCTCGCTCCGCTTCCAGGCAGTAATATCGCGGAGCACTGCACACATTTTTTTGCCGTTCTCGATACGACCCATGGTGATGTGCAGCGGGACAAGGCCACCCTGGCGCACTCGTCCGATTACTTCATAACCCGCATCCAGCATGCCGGTACCGACGTCGCGTGCGAGCCGATCGAGATGGTCGAGTATGGCGCGCCGACTTTCGGGTACCAGCAAATCCTCCATCGAAAATCCGACCAGATCGGGCGCCTCGTAGCCAAAAAGCGCTTCGGCGCTCCGGTTGGCGGAGAGCACGCGGCCGGTGGGATCGAGCACGAGCACTCCATCCGTGGCGGTGTCGAGGATAGCTCGAAGCTCGTTGTTCTCGCGACGCAGTGCAACGACGTCCGCCGGTGTGGCATCAACTGTGGCGTGGGTATCGATTACAAGCAGCAGGGCATTCTCGCCATTCCACGTCAGACTTGATAGGCGGCCTTCGACGGGCTTCTGTTGACCGCTAACAGTCGCGATTGTTAGCGATTTGGACCCGTTTCTGTGTTGCCTGGATGGGGTTCTGCCCCTGTCCTCGATGAACAGGCTGTCGAGACCGCCAGCTTCGGTCAAAGCCTCCAGTGTGGAATAGCCGGTCCAATCGAGAAAGGCGCGGTTTGCGTAAATCAGACTGTTAAGTCGATAGACCAGGATGCCGATCGGCAGTCGATCAAGAATCGGCCGGCTTTCCTGGGTGTCAGAGCTGGTCTTTTGTGCTTCGCGTGCGGGCTCTGCGTGTGGACTGAATGAGTTGGCTTGAGCGGCGGGAGTTTTTGTCGCGGACTTTGCCGGAGGCTTCTTTAGGCGCTCGTTAAGTTCGCGTGCGAGTTCCTGAAACGCGGAGTGGTCTGGGGCATCAAGCGCCGGGTCAGCCATCAGGGCTGGGGGAACAGCCGGAAAAGGAACGACTTTTGATTCGGGTTCTGTACCCGCCGTTGGGGGCGCTGGCGATGGTGCTTGCGTGGGAAGCTGCTGGGTACGTTCCAAAACACCAGCGTTTCGGCATATGCCAAAGCCGCGAAAGCCGCGGAATTGCCGCTGGCGGTCAAAAATTGGCAGGCCCGACATCTCGACAGCCAAACGCTTATCGGAGTTGCTGATGGGCCAGAACACGACAATGTTGCTGAAAGTCTCCCGCGCTGCGAGAGCGCCAGCGATTTGCTCCTGCGGATCGAGATCGAGCGCCCGGGCGATTTCGGTCCAGTCACGGTTAAGGACAGCAACGGTGTTCGGCCCGAGCAGATCGGCGAATTCCTGGCTTGCGAGCGAGAAGCAGTTGTCGGCGTCGGCTTGCCAGACGAAGCGCAGCGGAAGTTCACGTGACCGTGTCTGCAATTCCGTCGGGGCCGGCGCACTCCGAACCGCAAGTGCCGGCGCAACTGCATGTGACGGCGTTTCAGGGTCTGTGAAGACGACAAGGAGCGCAAAAGTCGGTCCCGCGCCGAGCTTGATAATATTAATGTTTCCCGCGCCAATTTCGCCCTCGGCACTCCCGTTGAGGGTTACCTCGCGCGCAAGCTTTTCGCCGCCAAGGGTTATGAGATCAAGATTGCCGCAAAGGCGCTCGCGTGCGGCAACTTGCGCGTCGATCAATTCGCCGTCGGCGCTGAAGATTGCCGCCGGTTCTCGCAGGCCCTCGAGCAGCCGGCGAGCACGGTCGGGTAATGAAAGATCGCTCCCGGCGCGCTCTGTCGACACTATCAGTACAGCACCGCTGTCATCAGCGAGCGTGATGCGCGAGCAGAGGCAGGTCAGAGTGCCGCCAATTCCGGCGCCGAAGCCGCGCAAACGTTCAAGCCGCGGTATGCTCCCTTCTGGCAATGTGCCAACGAGACGCGCAACCTGGGCGGCCGGCGCTTGGCGTGAATTGAAACGGAGTGCCAAAGCTGCATCGAGCGACGCGGCGTTAAAAATCGCCGCGCCGTTGGGATTGGCCCAGAGAAGGCGATCAGCGTCCGTATTCCAGAGCCACACCGGCGCAGGATTGAGGGCGTGGGCTGCAAGCCGTGGGTCACGTAGACGAGCAAACTGAGATTCGTTTTCCGCCATCGTGGTGTCGCAGGAGATACGGCTAATAAAGCCTTAATAGGGCCGCCAGCGAGCGGCGTCCACGACCCGCAAATTGTTATCCGATCAAAAGCGCCGATTGCCTTGCCGATAACCTCAATGCAGCCGTGTTCCAGGGCTGGCACATGTGATGTGATCACCTAGATAGGTTTAATCCATAGGCAAAAAATCAATGGACAGGCAGGAGGGACGTCATGGCGAAGGAGAGCGCAACACGGTTTGAGATTCCGTCGGACATGAGAGCACTGGCGGAAAAAAGCGTGGAACAAGCCAAGCAGGCATTTGCTATCTTTATTTCCGCTGCACAACACGCTGTGAGCACAGCGGAAACTCAGGCGGCCAGTGCACAAGCCGGCGCTAAAGAGGTAGGCGAGTTGGCCATGGGTTTTGCCGAGCGGAACATCGCGTCGTCGTTTGAATTTGCCCAGAAGCTATTGCAGGCCAAGGATCCCAAAGACGTAGTTGCGCTGCACACCGAGTATGTAAACGCTCAAATTTCTTCGCTCACCGAGCAGACCAAGGAGTTGAGCAGGCGGGCGGCGAAGATGGCGCGACAAGGCACCCAGCACTGAGACTTCCTGCTGCCCTGACTGTTTCGAATAAGTGTGTTGCCAGCCAACAGGGTTGACCTTTGAGCATTGTGCAATGCAATAATTTTTGTTGCAATGCACCTAAAGGCGTGATATGTTCGCCTTAACGGTCGCTTAGGGACACGCCCACTGAACGCACCCTGCGGCGTTTGTGCTTGGGACAGCGGCAACCAAGACGGTGCGGGCCGGCTTATCGAGGGCATTCGGTCCGCCGCTCAGGGGTAACGCCCTCCTGAATTAAGGGATGTGATAATCATGGCAGAAAATGTTGCCTCTTCGGGCTCCGGGTCGAAAGCCAGGCCGAAACCAGTTGCCGTAGCTGCGCCGGGGTTTGAGATTCCGAAGTTCGAAATGCCGAAGTTTGAGCTGCCGAAATTTGAAGTGCCTGCCGCCTTCCGGGAGTTTGCCGAGAAAGGTCTCGCGCAAGCCAAGGAAAACTACGAAAAGATGAAGAGCGCCGCTGAGCAGGCTACCGACGTGCTCGAGGACACCTATTCCACCGCTTCCAAGGGCTGTGCGGGTTATGGTCTCAAGCTCATCGAAACTGCCCGGGCAAACAGCGATGCTGCCTTCGACCTTATGGGCGAGCTGATGACCGCCAAGTCCTATTCCGAGGTGGTCGAGCTCTCCAGCGCTTATCTGCGCAAGCAGTTCGACACGCTGACCCGACAGACCAGGGAACTTTGCGACCACGCGCAAAAAGTCGCGAACGATACCGTTGAGCCAATCAAGGAAAGCATTAGCAGCACCTTCAACAAGGCGGCCTAAGCCCGGCATTTACCGGTTGATATTGCGGTAGTGGGTGCGATGCCCGGGCAGAAATGCCCGGGTTTTCGTTTTTAAACTTCGAAAGCCGGGTGCCTCGGCCGCTTGCCAAAAGCGCGGACCACACCTAGGTTCCGCCCGCTTGGATCGAGCATCGAACGAACGAAGCCGATCACCTGTGCAGGCGTAGCTCAGTTGGTTAGAGCGCTGGTCTGTGGAACCAGAGGTCGGTGGTTCAAGTCCACCCGCCTGTACCATCTGCCGCCCCCCAAACGAAAAACGCCGGCGAATTTCTCGCCGGCGTTGACGTGGCTCGCCGCTTTTACGCCTAGCGCCAGGTAAAGCGACCATTGCCGTTGCCGCGTGGGTAGCTGGGAATGTTGCGCGGCGGATAGGGTCGGGCGCCGCCCTGAGGCCCGCCAAATATCCAGTCGAAGAAATTCGAGCCCCCGCCGTAACTGTAGCCCCCACCATACATGCCAACCGGCATGCGCACCGGCTTGGACGAGGCGTTAGGTGCCCGTTCGACCGCAATATCGGCGACCTTGCGCTCGTTGCTCTTGAGGATCGCAATCATCTTGGAGTCGCGTCCGTACACATCCTCGCGCAACTGCAGTTTGCCAGCCTCATCGACGAAGGCGGTCTGATAGGTCAGATGCACTGGGATGAATTTGGGGAAGTTGATATTGATCTCATTCCCGCCAAACATTCCTTCCAGCCGCGCCTCGGTGTAATGCTCGTTCGGCATCACCAACGACAGCAGCTTCTCACCATAGGTCAACGGATTTTGCACGCGCATGCAGCCATGGCTGAAGGCGCGCTTTTCGCGGGCGAACAGATATTTGTCTGGCGTGTCGTGCTGATAGACCAGGAATTTATTGGGGAAATTGAATCGGATACGACCCAGAGCATTGCCGGCGCCCGGCGGCTGCGAAATGTG
>Ga0066388_100002010_pt1 | contig 12070 bp, 13 predicted proteins | sample PanSoiMetaGPlot6_FD_64539 | JGI IMG/M metagenome (GOLD analysis project Ga0066388, IMG submission 64539) | Tropical forest soil microbial communities from Panama analyzed to predict greenhouse gas emissions - Panama Soil - Plot 6 (Hybrid Assembly) | ecosystem: Environmental > Terrestrial >... | reverse complement strand
CCAGTGAAAGATGCAGGCCCCTGTGAATCGATCACGCCAGTCTGTGCCTCCCTGTTATTCGTGTGAGACGACACTCTGAACGAAAAACTCGCCCTTCGTCAACGGCCGCAGCTCGGAGTCTGGAAGTTGCCGAAACTGTGCTAGCAGAGACTTTGCCTCCTCATCTGAAAGCAAAAGGCGAACCCTGTCTGTCCCTTGTTCTCCAATGCCTACGACCACACCCCACATGTTGTTGGATTTCAATGGTGGCCGGACTACGGCCACAATTCGGCTTCCGTCCAGGGCGATTCGCCTGGACAACGTCTTGTTAACGAAGTCGCGCTTGGCGCTGACATCTCCAAGAGTCCCCGCGCCAATGAATAATTCTTTCGACCTTCCCAGACGTCCCTGGATGGCCGTCCCATGGATTCGTCCCGCCATGACCATCTGCTTGCCGGTTATCGGTGCCGACACGGTGCGAAGCACCTCGAGAGGAGTTTCGAACACGTCAACCAGCTCAGGAGTCTCCTTAGCTGAGAATTGTTCATAGAGCCGAACTCCTGAGCCAAACGGTCGCCGTGCGTAGAACGAGACCCGCAGTACATTGCCCGATTCCCTGAAGAGCGTATTCTCGATGCCAAACGACACGGTACGACGCAGCTCTCCTTCCTTCTTGACTTCAATGTCGCTCTTACGAGTGGCCTCAGGAGCTATCCCGTCGAACAGGAATGCGACGCCGTTCCACTCCACTCGCCAAAAGACGGCCGTCGAGCAGTCCCGTCTGCAGCGCTCGGGGTTCACACGAAGGTCAATGAGGCGAACTTCCATGTAGCCTGCATCGGGTGCCAGTTCGCGCAATGTTTCAAGGGTGGGAACAGTGATATTGGGCGCTTCGGATTCTGCCGCATACGCCTCGGCCGTTCCTGACCAGGCCATGGCCGGTGTTGTCACGCTAGACCGCGGACCCGGAGGCCCGCAGTCCGACGCGGCGGCAAATTTGCACACGACGGACAAGTCAATGAAATCACTCTGACGAGGCCGCGGTCCCGAGAACTCGAACTTTGCTCTAGGCGCGGCTTCGCCTGATGTGGTCGTCCTCCGCCGAATCTCGAACTCCCGTCCGAGTTCTTCAAGAAGACCCACTCGAACCGGAACCACGGCACGGATGATGTCGTTCGTGTTCGTTTGATATTGCGTCTGGTATCCGCTTTTCGTGTGGACGACGAGGTACCGCGCCCCTTCGGTGGGTTCTGGATTCTCGGTCACGTCAACTCTGAAGACGAACATCTGTTGGGCAGTGGTCACTAGAACGAAGCCCACGCAGAGCAGGCCGCTGCTAATCACCAGCAAGCAGATCGTCGTCTTCGCCCAGACAGGGATGTCCACTAGGATCTTCGTGACACTTTTCAAGAGGTCCTTGAGGAGCTCAAGCCATTCCATAGGAACCTCCAGCTAGGGCATTCCTCTCAACTCCTCGCAAATGATGCCGTCACCGTTTCCTGTCGTTGCTGAACGGCCACCTGCCGGTCACAGTCTGATTCGTCCTCCCATCCACGGCGCAAGAATCCACAGCCTGAGCTAGGGTGCCTCGATCGTGGCAGCGGCCGACGTGTCTTTCTGCTCCGCTGGAATTGGCCGATCGAGCGAGTAATCCGGATAGGGCCATTGCGGTGCCTTTTGCGGCGGCCGCTCCGTAAGCGCGTACTTTCGCATCGCGGCGTCGCAGAGCGCGTACCCGCCGTTGATGAGGCGGCTCTGCTCGGCGTCCGAGAACACGTTGAGCCGCGTGCGGATTGAAGCGAGGTAGGTGGTTGATTCTAGAGAGATGTTCAAGGCATCAGCAAGCTGGTAGTCGCCGATCAACGTGGTGATTCCCCAATACGCTCCGAGATGCACCTTCGCCTTGTAGGCGTCGATGAGGTCGCGCTTGCGAAGTCCACGAGACTGGTTCGTGGCGACATTGAAGGCGCGCATGGCCTGCTGGATCCAGTGCGTGCTCGGGTCCTGGTCCGGACGAAAGGGGGCCCCCGCATCACTCACGAGGAGTGTTTTGCAGCGCTTTTCGACCGTCTCGAGCCCAAGGTTGTCGTAGACACCGCCATCAGTGAGCATGAGGCGCTGCTTATATTCGATCTGGTCGAAGAGATCGGCTTTCTCAGTGTCCCACTGGATGAACAGCGTCGGGTCCAGCGTTCGGACCACGGGTGAGAGAAAGGGCGGAAAGGCACTTGAGGCGGTGACGGCAAGCGCCAGCGAGAATGTCGGGCTCTTGATCTGGCCGACACGGTAGTCCCCGGCATAGGGTTTGGAGAAGCGAAAGTCGACGCCGGTCATGACGTTGGTGCTGTTGAAAATGAACCGGGGCCGATCGGGAAGCTGTTGGAGAGTAGTGTCCCTGAAAAGATGCTTCCGGTAGTCGGCCTCGATTACCTCGCTGACGTTCTTCCAGGGCAGCAGTGCTCCCTCACCAATGGCGGGGAGATCGATGTTCTTGGAACAAAAGTCACGGAGCGGGTTGACGATCTGCACCGTGAAGTTCGTCGCCTCGTCATTGACGAACGTCAACTTGGACCAGTTGAGCGCCAAGACTCCGGAGGTGATAGAGCCGCCCGAGACACTGGAGATGCGGTCCACCTTCGGAAGGTAGCCGAGTTCATTCAGCCGCCAGACCGAGCCGAGATGGAACAGAGTCGCCCGGAAGCCGCCGCCTGACAGCGCGAGCCCAACGATATCTTGAAGCCCTTCGCTTCCAAATGGCATGGACGACCTCCTCAAACGATCAACGTACTTGTCACGAGCTCCTCAGAATCGATCACAGTGCCCCAGATGTCCTCGTCAGTGGGCAACTATCAGAGACGAGCGCAACGTTCCTCGTTTCCCTTGGCGGCATCGAGGCCCTCAGCCCCTTGACATACGACTCACGGCGATAGAAGCGCAGTCAGCAGCGGGTCATTAATGAGGCGTTGTACGACTTGGGCTTGATAGTGATACGAGTTCACCCCGGAGCCGTTATACCGGCGTGCGGCATAAGGCCAGTCGCAGCCGAACGTCGTCCAGTCAGCGATACCGCTATAACCAGTCTCGGCGTGATACCCGGTCGGTTCGAACCGCTCCTGTGAGCCCGGAAAGAGCGGCGTCCCGCTTTTAATGGTTCGACGAGGTGCGTCCGCGGCGCACCGGCAGCAGTCCGTTTGGAACCTGGGGTCGGCAACGTCGTAACGACATGGTCGAAGGGGTTGTACCCCTACCTCTGTAATCCGATCGTCGGCGCGCGTGCCCGGCGTGTTGCCGATGACGAAATGGTCGAACTTCTCGCGGAATTCGCGTACGGCCCGCCCAACATTCCGGACGGGGTCGAGCATGAGGTTTGTAACTTCCTCGGCTCGTGGGGGGTGGTGAAACAACGTGAACTGTCCGACCCCATAGCCACGGGATGTAATTCGGTCGGGAGCACGAGCGTCGTTTCGATCGAGGCCAACTACGATGAAATCATCGGGGTCGCCTGGGCTGGGGACCTGAAAGTGCTGGAGCCCGCTCTCTTGCTCAAGAATGGCGAGTAAAAAGGGGCGTGGCACTTCCGGCCTGGCCAACACTCGAAGCGCGTCTCTGACGCGACGGTTGTCGGCCGCGGGGTCGTCTGAGCGGGGCAGTGTCACTACACGGGCATCGGCCAACAGGTCTTCGACACACTTCGCGAGCCGGTCGTCGACGATCCCGTCGACAATGTTGACCCGTCCGCGGTTGAACCCCCTGAGCGGGAAGGGCGCCTCACCGTCTTGGCCGCTGCCGTCGTTATTAAGCAGGTCATACTGGAGCGCACGAACTGCACGCTCGGTCTCTGGGCCAAAAACCCCATCAACTCCAGCCCGGAGATAGCCCAAGCGTCTAAGGTCGAGCTGAAGAGCCTGGACATTGTCCTTCTCCGTAGGCATGAACCGGGCGAGTCGAAGACCAGGCTTGTCGTAGGTGAGGGTCATGGCTGACTCGCCTCAAGTCGGAACGGCGCGCCGCCCAGTAGCGCCGCTGCGCCGAAGACGTGATACGGAAGGGCGGTGGACGGAGCAAGGGTTCCTGAGATCATGACGACGATCAGGACGCGCTTCATGTCTGCCTCCTCCTCGTCGTGGACCGCTCCGGTGCCGTCCCTTTCTAGCGGGCGAACAGCAATCGTGGTGCCATAAGCCGGAATTCAACAGAATCGAAGATCGGCGCGAATCGTGACGCATCGGACAAGACGTCGTTGGGGGAAACGGGCAGAAAGCCGTTCGCCGGCGGGCAAATGTCCTGCCGCATGGCGTCACCACGACAACAACTGGCGCAGACCTTGTGCGTTTCGCCGATCAGCCGCTCCCCTAGGTAAAAGATGAGCTGCCAGCGGTCGGACGGCCGCCGGGCGGTCGAAGTGCGGCTCAAGCGTCAGGATGTCGCCGGCTCTCAAGTGTGGCCGCCGCTTCGAAGACCCGCAGTGGTTCCCTCGAGTCGCGCAGCGGGCGATGGTGCGGTGCGGCGGCTGCTCGTCGGGTGCGCCCACCACATCCTGCCTTCGTAAATCCGCAGTTGCGGTTAATCATCGCCGGAATCGCGCTGGCGGGGCCCGCAAGCCTCGGCCACTTTGGGCCTGACTCCGACATACCTGGGGCGGCGCCCAGTAACTGGGCGCCCATTTGTTGGGCGGACCGCATAGTCACAGGCCTGGCTGGACAGCCTGCTCGCTCGAATCGTGTCGGCTCAAAGGCTATGAAAATAGGCACGTAAGGTGTAATACCCTATCGTTCGTCAGCGTGGCTCCAGAGTTGCTCTGGGGTTATGGTTACCGGAACCGAGACCTTGCGATACGGCGTCCATTTCAGTGGACGCGCCCGCGCCGAAGCCTTCGACCGCGGGGAGAGGCAGCGAACGGCAGGTTCGCGAGGGAGGCGATGAGACGAGCGGAGATCCCTCAAGAGTTGACGGCCGCCAAGCGCGTTGCTGTAGCACGTTTCCTGGGCGATCGCCGCGCCGCCGCTCATAGCGCTCCCTGGGCCGTGTCCGCGCATCCAGTCCGGAACGTTGTTGGAGTCGGCATCGGCCGCAAGGTGACGAAAGGCCGTCTCACGGCGCGACTCTGCGTCCGGCTCTACGTCGAGCACAAGATCGCTCGGGCCGTCGTTCCGCGCGAGCTGCTCCTCCCTCCAAGCATCGGCGCCGTCGAGACCGACATCGTCGAGACCGGCCCACTGCGCGCGTTGGCCGCCTCACCGGCCGGTCGCAAGCGGCTTCGGCCGCTACAGCCCGGCTGCTCGATTGGCTTCAGCTTTGCCAACGGCGATTCGGGCAACCTGATGGCCGGCACGCTGGGCGCGATTGTCGAGGCCGAGGGCGTGCGCTACTTGCTCAGTAACAACCATGTGCTCGCCAACGAAAATCGCATGCCCGTAGGGACACCCATCTTCCAGCCCGGCTTACTCGACGGTGGCGATCCCGCGGGCGACCGTGTGGCCACGCTCACGCGCTTCGTTGCGCTCACTGCGGAGGGGTCGAACACCATGGACTGCGCGCTGGCCGCGGTGGACAACGTGAACGCCGTCCGGGCCACCGTGCTACCGCGTGTAGGGCGTCTCACCAGCGTGGACCCGGCAGATGCCGCCCTCGGCATGGGTGTCGAGAAGACGGGGCGCGCCACAGGCTACACCACCGGGACGGTGCACGACGTGAGCGCCACCGTCACGGTGCAGTTCGACCTCGGGCGTCTGGTTTTCGAGGACCAGGTGCTCATCACCGGCGATGGTGATGGTCGGCTCTTCTGCGATGGCGGCGACTCGGGATCGCTCGTCGTCGATCGCCAATCAGGCCGAGCCACCGCCTTGCTATTCGGCGGTGGGCGGGAGTTCGGGATCGCCAACCATCTCGGCGACGTGCTGACGCATTTGGCTGTGGCGCTGGTGACGTAGGACCCATGCCGGAGGCAAACGACGTGCTAGCCGTCAAGCGCCGCCTCGCGTCTCGCCTGCTCGCCTTCGACGGCATCACGGGTGTCGGCGTTCGGAACGGGCGCCTTGCCGTGTACCTCGACGGACCGCGCGAGGCGACCCGTCGGCGTGTCGCCGCCCTTGTTAACCTGGAGGCGCCCGGCATCGCTCTCGAATATTTTGAAAGCGGGGAGTTCCGCCGCACGAGGTGAGATGCCGCCGTGAAGGACTTTCATAGACTAGAGGAGCGTCCGATGACAGTAGCTCGACCGCTCGCCGTGTTCCTGGGACTGCTGATCCTGGCTTCGACCACGTGTGCATTCGCGCAGGCGGTCCAGAACGACGTCCGGCACGACGTCTCCCCGCCCCTTCGCTCGATCAAGCCCCCGCTCAAGGCGCAGGGCGCCTTCGTGATCGAGCACCGTGTGAAACGGCTGCCTCCGCTACCGACGAAGTTGGCCGCTCTCGCCGATACCGCGCTCCAGAAGAAAGCCACGGCGAAGTTGGCCATCGGCCCTGTCACCACTTTCGCTGGCGTCGGCCTTGGCAACTACACCATTACCGGAGATCCCCCGGACACAGTGGGGTCGGTGGGCACGACGCAGTACGTCCAGTGGGTCAACACCGCCCTCGCGGTCTTCGACAAGAGTAACGGCCACATAATACTTGGCCCGGTGGACGGCAATACCGTCTGGACGGGCTTTGGTGGCAACTGTGAGAACTTCAATGATGGGGATCCCATAGTGTTGTTCGACAAAGTCGCTCAGCGCTGGCTTCTCACCCAGTTTGCGGTGACCCAGCCGCCGTTTTCGCAGTGCCTCGCCGTCTCGACTTCTGACGATGCGACAGGAACTTACGCGCGCTACGAGTTCCAGTTCCAGGACTTCAATGACTACCCAAAGTTCGGGGTCTGGCCCGACGGCTACTATGGGACGTTCAACATGTTTCGCGGCAACGCGTTCCTCGGCGCCAAGGTGTGTGCCTTCGACCGCGCGCAGATGCTCTCCGCTCAGGCGGCGAGTATGCAGTGCTTCGACGTTCCCAACGAGGGCGGGCTCCTGCCGGCAGATCTCGACGGCGCCACCTCGCCGCCCGCGGGCGCGCCCAACTACGTGATGAACTTCGGCTCGGACCGTCTAAACTTGTGGCGCCTCCACGTCGACTGGACAAACCCGTCCAACTCGACGTTCTCAGGACCGACCTCGATCGCGACGGCGCCGTTTACGCCTGCTTGCAACAGCGCGCCTACTCCGGGCATGTGCGTCACGCAACGGAATACGGCGGAGCTGCTGGACACGCTGAGCGACAGGCTCATGTTCCGGCTCGCCTACCGCAACTTCGGCAGTCACGAATCGCTCGTGGTGAATCACAGCGTGACCGCGGGCGCCGGCTCGGGCGTTCGCTGGTACGAAGTGCGCAACCCGGCCACCACGCCTGTCATCCAGCAGCAGGGCACTTACGCCCCCAACAATCTGTTCCGCTGGATGGCCAGCGTCGCCATGGACAAGGTCGGCAACATCGCCATGGGCTACACCGTGTCGGGGAGCACGACGTTCCCCAATATCCGGTTCACCGGCCGCGCCGCCTCCGACCCTCCTAACCAGATGGCCGCCGAGCAGACGGCCGTCGCGGGTATCGGCTCACAGTCGAGACCGGACCGCTGGGGAGACTACAGCAGCATGAGTATCGATCCCACGGACGACTGCACGTTCTGGTTTACCACTGAGCATCCCGCCAAAACGGCGCCGTCTAACTGGCAAACTTCGATCGTGCACTTCAAGTTTACGGGTTGCCAGTAGGATTCGACGGGGGTCGTGCGTTGTTGAAGCAGAAACCCTGCGAGTGCTCAGCGCCGGCCGCTGTCGTACACGATGTCGACGCGGCTGAACGAGCGCGGAGCAACAACGACGGAGCGCGTCGAGGCTCGCGGATATCGGGCGGGCGACTCTGGTCGCAGCACGTAAGTGCCGGGCGGCAAGACGACCCGAAAGTCGCCCTGGGCGTCGCTGGTGAACGCAGTCACCGTGCGACCCTGGTCATCGAGAACCGTTACCGTCGCCTGGTAGGGCGCGGAGTTCGGCACCCCGTGTCGTTCCAGCGGCCGTACGGGACGGATCTCGATGTGCCCCTCGATGCCGCTGTCCAGGCTGCTTCCCTGACTGGCGCCGCTAACAGGCCCTCCGGGCTTCGCTACGAGCACCGTCCCCACAGCGAACGCGCACATCATCACGAGAACGCTCCGTCGCCGCACAAGGGTCAGTCTATGCTTGTCGCCGGAGTCGGCAAGCCGTTCTCACCGTGCGACATCGACGTCCGAAACATCGGAAATGACCGATGTCGCGAGCACGTGGGACCTATGCCGAGGGTCCTGAGCGACCCGCTAGCTCTTCGCCGACGACCGCGATCTTGGAACCATATCGCGCGCTGTCGGCTCATCGAACCGGTGAGTCGTGCTACCTCGGGTAAAGCATGAATCTACTCGCCGAGGTGATCAAGTGGGAGATTCAAATATTCGTCTTGGCTTTAGCCGGTTTGATCGCTCTTAAGCTGCTCACCGGAGAAATCAATACCTCAGGACTCCTTCACGGCCGAATCAGTGGCCGGAAGAGGGGCCAGGACCAATACTTCAGTCCTGAGAGAATTCAATTGCTGGTCTTCACCGTCGGCGCGGGGCTTTACTACCTCACGTTGGTGCTGAACAATCCGAATCCGGGGAATTTTCCTCCAATTCCAGAAAGCTGGCCCGCTGCCGTAGGTGGCAGCAATGCCATCTATCTTGGTGGGAAAGCCTACGCACGCTGGTTGGCAAAAAGGACCTAACGACAAGGAATCGGAGGCAGAGCATGGAGATCCTCAGTCTTGTTACCGGATACGTCATCTGTGGACTAATCGGCGTGCTGGGCATCCTAGTACTCTGGAAAATCGCCGACGGTAGCATTGATCTCTCACGACTCATCAGCGAACCAAACGGAGACGCCAGTATGTCCCGATTCCAATTTCTGGTGTTCACGTTTGTCATTGCGCTCAGCTTGTTTCTGGTAATCGTATCCACCAAGCCGGCGGGATTCCCGAACATTCCGGGCACCGTTCTGTCGCTCCTTGGGATCAGCGGCTCCTCGTATCTCATTAGCAAGGGCATTCAATTCAGCGATCCGGCCGGTGTGGCCGACCGCGCGACCGATATCGTCATTAGTCCAGCGACGGCGATAGTCCGATATGATCAGACCCAGCAATTTAAGGCCGAAGTCCCCCGCAAGCCCGGTTCCACGGTCGCCTGGCAAGTGATTGCCGGCGGAGGCACGATCAGCGCCACAGGACTGTACACGGCACCAGCCGCTCCCGCCGCGCCGCCGGCACAAACTCAGCACGCGACGATTCAGGTCACCAGCAACGAATTCCCCGAGGCCAGCGACCTGGCCGTCGTCACGTTGGCGTGACGCTTTATGCCTAGAAAGCGTTTCACTTCGACTCAACCGCCTACGGCTGTCCATGCAAGGCGACGTCGCCTGGCCAATACCGCTGCCGCGATTCCGTTGGCCATTGGATTGGCAAGTACGGGACTTCCAAGCGGGCGGCCCGTTTCTCCGCCGGGCAACGGCCAAGCTGTCGTTCACAAGGGCAGTTTCACTCCGGCCTGTGGCCTTCCATTTGCGGGAGTTCGGAATCCTGCTATCGATGATCACTGTGGCATAGACGGCGGAAGCTCCAATCCCGCGAAACAAGCTGAAAGCCGCGCCAAGAACAACTTCTGTGCCGCCAAGCAGCTACCGGAGAGATTTTCCTATCAGGATTTCGTTGCTCTGCAAGAAGACGCCGATAAGGCGAATCTTCCTCAAAACCTTACAGATCGAGGGGTGCTCGAGAAAATGGGAGAGGGCAAGTACGTAAGCTATGTCGCCGTCATCAAAGACGCGCACTACTCCGATGTCGGCAGTGGCGAAGCAGTCAACTGCAACATTCCCGGAGATCCGACCAATGACATCCATATTGTACTGATGCCGATTCCGACAGAGGATCCAAACTTTAAGGATGAATGTCGAAGTACGACAGCAGAAATCAGTCCGCACTACCGCCCGCTGAGCTGGACTCCTGACAACCTGAATAAATTAGGAAGGCCAGTGCGGATACAGGGCCATTTGTTTTACGATGGCAGTCATACGCCATGTAAGAACGGCAAAGGCAGTCCTAAGCGGATATCTCTGTGGGAGATACACCCCGTCTATTCAATCGAAGTCTGCGAGTTGAACGGTCTTGATCAGTGCCGAAACAGTACCAAGTCTGGGGATTGGGTGCCGTTGGACAAGTTGCTCAGTTCGGAGCAGTAGTAAGCAGGTGAGGACTGTAGCTCAGTCAAGACAGATCCCGGCGAGCCGAAATACGAATGTCAATAGGATGAGTCGGCTGAGGCGTCCAAGGAGGCACCCATGCCTGGCGCAATGAATCCCTGGCGAAAGATCCGTTTCGCGGTCGCTCAGAGGTCCTGTCAAGAAGTGTGTAGCCGCCAGCTCGAGCTCGGGGCAGTGGCGCGGCTGGACGTGGCGGCGCATGAGGCGGCGCTCGACCCGATCGTCGTGGTCCGCGTTACTACCCGGCCCGGCGGGTGAGATTCGCCTCACGCCAGACCTCGGGACACAGGGTTTTCACGTTGCTGTCGGTGACGTAACGAGGGGCGCGGCCCGCACGACGCGTTCATCATCCAGACGCTGCAGTCCGCCCACCGCCAATAGTTCAAGGTCTGCTAGACTTCCCCGCCGAGGTGCCATACGACTCAGGGGCGACTGGGGGGTGGCTCCAATGACATCCACTCAATTTTCGGGCGGCGCGGGCTGGCGGGCGGCAGCGGAACTCGAGCCGCTGGTGAGGAACTGGTGGATGATGGCCGGCCGGGGCGTCCTGGCTGTGCTGTTCGGAAGTGTGATAGCGCTCTGGCGCATTCCGGTTTTCGATGCCGTCATCGTCTCCTTCGGCACGTACGCGATCGCGGACGGTATTCTGGCGATCGCGTCGGCTCTGCGGGCGGGCAGCCGCTGGACGGCGGGCTGGCCGATCGCGCTCGAAGGCATCGTCAGCGTCGTCCTCGGAGGTCTCGCGTTCGTCTGGCCATTCTTCCCGCAACCCGTGATCGCGGTGCTGGTCTCGTGGGGCGTACTAACCGGGATCTTCGAGATCGTCGCGGCAGTGCGGCTTCCGCGCGAACGTGCCGCGCACTGGCTCGTCGGCACCGGAGGGGCGTCATCAATCTTCCTCGCGCTCGTTGTGCTCGCTTTGCCGCGAGCCAGCTCAGATCGCGTCGCCGTAAGCCTCGCCGTTTACGCGATCGTGTTCGGGATCGTGATCCTACTGGCCGCGCTGCGCTTCCGGCCCGCCAGTCGACCGAAAGGGCAAAACATGGCCCGATGAACGGAGCATAGCTCCGGACTCGACTACTTCGCAGCGTGTCGCAGCACAGGTCGTTTCGGCCCTCCCAGGATTTTGGCCGCCGTCAGCCGTTTTACCAGACCGGAGCGCGCCGAAACCCTAATCGAACGCGAGCGGTTTCAGGAGAGGATCCACAACGGGGAAGGGAAGCACGACCCGGATGCCCCCCGAAGACCCCTTTTCCTTTTTCTTCAGCTCGGCCCGTTTGAGGCGCCGGTCCTGGTCGCCGTTGGTAATCTGTCGCGACTGCCTGCAATTCCCCGAGTCGCAGCGACAACTCTCCGGCGACATACTGCTGTGTCATCGTCATACCGCCTACTCTCGGCCGTCAGCCTCCCGGAGAGGTACCGTCTTTCGGCTGAGGGACTCGGGAGGCGCCGGTCCGAGCCTCGCCTCCGACTATTCAGCGCGTCCGAACGCTTTGATCTCCTCAAGTTCTTGGGCCGACAGCTGGCGCGGCACTTCGCCGCGCGCCACCTTCTCTCTCTGGATGTGGCGGCGAATGCCCTCCACGATCTCGGGGTTTGCCAGCGTCGTCGTATCCGCCCGTGCCCTGGCCATCTGCTCAGGCGAATGGTGCGCGGCGGACTGGACGACCTTCGGCTTTGCGGACGGGCTTGCGGACAGGCTTGGTGGACTTCTTACGGCGCCGGATGCGCTGAGACGAGGAGAAACGAATGGCAACGTTGTGGGAACGAACCCCGCAGCGACTCCCTCCAGCGGAG
>Ga0066388_100002009_pt1 | contig 12071 bp, 10 predicted proteins | sample PanSoiMetaGPlot6_FD_64539 | JGI IMG/M metagenome (GOLD analysis project Ga0066388, IMG submission 64539) | Tropical forest soil microbial communities from Panama analyzed to predict greenhouse gas emissions - Panama Soil - Plot 6 (Hybrid Assembly) | ecosystem: Environmental > Terrestrial >... | reverse complement strand
CCAGCAAGCGGGTGTGTGAAGCGGGGTTGAACAAACCGACGACCAACGACTGACGACCGCTAAGCGCCGTTAGCTGGCCGATACGTTGTGACCGGCAAGCGAGTGTGCGAAGCGGGGTTGAACGAACCGACGACCAACGACCGACGACCGACGGCCGACGACCGCCAAGCGGGCGCCAGCCTATCGACGCACGAAACACAGATGGAGACGATGACCGGCAAGCGCGCTGCCATCTTCGGCGTCGCCAACGATCACAGCATCGCCTGGGCGATCGCGCAGCGTTTCCGCGCCGCCGGCGCCGAGCTGGCGTTGACCTATCCGAACGAGGCGATCGAGAAACGCGTGCGGCCGCTGGCCGCCTCGATCGGCGTCGACCTGGTGCTGCCGTGCGACGTCACCGACGATGGGCAGATCGCGGCCGTCTTTGCCACCCTGAGCGAGCGCTGGGGAGACGGGCTCGATGCGCTCGTCCATTCGCTCGCCTTCGCCGGGCGCGACGATCTCAAGGGACGCTTCGTCGAGACGTCACGCCAGGCCTTCCAGCTCGCGCTCGACGTCAGCGCCTACTCGCTCGTCGCTCTGGCGCGCGCCGCCGAGCCGCTGCTGGCGCAACGACGCGGCGCGCTGGTCGCGATGACGTACTTCGGCGCCGAAAAGGTCATCCCGCACTACAACGTGATGGGGGTGGCGAAGGCGGCGCTCGAGAGCTGCGTCCGCTACCTCGCCTTCGACCTCGGACCCGCTGGCATCCGCGTCAACGCGATCTCCGCCGGCCCGCTGCGTACCCTGTCGTCGGCCGGGATCCGCGACTTCAAGTCCATGCTGCACCACCATGAAGAGCGCGCGCCGCTGCACCGCAACATCTCGGCCGAGGAAGTCGCGGAGGCCGCCCTCTTCCTGTGCAGCAGTGCCGCGAGCGGCATCACCGGCGAGGTGCTGCACGTCGATGCCGGCTATAATGTGATGGGCATGTAAGAGCTTCCGGGTCGCTTGTCGCTGGTCGCTGGTAGCTGGTATTTCGGAGACCAGCGACAAGCGACCGTCTCTTCTGCGGAGCTTCCCCCCGTCACAATGTACCCAGTGCTCTTCCACGTCCTCGGCTTCCCGGTCGAGGCCTTCTGGGTGGCGGTGTTCGCAGGCTTCCTCGCAGCGCTGTTCGTCGCGCGCAGTGAGCTACGGCGTCAGGGACACGATCCGGGAGCGGCGTTCGACCTGATCCTGTGGGCGTACGTCGGCGGCTTCGTCGGCGCCCGCCTGTTCCTGGTCATCACCGAATGGGAGCAGTTCCAGCGCGATCCGTTCGAGCTGCTGCTGTCGGGCAGTGGCTGGGTCTGGCAGGGCGGACTGATAGGCGGGACGATCGCCGTGGTCCTCAAAGCGCGCGCGCTCGGGCTGCCGCTAAGCGACGTCGCCGATTTCGCCGGGTCGTGCCTGGCGATCGGCCAGGCCATCGGGCGCGTCGGGTGCCAGCTGGCGGGTGACGGCGACTACGGCGTCCCGACCGCGCTGCCGTGGGGGATGAGCTATCCGAACGGGGCGGTGCCGACGACGGAGCGCGTGCACCCGACACCGATCTACGAAACGTTTCTGTATCTGCTCATCTTCGCCGTCCTGTGGCGCAACCGTCTCCGCCCGCACCGGCGCGGGAGCCTGTTCGGACAGTATCTGCTGCTCGCCGGCGCGGCCCGCTTCGCGGTCGAGTTCGTCCGCCGCAATCCGATCGTCGGGTTGGGCCTGACCCTGGCGCAGTGGGTGAGCGTGCTGTCGATGGCCATAGGCGTGGCGGTGTTGGTGCGCGGGCGCAGCAGACCCGCAGCGGTCGTCGGTCGTCGGTCGTCGGTCGTTGCTCAGTTGATGAACTCACCGGCGGCCGACGACCAACGACCGACGACCGTCGACCGCCATCAGGAGCGAGAGCGAGGCGTCTGATGCGCCCGGTGTTGTTCCACCTCGGCGATCTGGCGATCCCCAGCTTCTGGGCGATGGCCTTCCTCGGCTTCTTCGTCGGACTGCTGGTCGTCCGCCGCGGCGTCGTGGAGCGTGGCTACGACGTGCGCGTGGCGTACGACCTGGTCCTGTGGGCGTACGTTGGCGGCTGGATCGGCGCGCGCCTGTTCGTCATCCCGTCGGGCTGGAACTACTTCGTCGAGGACCCCTTCGGGTTCCTGTTCTCCTCCAGCGGCTGGGTCTGGTACGGCGGCGTCGTCGGCGGCACGGTCGCGGTGCTGTGGTGGGCGCGCCGCGCCGGCATACCGCTGGCAGTCGCCGCCGACATCATGGCGCCGGCGCTGGCCATCGGCCTCGCCGTCGGCCGCGTCGGCTGCCAGTTGGCCGGCGACGGGGACTACGGAGTGCCCACCGATTTACCGTGGGGCATGAGCTACCCGAACGGCGTCGTGCCGACGACCGATCGCGTGCACCCGACCCCGCTCTACGAGCTGGTGGCGTATACGGTCATCTTCTTCGTGCTCTGGCGGCAGCGCGACCGTGGCCTGCCGGCCGGGCACTTGATCGGCCAGTATCTGGTGTACACGGGCATTGCCCGCTTCGCCATCGAGCTCCTACGCCGCAACCCGCGCTGGATCGTCGGTCTCACGACCGCGCAGTGGTTTTCGATCGGCAGCGTCGCGGTGGGCGTGTGGCTGATCAGATGGTCGCGTCGCGCCGCTACGGTCGTCGGTCGTCAGTCGTCGGTTGTCAGTCGCTCCTCGTCCGCGGGCGCGTAGGGTTCTCGAACCGGCGACTGACGACCGACGACCGACGACTTGCGCGCTACCCAGAGCGCCGCTTGCCGCGCACCGCGTCGATGGTCGTCCGCTTGACGTTGCGGCGCAGGAATTCCGGCGCGATCGCCTTGGTCAGGTACGCGGCTGCGATCGGGCGCGGATAGGTGAGCTCGCGCTTGCCGCTGGCCAGCGCCTTCATGATCGCCTCGATGAGCGGCTCCGGGTCGACCATGCTGCGCTTGGCTACCGGCGGCATGCGCTCGAGCGCCTCCGCGTCGAAGAAGGGCGTGCGAATGGTCCCCGGGCAGATCGTCAGCACGTGCACGCCGGCGTCCTCGATTTCGATCGACAGCGCTTCGGCGAGACCGACCGTGGCGAACTTCGAGGCGGCGTAGACCGACTCGTCCGGCACGCCGATCTTGCCGGCCACCGACGCCATGAACACCAGCCAGCCGCGCCGCCGCTCCACCATCTGCGGCAGCACGGCCTTGGTCCAGTAGAGCGTCCCGAGGAAGTTGACCTGCATCAGACGCTCCATGTCGTCAAGGTCCCAGTCGAGGAACGGTCGATGGTGACCGTATCCGGCGTTGTTAACCAGAATGTCGATCGAGCCCAGCCGTTCGCGGGCCGTCGCCGCGGTGGCGAACACCTGGGCGCGGTCCGCCACGTCGCACGGCAGGACCAGCGCTTCGCCGCCGGCCGAGCGAATCTGTGCGGCGACGTCCTCGAGCTCCGTGGCGCGGCGTGCGACCAGCGCGACGCGCGCGCCCTCGCGCGCAAAGCGCAGCGCCAGCAGCTTGCCGATCCCGCTCGAGGCACCGGTCACGACGGCGTTGAGGTCGCGATATGAGGTGAGCTTCATCGGCAGCACTCACCGCAGAGAACGCTGAGGACGCAGAGGTTCGCAGAGGAAGTTTTAATTCTTCTCTGCGAACCTCTGCGTCCTCAGCGTCCTCTGCGGTTTCTCATGGGTCCCCTTGGCGCGACGCGGCCGCGTCTTGCGCTCCTGTTGCGCCGTCAGTCTGGCGGCGACTTGTTGCAGCTCGCGGAACGAGTCCTCGACGGCGGTGACGAAGTCGTGCAGGTCCGGGACGGTTTCCCAATCGGCGGTGAACCCCCAGAACAGCCCGCCGTTGTAGCTGAACAGGCCGACCACCAGCGCCACGTTCTCGAACAACGGAACGACCGGGAAGGTCGTCTTCATCTCGCAACCGAGGAGATAGAGCGGGATCTGCGGACCCGGGACGTTGGTCACCGTGAGGTTGTATGGGCGCGAGCGAATGCCGAGCTTGACCGCCTGGACGAGAACGTTGGGCACGGTCCATTCGGCGATCGCGGTCATGATCTCCCCGCCGAGGGCCTGTTTCGACTCCTTCAAGCCGCCCATCGTGACCCGCACCGCGTCGAGGCGTGCCACCGGGTCGTCGAGCTGGATCGGTAGCGGCGCGATGATCTCGGTAACGCGGTTGCCGAGCGCGCCGTGTTCTTGCGGGGCGCGGACACTGACCGGGACGAGCGCGCGGACGTTGAGCGCGTCGGGGTCGATCGCCCGCTGCAGGCAGAAGCGGCGCAGCGCGCCGCTGACGGTGGCGAGCACCACGTCGTTCAGCGTGCCGCCGAGCGCGTTCTTGACCGCCTTCAGGTCCGCGACCGCCATCTGCGTCCAATCGAAGCGGCGCGACGGGCCGACCTCGGTGTTGATCGGCAGCAACGACGCCGGCCGCAGGGTCGGCGAGAACGCTTCCGCCAGCGCCGCGACCGACTCCTCCACCTTGGCCAGCGCCTGCTCGGGGTGGCGGACGGCGGACATCGCGGCGCGCGCGACGTCGAGCGGCTGGGCCAGCCGCCGGCGGGCTTCGTCGAACAGCAGTCGTCCATCGCTCGGATGCGGTCGCGGCAGCCACTGCACCGCTTCCCCCGGCTCGTGGTTTGGATAGGGTTCCATGAGGACGGAGATCAGATCGGCGCCCGAGACGCCGTCGATCATGCAGTGGTGCGTCTTGCTGATCAGCGCGAACCGGTTGTCGTCCAATCCTTCGACGAACCACATCTCCCAGAGCGGGCGGGTGCGGTCGAGCTGCTGGGACATGATGCGCCCGACCAACCGCTTGAGCACGCGTTCGTCGCCCGGCTTGGGCAGCGCGGTATGGCGCACGTGGTAGGCGAGACGGAAGCGGTCGTCGTCGACCCAAATCGGTAGCCGCTCGTAGGGCAAGTACGCCAGCCGCTGCCGAAACCGCGGCACCAGATGGAGGCGCGATTCAATGGCGGCGCGGATGCGTTCGATATCGATGCCGCCTTCCGCCGTGCGCACCGGGTCGGAATCGAACAGCATGACGCCGCCGACGTGCATGTGACAGCGCGCGTCCTCGAGCCCGATGAAGGAAGCGTCCTGCGCGCTGAGGCGTTCATAGAAGGACATTCGGGTGCTCCTCGTTATGCCCGATCCCGTACCCGATCCCGATCCCGAATGTCATCCGGGATCGGGTTCGGGATCGGGTACGGGTTCGGGATCGGGATCGAGATAATCATCGCGGTATGGTGGCGAGTGCCGCCGGAAGTACGATCCGTGGCCGCTCCGGGTGCGGCCGATACAGAATCACCAGCCGCCCGATCGCGCCGGCCACCTCGGCGCCGGTGCGTTCGGCGAGCGCCGCGCCGGCGTCGTCGCGGTCGAGCGAGCACTCGCTCCCCAGCCGCACTTTGATCAGCTCGTGGTCGGTCAGGGCGCCGTCGATCTGGCGCACCACCGCTTCGCTGAGGCCGCGTTGTCCGACGATCACGACAGGGCTCAAGCGATGCGCGAGGGCGCGCAGATAGCGGCGCTCTTTCCCGGTCATCGTGCGCGATTCATAAGGCCGGGCTGTGGAGAAATCCAGGGGAAAGGGCTAGTCGGGTCCTGGGACCGCGGGCGGCTCGCCCGCTTTCTCGTTCGCGAGATCGTGCCAGCGGGCGGGCCGCCCCCGGTCCCAGGGTGAAAAAAAGGAGTGGTGATGAATCTGGGTAAGCTGGCGCTGAGCCTTCCCGTTCCGGGTGACGTTGCCGCCTGTGTCGAATGGGCGCGCCGGGCCGAGGACCTCGGCTACGAGAGCATCTGGATCGCCGAGACCGGTGGACCCGACCCGTTCGTGCTCGCCGGCGCGGTCGCCCAGGTGACCAAACGCGTGCGCATCGGCCTGGCCGTGTCACCGGTCTACATTCGCACGCCGGCGACCATCGCGGCGGCGGCCGGCACGGTCTCACAGCTCGCACCCGGTCGTTTCATTCTCGGGCTGGGCGCGTCGAGCCACGCCATCGTCGAGAACTGGCACGGTATTCCGTTCAAACGGCCGCTGGCGCGGGTGCGCGAGACGGTCACCGCCGTGCGTGGCATGCTGGCAGGCCAGAAGGTCACGCTCGAGGGGCGTACGCTGCACACGCGCGGGTTCCGCCTCTTGGTGCCTCCGGCCGCACCCGTCCCCATCTACGTCGGCGCGCTGCGTCCGGCCATGCTGGAGCTGGCGGGCGAGATCGGCGACGGCGTGGCGGTGAACCTGTTCCCGGTCGAAGCGATGGCGCCGACCCGCGCACACCTCGACGCCGGCATGCGCCGCGCCGGCAAGGATCCTGCGGGGTTCGAGATCGTCTGCCGCCAGCAGGTGCTGGTGACCGATGACAAGGCGGGCGCGCGCGACCTCTTTCGCACCATGTTGACCGGCTACTTCGCCACGCCGGTCTACAATCAGTACGCGGCCTGGTACGGCTTCGAAGCCGAGGCGGCGATGATCGCCAGGGGCTTCCAGACCGGCGACCGCGAGCTGACGCGCAAGGGCATGACCGATCGCTTCGTCGACGCCGTCACGATCATCGGTACATTGGAGGAATGCCGCGAGCGCATCGCCGCCTATGTCGCCGCCGGCGTCGACACGACCGCGCTCAGCGTCGTGTCGTTCGACCCGGCGGTGTTGCGCCGGACGATCGAGGGGTTTGCCCCGGGACGGTGAGATTCGTTTTCCGTTGTCCGTTTTCCGTTGTCCGTTCAGTGAGAGGCTTGCCAACGGACAACGGGCAACGCACAACGGACAACGTCACGTCCCCCTCCGTGGCAATCCGGCCTTCTCGTACACCGCGTCGATCACCCGCATGTTCGCCACCGCGTCGCGGCCGTCAGTCGGGAACGGGGCGTGATCGCGTGCGGCGGCGACGAACGCGCGCAGCTGATGCGTGTAGGTCGCGTCGCCCGGCACGCGCTCCGCGCTAGTGCCCTGGGGCGTGCGGACGGTGAGCCGATGATAGAAGTGCGGTGCGAGGGGGTTGAAGACCCGCAGCTCGCCGGCGTCGCCGCGCACCCGCGCGCGCAACGAGAGGAGCTGGCTCGAAAACAGCGAGCAGGTGATGCGGCCGGTGCGGCCGTCGGCGAAACGGAAATCGGCCGTCATCCAGCGATCGATCGTCGGCGACGACAGGCGCGCCTCGGCGCGGACCACCTCCGGCTCGGCGCCGGCCAGGAAGCGCAGCATGTTGATCGCGTAGCAGCCGATGTCCATCGTCGCGCCGCCAGCGAGCCCCCAGCGGTAGCGGATGTCGCCCGGCACCAGCAGCGGAATGCACATCACCGTTTCGATGTGCCGCACCGCTCCGAGCACGCCGGAGTCGACGACCGACTTCATGCGCGCCGCCAGCGGATGGTAGCGGTAGTGAAACGCCTCGAACAGCACGCGCTGACAACGCGCCGCCGCTTCCACCATCGTACGCGCCTCATCGGCGTTGGACGCCAGTGGCTTCTCGCAGAGCAGGTGCTTGCCCGCCTCCATCGCCTTGATGCCCCACTCGGCATGCAAGCTGTTCGGCAGCGGGTTGTAGATGGCGTCGATCTCCGCATCGGCGAGCAGCGCGTCGTACGAGTCGGCGACCCGCGCGATGCCGTGCTTGGCGGCGAACGCGCGGGCGCGCGCCGGGTCGCGCGCCGCGACGGCGACGATCGCCGCCTCCGGCACCTGCCGGGCGGGCCGAATCAGGGCCATCGGCGCGATGCGCGCGGCGCCCAGGATGCCGATGCGAAGCGGCATAGCCATGCCCGGCGCATGCCTATATCGCGGCCTCCGGAGCGCTGCTACCCGTGCCCGTGCCTGTGCCCGTGCCCGGTTCAGACTGTCACCGTTCTTCCGGGCACGGGCACGGGATCTACGACTCCAAAGTCGTGGCAACGAGTGGGTTTGCACTGCCGGATCTGCACGGTATGGTCGAACGCCGATGGCCAAGCCGCGCACCGATTCGCCCACCTTCATACGCCCTGCGATCCGCGCCATGGACGGATACACGCCGGGCGAGCAGCCGCAGGCGGGTGGGTTCATCAAGCTCAACACCAACGAAAACCCGTATCCGCCGTCGCCGCGCGTGCGCGAGGCCATCGAACGCTGTGCGACCGATGACGTCCGCCTCTATCCCGATCCGCTGGCCAATGCGCTGCGCGATGCGGCGGCGGCGCGTTACGATCTGACCCGCGAGCACATCCTGGCCGGCAACGGCTCGGACGATCTGTTGGCGATCGTGTTGCGCGCCTGCGTCGACCCTGGCGACCGGGTCGCCTATCCGGTACCCACCTATACCCTGTACGACACCCTGGTCGGCATCGCCGGAGCGCTGGCGGTTCGTGTGCCGTTTCCGACCGACTTCGGATTGCCGCCGCAGCTGGCCGCCGCGCAGGCGCGCGTGACCTTCGTCTGCAATCCGAATGCGCCGTCGGGGACGTTCATTGCCGTCGACGACCTGGCGGCGCTGAGCGAACGGGTCGCGGGGTTGCTGGTGGTCGACGAAGCCTACGTCGACTTCGCCACCGACTCCGCGCTGCGACTGGTTCGCCAGCGACCGAACGTCGTGGTGCTTCGCTCGCTGTCCAAGTCCTTCTCGCTGGCCGGGATGCGCGTCGGCCTCGCCTTCGGTCCGCCGCCGGTGATCGCCGAGCTCTGCAAGGTGAAGGACTCGTACAACTTGAGCCGCGTGAGCATTGCGGCAGGAGCCGCGGCGCTGGCTGACTACGACAACATGCGCGCGCATGTCCGCCGCGTCGCGTCGACGCGCGGGCGCCTCAGCGACCGACTGCGCGGGCTCGGTTATGAGGTGCCGCCCAGCCAGGCGAATTTCGTCCTGGCTCGCCGGCCGGGCCGCGATCAGCGCGCAATCTACGAGGCGCTCAAGGAGCGGCGCATCCTGGTGCGCTATTTCGCCACCCCGGACCTCTACGACGCGTTGCGCATCACGGTCGGGACCGACGACGAGGTCGACGCGCTGCTGGCTGCGATGCGCGCGATTGCCTCGACTGCCCCTCCCCCGTGAGCGTCTCCGCGAACGGGGGAGGGCAGGGAGGGGGCCTGCGTTCCAGGTATCTCCCGTTCTCGCGAGCGACGCATTGAGAGGTGGCCTGGGCCCCTCCCTGACCCTCCGCGTTCGCGGAGACGCTGACGGGGAGGGACCCGAAAGGGGGCGCGCTATTCGCCTTCTTCTTCGTCGGGCTCTACGGGCGCTGCGGGTGCGCCACCCGCCGGCGTGGCGGCGGCGACGAAATCCCCCGGCTTCTTGTCGAGCTGCTTGAACTGGAAATCGCGCAGCTGGAAGACGGTGGGCTGGTCGTCGCGTTTGACCGTGTACTCGGTGGCGGGCGGACTCGGGCTGCGTGAGCCGGCCTTCACGGTGCCGATCAGCACGTCGTCCTTGCCCTTTACGGTGATCGTCAGGGCCGGGGTGGCGAGTCCGTAGGCGGCGAGATCGCCGGACGCGTCGCCCAGCACCTGCGAACCGTTCAGGCGGCTGAGGGCGCCGACGAAGCTGCCGACCGCGGCGGCGTCGAGCGCCTGGTCGCTGCCGTCGAGCGACCACTTGCCGTCCACTGAGCGCAGCGTGTACCGTCCGCCGTCGCCGCGCACGACCTCGATGGCGGTGGGTGCGCCGGGGTCGAAGGTCAGCACGGTCTTTTCGCGCAGATCGTTGACGCCCTTCGCGAGGTCGCGCGTCGCCCACTTGCCGATCACATAGGTCGTCGGCTGATCGGCGGACTTCACGTAGAGACCCTGTTCGGTCTCCTTGCCCACCAGCAGGCGGGTCTCGGCGCCGTTGGCGCTGACGAACGTGAGTTGGCGCTGCGGCGGCTCGAGGCCGTAGGTCGCCAGGTCGGCATCTGACGGCGCGTCGCTGGCGAAGTCGGTAGCGCGCAGGTTGCGCACCGACGACAGTAGGGAACGCACCGCGTTGGCGTCGGCGGGATAGGCGGCTGGCTGCTCGATCTTCCAGTTGCCGTCCGCCTTGACCAGCAGCACGTCGCCGTCGGGGCCGCGCAGCGCGACGCGGGTGACGTCGTCTTCCTTGAAGTCGACGATCTTCTTGTCGCGCAGGTCCTTGACCTGCTTGTCCATGCCGGTGTGGAACGCCGAGCCGGTCAGATAGATCTTCGGCTGATCGGCGCGCTGCACGTAGGTGGAGAAGCTCACCGCTGTGGTCTTGCCAACCTTGAGTGCCGGCAGCGCCTGGCCCTTGGCGGTGATCGCGATGGTTGCCGCCGGCTGGGTGAGGCCGAACTGCGCGAGGTCCTGTGGGGGCTCGTCGATGGTCTTCTTCACTTCCGCGTCGGTGATGGCGCGGATGAGATTCTTCACGGTGATGTCGTCGGCCGCCGCATCGACCGGCTTGCTCAGGCGCCAACCGGCGTCGGTCTTGGTCAGGACGATCTCGCGATCGGGATAGGTCAGGGTGATCGCGCTGACGTCGTCGGCGTTGAGGTCGACGAGCTTCTCCTTTTTCGCCTCCTGGGCGATCTGCTTCGACTCGACGAAATACAGATAGGCGCCGAGGCCGACCAGGAGCAGGGCGAGGATCAGCGTGTTGCGCAGGCGCATGAGACGATGAACGCGGCGCCGGCGCCTACTCGCGCCGCCACCACACCACCAGGCCGATGAGCAGCAGAAGCTCGGGCAGGACGAGCACGGACAGGTAGAAGATGGCGCGCCCTTCCTGCTCGGTGAAGTTGACGCGCGATGCGCGCAGCGAGCGCGAGCGGATCGACACCAGATCCGATTGACCGACCAACCAGCCAATCGTGTTGAGGAACAGGTCGCGGTTGAAGTACGTCCCTTCGAGGTGCTGGTTGTCGGCGAACTCGGTGCTGCCGAACACCGCCAGCCGCGCCTCCTTCCCGTCCGGGACGCCCATCAGCTTCAGGTCGGCGTCGACCGCCACGGCGATGGGCACCGGGCCCTTGCGGTCGTTGCCGTCGAGCGTCGCCTGCTGGCGCTGGAAGATGCCGTCGACGTCGACCTCGGCCCAGCTCGACGGACTGGTCTTCACCAGCTCGACGGCCTTGACGCCCGGCTTCCCGTCGGTCGCCGCGGTCACCGAGCGCGTCATCGGGAAGAGCGTGCGGCCCTTGATCTCCTTGGTGATCTCGTGCGCCGTATCGTAAGTGTCGACCAGCGGCGCGAGGCCGAGCGCCGGGCCCTGAAACAGCCGCACCACCTGGTCGACGACGACGTCGTCGCCCACCTTCACACCCCACGGCGCGAGGAAGGCGACGAACTCCTCAGCCTTCTGCGGCGACAGCAGAAACAGCGCCCGCCCGCCCTTCCTGAGATAGGCGTCGAGCTGCGGGAGCTCCTGGGCGAGGAATGGCCGCGTCGGCCCGGCGACCATTACCACGTTGCAGTCGTCGGGCACCGCCTCCATGCTCGCCAGCAGCACCTTTTTGACCTCGTAGTTCTCATTCTCCAACGCCGCCTTCGCTTGCGCCAGGCCGCGCGCGTTTTCCTTGTCCTCGATGTCGGGCTCGCCATGTCCTTCGATCACACACACCGTCTGGCGACTGGTGCGGGTGAGCTTGATGATCGCGTTGGTGAGCGTTTCCTCGCTCGGCTGGGTGACCTGGTTGGTGGCGTCGCCGTAGGCGATGCGCACGGTGTTGAACGCCTTGATCCCGTAGCGTTCGGTCAGCTCCGGCTCGCGGTCGGGATCGATCAGTCGAAAACTCACCCGGCTGGATGCCGCGCTGTAGTTGCGCAGCAGATCGTTGAGGTCGGGATTGGCGCCGCCCTCGACGAAGGCCTCCATACGCAGGTCGTTGGTCAGTCCGGTGAGCACCTGCACCGACTGCGGCGACAGGCTGAAGACCTTCTCGGAGGTGAGATCGAAGCGATGATTGTGGCGGTAGGCGAGGAAATTGAGGATGGCCAGGATGGCGATGAAGATGAGCGACGCGAGTACCGTGCTGGTGCCGTATTTGGTCGATCGCTCGCCGAGGAACGTGCGCAGGTTCTCCAGCCCCGTACTCAGGTAGGCGATCAGCGCCAGCACGCCGGCCACCGCGTGGATGGCGACGTAGGC
>Ga0066388_100002008_pt1 | contig 12074 bp, 4 predicted proteins | sample PanSoiMetaGPlot6_FD_64539 | JGI IMG/M metagenome (GOLD analysis project Ga0066388, IMG submission 64539) | Tropical forest soil microbial communities from Panama analyzed to predict greenhouse gas emissions - Panama Soil - Plot 6 (Hybrid Assembly) | ecosystem: Environmental > Terrestrial > Soil... | reverse complement strand
AGCGGAATTCCCCAGTTTTGTCCCCATTTTTGAGTAAACGCGTCGTCTTTGAAGTGCGGCTCGGGCGGTGCGCCGCCACACCAGTCGAGCACAAACTCATCAGGCTGGGCAAAAACGTCGGCGCTGTAATAACTGAGGCCGAATGGAATATCGCCCATTAACGCTACGCCACGTTCCTCTGCATGCGATTTGATCGAGCGCCATTGCTGATGCGCGATCCACTGCACATAACAAAAGAACTCCTGGCGTTCCATCAGCGCAGCTTGCCGATCCGGTGGCAGATTGCTCAGCCAAGTCCGCGCTGTTTCGATCGGCTGATGGTGGGCTGGCCATCTGTTCCATGCTGCGCTGTTGTCGTTTTCCTCCATCAGGACACGGAAAAACGCGTAATCGCGCAGCCACGCTGCCTCGTTTTCGCAGAATGCCCGAAATGCCAGTCGCCTTTCCTTACTGGCGCGGTCAGAAAAATTCGCAAACGCTTTCTCCAGTAAGTGCCGCTTCAATTTTTTGACGGGGCGATACTTAACTGCACCGTGGCGAAGAGCTGAGAGATCGACATGTGCAACAAGGGCATCAAAATCGTCGGGCGTTAAATCTTCTGGCGAGTTCGGCGCTAGGTGCAGCGTTGTGGGGTCGATCGCCATCACGCTTATGGCGTTGTATGGGCTGTTGTCGCCCCCGGTGTCGTTGACGGGCAACAGTTGGATAAGCTTGAAGCCAATTTCCGCTGCCCAGTTGATGAATTCCCTTAGCGCGCCAGTATCGCCGATTCCCAAATCGCCTTGTCCCCGTAACGCGAACAGCGGGACGAGAACGCCAGCGATCTTCTTTTCAGGCGCGAGATTCATCATGTCCACATGTCAATTTGTCATGTCGAGCGAAGTCGAGACATCTTTGATTACTTCGTTTTCTCAAGCGTCAACAGATTTGATTCGCTCAGTTCCCGCTTCGCTCAACCTTCGGTCTTCCCGTCCATGTCGCGACTTTCCAGTCGCTCCATTCTCGCCTTGGCTGCGCATCGCTCGGAATGACGAGCAATGAAATCAGGACCGCCGCACTTGCCAATCTTCGACCAGATCATTCGGGATTTCCTGGAGAAAACGCGAGGGCCGCTGGAAAACATCGCCATATCCTCCGCTCAAACGCATTTGCGGATAAGTGAGATACAATTCGTCGCGCGCACGCGTGATGGCCACATAAAATAGCCGTCGTTCTTCCTCGAGCGCTTCGCGTGTATCGAGGGAGCGATTGCTCGGAAACATTCCGTCCGTCAACCAGATCACGAACACTGTGTGAAACTCAAGGCCCTTGGCCTGGTGCACTGAAGAAAGGTTGACAGCTTCTTTGTCGCCTGCCTGAACTGGCCCGGCCTCTGCATCGACGTTGCTGATCAGCGCCAACTGCGAAAGGAATTCGTGCACGTCCTTGAACTGGCGTGCAAAGATTGCGAGCTGATTCAAATCTTCGCGGCGAAGTTCGTAATTTGTGAAGTTCGCTTTGGCGTAATCATCATAAATGGCTTCGACCACGGACGTGATCATTTCTGATGGCATGTTGGGCTGACCACCCGGAGCGATTTCGTCCAGCGTATGCGCGAGTTGATCCCATGCTTTCTTCGATTTCGCCGGGGCAGGCATTGACGATAAGCGCTCGCTCCACGATGAAATTTCGCCCTGTTCGGTCAACGAATTTTCCCAGCTTCGCCAAAGATTTTCTGCGGTGCGATTGCCAACGCCGGGAAGCAATTTCACCATGCGTTTGAACGCAACTTCATCACGAGGATTGGCCACGAGCCGAATAAAGCTCGTGACGTCCTTGATGTGCGCCTGCTCGAAAAATCGGATACCGCTGGTGATTTGGTACGGTATCCCGCGTCGGGATAGCTCGAGCTGCAGCTCCACTGCGTGATAATGCGCGCGGTACAGCACCGCGATGTCGTTGAGATCGACGTTTTCGTCGCGCAGTTCGAGAATCCGCTGCGCGACAAATTGCCCTTGCTCCGCACTGTCGTTTAACGCCACAAGGGCCGGTTTCAGCGCTTTTGATTCGCGGGTAGCACTTAAACGCTTGCGGAACTGCTGAACGTTTGCCGAGATGGCTGCGTTTGCTACTTCCAGAATTTCCGGCACGCTGCGATAATTCATCTCGATCTTGAACACCTGCGCATCCGGATAACGCTTTGGAAATTCGAGAATATTTTGGAAATTAGCGCCGCGCCACGAATAGATCGACTGCGCGTCATCGCCCACCACCATCACGTTGCGGTGATCGCGGGCGAGCAGATCAACCAGATCAGCCTGGATTTTGTTCGTGTCCTGATATTCATCGACAAGAATGAACTGAAACTGCCGGCGATAAATTTCCGCGATTCGTTCGTGCTGTTGAAACATCGACAAGGTCTTTTGCAGCAGGTCATCGAAATCGAGGGAGTTGGTCGCCTTCTTCTTTTTTTCGTAGCGGTCCCGAACCTCTTGGATCTTCTCGAGTAGCGGCAGAAAATACGGGAACTTTTCCGCAAGCAATTCCTCCAGCGGTTTCTCTGTATTGACGACGAAGCTAAAGATTTCCGCGAGCACATCACCTTTTGGAAATCGAATCTGCTTTGGATCGATTCCTGCGCCGGCTACGACGGCATCAATTAAATCTTTTTGATCTTCCCGATCCATGATTGTGAATGCGTTCGAATAACCGAGCGTGCCGCCGTGTCGGCGCAAAATTCGGTTTCCTACTGAATGGAATGTGCCACCCCAGAGTCCGCTGGCGTCTACCGGCAGCAAATTCGCCACGCGCCCCAGCATTTCGCGCGCGGCTTTGTTCGTAAACGTGAGAAGCAGGATGTTTCTGGGATCGATCCCGTTCTCCAGCAGGTAAGCTACGCGATAGGTGAGGGTGCGCGTCTTTCCGGAGCCCGCACCTGCAATCACCAAAAGCGGACCCGGCGGCGCAGTCACAGCCGCGAGCTGTTGTTCATTCAGCTCGGCAGCGTAATCGATATGAATCGAGGTCGCTGCTGGAGGGCGCTGCAACGTGTATTGCCGGGACATAGATCGATTACGGAATGCAGATTGACGATTGCGGGTTGCAAGGAACCGCAGCAAGTATCTCAGCGCAAATCTTTGCGCGAATCAGGCGGATTACCAGTTGGTGCGCGTGTCTATTGCACCGTTACAGCGCACGACCCGGCGCGGCCGTGGTCATCGAGGGCAGTGAGTTCGTAACTGCCCGGACTAGCTTTCCATGTAACGCTGTCTTGCGGATTGGCCCTGGTAATGAATGTGTTGCCTGCAAACCAATAAATCTCGCGCACATCGGCATCTGTTTTCGCCCGCAACGCGATCGTGCCGGCGGATGTCAGCAGGATTTTGTGTCCTTCGGCAGGCGAAATAATTCGCGGCGCGCTTCCAGTGCGCGCGATTAGCTCGGGCGACGTCCCAGGCAAAAAAGGCGGCGGCAGTTTTCTCGGTACTCCGGCGCGTCGGAAAATCGATAACAATTCAGTCGGCCAGAATTCATAAACTTCACGCCGGACTTGGTGCGTTCCGTCGTCTCTCGCAACGCGCAACCCGCTTGCAGCATCGACGAGCACTTCCTGATGCACATCGCAAAGTTTGATCGGCGAAATTCCGGGAATGAACCAGCCCTCAATCTGCTGTGTGCAGTACGGTTCTGGCAAGTCACTCGAGACCGCACAAAAGGAAACGCGTTTTAAGTTTGCACCGGGCGGCGGGAGATGCGGCTGGCTAGGCTCCGGCCAGCCTGCGCGTAAACTATCGATGATCTGAAACAAAAGCGGAGCAGCAGCGATTCGCCCGACAAAATTCCCGTTGGCGCGCCCATCAAAATTTCCGATCCAAATCGCGAGCACGTAATGATTGAAGATGGCAACCGACCACGCGTCGCGAAAACCATGGGATGTTCCCGTTTTCCAAAAAACCGGCGCGATCCGGTCCGAATATGCGTTGCTAATCTCGGGTCGTGGCAGGTCGAGCATCTCCAGGGTTAGAAATGCTGCTTCCGGCATGATGATCCGGCGACCGTGCAATGCGACTGGATTGCGCGAAGTGCGGCGAAGCGGCCGTAACTCTCCGTTATTGGCAAGCGCAGCGTACAGGCGAGCCAGGTCCTCCATGGTAACTTCCGCGCCGCCCAACGGAAGGGTCAGTCCGTAAAGAGCTTCTGAGCGGCGTAACTTGACGCCCGCGCCCCGGAGAAACTCATAAAGCGTGGGATGACGCAGTCGTGACGCGAGCTCAACCGCGGGCAGATTGCGACTACGCGCGAGCGCGTCACATGCGCGTATCGGGCCGACAAATTCCCGATCGAAATTTTCCGGATCGTAATCGCCAAAACTCTGCGGCGCATCGGATAATATCGAAAACGGGTGAATTAATCCCTGTTCCAAAGCGAGCGCATAGACAAATGGCTTTAGTGTGGAACCCGGCGAGCGAAGGGCGTGTGTTCCATCTACTTGTCCCTGGATTTCGGTGTTGAAAAAATCGGCCGAGCCGACTTGCGCGAGGACGTCCATGCTCCGCGTATCGACTAACAGTGCCGCGGCGTTTTGGATGCCGCGACTGCGATTGGTGTGAATGTAGTCCGCGATTCGCCGCTCGATTAATTGTTGCTTTGCCAGGTCGAGCGTAGTCTGAATCTCGTCGCGGCCTTTTTCGGTTGCTATAACCTGCTGGACAAAGTGCGGCGCGAGAAATTTCCGCTCCGTTTGCGCGCGAGCGCTGAATGAGCGCGCGAAGAATTGCGGATCAATTCTCACGCGATCGTACCAGCCATTCAGTGCCGAATCGAGCGAGCGGTTATCGCGATCGGCAAACAAGGCGCGCCGGGTCGGGCTTTGCGGAATGACGCAGAGCGAAATTGATTCCGGCCTCGTTAGGTGCGCGGCAGTCTTGCCGAAATAAATCTGACTGGCCGCGCCCACGCCCTCGATATTTCGCCCATAGGGCGCAAGATTCAGGTAGGCTTCAAGAATTTCGGACTTCGAGTAATGCCGTTCCAGTTCGAGCGCGCGAACAATTTGAACCAACTTTCCCCTGAATGTGCGGGTCGGCAGATGATAACGCAATCGCGCAAGTTGCATGGTGATGGTTGACGCACCGCTATGCGTTTCGCCGGGCCGCAAACCAAACGCCGCACGTACCACTGCGACCGGGTTAACTCCCAGATGATACCGATAGTATCTATCCTCAAATTGAAGAGTGGCATCAATCAGCGCGGGCGAAATATTTGGCAAAGGAGTCCACACCCGATATTTCTGATCGGTCGTCAATGTAACACGAAGCAATTTTCCATTGCGATCGCGAACACACTGCGACAACGAGACGCCTTCCAGCAGCGACGGCTTGGGTAGCGCTAGCCATACGGAAGCGGCGGCTGCAAGGAAAATTGTGAACGCGAGCAGGAGTTTCTTGTAACGCTTAACCAAAAACGTGGTCATCCCGAGCGGAGCGAGGGACCTTCCACAAGATGATGGATCACACCCGATCCAATGTGTGATCCGAGATCCGTGGGCGAGGTTTTTCGCCCTGCTCAGGATGACTTGCCTTTTCATTTTCTAATACTCGAAGAGGGTTACTCTGTGACGGTGATCTTTCCTCCAACGCCGCAGCCTTTGATGGCGCGCTCGTACATCGATTCGGCAAAAATGGGCGGCACCGTAAACTCACCGCGATTTGACGATTTAATCTGGTAATTGATCTCGAGTACGTTGCTGGAAACGGTTCCGTAAAAGACGGCGCGATCTTCGCGAACATCGACATAATCGAGGCCAGAAATTGTTGAGACGCCGGGTTGCAACGATGTACCGACAACTTCGAACCCGCCGGGAAGAAGATCGATGATTGCGACATTGGTGACGGATTCATCGCCTACGCTTCGCGCCTGCAAATGAACATGAATCGGTTCGCCCAGCTTCGTCCGCGTGACCGGCTGATTGTTCTTGTCGAGTAACTCGCGATGAACTTCCAACCCGGCAGTGACCGACTGCGTTGGAACATGTCGATCAAAACCAGCTTCCACCACCTGGAAAAAGGCGCCCGGGCCGCTGAGCTTTCCGGCGCTGTTGAAGCGAAGCGCAATCGCGTCTTTAGAAAAAGCAGTCCGTTGCAGCAATTTCGCACCGCTTGCCAGGGGAACCTCGCGCTTATCCTTGTGAATTTCAGCAATGCTGAGTACGGGCAGCGTTTGCGCGATGGCGTGTGAGTACGATTTCAGGGCCGAAACAGCATACGCGGCCGAGAGCGTGTTGAATTCGCCGCGCCCGATTGGTGCAAGAATTTGCTCGAATTCCGCCGCCGAGATTCCTTTCAGACGCGACGGAAACGCGTGGGCGAGCACAGTAATGTATTGCGCGTTTGCTCCCAGTGGTTGGCAGAAGTCGTCGTAATCTCCGCTCGAATCATTGGCGATCTTGTAGGCGCTAATCAAAATGTCTGCGTCTTTGTCTTTGTGGAGAAGTTTGAGTGCACCCGCGAGATAAACCCCGGTCACATCATTTTGCCATATGTCAGCCTGATGCTGATCGAGATAATCGCGCAAATTAAGAATGTAATTGGTCGTTACGACACCTTCGCGTGTGAGCACGTAAATCCCGTACGCGACGACCCGCGCGTCGGCCAGAGTCGAGGGCTCAAGCGTAACCATCTTTTGCAAATAGCGCAGTCCGCTCGCGAACATATCCGCGGGCGGAGCGAAGCCGGCTGTTTTCGCCGTGCTCAGGAAATCCATCACGTAAACCGAATTGAAACTGATCTTCTGATCTGTTTCCGGTGCCCAATAACCAAACGCGCCCTGATCGTTTTGCCGGCGACGCAAGGTCGCAAACGTTTTTTCCATCTGTGTGTTTACCTCCGCTCGGCTGAGTCCGAAATCGGCTTCATCCGAAAGCAGGAGCCGGCAGAATGCGCCGCTCGTGATCTGCTCGCTGCAACCGTGCGGAAAATCTTTTAGAAAAACATAAAGACCGTGGGCGAGCCCCAGCGGCACGGGCGCGACAGCGGCGTCACGCTTGGCGAACTGGGGATAGATCGCCCGTTTAATTTGAACGTCCACGTGTCCTTTTTTGAAATTACCGCTGCGAACGTCGGTCGCGTAAGGAACGGCCGGACGAACACTCAGCGTAGCGCGGCGGCGCGTCTCAATATTATTTCGGCGCGCGACGAATTTTATTTCGCCGGAACCAAGCACGTCGTTTACGTGGAAACGGAACTTCGCGCCTTGCTCGCGGCCTTCTGCGATTCGCAATTTTTGGGTTGGCGTTCCCAGGACCGACAATTGCGGAGATGTATCGACGCGCAGCTCGACGTCCGCATCGGCACCGGACCCTTCGACATTGTTCGCGACGGTCACGCCAGCCTCGAATTCGTCGCCGGGCGCGGCCAGCACCGGCACGCTAGGTGTTACGACGAAGGGCCCACGGATGAGCGCGTCGCGGTCGGCTGATCCGGCTGTTTCATTTGAAACGCCAACCGCCATTATCTTTAGCGTGCCGTCGAAAAAGTCGGGCACATCATAGACAACTTCGCGAGCTGTCGTGTCGGCGTCGATGATGCCGGACCAAAATACCACCGGTTTTTCCGTGACGCGCTTGAATGGATTTAATCTCTGAACTTCGCCGCCGTCGCCACCGAACGCGGAGAGAGAACGCAGCAAAGAAAATTCCGGAATGATAAGATCGACGATCTGCGCCGTCTCCACGCCGAGAGCGCATTTCCGAAAGAGATAGGTTAACGGGTCCGGCGTTTTGTAATCGGTAACTTGCAGAATCCCTTGATCCACCGCGAAAATTACGATCTTGCTGGGCCGGTCGGTCTTGTAGCCGATGTGCAGCGGTTCGCCCGGCTTCGCTTTCGCCACGGCCTGGAGATCGATCTTGAGTCGGCGCTTTTCGATATTGGCAGTGAACGGGACAACGCCGTAACTGAGCGGGCTGACAAAAATTTCTTTGGAATCGAGCGCCCGCACAAACGCTACATTGACATAACCGCTGCCTTCAAAATTTTCAGGCAGGTGAATGTGCTGGATGCTGCTGGCGGTGCTCGCTTGGAACCAGCTGTAGGCGTAAACTTTTTCCCGTTCAATGGTGATGAGACCGTAGCCGCTGTAAGGCGCGGTCACGCTTAATTCAATTTCATCCCCTGCGCGATACTCTTTTGCGCTGAGCTTGATCTCCAGCTCGGCGTTCTTCTCGAGCGCGCCAGTCATTGCAGCGTGACCCACTACTGAGAACCCCAATTTGCTCAGAACGCGGTTCTGATCGTCGCGCAGTTCGAGAACGAAATTGCCGGGCTCATCGGTCGGAAAGGCGTAATGATAACCGTTTGCAGCCACTGAGATTTTTTCTGATTTGGCGGGGCGCTCTTTCAGGACTGACTCATAGACGTAATTGCCATTTTCCTGTTTTTTCAGCACCGAAACATATTCCTGGGCAATGATGTTGAGGGTGATGTTTTCGATCGCAATGCGGTTGAGTTGTGGATCGACTGCGACTAGATCGACGCCACGAGGCTTGTTCATCTCGATGTAACGCAAGTCGCCGTCGGCCTTGTAGCCGACCACGTAAGGCAGGGCGGAAACAAGTGCCCCGACATCGCCTGTGACGCTCCTTCCCCCTTCGCCTTCGAAGCCCTCAGCAATGAATCGCATCGCGTAAGTCGCATCGGCGAAGCGTTCGAGCTGCAAATCAAAATCCGCGCGGCCTTCGCCATCGGTTTTTTGTTCGCCGAGATCGACCGTTTGCTCTTGCCGACTTTTGTTTTCATCAACCAGGGGGTCGAAAAAGGTGAAGTCGCGAAACTCAGGAAATGAAAACTCGGCCGGCGCGAGCTCAACCTTGCCGGTCACGCGCCGATCCGTTGCGGGCGTGCCGTAAAGATTGGCCAGTGCAACTGACGCGTGCATTTCCTTGGGATGAATCCAGCCGCGCGGCGCACCTTTGGACAGGCGCGTCTCGATCTTCATGCGATCCGGCAGAAACTCCTTTACCTGCGCCGTGGCTGAGCCGAGCACACTCGAGCGCTTGTTATTTTTGATCAGATAAACGTTGAACGTGTAGAGGCCGGTCGATGATTCATTTGCGGTTTGATAGCTGAGCTCGGTAAAGCCAGTCTCCGGCAAAGTGAGCTTCTTCGTCTGCACTGGCAGATCGCGCGCATCCACCACTTCTGTTTCAATGGGCAAACCTTTCAGGTTGCCACCCCAGCTTCGCTGTTTCACCACCAGTCCGATATGAATTTCATCCCCGGGCCGATAAACACCGCGCTCGGTAAAGACGAACGCGTCCAGACCTTCCGGCGCGATGTTCTGCGCGCCTTCAATCTCGAAGCGTGAGAAATTCAAGACGCGGTCTTCTCGCGCGAACGGCATGAACGCGATGTCGTCGCCGTTGCGCGCAACAAACGCCACCGGCGTTTTCTCGCGCTCCGATTTTTCAACGGAAGGGAAAGCGCAATGACCATCCGCAGCCGTTTGAGCCGTCTGGATCGGCACGGCGTTCTTACCCAGAATTTCCACCGTGGCGCCGTTGAGCGGTTGGCCATTCTTGATCGACATCAAGAAAACGTCGCTGCTGCCGTCGGTATTTTTCTTCGTCAAAATTCCGATGTCGGTGATGAGCAAAAATCTACTGTCCTTGGCCGCCCTGATCGGTTTCTTTTTGACCGGGTCCCAGCCACGCGCAGTCAGAAAGAAAAGGCCGCGCTCGCTTCCACCATCCGCCGGTTTGCGAAGGTGCTCGGCGAAATCGAATGCCGAGTAATTCGCCTTCCATTTGTTTTCCATTGCGATTGGCTGCTGCTCAATCGCGATGCGAGAGATGTTTTCTTTGTTGAAATACAGCGGCGCCCGGAACTCTGGGTCTTCGAATTTACCTTCGGTCTGGCTAACGAGATGGTTGATTTGAGTGGTGGCGACGCGGGCGACTTCAAACTCGATCGCTGGCAAAGCGCGTGAACGGATCGATAATTTCCGATCTCCACTGAGCGCCAGCAGACCTCCTTGACCTTCAATTTGGACTTCGCGCGGAAGCTCCGGCACAGCAACGACGGCGTTGTAATCTTCCGCTAAAGGATAATCACCAAACGCGCGCACTCCTTTCGGGACACGAACGTAGAGCTCGCCTTCGGATTCGACGTGCATTTTAAAAACATGCTGTCGATCTTGCGCCCTTTCCGAGGGGACGACCGTGAATTCGATTTGCTTGGATTGCTCGAGCACATCATCCGGCACATTGGTCGGACTTTGCCATTTCGATCCCTTGTCAGATTCTGCGGTGTCGTCTACTTCGTCTTCTTCCGACTCGGCGGTCTGCCGAGTTTCGTCGGTTTCGCTACTTTGATCGGGGGCTCCCGAATCGGAGCTTCCGGAATCGTTTTCTTCGCTCTTTTCAGTCTCACGCTTCGGCAATAGACGGATCTGAATAGCTTTAGCCAGTTCGCTGCTGCTGATGTCCGCCGTCGTGTTTAAAATCAGGACTTGTTCGGGTTCGCCATTCTTGTTCCGGGCGATGGTTCCCTCAATTGATTTGATCTGAAACGCAGTCCCATTTGAAGGAATCAGCAGCTTTTGTTCAGCCGCGTCCCGAGTTTGAGCCCCGCCTTGCGCAGTCCGAACACCTTTGCTCAGCTCGAGCTTCATGAAATCCTCCTTGTCCGGCAGGGTCACGTTCGAGCTGCGCAAATAGGCGATGCGCCGGTGCAATCCGTAAGTAAGCGAAAAATGCGGTGCCGGATCAGAGGGCGGAAACACAGCTGACCCGCCGATCATCTCTAGTTGGATATGTCGATCTAACTCACCGGGCTCAACTGCGTGCGTCAGTTCCAGCGTCGCGGTGACCTGGCGCTGAGTCGGATTGACCGGGTCCTGGTACAATTCAACTTGTTTGATTGCGATTTCGAATGGCGGTGTCTGGAACTCGTAAGTCAATCGCTCCAACTTGATGTGCGGTGGAAAAAATTTCTTGTCGAAGATGACCTTGAATTTTTGGTCGGCTGGCCAGTCCTCCGTTGGTTTGAAGAATAAATGTTTGTCGTTAGCCCACATCCATTTCCCAGGCAGCGGAGGATCGAGCCGGACGCCCTGCAGAGTTGTTTTGTCTTTATCTTCCAGGCGCGCCGCGGAATCGCTGAATCGAATATCAAGCGTTGGGAAAGTCAGGTCCTTTTCCAACTTCGTTACGGGAACCGCCTCAATGATAACGCTTACGTAGCGCGGCTTGGGTCGATGTTGGTACCACCGCCACGTCCAGGCCGTCCCACATGCGAGCAGAACGATGGCGATAATTCCCGAAGCCGTGATGAGGGGATGTGCGCGATTGAAATTGGAAAAGGCGGCGCAACTTTTTGAAAGCCAGCGCGGTGGACTCCATTGTAGCCGGCCGAAGATCGCAACAGCGATCTTCTTGAGAAATGTGAAAAGAAGCAGAAACGGCCGGGCAGCCAGGCGAAATAATCGGGTGAGGAGGGTGGAATTCATAAGGAGGATACGCGAGTTCAGCAGGAATCTTTCAAAAAATCGACAGGATTGTGCCGGTGGGCAGAACTGCGCTAGAAGATCGACATGAAGAACCGCGGGTTGATAGCCACGCGCCGCAGCCTGGTCGACCGCCTGGCCGATTGGGGCGATCAACGCCGGTGGCAGGAGTTTTTCGACACTTATTGGAAACTGATTTACTCGACGGCACTAAAATCCGGCCTGGCTGACACCGAAGCGCAGGAAGTCGTGCAGGAAACCGTCATCACTGTAGCCAAGAACATCGAAAGGTTGAAATACGATCCGGCAATCGGTTCGTTCAAAGGCTGGCTCTTGCAGATCACCAAGTGGCGCATCGCCGATCAATTCCGCAAACGTGAACCAGACGCTGCGAAGCATCCGTCTTCACCAGACGATCCACTTACCGCAACAATCGAGCGTGTCCCGGATTCGCGGATTGTCGATCTTGATGCGCTCTGGGAAACGCAGTGGAAAGACAATTTATTGGAAGCGGCGATCGCGCGCGTGAAGAAGAAAGTCGATCCTAAACAGTTTCAAATTTTTGATTGTTACGTGCGCAAAGAATGGCCGGC
>Ga0066388_100002007_pt1 | contig 12076 bp, 11 predicted proteins | sample PanSoiMetaGPlot6_FD_64539 | JGI IMG/M metagenome (GOLD analysis project Ga0066388, IMG submission 64539) | Tropical forest soil microbial communities from Panama analyzed to predict greenhouse gas emissions - Panama Soil - Plot 6 (Hybrid Assembly) | ecosystem: Environmental > Terrestrial >... | reverse complement strand
ATCGTGGTAGCCCTTCATGATGCTTTCCATTTCCTTCATGTTGGGGTCGTTCTGTCCCCCGTTCGAGAACATGTCCTCGAACGCTTTCATGTTGGGCACTTCCATCTCCGCGACGAGCGTCCAGTAACGCTCGGCGCTCACATCGGTCATGACCCGCATCTTTCCCATGCCCATCTTCTCGGAGAGCTTCGACATGGCCAGGAACTTCTCGGTCAACGTGCGAACCTTGCCGGGCTTGCAGTACATCACTTCGCGAACCAGAAGCATCGTCGATCTCCTCGCGTGAGTGGTCTTCTTCGTGACGTCTAGCCGAACGTGGGATCGTCCGCGGTCGGGCCGTAGACCGAGGGCACTTTCGCGTCGTTGAGCCGCAGATAGACCGTCAGCTGTCCTCGATGATGGGCCCAGTGCATCAGCGTGTCCCGGAGCACCATGTAGCGCGGTTCCTCGCTCACGGCGCGTCCGCTGACGAGAAGCTTCCAGGGCTTCATCAGATGCTCGTCGGTGACCTTGCGGAGCGCTTCGCGCGCGTCCGCGACCGCCTTCTCGTGCGCCGCGACCAGCTCGGCCGCCGTGCCCAGCGGAGCCTGCCGGAAATTCGAGCCGCCCGGCGGGTTCAGGTCTAAGTCGTCCTTCGCGATCACCATGGGAATCCAGGAGGGCATCGTCGCCACGAGCAGGGCGAGCCTCCCCAGGGGCATCGATTTCTCGTGCGGCTTCCAGTCGTTGCGTCCTTCGGGAACCTGCTCGAGAACCCGCCGGGTGCGCGGCTCCTCCAGGTCCAGCTGCTCGAGAATGGGATCCGCCAGCCTCGTTGCCGTCGTCTTCATGAGTTCCTCCTTCAACCCTGCGTCCACGATGATACCGCCGATCCGATCCAAAGCTGAACGGCGCTTGCAAACCCCGCGCCCGGAAGGGAGAATCGCTCGCCATGACGGCGGACCTCAGAGCATGGGAAGACTTCTACATCATCGTGGGCTCCTCGGCCGGCGCGCTCACCGGGCTCCAGTTCGTGCTCATCGGGCTCATCGCCGAGCTCCGCCCTCAGAGCAGCATGCACTCGGTTTCCACGTTCGGGACACCCACGATCGTGCACTTCAGCGCGGTCCTCCTCATCTCGGCGCTCCTCAGCGCACCCTGGAGCGGGATCGCGAGCGTCGCGCTCGCAATCGGTTTGGTGGGCGTGGCGGGCATCGTGTACGGGATCAGGATTCTCCGACGTGCCGGGAAGGTGCGCGAGTACCAGCCGGAACGCTCCGACTGGATCTGGTACATGATCCTTCCCCTGGTGGCCTACACGGCGCTCGTTCCCGCGGCCGCCCTGCTCTCCCACGACCCCAAGACACCGCTCTTCGCGGTGGGTGGCGCGTGCCTCCTGCTCCTCTTCATCGGAATTCACAATGCCTGGGACAGCGCCACGTACATGGCCATCGGTCCAGGGCGCAGCGTCGAGCCCGAGCCCCAAGCGGACGAGCCCTAGGGGCGATCTACACCACCGCCGACGCGTGCGCCCGCGCGATCGGTCCCTCGGGGCCGTGCACGGCGTTGGAATACTGAAACTGCACCGGCACCCGGCCGGCTCCGATGGCCAGATCCACTTCCTGGAACACGAGGCTCAACGGGTTCGCCTCGAAGACCGGGAAATCCCCGCATTCTTCTCCCTGCGGGGAGGTCCATCCGAGGAACCGCACCGCGTCGGGATCGTCCCCCGCGCGAATCGCGTCCTCCACGTCGGGATCGGTGCGCGCCTCGTTCAGCTCGTGATAGAACGTCGCGACGACATTCTTCCACGGGCGGTCGAACACGACGATTCCGTTCTCCGTCCCGTCGGGCCAGAGCTCCGAGAAGACGCCGACCGCGTAGTAGACGGTCTTCCCGTCGGCGTGGATCGAGCCGTGATAGCCGCCGAGCCCCTGCGTCGAGTCTTCCTCCTCGTGCGGAACCGCGCCCCGGCCCGCGGGCCCCCCTTCGAGCCGGGAGCCGATCGTGCCGCCGGTCGGGGCGGAATCGGTGTTCAGGATGGTTCCGCTCGGCAGCATGAAATTCAGCACCGTGCTCGCGAGATCGATACCGGCGAGGGTTCCCTCCTGGTCGAAGCGCCGGACGAGATTCTCGATGTCTCCCTGGGACACGACCTTCGGTTCGGACCCGGCCAGGAGCGCATGCCCCAGGAACTCGGTCGTGATCGGCTCCGCATAGTACTGGGCCATGACGTTGTTCAGGTGCTCATCCTTCATCGAGGCTTCCAGCGCGGCGTCGATCGAGGTGACGTCCTCCGCGTTCCATGCCTCGGAGCCTCCCACGAAGTAGTTGAAGTACTTCAGGGCCACGATCGTCCGACCGCCGTGAAACTCGAGATCGTGCTCCGGCGTGGCGGGAATTCCGGGTGCCCGAGCCCCTCGGTCGGGGGCGGCGGACGCGAGCGCGCCCGGCATCCCGGACGCGACTTCGGGTGTCCCAAGCCCCGGAGGCAACGTCGCGCGCCGGTGAAATCCCTCGGACGCCTTGGATCCGCGCCGAACCACGACGTTCATCGGACGAACCACGATCGGCTTCTGCTCATCGGAGTCCCTTCCTTTCTGTCACCGCTCAGCTCGATACGCTGATCCGCCGCCCCTGGGTCAGGTTCTCTGGAACGCCGCTCGGATACCGCGACTCGATCACGCGTTGGATTCCATTATCCCCCGCCCCGGAGCCCACCCACAACCGACCAGGAATTTTCCGGTCATGAAGCCGCGAAATCTGCCGAAAGAGAGGTCCTCACCGCAGTCGGGCCGGCCAGGGGGCCGCGCGCCAGGGAGGAACTCGCATCGGAGCGAAGCGGAGCGGCGGCGATCTCGCGGGTCGGAGCGGCAGCGACCTCGCGAAGCGCTCGGGAAAGGCCTGGGCTCGGCTGGGGAAGGCCGCGAAGGCCCCCGCGCGCCCGCGGAAGCGCGCCGCCTCTCCCCGAAAGCGGTCGCGCAAGGGACCGCCTCGATTCGTCGCGCCACGGGTCACCCGCTCCTCGATCGCGGCCGCCCTGACGCTCGCGTTCTTCGGGGTTTCGCTCGCGGTGGTCTTTCCACCCCCTCCACCGGCACCGGCGCCGGCGAAGGAGCCCCCTCCCGAGCCCGTGGCCTGGTCGCCGCCGCGCCCGAGCGACACCCTGACGCGCGGAAGCGCCCTCTCCCAGGTCCTCGCGTCCCGGGGATTCGATTCGGAGCAGATCCGGAGGATCACCCAAGAGCTCCTCACGTACCGGAGCCCACGCACCCTGCACCCGGGCACGCGGCTGCGATTCTCGGTCGGAAGCGACGGGGTGCCCGACCGGATCCGGCTCGAGCTGAACCCGGACTCACTCCTCGAGTTCATCCGCTCCGACTCCGTCTGGACCACCCGCATCTCTCTGGTCCCGTTCGTGATGGATACGGTGCGGATCTCGGGAGCCATCGAATCCAGCTTGTGGTCCGCGCGCCTGGGAGGGGACCTCGATCGATTCCACAAGGAGGACTTCGAAGAGCTGGTCTACGACCTGGCGGACGTGTTCGCGTGGAAGGTGGACTTCACGCGGGACCTGAGGCGCGGCGACGCCCTGCGCGTGGCGCTCGAGCGGAAGGTTCGGCCGGATGGCTCCATCCGCAGCCGCCACTTCCTCGCGATCGAGATCCGGAACCGCGACCGCGTGCTGCACGCGATTCCGCAACCCGGTCCCGGCGGGGGCTACCTCTACTTCGACGAAGAGGGGCATTCGATGCACGGCGCGTTCCTGCGCTATCCCGTGCCGTACCGGATCACGAGCCATTTCACGAACCGCCGCTACCATCCCATCCTGCATCGGTTCCGCGCGCACGAGGGTATCGACTACGGCGCGCCGGCCGGAGCGCCGGTCGAGGCGACCGCGTCGGGCGTGGTCACGCGCGCGGGATGGATGGGAGGTTACGGGCGTCTGGTGGAGCTCAAGCATCCCGGCGAGATTCGGACCCGCTACGCGCACTTGAGCTCGATCGCCCCCGACGTAAGGCCCGGCGCCCACATCGAGCAGGGGCAGATCATCGGACGGGTCGGTTCATCCGGTCTCGCGACGGGCCCGCACCTGCACTACGAGTTCTTGAAGAATGGGAGACACCAAAATCCACTGACGGTCGAGGTCCCGAGCGCTCCCTCCATCCCGGCGACGCACCTGGCGGACTTCTTCCGAGAGCGGGACGACGCGCTCGCGCTCATCCACGGAGTGGCGATCCCCGGCGAAACGGAGACGGCGCTCGCGAGCGGCGATGCCGGGGCGGGACTTCCCGTCGCGGCGCCGAGCCGGCCCGCGCCTTCGGCGGCTCCTGCCCTCGTCCTCGACCACTATCCTTCCCGGGGCCGCCCGCTGCCGAACTGACCGCTAAACCGCCGCGCCGACCCGTGCCTTCTTCAGTACCGAAACCTGCCCCGCGTGATAGAGCACGTGCTGGAGCCCGCCGCTGACCAGCTCGTACCACGTGGTATCGAGGTTGGGGCGCTTCTCGTAGAGGCGCTCCGGCGGGAATTTCGCGACGACGGCGACGAGCGCCTCGCCGGTCGCGAAGAGGCGCTCGCAGGTCGCCTCCCACGCGGCGTCGTCGGGGAGGACGGGCTTCGGCCAGTTCTCCTCGTCGGGGGGTTCTTGGGGCGTCTCCCCCTGAAGACGTCGGCGCACGATGTCGTGCCAGGCCACCGCGTGCAGCAGCACCTCGGCGATGGAGTGCGCTTCGGGGATCGGGTGCTGGAGGGCGCCGTCGCGCGAAACCCCGTCGAGCGCCTCACGCCAAGAGGGTCCATGCCAGGCGCCTCCGTTCAGCGCCTTCGTGATCTCATGGGCCAGCCGTTCGCTTTCGTTCATGAAAAGCTCCTCTCGTTACGCGTCCTGCGGGAATTCTACTTGGGAAGGACGGCCAACCGACCAAGAATCTCGCGCAGCGCGGCGAGCGCCAGCAGCACTCCCACGATGCCCGGGATCCGAGTCCTCCAGCTCCTCGCCAGGAGGGCGGTGGCATGGAAGGCGAGGAAGGCGAAGGCGCAGCTCCAAACCCCCCGAATGAAAATGGGCCGGTAATCTGCGGTTGCGTACGTGAGCTGGGTGGTCAAGTAGCCTTCCACCGCGGCAAGTGCGCCGAGAAAACAGAAGATCCATAGCAGCAGCGTGCGCACGACCGTGGCGCCCCGCGTGGCAGCCTTATCGTCCATCGCTGGAGCTGATCCGCTGCCGCTCCCTCACGATGAGCGCGAGCGGCACCTTCCGGAGCCCGTGCCATTCGAGGTGGTGCTGGCCCGTGGCGTCCCTCAGGAGCATCTGAGCCGAGATTCCTCCGTCGAGCATCACCGCATCGGAGGCGCCGAGGGCGCCCATGATCGCGGCCATCTCGGGGGTCGTCGGCCCGAGAGGAAAACCACCGATCGCGCCGCCGATCGCGTCGAATCGGGTCATCACGATGAGAAGCCGGCCGTCGCGGGTCTCTCCCAGCGCGAGCCGCGCGTCGCGATGGGTTAGGCTGACGCCGCTCCCGGGCGTGCGTAGCTCACGTGGAATGACCCCATGGCCCGAAAGGAGCGTCGGATAGGACTGGAACCCGGTCACGATGTCAGGGGATTCAGGGAACGGAGCGCCGTGGGACCACCGCACGCGGCCTTGGGCATCGATCGCGATGGCGCTCGCAAGGGGACCCGAGCCCGGGCGGAGGTGTTGCTTCCCGTCGATCACCACCCAGCCCCAGGGCATCGCGCCCACGAACTGACCCGCGTTCACCGCGAGCAGCGCATCCTTCGGCGCGCGCTCGAGATTCCACGCGGGTCGCGCGTCCTCACGCGACAGATCCAGATCCAGCGTGAGCGCCGCCTCGCGCGGGTCCAACCGCACCACGATCAGCTTCGAGCGCCAGACCGGAGCGGCGCAGGAAATCCGGAGGCTGCACCACTCGATGCCGCTCGCCACGCGATGCCACCGGAGGGCTCCCACCAAAGAAGGATCGGCGCCCGCCCAGCGAGCGGGGGGCCGGTCCGAGCGCCAGAACGTCCGCCACGAGCCTTGGTGAAAGACCGCGAGGGAGGCTGGCTCTGGGCCCGCCGCCAGGAGTGCCGCGGCCGACAGCGCGGCAGCCAATCGCCTCATCGCCGCTATTTCACGGCAGCCTGGAGCTTCTCGCGGTGCTTCTCGAGCGCGTCGATCTCCTGCTGCGTGAACGGCGGAGCCGACTTCGACCCGGACTGCTTCCACGCGAGATATGCGCGAATCCGCTCGAGGGCGATGCCCCACTGCTGCGGGTTCAGCTCCCCCTGCTGGGCGTCCGCGACCTTCTTGTCGATCGCGCGGATCTGCTCCTCGTAATCCGCGCACTGCGCGTCCAGCTGCTTGAGCTTCACCTCCGCGGGCGTCGGCGGCGGCATGGGGCCGCAGGATTGCCGCACCTTGGCGGAATCCTCGCTGGTCGGAAGAATCTCGCTGGTCAGCGTCTTCTGGAGCCTCTGGATGGCCGCGCTGTCGCCGCGCGCCGCTGCCGCGTTGTCCTCCTGGGCCGCGCGCGAGAACTTCTCCCGCAGCGCGGGGTCGGTCAGGGCCCGTTTCGAGTACTCCTCGGCCTTGCGATCGGTGGCCGCCCGGTAGCCGTCGTGGTAGCAGGTGATGAGCTCATCGCGCTTGTTTTGGAGCGCGCGGATGGCGTCGCCGTTCTTCTCGAGATGCTTCCCTTTCTCATCCAAGGCACGGTTCAGCTTTTCGACGACCGCCTCGCGGCCAGCCATGGCTTCGCTCGCCTTGTCGAGCGAACGAACGATTCCCTCGATCCGCGTGTTCGTGAGCTCGACCGTGACGTCGTCGAACTCGGGAGCCTGGGCTGCGGGACTTTGCGGTGCGGCGTTCTGCTCCGTCGCCTTCTGGAGCTTCTCTTTCGCCTTCTTGATCGGGTTGCCGATTCGCGCCTGGGCCGATGAGGCGAGGAGAAGTCCGAGGAATGCGGCTGCAAGAATGAACGGAAGACGGCGAGATGAGCGCATGGCAGTTCCCCCCACAGGACGTTGCCCGATGCGACCCGGACCCGGGTCAGGCGAGAAGGCAGCGAGAGTACACGAATCTCAGTGCATGTAGTGCGCGTCCATCTCCCCCGCCCGGACCGCGACCTTGAGACGGTTCGTCTTCGGCGGGATGGGACAGTTGTAGTGGTCGGAGTAGGCGCACGCCGGGTTGTAGCACTGGTTGAAGTCGAGCACGTAACGGCCGTCCGGGAGCGCCTGGGGGTCGAGGTACCGTCCCACGCCATAGCTCTGCTTTCCGGTCGTGGCGTCCGTGAAGAACACCCCGAGGTCCTTCTCCCCGACACCGGGCTCGAGCAGCCGGGAGGCTTCCAGCCGGCACGAGATCTCCTTCAGCTTGAACTCGAACCAACCCACGCGCACCGCGCGCCTCCGGTTCCCCCGGGTCGAGAGGATGATCGTCGTGTCCGGTTTGGGATTCGGAGTGAGCGCCGCGACGACGTGATACGCGAGGTCGGGGCGGAAAAACTTCACGCCCTTGTAGAGCTTGAACCGCGGGCTCTTGGGATCGAACACGATGATCGCCGGGAAGCGCTGGTGGGAGAGGCGCAGCGTGAAGCGGCCGACCCCGATGTTGCTCGGAGGCAGCGTGGCCGAGCTCATCTCGGCGTCCTTGACCTTGAAGCGCGCCGTCGGGTCGATCGTCTCCACCCGGAACGAATCTCCGACGACGGTAACTCTCAAGTGCCTCGCCTTCACTCCGGGATCCTCGATGCGGACATCGTTGCCCGACGCGCTCCCCACGGTGAGTGCGGGGCGATCCTCGAAGTCGCGCCGGAGAATGGTGGCGAGGTAGGACGTCGGGGAGCTCTGGAGCAACTTCTGGGTATCCACGCGATCCTTCGCGTAGACCTTGAGGAGCGAGTCCGCTTCGGCGGCGCTCATGCCCGCCGGCCGGTTCGCCGGGGTGGGTGCCCCAAACGATGGAGAAGTCGCGAGGAGAGCCAGCAGGCTCACGGCGAGGACACGCCGCATCAAATCTGTCGACAAGCACATACGCGAATGGTAGCACCTCATGGATGAGCGCGGAGACAGGATTGTATCGGCGCGCGATCGTGCGCACCCCTGGATCCAACTTCGGCGACGGGCTGACGACCGCTCAGCTCGGGACACCCGACCACGAGCGGGCTCTCGCGCAGCACGCCGCCTACGTCGCCGCACTCGAGCGGTGCGGGGTCTCCGTCACATGTCTCCCCGTGGACCTCGACCATCCCGATTCCGTCTTCGTGGAGGACACCGCGATCCTCCTTTCGGAGTGCGCCATCCTGACGCGGCCCGGAGCCCCGAGCCGAAGGGGAGAAGTGAGCGCCATCCGTCCGGCGCTCGCACGCCTGTACCGCGATCTGAGCCCGATCGAGCCGCCGGGTACCCTCGACGGAGGGGACGTGTGCGAGGCGGACGGACATTTCCTCATCGGGATCTCGGAGCGCACGAACGAGGAGGGGGCGCTGCAGCTCGCGGCCATCCTCGCGCGCCACGGCCGGACGTCGGCGCTCGTGGACGTTCGAGGGATCGAGGGCATCCTTCACTTGAAGAGCGGCATCGGGTATCTCGGGGAGGGACGGTTCGCCGCGATTCCCGCGCTGCGCGAGCATCCCGCGCTGGGCGGCTCGGTGAGCCTCACCGTCGATCCCGACGAGGCGTACGCCGCCAACTGCGTGCGCGTGAACGATCGCCTGCTCGTCGCGGCCGGATTTCCCAAATTCCGAACCGCGCTCCGCGGGCTGGGCTACGAGCCGCTTCCGCTCGAGATGTCGGAGTTCGAAAGGATGGACGGAGGCTTGAGCTGTCTCTCGCTGCGCTTCTGACGGCCGCGCATCCCGCAATCTTGATGAAATCTTGATGCCGCCTTGAGCCTCCCCCGCGCTTTACTCTCGCATGCTCGCCAAGATCAAACGGATCCTGATCGGCGGTCCCAAGAACCTCCTGGACCCGCGCATCCATCAGCACCTCGCGCTCATGGCGTTCTTCGCCTGGGTCGGGCTGGGCTCGGACGGGCTCTCGTCCTCCTCGTACGGACCCGAGGAGATCTTCCGGCAGCTCGGGACCTACCGCGATCTAGCGCTGTATCTGGCCGTCGCCGTGGCCGGAACGGTGTTTCTGATCTCGGCCTCCTACAGCCAGATCATCGAGCAGTTCCCGTCCGGTGGCGGCGGGTACCTCGTCGCGACGAAGCTGCTCGGACGGGTGCCGGGCGTCGTCTCGGGCTCGGCACTCGTGATCGACTACGTGCTCACGATCGCGATCTCGATCGCGGCGGGCTGCGAGGCGATCTTCTCGCTCGTTCCCCCCGGAGCCGCGTGGCTCAAGCTTCCCTCCGAATTCTTCGTGCTGGCCTGCCTGGTGCTGCTGAACCTTCGCGGCGTGAAGGAATCGGTCTACGTCCTCACTCCCATCTTCATCACGTTCATCGCGACCCACGCCGGGCTGATCGTGTACGGGCTCGCCCGGCACGCCCCCTCGATGGCCCCGGTGCTCCACGCGACCGTGACCGAGACCCGGGGCGCCGCCGCGGAGCTGGGGATCGCGGGACTCGCGATCGTGATGCTCCGGGCCTTCTCGCTGGGGGGCGGAACCTTCACCGGCATCGAGGCGGTCAGCAACGGGATCGGCATCCTCCGCGAGCCGAGAGTCGAAAACGGCAAGCGGACGATGCTCTACATGGCCAGCTCGCTCGCGTTCACGGCGTGCGGCATCTTGCTCTGCTATCTCCTGAACCAGGTCCATTTCGAGACGGGGCGGACCCTCAACGCCTCCCTCTGGAACCAGCTCGCCGGCTCGTGGCGCCTGGGAACGATCGGGATCGGCGGGGTCATGGTCGGAATCACGCTGGTCTCGGAAGGGGCGCTCCTCTTCGTGGCCGCGCAGACCGGGTTCGTGGACGGACCGCGGACGCTGGCCGCGATGGCCGCGGACGAATGGGTGCCGCGAAGGTTCAAGAACCTCTCCGACCGCCTGGTGACCCAGAACGGCGTCCTGTCGATGGGGATCGCGGCGGCGCTCGTGCTGAACTACACGAAAGGCGCGGTCGACATCCTCGTCGTCATGTATTCGATAAACGTGTTCCTCACGTTCACGCTGAGCCAGACCGGAATGGCGCTCCACTGGTGGAAGGAGCGGAAACGCGAAGCGCACTGGCGCCGGAGACTCGCCGTGGCGTGCGTGGGCGCGGTCGTGACGGCGACGATCCTGGTCGTGATGGCCGCGCTCAAGCTGCTCGAGGGCGGATGGGTGACGATGCTCGCGACCGCGACCTTGATCGCGGTGTGCTTCACCATCCGGCGGCACTACGCCACCGTCCGGCGCCATCTCAGGAAATTGGACGAGTCGCTTCTGGATCTGCCGCTGGCGCCGCTCGCCGAGGTGCCGCACCCCTCCCCCAGGAGTCCGACCGCGGTTCTACTGGTCGAGTCCTTCAGCGGACTCGGGGTGCACACGTTCCTCTGGATCCAGCGCATCTTCCCCGAGCAGTTCCGGAACATCGTCTTCGTTTCGGTGGGTCTGGTCGACTCGGCGCAGTTCAAAGGGGTCGGGGAGCTGGAGGCCCTCGAGCGCAGGGTGAAACGGGACCTCGACCGATACGCCGATTTCGCGCGCCGACTCGGGTTCTACGCGGAATGCCGCTTCTCGATCGGCACCGACGTCCCGGAGGAGCTGGAGCACATCTGCACGAGCCTCGTCCGGGAGTTCCCCATGCTCACGGTGTTCGCGGGGCGGCTGGTGTTCGAGCGGGAGACGTTCGTGACGCGGTCGCTCCACGACCAGACCGCCTACACGCTCCAGCGCCGGCTCCTCTTCGACGAGATTCCGGTGATCATTCTGCCGGTGCGGGTGTGGGACGTCGCGCCGTCGTTCTGACGCGCTGCGCAGCGATCAGCGCTGGGAGCGCGCGGCCGCCGGGGAGAGGAGATGGAGCCCGCCGGCCGAGGCGCCCGCCAGGATCCGGTCGGGCGCGCGCGGGTCGATGCCGAGCGTCCACACGCGATCGGACCCCAAGCCGTCGGTCGGCATGCGGCTCCAGGTCGTGCCGCCGTCGTTGCTGCGGAAGACGCCTCCCCACGTGAAATCGCTCGCGTAGATCGAGCCTCCGTCCGGGCTGACCGCGAGCCCGGTGAGATCGGAGTGCGGAATCCCGCCCCCGACGCGCTGCCAGGTCGAGCCCTGATCGCGCGACCGGAAGAGTCCCCCCGACGTCGTGGCGAAGAGAACGTCGTCGCTCGACGGCACGAACGCGAGGGTGTGGGGCGTGACGCCCAGCGAGCCCGAGACCTTGTGCCACGTCTCGCCTCCGTCAGCGCTCTTGATGAATCCGGCCCGGGTCGCCGCGACCACGAGATCGGGATTCTCATGCGATCCGGCGAGGTCCAGGACCTCATCGGCGTCCGGAGGCATCGCGCGCGCCCACGTTCGACCCCGGTCCGGGCTCCGGATGACCCCGTTCGAGGTCACGGCGAGAAGTGCGCCCGAAGGGAGTCCGAGGAGCTCCGTCACCCGCGGATGGACCTCCTGACCCTCCAGACGCGTGCGCACCCGGGTCCATGCCGGCTCGTCGGGTCCGCGCTCGTAGAGCCCGTCGTCCGCGCCCGCGACGATCGTGCTGCCGAGGAGTGCCAAGGAAAGAACCTCGCGGCCGTCGAGACCCTCGCCGAGGCGAACCCACGGGCCCGCCACCCCCGGCGAGACGAACACGCCGCCGTAGTGGGGGGAGCCCCACACGGCGACGATCACACGCTTCCCTTCGGTGTCGAAGAGAAGCTTGAAGACGAACTGCTCCGAGAAGCCGGTGTTGCTCGTGGTCCAGCTCAGACCGCCGTCGCTGCTGCGCAGAACGCCCGCCCCCTCGGTCCCGAGCAGGACGACCCCGCCGGGCTGGGCCACGACCGCGTTCACCACGAGATCCTTCGGCGTCGTGCGCACCCAGGAGTCGCCGTCGTTCTCGCTCACCCAGAGCCCTTCCGTCGTGCCGGCGAGCAGAAGGCTCGGATCGTCGACTCCCTGGGCGAAGGCCCGGGTGCGCCGGCTCGAGTAGGGGATGCCGCGGAGCTTCGTC
>Ga0066388_100002006_pt1 | contig 12081 bp, 8 predicted proteins | sample PanSoiMetaGPlot6_FD_64539 | JGI IMG/M metagenome (GOLD analysis project Ga0066388, IMG submission 64539) | Tropical forest soil microbial communities from Panama analyzed to predict greenhouse gas emissions - Panama Soil - Plot 6 (Hybrid Assembly) | ecosystem: Environmental > Terrestrial > Soil... | reverse complement strand
GCCGCGTTCACCGACGAAATTCAGCGCAACGCGCGCCAGGAACTCGAAGGATTCACTGAACTCGCCAGCCGGCGAATCGAAGAGTCGCGGGAACGCCTTGACACCACTCGCGCCGAATTCGACCACAAACTCACCAACCAACAGGAAGAATTCCTTCGCCGCTTCCAGGCTGCCATGAACGATTCCGTGGTTCGCGGTGTAGTCGACGCACAGGAGAAGGTCCAGGCTGGTTTCGCCTCGCTTTGGGAATCCTGGAAGAAAATGCACGAAGCCAACATGACCGAAATTCGCAGTGTTTTCTCCAAGTTGAACGATGAAAACGCCGAACAGTATCGTGCTCGCCTCGAAAATATCTCCAATACCTGGATGGTAGCCACGGTGGCCACACTCGATCATCAGTCCCGCGACGTCATCGCCAAAATCGCTGCAACCACCGAAGAGCGCCTGCGCGAAGCAACCGCTCAGATCTTCGCGCAATTCGGCGAAACCCTCCGCGAACGCCTCTCTCAGATCGCCATCGGCTTTGACAAGCCCGCCCCGCCGAAATAGGCACAGGTTCCAAGTCGAAAGTGATGAGTGAAGCAGTCCGTCGCATAGGCTTTAGCCGGTGCACGCGAGCGCGAGGCCGCAGCGTCAGCGCTTTAGACCGTGTTTTTTTTCATGGGGAGTTCTGTCCGTCTGAACAATGGTACAGGCCTTTCCTGTACAAGTGTTTCCTGACCTCATGTACGGGTTGTGCCCAAGTGATGAATGCGTAGGATGAAGTAGTCCACCCCGCGAACGCCACGGGCGCAATCGCGATTTTTTCAAAGGAGCGCCCAGGGCGTTGACACGCATTTCCTTTATCATTTTCGAGACTCTCTCCTGTGTAGTTTTGCTCGGCTCCCTCTCTACTCTCGCGACCGCCCAAGAAGTAAATCCGCACGGTCCGCTTACAGTTCCCTGCGAAAGTTGCCATACTACCGCCGGCTGGAGTCCCATCAGCGACCACCCGAGCTTCAACCACAATAATCAGACGAAGTTCCCTCTTCGAGGGGGGCATGCAAAACTGTCTTGCACGCAGTGCCACGCGAACGCTGTCTTCTCCGATGTTGGCAAGAATTGCGACGATTGCCATGCGGATATTCATCTGCGCAAGTTCGGATCGGATTGCGCCCAGTGCCATGTGGTGCAGGGCTGGTTTACCTCCAAGGCGCAAGTCCGCAACCACAACAACCTTTTTCCGTTGATCGGAGCGCACGCCGCTGTCGAATGCGAAGCGTGTCACAAGGCCTTAGTGGGCGGCCAATATCGCGTTCTTCCTTATTGTTCGGCCTGCCACATGGCGGAATTTAGAAAGACAACGAATCCAAATCATCAGGCCCAAGGTTTCTCTCTGAACTGCATTACCTGCCACGCGCAGGATAGTTGGCTCGGAGCTTTCTTTCCCCAGACCCGGCTTCCAAGGGTGGGCCGAAAAAACGGAGTCGATCGCTGAAATGAAGTTTCCATCCAGACAAATTTTTCGCTACTTTGCGTTACTGCTGGCTGTAGTCGGCCTTGCACCTCAACTCCTTTCCGCGAAGGAACAACCAAAGGTGGTCTTCCATGTGCGAGAGGTAGAAGAGACGGCTCTTTATATTGACATTGGCCGTAATTCCGGACTCCAGGAAGGCATGAGGCTTAACCTCTTCCATTCGAATTCCGCGCCAAACCCAAGCGGTGGTGGACCGACCTATCTTGGAGAGCCCATCAATCAGGTAAAAGTCAGGATCGTCGCCAATTCATCCGCGGTCTGCGAGATCGTGAACTCCTTTGGCGACATCCGAATCGGAGACTTTGGGTTTCTTTCCCCATCCGACGAATCTCCGGCTGTCGGAGACGGCGGACAGATCCTGCGAAGAGATCTGCCATTAGCGACGCAGGCATCGGATGCCAAGCCATTGGATGACAAGATGGCACGCAAGTTCGAACCCTCGACGACCCTGCCGCAGCGCAGGACCGCCGTGCGAATCGGCGTCGATTACGACGCAACACAGATCGCCGGTGGCTTTAGAGCCAGGGAATTCGGATTCCAGATCCAATCGGACATCACCCATATCGCCGATACGAACTGGAGTTTTACCGGATACTGGCGCGGGCGCTTTCGGCAAACCTCATCGGGTCTGAATGGCGCACAACTCGAGTCCCTGGACGACCGCATTGACCGCACATATCACATCGGGCTTTACTACGAGAGTCCGGATTCACCCAACATCGCGGGCTTTGGCCGGCTCGGAGTGCCTGGGGCCCCGAGTTTGCCCACAGTCGACGGCGGCTACTTTGGACGAAAGATCAATCCTCACGTGACCCTGGGGGCTTTCGGTGGGTCCACCCCGGATCCCACGGCTTGGGACTATAACCCGGACCAACGAATCGCCGGTGTATTCACCAATCTCGACGCCGGAAATTTCAGCGGACTGCATTTTAGCGGGGCGGAAGGAATCGCCATGACCGCCATTCACTGGCGCGACGCCCGTCAATTTGTATTTCTGGAAAACACGCTCTCCTGGAGGGGCTTCCTGTGGTTCAACAATGTCACGGAAGTGGACGTCGCGCGAACCTCGCCGGTAACCGGTCAAAGCAATCCCACCGGTATATCGTTTACCTCGTCGTCGCTGCATGTGCAGCCCATAAGAAGATTGAGTCTTGGCCTGAATCATAGCTATCTCAACAGTCTGCCCTCGTTCGATCCGAATCTTCTCGGCACCTCGCTGCTGGACAAATACATCTTCCAGGGCCTCAGCATGGATGCAAGCTATGACTTGACCCGTCACATCAGTGTCTTCACCCAGATTGGCCATGCGAAGTCGATCGCGGATGAGAAACGAATGTGGAACTCCATGTACGGCATCTCGCTCAGCGATCTGCTGAGGACCGGCCTGCATGCGGAATTCCGCTACGCCAAGTTCGCGAGCAGCTTCGGCGATGGAAACTATAAGGCAGTTTCGATTTCCCGCGGTCTCGCGGGCAACATGCAGGTCGAGTTGTTGGCCGGGACTCAAAATCTAGTTTCCAATTTCACCAGCAACACGTCTTCGCATTTCATCACCGTATCGAGCATGTGGAGTCTCGGACCGCAGTATTTCATCGGGACGGGGTTCACCTGGAGCCGGGGAACGCTGAATTACCAGCAGTGGAACACCATGTTCGGTTATCGCTTTGGAAGCTTTCGAAAGTGACGGCCGCTTTCGAATTCTCTTCGGGCAACCTCGTGGTTTCAAACACGCCGGGCCATTTACTGCACAGGCGTGACCACCCGGGGACCCGAGGGCAACCACTTACAACTTGGAATTTATGACGTAAAACCGGCCGGGAATTCGCGCGCAGCCAGTCGTCCCGGTATAATTCTCAGTTGACCTATGGCAAACCGTGCTTACCTACGCGTCTGGACCCGCGATTTCTCCGTAACCACAATGATCCAGGAATTCGCGCGGTTCCTCACCACCGCGCCGCTCACCGAGGGCGAAGGCAAATTCCAGCTCCTTACCGTACAGGCCGTCGACGCCACTGAAACGCCTGTCGCGGAATGGGACCTGAAAGACGGCACTCTCAGTCCGGCCGAAGTCGCCGCTCTTGCCGCACAAGACATCAATCCGGATACCGCTTTCATCGTCGAAGCCCAGTGGGACCTCTGGACCTTCAACGTCGACACCTTGAAGTGGACGCAAACTCCCCAGCCTCTCGAACTCATCTGCCAGGGCGCTGAATACGATGACCACACTGCTGCCTCCACCGGCCACTTCATCGCCGATCTTGGCTTCGAACACCTCTTCACCGGACACGCCGGCCTGCTCGCTCCCGGCGCTGCGAAGAATCCTTTCGAAAGTTCCGACCATCCCGTCGAGAAGACCTTCAGGAACTGGATGGCCAGTTCCGAGAACCTCAAGCTGTATCACCAGAAGACCCGCGAAAACATCCAAAAGTTATTCGTCTGGGTGGAAGCCGTCGAAGCCGCCCTCCCAGTCGAACGCAGCGAACTCTCCAGCGAAGGAGAAGACAATTTTGAGGCTCGCCTCGATGCCATCCTCGCCCAGTGCTGACCGTTCTGCCTGCTCTTATAGAGGAGGCTTTACGCCTCCATCCCTTTGTACCCGCTCTTTGCCCCGAAGCGCCGCCTCGCACGATTTCCTTTGTAGGGTCCGCCTTCTGAGGCGGACCGTGTTTCTTTCGGCGCTCTTGGTCCTTCCTCTGTTCGCGCAGCAAAAACCCACATCCAAACCCGCTGCCGCTCATCGCGCCAACGAACTGACGCTAGCCGGACTCCATCCCGGCCGCGATTCTGTCTCTCGCGCAAGCCAGCTCAATAAGCCTATAGGTTCGGGGGAAGTTCGTCCCGACGGCCAGACACTTTGGGTCGATCCGTGTCGGGGCGGCTCTCTGATCGTGGATAGTGACAAGAAGAATCTAGTTCAAGTTATTCGTGTCGGGGCGAATCCAGCGGCCAGCGCCAAATGTGCCTCATCCGGCGCGAGTCCCTGGAAAACGGGCTTAGGACTTCGGGTCACGGATCCAACCCCCAAAGTCGTTCAGCTTTACGGCCTCCCCGACTCGAAGAGCCCTAGCACCCGCGACGGTCAGCCGTTAGAATTATGGTATTACGCGTTTGATTGGGCCGGCCCGGACGTCCCCCAGGTTATGGAGGTCCTTTGTACTCGGGAACAAGACGGCAAGCCCGGGCGCGTGGTCGAAATTACCCTGGCGGCGCCCAGTTTGTGAATTAGTGTAAAAAGTTCGCGCCGTGCCGTTCACGACGCGCCGTGCCGCGCGTCTAGTTTGGAAAGGAACCGGATGACTCGCTCCGACTGTGGCTTCGTGCGCTTCCTGCAAATCTTTCGCGCTACCCTCGGACCTTCGCTTCTCGCGTTGGTCTTGCTCGTCGCCGGCTGTAGCTCCGAAACGCCTAAGCCTGCTGCTCAAGCCGATACGAAACCTGCCGAGCCTGCCGCTCCCGATGCCGATCAGGCTGCCGCGCAAGCTCTCCTCGGCAGCGAGGCACAAGTCCTCCTCTTTGGCGATCTAGCCAAAAATGGCAAAGAGCAGATCCTCGCTGCGAACGTCGTCCCCAACACGCCCAAGAGCACGGTCGCTGGCACGGTCATTACTCGCGCCATCATTGCCGAAAATGATGACGGCAAGTGGGTCGAACTCATGCGCGCCGATGAGCACCTGAAAAATACCAAGGGCTATCTCGGTCTCACGCCGCTTCAGGCGGTTGGTGGCTGGAAACTGCAATACGAAGACAGCGCCACTTCCGGCATGTCTCTCTATTTCACTCCGATCAAATCCGGCGCCAGCGAAAAGACTCTGCCTATTGCGGTCCGCTGGAACCCGGCCACCAAGCGTTACCAGTCGATGGATCTGACCTACGAGCATTTTCTGACCGAGGCGCCCACCCTAGAGAATCCGAGGTCCATGCTCCGATGAGCACGGCCCCGGCCACCACGAATGCAGCGGTGAAGAAGCCCAGGAAATCTTCTTCCTGGGTGAACCTGCGTGGTCTGGTCCCGTATCTCGGCCGCTATAAGGGGGCCATCACGATCGGCCTGATTACCCTCTTTCTGATGGGTCTCGTCGGCAACGTGGTTCCGCTTGCCACTGGCGTCATTACGGACACTCTTGCGGGCAGCCAGCGGCCATTCGAACGCGCCATGCACGGCGCCAGCGATGTCACTCCGCTCAATTGGCTTAGCAATCTCATTCCGTACTACGAACCGCACAGCCGCCGTACGCTCGCCATCTACTGCCTCGTACTCGTCGTCTGTATTGCTTTGAAGGGCCTGATGTCCTTCCTCACACGCTGGATCCTTATCGGCGTTTCCCGCGACATCGAATTCGACATCCGCAGCGGGCTTCTGGATCGCCTCCTCGTTATGGAACCCGAGTTTTACGTCCGCAATCGCACCGGCGAACTCATGTCCCGCGCCACCTATGACCTCAATTCCGTCCGCATGGTTCTTGGCCCGGGCATCATGTATAGCGGCACCACCATCGTCACCATGGTTCTATCGATCTCTGTCATGGTCATGCTTTCCAAATCCCTCACTCTTTGGGTTCTCCTCCCGGTTCCCATCGTCGCTGTTGCCGTTTGGTATTTTGGCCAGGTAATCCATCAGCTCTACGAAAAGATTCAGGCGGCCCTCGCCACGCTATCCGCCCGTGTCCAGGAAAATCTATCCGGCGTTCGTGTGATCCGCGCCTACGCCCAGGAAGCCGCCGAGATCAAGGGCTTCGACGAACCCAATCGTGAATACGTAGCCAAGAACGTCCTCCTCATCCGCACCTGGAGCATGTTCATGCCGTCGCTCACCGCGATGATCGGCACCACGTTCCTGATCGTCCTTTGGCAAGGCGGCTATCGCTTCCTCCACGGGCAAATCTCTCTCGGCGCGCTCATGACCTTCAACACCTACCTCGGCTTCCTAGTCTGGCCGATGATCGCCCTGGGCTGGGTTACCAACATCTTTCAGCGTGGCGCCGCCTCGATGGGCCGTCTCAATTACATCCTCACCGCCAAGCCACAGATCGACGATCGCAACTCTACCGTTCCCGCCTCCACGCCTCTCTTAGGCGAAATCGAGTTCCACAATCTCTCCTTCACCTATCCAACCACTCTCAGCAGCAACGGCAGCTCCAACGGCAGCGGTCAAAAGTCGGCGGCGCATCCCGTTCTGAAGAACATCAATCTTACGATTCCCGCTGGTTCCACCGTCGCCATCGTCGGGCCCACCGGCAGCGGCAAGACGACTCTGGCCGCTCTCATCGCTCGTCTCTGGGAAGCGCCTGATTCTTCCCTTCTCATTGACGGCCGGCCCATCAAGCAGTGGCCTCTTGAAACTCTACGCCGAGCCATTGGCTACGTGCCGCAGGACACATATCTCTTCTCCGAAACGGTCGGCGAAAACATCGCTTTCGGCTTGGAAAAGCACAATCAGCAACAGGTCATCGACGCTTCCGGAATCGCTTGCCTCGACGCCGACGTCCAGGACTTCACGCAACGCTACGAAACCATGGTCGGTGAACGCGGCATCACCCTCTCCGGCGGCCAGAAGCAGCGCTCTGCCATCGCGCGCGCGGTGATCCGCGACCCGCGCATCCTCATCCTCGACGATTCCCTCTCCGCCGTGGACACCCACACCGAAGAAAAAATTCTCAGCCGCCTGCGTGGCGTCATGCGCGGCCGTACAACCATTCTCATCGCGCATCGCACCTCCACCGTTCGCGAGGCCGACAAGATCGTCGTCCTCAAGGACGGGGCCATTATCGAATCCGGCACTCATGACGAACTACTGGCGCGGGGTGGCTATTACGCGGATTTGTATCAGAAGCAATTGTTGGAAGAAGAGCTCGAACAGGCATGAGCAATATTCACGAAGAAGAAGCCCTCGGCAAAGCGTACGACTCACGCTTAATGAGTCGGCTTCTGCGCTACATGGCGCCGTACAAGTGGCAGGTCGTCTTTGCCCTGGCCCTTGTCGCCGTCGTCACGCCGCTCGAACTCGCGCCCCCGATCCTCTTCCAGCGCGCCATCGATAACTACCTCGTTCCGGGCGCCACTCAAAAGATCGCAATTTCGCTCGCCTGGCGCGGCGTCATTTACATCAGTCTGTTTTACTTCGCTGTCCTGGTCTTCGATTTCCTCGCCCAATACATCCAGATTCGCATCATGCAGCGCGTCGGCCAACAGACGATGTACGACATGCGCACCGAAATTTTCGGCCGCCTCCAGCGCTTGCCCATGAGCTACTACGACCGCAACCCTGTCGGCCGTCTGATGACCCGCGTCACCACCGACGTAGACGCTCTCAACGACCTCTTCGCCGCCGGCGTCGTCACCATGATCAACGATTTCTTCCTCCTCGTCGTCATGGCCGGCCTTCTCTTTCGAATCGACCGCAAGCTTGCTCTCGACACACTCGCGGTACTCCCTTTCATCTTGGTCGTCACCTTGGTCTTCCGCAAATATGTCCGCGATGCCAACCGCAAGATTCGCACCGCAATTGCCCGTATCAATGCTTTCCTGCAGGAATATATTTCCGGCATGAGCGTCGTGCAGCTCTTCAACCGCGAAACCAAAGCCCGCCAGGAATTCGCTAGACGCAATAAAGACAACATGCTCGCGTGGCGCGATGCCATTCTCGCGTATGCCCTCTTCTATCCAGCGGTCGAATTCCTCAGCTTCGCTACTATCGCGCTCATCTATTGGTCCGGCGGTCTCCGCATTCTGAGAGGTGACCTCACTCTGGGCATTCTCATCGCCTTCACCATGTTTGCCCAGCGTTTCTTCCGCCCCATTCAGGACCTTAGCGAGAAGTTCAATATCTTGCAGTCTGCTATGGCCGCGTCCGAGCGTATCTTCAAGCTGCTCGATGAACCCATCACCGTCGACAACCCATCGAATCCTCAGCGCATCACCAATCCTATTGGCGAAATCGAATTCCGTAACGTCTGGTTCAGCTACAAGAACGTGCCTGAACCCGCCGATGAGGACTGGATTCTTCGCGACGTCTCCTTCCGCGTCCCCGCCGGACAGACCTTCGCCATCGTCGGCCATACGGGCGCCGGGAAGACCACCCTGATCTCGCTCTTGCTGCGCTTCTACGACATCCAGCGCGGCCAGATTCTCCTTGACGGCGTCGACATCCGCCTCCTTGAGCTTCAGGAACTTCGCAAGCAATTCGGTATCGTCCTCCAGGATCCGTTCCTTTTCACCGGCACCATCGAATCCAACGTTCGCCTGGGTACCTCCGGTATCAGCCTCCAACAAGTCGAGCACGCCCTTCGCGAAGTTGGCCTCGGCGATTACGTCAGTTCCCTGCCGCAGGGCGTAACCACGGAAGTCAACGAACGCGGCTCCACTCTTTCCGTCGGCCAACGGCAACTCATCAGCTTCGCCCGGGCCTTGGCCCACAATCCCCGCTACTTGATCCTCGACGAAGCTACTTCGAGCGTGGACACCAAGACGGAACTGCTCATTCGCGAGGCCCTCGATCGCCTCCTCTCGGGACGAACATCGCTCGTCATCGCTCATCGCCTCAGTACCATCCAGCACGCGGACCGCATCCTCGTCTTCCATAAGGGCCGCCTGCGCGAACAGGGCGATCATCAGGAATTGCTGGTCCTCCGTGGCATCTACTTCCGCCTCTACCAACTCCAGTACAAGGACCAGGAGCTCCATAACGGCCACGCCCCTCATCCTCCGGCCGGCCCTGCCAGTTTGCCCGCCGCTCCACAACCCGCGTCAGACTGACCCTGCTCAATGCCTCCCCTCTCCCTACTCCTCTCCGCCGGTGAAGCCTCCGGCGATATGTACGCTGCTCATCTCGCCACTGCACTCGAAAGACGCCTGGACGTCCGTTTATTCGGGATGGGCGGCCCACGCATGCGTGCCGCTGGCGTTGATATCGTGATGGACTACGAACAAGTCGCCGTCGTAGGCATCACCGAAATCCTCAGACACCTCCCCTCCCTCCTTCGCGCCATGGACAGTCTCGTCTCCACTGCCGTCGAGCGCCAGCCCGCACTTGCCGTCCTCACCGATTTTCCCGGTTTCCATCTCCGCCTCGCGCGCAAACTTAAGCCACGTGGTATCCGCAACGTCTACTACATCTGTCCGCAGTTCTGGGCCTGGCGTCCCTGGCGCGCCAAGCTGATCGCTCGCCGATTTGAAAGAGCGCTTTGTATTTTTCCCTTCGAAAAGCAATTCTTTTGTAACGCCGGCGTCTCCACGGAATTCATCGGGCATCCGCTTGTTGGTTCTGTTTCTGCAACCAAGGATCGCCGCCAATTTTGCGAAGAACACAATCTGGCACCCAGCGGCCATATTGTTGCTGTTCTTCCGGGCAGCCGCGCGGCCGAACTCGCGCACCATTTGCCCGTGCTCCGTGAGGCCTGCCACCGCATCGATGCTAGACTTCCGACCCAATTCGTCGTCGCCGCAGCGAACGCCAAAGATTTCGAACTTCTCAACTCTGGATGGCCCTCTGGCCTCAAAATCCGCGTCGTCTCTGGCGAGACCTATAACGTTTTAGCCGCTGCTGACGCGGCGATTGTGTCCAGTGGCACCGCCACCGTCGAAGCGGCTCTCCTTGACGCACCCATGACCGTCGTCTACCGCGTCTCTCCGATGACCGCTGCTCTCGCCAAGCCCCTGCTGCGCGCTCCGTACTACGCCATGGTCAACCTCATCGCCGAAAAACGCATCGTCTCCGAACTCGTCCAGGACGACTTCACGCCCGAAAATGTCGCCGCTGAAACTCTTCGCCTCCTCCAGGATGCGAACGCGCGCGCCACTCTCCGCACCGGTCTCGCTGAAGTTCGCCGCCGTCTCGGCCCCCCAGGCGCCGTCGACCGTGCCGCCGACGCCATTGCCTCCCTGCTTTCCCCTACTGGCAACGATTCCTAGGCCGTTGCTATCCTATATAGGTTCGTTGTGAACTCACGTGAAAGGACATCGATGATCCGTCGCCTTGGGACTTGGGCTCCTCCAGCGCTAGCCACAATTCTCGCGTCTGTTTTCGCCCGCGCTCCCGCCTGGTCCGCCGCCCAGGCGCCAGAGTCTCACCCGTTCACGTTTCTGGCCGACAAATACGAAGTCTCCACTTATGTCGACACGGTTGCGCAAGGGATCAACTCGATCGCCAAAATTCAGTTTCGTGCCCTCGAAGTCTCGCAGAATGTCCGCGTCGAATTGCACGAAAACCTCGAAGTGCGTGAGGTGAAAACCGCGGACGGCAAGCCTCTCACCTTCCAGCGCGAAAATGAAAATCCTCTCTATCTCGATGTCACTCTGCCTGCGCCCGTCGCTGCCGGTCAATCGGTCAACCTTACATTCAGCTACGGCGGCCTGCTTGCGAACGAGGAAAACAGTCCGGTTCCCAACACTCGCGTAGCTTCCGTCAACAAAGACTGGTCGTACCTGCTCTTGCCCGCACGCTGGTTCCCGTTGACCGACTTTCCCTCCAACCGCTACACCGGCACGTTCAAACTGAACGTTCCTGACAGTGTTGCCGCTGCGGGTACGGGTAAGGCGGACTCGCCGCAACCGATGGCCTCTCGTTCTCCCGCGGAAGGCGGCCGCCTGATGTACACCTTTCATTGCGATACTCCCGCACCACACGGTTCCTTCGTCATCGGTGCGCTGCAATACAATCCCAAACAGGCCGAAGGCATCAACGTCGCGGTGTATGCACCGCCTTCGCAATCCGGCAAAGCGCAAGACTTCGCCAATGCTGCTGCTCACCAGGAGATCATTTTCTCCGACATGTTCGGTGAACTTCCTGACACCGATCTCACCGTGATTCAACTGCCTGACGGCACTCTCCGCGACTTCGCTGCTCCGGGCACCATCATGTTGAGCCATCGCATTTGGGATCCAAAAATTAGCGATCGCACCATGAGCCGCCTTGTAGCCTCCCAGTGGTGGGGTATTCAGGTCCTGCCCGCCAGCCCCGCTGATGTTTGGATCAGCGATGGCCTGGCCCGTTATTCCGAGGAACTTTACGCCGAACAGGCGATCGGCAAAGAGGCCGGTCTGCGCGCCATCGATGAATTCGCCGTCGGCGCCCTGATGTACGACGATGCGGCGCCTGTGGCTCAGGAAGCCCGGCTGGCGCCGTACTCAGGAGCCTACCGCTCCGTGGTGATGAACAAGGGAGCCATGCTTTTCCACATGCTCCGGGCGATGATGGGCGACATCCGCTTCAAGGCGCTTCTCCACCAGTTCTACACAAGCTATCAAGGCAAGACCGCCACGATCCACGATTTTGAACAACTGGCGATCGCGCAGGCGAACGCCGGAGCCACTGCGGGCGCTCCGCCTCCTAACCTCGCCGGCTTCTTCGCTCAGTGGCTCAACTCCACCGGCATTCCTGAATTCACCACCGAATACGTCGTGTACCGTACCCGCAAAGGCTTCCGCATCGTCGGCAAGGTCAAGCAGCCTATCGACACCTTCAGCATGCCCGTGCAGCTCCGTATCGATACCGAAGGCAATCCCGAAACGAAGACTCTCGAGGTGGCTGGTTTGGAATCGGATTTTATGGTCGAGACCTTCGGCCGTCC
>Ga0066388_100002005_pt1 | contig 12084 bp, 4 predicted proteins | sample PanSoiMetaGPlot6_FD_64539 | JGI IMG/M metagenome (GOLD analysis project Ga0066388, IMG submission 64539) | Tropical forest soil microbial communities from Panama analyzed to predict greenhouse gas emissions - Panama Soil - Plot 6 (Hybrid Assembly) | ecosystem: Environmental > Terrestrial > Soil... | reverse complement strand
TTCGTGTCGCCATCCACGCGCGTCAGCGTCAGATACCTTTTCTTGTATTCCCCTTCGAAGACGAGTTCTTTCTTGTTCTTGTCAACCAAGGTGAATTGGTAGCTCTTCTTCTCCGGCAGGTATTTCAACTCTCCTTTGTCGAACTGTTTGGAATCGGTGAACTCGGCGACCAGGGAAGGCGCATCCGCCTTGAAGCTCCAGCTCCAACTCAAAGATTCCTTCCAGATTTCATTCTTCCCTTCCTTCGATTCGCCCGTCCCCTTCCATGGGCCGACGAAGTCATTGAAGGCTTGCAGAGCGGTCTTGGCGGCGGCTTGGTCTTTGTCGGCATCCGCGCACCAAGCAAAGCTGCTCAGCAACACCGGCAGGCCGAATGCTCCAGCCATCAGTCGCAAGCGCATAAGGAGGCTCTCCGAAACGACAGAGCGGGTGGGATGTCACACGTCTTTACCATTCGACGTGATGTGCCGTCTAGTGGTTCCCTCAAGCGCCTGCTCGCCAACGGTGTACCGGTCAGCTAACGTCAACCGCCGCATCGAGCAAATAGAGTGTGGTGTCGCCGTTCGCGGTCACGAGACCTTTGCTGTCCGGAGTGAATACGATTCCGTGAATTTGCGTCGGCAGATCCCAGGAGCGCAGCTCCTTACCGGACGCGGTGTCCCAGAGCTTGATCTCCGTGCCGGTGCCGTTGGCCGCAGCCGTGACGAAGCGCGCGCCATTGGGACTGATGATGATCCCCACCAAGCCGCTCTTGTGCGCGGTGAGCGTCTTGATCGCCTCGCGCTTCTTCAAGTCCCAGATCTTGATTTCGCCATCCTCGTCGCCAGTAATGAGCTTGGTCTTGTCGGGGGTGAAAACCATGTCGCCCAGCCCCTTCTGATGCGCGGGCATGTCGCCGCCGAAGGGGTGTTCGCTCTTGGCGATCGACCAGATGCGCACGAGGCCATCGGCCGAACCCATGGCAACGAGCTCGCCATCGTTGGAAAACGCGAGACAATTGATGCGCTTCTCGCGTTCAGTGAGCGCTTCGAGCGGCTTGCCGCTCGGGTCGAAGACTTGCGCGGTGCTGGCGACCTGGTCGGCAACGCCGACGCGCAGGAACCAGGCCATGAATTTGTCCCCCTTTGATGTGAATGTGATCACGGGGACGCGGTCGCAATCGAATGCGCGTGTTTCCTTCTTGGTCTCCAGATCCCAGAAGCGCAGCTTCTTGTCCTCACCGCCGGAGATGAGCCGTTTGCCTTTTGGGTCGAAGGCCAGGGCGGTTACCTCGCGCGTATGACCGGCGAGGGTGAAGAGCTCAAAGCCGGATTTCAAGTCCCAGACTCTGATGGTCCGATCGTCGGAGCCGCTCGCGATCCAGTTCCCATCACCGCTGACCGCCACGACATTCAGGCTGCGCGTGTGGCCAACGGGCGGCGCGGTCTCCTCGCTGGAGAGTTCCCAGACCTTGACGGTCTTATCCACGCCGGCGGAGATTATCGACTTCGAGTCGTTGGCAAAAGCTACGGACGCGATCCAATCGATATGGCCGCGCAGGCTGCGTAGTTCCGTTTGGGTCTGGGCGTTCCAAATCTTCACGACTTGGTCGCCACCCGCGGACGCGATCAACCGGCCATCCGGACTGAAGGCGACCGAGCTAACCGGACTGGTATGCCCCTTCAAATCGGCCAATAGGGCGGGGACGCCATTTCCCGTGATTGTCCAGATCTTCACGGCCCGGTCGCCGCCGCAGGTAACAATTCTCCCCGCGTCAGGCCCGTATGCGACCGCAGCGACGCCCGAGAGATGCGCGGAGACTGCAGCCTTCTCCTTCCATGAATCGCTTCGCTCGTAGACGCGGAGCACGCCATCGGCGGAGCAGACGACTGCTTCCTTGCCGTCTTTGCGCAGGGCGACGGCGCTGACCGCGGAACGTGGCTCCTTGAAGGTGTGCAGGCATTCGCCGGTGTCGGGATTCCAGAGCTTGGCCGTCTTGTCCGCGGACCCGGATAGGATCTGCTTGCCGTCGTCGCTGTAAGCCACGGCCATCACGGCCGAGGTGTGTCCTTTGAAGTCGCGGATCAGGCTCCCGGTGCTGACCTCCCAGAGCTTCAGCATCTGGTCCCCACCGGCGGAGACGAGCTTGCTGCTGTCGGGACTGAAGGCGATGGCCGTTACCGCCGCGGCATGACCAGGGAGGGCCCGCTTCACTTTTCCGGTGGCATTATCCCAAATCTTGATTGCATGATCAGCGCCCGCGGAGGCGAAGATCGTCGCATCGGGGCTGAAGACCGCGGACCAAACGTACCCCTTATGGTCGTCAAAGCTGCGGTGGGGATCGGAAAGGTCGAGATTCCAGAGCCGAATACTCTGGTCGCGGCTGGCAGACGCGAGCAGGCTGCCATCGTTGGAGAAGACGAGCGAAGTGATCTCTTCGCTATGACCTTGGAGCGTGCGCACCACTTTGGCACTGTTTACATCCCAGACGCGAATCTTGCTGTCGCGGCTGCCGGTGACGAGCGTACGTCCATCGGGGCTGATGGCGAGTGCGGTCACGATTTCGGTGTGGCCGCCCCCCTGGGCGTCAAAGACTTTCTGACGGTCACCGGCGCCGGCAATCGCTTCTCCCGCAGGGCCCGGGGCTCCAAGCTGTCGCGCTAAGCGGTCGCCGCCGCAAGTGTAGATCGCCTTCCCCTCCGGGGCGTAGGCGACCTGATAGGCGCCACCCGCGTGGACATTGTGACTCAGCACCAGCTTTTGCGCCGGGGCTGCTTGGTCCGGATAATAGACATTCAGCTGACCGTCGCCGTTGACGGTCGCGAGCAGCTTGCCGTTAGGGCTGAAGGAGACGCCGAAGACGACGGCCTGCTGCTGAGCGAGATTTGCAAGTTCCTTACCTTCCTTGGCGTCCCAGAGTCGGACCGACCGGTCGTCACTGGCGGAGGCAAGTTCCTCGGGCTTTTCGGGGTTGAATGCCAGCGCGTTGATCGGCGAAGTGTGCCCTTTGAGCTTATGTTTGATTTCGCCCGTCTCCGGATCCCAGATGTGGATTTCGTTCCCCTCACCGGCCGAGGCGATCCACTTGCCGCTGGGGGACCAGGCAACGGCGCGGACGGGTTCCCTGTGTTCGCGATAGTTGCGAATCTCGCGGCCATTGCCGAGGTCCCAGATCTTCACGCTTCCGGTTTTCCGCGTCGGGTCCCCCGAGACGGAGACCAAACGGGTGGCGTCGGGATTAAACGCAATAGCAGTGACCGATTCACCATGTCGCATGCGCGTGCTGCCGAAGACGCGCAAAACATGCTTCGGCAGGTCGGGTGGAATATAGGGCACATGCCAGCGTGCGTCGCGGTACGAACGCGCCGCATCACGCAGGGAGCCGCTCGCCAGAGCAGCCTCTGCGCGCTTGGCCAGAGCATCCGCTCGCTCCAGGCTTTGCGGGGTGAACTTTTGCCCGAAGGCGCCGGCCCGCTCCGCTTCGAACTTCGCCTTGAGTTCTTTGATCAGTTCCGCTGTTGGCCCCTGGCGCTTCTCCTTATCTTGCGCTGCCGCGTTGATCGTCAGAAGCGCAGCGGACAGAAACATGAAGCTGAGCCGTAAGAGTGAACGGCGCGGCGCGAGAGGAGTCACGGTCGTATCCTCAGAGCAGCTGAATCGGAGTTGTGCTGGACAGCGTGCAGTATACGAGCCACCCGCGAGCGAGGGGAAGTAAATCCTCGCGGCGGTTACGTTCGGCTCTGCGACTTGAACTTGGGAACGGTGGGGAAATCAATCATTCGCCTTGCGGAACTCGACGGCCCGCACGCCCGCGCGAGCCAGGAAGCGCGCCTTCTGAGCCGGCTTGAGTTCCTTGAGGAAGCGGTCGCGCACCGCCTCCAGCCAGCGAATTCTGCGGTCCCCGTAATCCGTAACAACTCGTACCAACACCGGCCCCGGGTAGCAGAGCGCTTCGCGGATGCCGGCTTCGAGCTGCGACGTCGAAGCAATCTCCAGGTAAGCGACGCCATAGCCCTTGGCCAGCGCCGCATAGTCAAGTCGTGCCAGGATGGTCGCGGTCGTCCGCAGATAAGCGGCCTTTTGGAGCATCTGCATGTAGTGGTACGCCTGGTCATCGAGCACGAAGAATTTCACCGGCAGATTCTCGCGCGCAGTGGTCGAGATCTCCATCGACGACATCAGAAAGCAGCCATCGCCCGTGATCGTCGCCACGGCCCGGCCCGCGTGGATACGTTGAGCACCGATCGCCGCGGGGATCGACCAACCCATCGCCTGATTGTCGGTCGGATTGAAATAGGTCCGCGGCTGGGCCACGCGGAACCCCTCCGCGGCCAGGTGCTCACTCACTGTCACATCGACGAAGACGAGGCCGTCCACCGGCAAGCACTTTCGCAACGCCAGGATGAAAGCCATCGGGTCGGCGCCGCATTTGCCATAAACCTCTGCGTGATGGCGGCACTCTTCGGCTCGCCCCTCCCGAATGCGCGCGAGCAGTGGGCCGTCGGGGGCGCGTCGCGCCAAATCGGCATTCTCGAGCAGTGTAGCCAGGAAGACCCCCGCGTCCGCGTTGACGCATACATCGGTCCGCATGACTTTGCCGATGTTTTCCGAATTGGCATCAACATGGATGATATGCCGTGTCTGGGGATTCGAATAGAACCCGGTTGAGACTTCGCTATAACGTACTCCGATTGCGAGCACACAATCGACGCCGGTGTCCTTAGGGTGCAGCCGCCGACCGCAGAAGGCGCGTTCGGCTGTGATGCTCCCCTGCGGGCCGTAACCCCAGCCGACGGCGAGCGGATGTGTATCGGGAATGACCCCTTTCCCAGAGACGCTCGTCGCCACAGGCGCCTGCAGTACCTCGGCCGTTTGAACGAGCAAGTCCGAATAATCCATGCATCCCAAGCCCGCGTAGATGCCTATCTTCAGCCGGCGGTCGGCAAGCAGATTAAGCGCGCACTGAAAGGCCGCGTCATCCCAGGGCAGCCCGGGCGGCGCCAATGGCGGCGATTGAATATGCTTCGTTTCGATGAGCAGCGGATAGGGAATAACAACCGCAACCGGACCGGGCTCGCCCGCCACAGCCAGTGCGAACGCCTCACGCATGGCGAGCGAAATCTCTTCGACCGAGCCGACGGGAAACACGGCCTTCGTAACCGGCTTGAGCAGCGCCACCTGGTCGGTGCAGTGGACTTGGAATGGGCGATATTTCTCCCCCTGGGCAATGTCGCCGACGATACACACCATCGGCACCGAGTCGATGAGCGCTTCCGCCACGCCGCTGAGGGAGTTGGTCACTCCCGGACCGGGCACAACGCAGATGACGCCCGGTTTGCCCGTGCTGCGTGCATAGCCGTCGGCCATGCACGCCGCGGAGAATTCGTGCGTCACGAGCAGATATGGTAGCCCCTTCGATTTCATCGCATCCCAGAGTTCGTTCTCCTGGGCGCCGGGGATGCCGTAGACGCACTCCGCTCCTTCCTGAATCAGCGTTTCGACGACCGCCTGCGCTCCTGTCATGCGTCCTTCGACCCATCCGGATTTGTGGCGCCGGATCGGGCCGGCCGACGTAGGCGAGCCAACGAGCGGTAGAGCGGCGCCGGCGAGCGCCATTCCTTGAAGCAAGGTGCGGCGGGAAAAGGGGTAGTCCACAGCAGTCTCCCTCGTACAGCAAGCGCGGTCGGCGCGCGGGCACGGCTAATATCGGATGTGCAGGCAAGGAGGATTGACCCGCAGTGCAAGGCCGCTGGGGCCAATATGAGAGGTTGTGTGAGGACGAGAGACGGGCGCGAAACTGGGGGAAGTTTGCGCGTTAGGTAATGACTCCGAAGCGGGAACTAACTGCCCGTCTCCAGTGTGAATGCCTTGTATGCGGGCAGATCGTTCGGATGAATGACCTTCGGATCGAGCCCGCGGGCCTTGGCCTTCTTGAAGGCCGCCAGCGCGTCCTCTTTCCTGGCCTGCTTGAGCTGCGCGACCGCGAGGTGGAAGTAGCGGAGCGACGTCTGCGACTGGCTGAGCGCATCGTTCAAGTCATCGATGGCGCGGTCATAACGGCCGACGGCGATCAGGATACGGGCTCGCGTGTCGAGCAGCTCTCCCGTGACTCCCGCCAGTTGGATCGCTCGATCGATGAGCTCCAGCGCTTCCGTGGCGCTTTCGGGGCGCGGCGCAATGAGCCAGGCGAGGTTATTGAGCGCCACCACATTCGTGGGATCAACCTTCAGCACGGCGCGATAGGCTTGCTCGGCGCCGGCGTAGTCTTGCTGCAGCGTCCCGAGTTCGGCCATTTCCAATAAAGGGACGATGGCTCCGGGCTGCTCGGCGCGCGCAGTCTCCACCCATTGGCGGACTGTTTGGAATTGTCGCGGTGTGGCCCCGCCCTGCCGTACAACCGCGAGCCCCGCTGCCGCAAGCGCACGAGCGCTGAGCTGTGGCTTCTTCTGCTGAATGACTTCGAGCGCGGCTGCTGCCTGCCCTTCGTGCGCCATCAGCGCGACATAGGACTCAAGCACTTCGGGGGCAGTTCGCATCGCGGTGCGGTATTTTTCGAGGGCACCTTCAGCAAGTTTCTTTGCCGACTCCGGGTGTAGACTGCTGCCCAAGCGAGCAAGTTGATCGAGCAGCTCCGCGGCTTGCCTCAGCCGGCCGAGTGATTCCGGAGTAGCCGGATCGCCCACTTGTGCATACGTCTCCACCGTCTCAATGGCGCGTTTCGGCGCATTGCTCAAACAGTAGAAGCGGGCCATACTTGCTGCGACGCGCAAGTCGTGCACAGCCCCCTGGAGCTTGCCGACTTCCTGCTCGGCAGCTGCCAGGTCGTTTGCTTGCAGCAATTCATCGAGATAGGCGGACGTATAGAAGAGGTTCTCGGGTTCGCGGCGGATAATTTCGCTGATGCTCTTACGATAACCGGCACGATCGCCAGCTTGGCGCTGGAACTGCGCGAGCAGATACCAGTCCTTCGTTGTCGCATCCTTATCGCTAACAACACCCCCGAGTATTTCGATCGCTTCTGCTAGGGCCGCTTTGCGCTCGGCACCTTTCAGGTGGCGCAGCGCTGCCGCCAGGACCGATACACGGCCGCGTCGCTCTTCCAGCGTCGGCATCGTGGCCTTCTGTGGACGAAGGGCCTGTAAGGCTTCAGCCCGTTCCTCCGGCTTACCGGAAACGACGGCCATCAACGTCAGACTTCTGTTGGCCCAGGCGACATCTTCGGATCGTGCGGCGGTATCGCTGACAACGCCTTTGAGAAGTTCCGCGGCCTGCTCGCGCTCCGCGCGGCCGACGAGGATAGCGAGCCTTGCTTGCGCGAAGAGCCGCCGCTCGGTCGGATCATTGAGCGGTGCCTTCCATTTCGGCTGCGCGGTGCAAATTGCATCGGAGCATTCAGCGCAAAGCCCGCAGAAGCGCTCGGGACCGAGAATCGCCTTCGAACGGCCGAGTTCCGTCTCCCAGTCAGCGCGGCGGTGTGTTGCCAAATGTGAGATAAGCGCATTCCAACCGTCAACCATCTTGGGCGCTGCCGCGACACAGGCTCGGTACTCGGCCTCCGCTTGCTCAACAGATTTCCTGGCGGCCAGTAGATCCCCGAGCGCCATCAGGCAAAGCGCATCCTTGGCGGCAACTGGATTGACCCAGCCAATGCACTTACTGACGCTTGCCTCGGGTGCGTTGGCGAGTGAAGCACCCAAGAGCGCTTGGAAGCGCTGAGGAGTGAGCCGCGGATCGTAGTAGAGCCGCTCGAGCATGCGTTTAGCGACTACGTCGTCGCCCACGCATAAGAGAGGGCTGAATTGTGCCTGCAGGTAGCGCAGGCTGGAGCGGTCGCGCGCCACGGCTTGCTCGTAGTGGCGGGCCGCAGCTTTCAGGTCGCCGGATTTCTCAGCAATCCGGCCCGCGAGGAAATGCACATCGGCGCGGTCGGGAGAACCAACCAGCAGCGTCGGAACCGTCTCCGCGGCGTGCACGAACGCTAGGTCCCTGGGAGCGCTTTTCTCAATCACGCGAAGAGCGCTAAGAAGTGTGGCTGTCAGACCGCTGCCGCCCTCGAGCTGGTGAATTTCCTGGAACAGACGCGGGAGTTCGCCTGCTGAGTCGCTATCGATCAGTTCGAGACAAAGTGCCTTACGGACGGCAACATCTCGCGGCAGACGGATCGCGAGGAGGCGGTAGATGCGCTTCAGCGAATCGCTATCGCGCGTATTGGCGTAAAGATCGGCCAGCCCAGAAAGCAAGCGCAACTGCTCCGCTTCGGGGAATGATTCGAGTCCACGCTCGATCTGCTTGAGCTTCTCTGCACGCGCCGCCGCGTCCAACTGCATCCTTTGGTTGGCCCAGAGCTGACCGCGAGCGAGTCGCAGGTCCACCTGGTCGCCGATGAGCCCCTGGGCTTCATCCAGAACCTCGAGCGCCGCTCGCCGGCCGTCGGACCGCGCTGTGACATTGGCGAGCTCGACCCACAACCGCGGGTCGTTCAGCTTGCGGCCCGCTTCCTGTCGCAAGAGTTGGATCGCCTTTTCGAAGTCCGCCTGCGCGCAATGCCATTCTGACATGAGGATGACGGGTTCAGTCGAGTGTTTGAAACGCTCACGCAGACGCTCGATATACTGGCCAACCTCGTGCCACTCCTGAGGCCCAGCCTGGGTCGCGCGCGCCTTGACGATCTGTAGCCGCCCAAGTGTGATGTGCACGCCTAGCGGCGCATAGGGCGATTTGGACGCCACCAAGTATTCGCGAATCGCTTCGTCCCAACGCCCTTCCGCGATATGCCGCCCACCAAGAGCCAGCCGCGCCGACAGGTGGCTTGGGTCGATGGTCAGCACGCGCTGGAGCGCCTCGGCATACGCCTCATCATTGCCAAGCCGGTCGTAGCAGACCGAAAGGAGCATGTTGAGCTGCGCTGCCAGCCCCGGCGTCGCTACGGCCTCGGTGCGCAACGGCTCGAAGGCGGCGATCGCTTCGGCCCACTTCCCCTGCTGCATCAGCATGCGCCCCTTGAGGTAGCCAACCTGCCCGCTGCGATCCTTTTTTGTCTCCAAGCGAGTGATGATCGCCTGTGCCCGTTCCACCTCGTTCTGCTGAATCAGCAAGTCGGCCAGCGGCGTGAGGAGTTGAATCTCATTGGGGAGTTCCTTCATCCCCTGTTCCAGGCAGGCGACCGCGCCTGGGACATTGCCGAGGCATACCTCAAGCCACGACAGGCTGCGGTACACACGCATGTCGCGCGGATAGAGCGCGGCCGCTTCAGTCAGCATCGCTCGAGCGCGGGCAATCTCGCCCCGGCTCTGGAGCACGTCCGCTGTCATCAGCAAGGCGTCGGCGTTCTTCGGCGACAGCTCCAGCACGCGCTCCAAGTCACGCATGCACTCAGCGGTTTTGGTGAGCTGTTTCCAATGAGCGGCGCGGGCGAGGTACGCCTTCGAGTCATTGGGGTTGTTCTTCACCGCGCGCTCGTAGCAAGCCTGAGCCGCGTCGGGTTGATGAAGGTGCTCCTCGAACAAGCGGGCAAGCCGCTCGTAAGCGCTGACATTAGCGGGGTCAAGCTGAATCGCCTTTTCAAGCGATTGCCGCGCTTCCTCGAACTGGTTTTGGGCTAGGTGGCAGACGGCGATTTGTTCGCGAAGCGTGCTGTCATTCGGGAGGCGCTCCGTCAGTGCCTGAGCGTGGATGAGCGCATCGGTGGTGCGATTGAGACGAACACACAGGTCGACAAGCTTGCGGCGAACGTCATCTCGCTGCGGCGCTTCGCGCACAACGCGCTCGTAAATGAAGAGGACGCTGCTCAGCTCCCTGATAGTGTTGCCGCGCTTCAGGACAAGCTCTCCGAGTCGGACCGCGGCGTCGTAGTCATCGGGTCGGAACTCCAGATACTGCCGAGTGTAGAGAATAGCCTTATCGAGCTTGCCATCATCGGCCGCGTGAGAGGCCTGCCAGAGAAGTGCCTCCGGCACGCGGTCGGCCTGCGCGAAGTGCAAGCCCGCGAGCCCGCCGCCGAGCAGGACGACAACGGCGATGAGACGGAGCAAGAGGCGTCGGTTAACGGTCGGCATAGTCGCGCGTCCTTGGCGACAAGGAGAGATCGTCCGTGAGATTCGCAGGTTTCGCAGGCCAGGAGCGCACGGTCGGCGCCTGCCGAGCACGTGCGGACGAATATGGTATGTGTCCCGCAATGGGGGTGTCAATTGGAGCTGTGCAAGGCGGATTGAATGGGGTTGACACAACGGCGCAGGTCTCTTCCGCGCCGCTCAGATGGCGCCGATTTGCTCCGCGGCGCGCCTAGCCACCTCGTCGGGCAACGGCGTGCGCTTGAAGCGATAGATGCCGGGCGGCAGTTCCGCCTCGGTGGACTCGTCGGTGTTGAACTGCTCCGAGACCGCCAGCATGAAGCGCCCGGGTAGTTCGCGGCGCAGGCGCTGGTAGGTCTTTTCCGCGTCCGTGCGCCGCCAGAAGCCGAGGATTTCGAGAAAGACGTGCCTGCCCGTCGCCTGGTGTGTCAGCTTGAAGTCGGGCACCCAGAGGCCGTCGGCGAGGTGGACGAGTTCGGTCTCCGGGGCGATGGTCCAGTCTGCGACATTTTTCTGGAATGACTCGGCGAATTGGCTCAGATCCTTCGGGATATAGCTCCCGTAGTCGGGAACATGCGAGCGTAAGCCGTCAGTGAAGCTGAGAAAGAACTCCTTTTCCTTACGCTGCGCGCCCCAACGAACTTCGGCGACCAGTTCGAAACGACGGCACTGCAGGACCCAGGGCAGGAATGACGCGAGTTGCACGCCGTACTTCTGTGTTGCGGAGAAGAGGCTTAAGGGTCCGTCCAGGCGCAGGGTGTAATTGTCAGGCCCCGCACGTGCAAAATCGCAAATCAAGCGGTGGAACTTGAGTGCCCGGCATAGCTGCCTATAACGGGCGGGCGATTCGCCCATAATTGACACGCTCAGTCTCGTGGAGCGCAACACGACCGCCTGCGCCAGCGCCACGTTGTAGCGGTGCAGCAGTTGGTCGACGGTCATGTCCTCGAAACGGATGAGCCGCTGTTCGCCTTTCAGGTCGGCAAAGAGCGCCTGATCGATCTGCTCATCCGACAGGTTCAATTTCTGCGCGACTTCGTTGATGGTGGTGGAGCGGTCGAAGGCTGCACCGGGTCGGCGCGCGCGCGCCGCTGCCAGGAACACGTGTTCGCGAATCTCTTCGGGCGGATGATCAGACTCGACTTCGAACTCACAGCGGTCTTCGAGGATTTTGGCGAGCCCCTGATGGACAAGCTGCGTCGGGTTGTCGCCGATGGCGTCCTTGATCTCTTCTTCCAGTTCCGCGCGCGAGCATCCCGAGAGCGAGCGGTAGAGCGCCAGCAAGCGCTCGGCGACGTCCCGCCACAGGGGATTCGTGACATCGATGTATTGCGGAATGATCCGATTGCGGGAATGACGGACGCGAACCAGCTTACCGGAAAGCATGGTGCTGCCTCCGGCGCTCGCTGGAAAATTCCTCAGCTGTTCTGCTGGCGACGACTTCGTACAGGATCGCCTGCTTGGCGCCCTGTTTTCGCAAGAGCCGCCCCAGCCGCTGCACGTTTTCGCGAATGGTGCTCGTCCCCGAGAGGACAATGCCGACATTGGCCGACGGCACATCGACCCCTTCATTTAGGACCTGGCTCGTGACAACAATGGGGTATTCGCCATTATGGAACCGCTCTAGGACCAACTTTCGTTCGCGCGTCTTGGTCTGGTGCGTGATCGCGGGCACCAGGAAGCGCCGGGCGATCTGGTACACCGTGGCATTATCCGCGGTGAAGACCAGAATGCGGTCCCCTTGGTGCTGCCGGAGCAGCTCTTCGAGCTTCTGCAACTTGGCCCCCGCAGCGCGTTCGAGACGCTTTTGCTCGCGATAGGCCTGAAAGGCCTCCCATCCCTCCTGCGAGCGGCTGGCCTCGAAGATGAAGCGCTGCCAGCCATTGGGCCCGCTCATCGGGATGTTCCGCTCCACGATGAAACGGCGATACTTGTCGCGCGCGGCCTGATAGCTCTCCTGCTCCTCCCGCGAAAGAGTGACGAAGACGCGCTGCGTGCGATACTCGGCCAGGAAGTCGCCGGAGAGTTCCTTGAT
>Ga0066388_100002004_pt1 | contig 12086 bp, 13 predicted proteins | sample PanSoiMetaGPlot6_FD_64539 | JGI IMG/M metagenome (GOLD analysis project Ga0066388, IMG submission 64539) | Tropical forest soil microbial communities from Panama analyzed to predict greenhouse gas emissions - Panama Soil - Plot 6 (Hybrid Assembly) | ecosystem: Environmental > Terrestrial >... | reverse complement strand
GCATGGGGCACTTCCCGATGATCGAGAACTATCCCGGCTTTCGGCCGTTTCTGCTGGATGCCCTGGACCACGTCACATCGCGCTGATCCGGGCGCGGGAGGAGATCGGAGATATGAGCGAGCCGAGCTACGAGGTCTACGCGATCCGCTACGCACATCACCACCGCATGTCGTCCGAAAACTTTATCGGCGGCGATCCGCACGAGGTGCCGCAGCCGCTCGACTACTTCGTGTGGGCGATCGTCGGCCCGGGCGGACCCTTCGTGGTCGATACCGGTTTCGACGCGGCGATGGCGAAGAAGCGCGGGCGCGACCTGCTCAAGCCGATCGCCGAGGGGCTGAGGGCGATCGGCATCGACCACGATAAGGTGGAGAACATCGTCGTCTCCCATCTGCATTACGACCACTGCGGCAACTACGACCTGTTCCCGCGGGCGCGCTACCACCTCCAGGACGGAGAGATGGCCTATGCGACGGGCCGCTGCATGTGCCACGCGGTGCTGCGCGTTCCGTTCGAGGCCGACGACGTGGTCGCGATGGTGCGCAAGGTGTTCGAGGGGCGCGTCGAGTTCCACGACGGCGTCGACGAGCTCGCGCCCGGCGTCACGCTGCACAAGATCGGCGGCCACTCGAAGGGCCTGCAATGCGTGCGCGTCATGACCCGCCGCGGCCCGGTCGTGCTCGCCTCGGATACGAGCCACCTCTATGCGCACTTCGAGCAGGGCCGGGTGTTTCCGATCACCGCCAGCGTCGCCGACACGCTCGAGGGCTACGCGACGCTGAAAAAGCTCGCGCCGTCGCTCCGCCACATCGTACCGGGCCACGATCCGCTGGTGCTCGCGCGCTATCCGGCGGCACGCCCGGGCCTGGAAGGCTGGGTCGTCCGCCTCGACGCCGATCCGACCCATGACTGACCGTCGCGACGCAGTACGAACGATCTCCCACGACACGCAACAACCAACAGGTGCGACATGACTGACAATCCGAACACTACCATCGGCTCGCTGTTCGAGCAGGGCCTCACCGTGCGGCGCGAGGTCCTGGGATCGGCCTATGTCGACGGCTCGCTCGCCGCGGCGAACGATTTCATGATGGCGTTCCAGCACATCGCCACGGAATGGTGCTGGGGCTATGCGTGGACGCGCGAAGGCCTCGACCGCAAGACCCGCAGCCTGGTCAATCTGGCGATGCTGACCGCGCTGAACCGCGCGCCCGAGGTCAAGCTGCACGTTCGCGGCGCAATCAACAACGGCGTGACCGTCGACCAGATCAAGGAGGTGCTGCTGCACGCCACCGTCTACTGCGGCATTCCGGCGGGGCTCGACGCCTTCAAGGCGGCCAATGACGTGCTGAAGGAGATGGGTCAGGTGCCGGCAGCAAAGGCTTGAGATGATGGCAGCCGCGTCGATGCGGCGACGTTCGTCAAGTCCAAGGCCCGAGGGGGTCGCGCTCGCGGATCCGCCGTCCGAACGGCTCGCCCTTCTGACAATAGGGACACGAGCACGGGCGGCGTCCGCGTGCGGCGGGATAGAAGCGCCAGCCCACGACCTTCGGAGGCCGGTAGAACGACTCGATCTCCTGGGGTCTCACCGACCGCGGCAGGATGACTTCGAGGCCCAGCGGATCGACGTGCTCGCGAACGATGCGGATCGCATCGGCCGCGCGAACCTGCATGTGGTCCTCGTTGTACTTTCCGATCAACACGGTCTCTGCGTCGTCGATGCGAATGCGGGCCGCCAACAGCGTTTGTCCGCGTCGGCGACGCAGCTCACGCATCCATTGGTGGCTGACGACGAAGTTCTCTGTGAGCGGAAACAGAAACACGCCGTTGAGCCTTCGCCACCGCGACTTGAAGACGCGAATGCCGGCGCGTTTGACCCGGCTTGCGTCATTCGCATCGAGGAGATGAATGAACTGCGCCATGCGCGGCGCTACAGGCGCTCGATGATCGGCGCGCCTTCGCGTTGCGCGGGCTCGGGCACCTTCTTCATCGCGGCGGTGAGCATCGGCAGGATCTCGTCCACCTTGCGCGCCACCATGTAGTCGAACAGCAGCTCCGAGTGGATGAAGCCGAGGTTGCGCATGTGGTCGATCAGCTCGACCAGCGGATCCCAGAAGCCGTCGATGTTGAGCATCAGGATCGGCTTCTTGTGGCGGCCGAGCTGTGCCCAGGTCAGCTGCTCGACAAGCTCCTCGAGGGTGCCGATGCCGCCGGGCAGCGCGACGAACGCATCGGCGCGATCGAACATGGTGCGCTTGCGCTCATGCATGTCGCGCGTGACGATGATCTCCTGCGCGCCGGTGTAGAGGCGCTCGCGCTGCTTCAGGAATTCCGGAATGATGGCGGTGACCTGGCCGTTCCGTTCGGACACGGCGGCGGCGATCGCGCCCATCAGGCCGCCCGAGCCGCCGCCGTAGACAAGGCCGATCTTGTTCTGGGCCAGGATGGCCCCGAACTGACGGGCCGCTTCGACGAAGGCGGGACTGGTGCCGGGGGACGATCCGCAATAGACGCAGACAGTACGAATCAAGCTCATGGGTTCGGATGTGGCATCCGCCTTCAGGAGCGTCAAGGCGAGGTTTTTGCCATGGTTGCCGTCCTCGCGAGCAGCAGTAAATCTGCGTGGAACCACACGCGTTGAGGAAATTCGCTGCATTGCCAGATGATTGCGCCGAACGAACGCCCTATATGTAGGACCGGGTGCGCGGCCTCATCCCGCGGACTGTCGCCCGGGACCGCTTATGAACATTCACTCGCCGCCACCTGTCACGCCGAAGCCCAGCATCTCCGCCGACCGCGGCGCGCTGCTGCATACGCTCGTCAATCTGTGGCCCTATATCTGGCCGTCCGACCGGCGCGACCTCAAGCTGCGCGTGCTCCTCTCGGCGGTGCTGCTGCTTGCTGCCAAGCTCGCCACCATCGCGGTGCCGTTCACATTCAAATGGGCGACCGACGCGCTGGTCGGCGAGGGCTCGGCGCCGTTCGCGCCGCAGGCCTGGCTCGGCTGGGCACTCGCCGTGCCGATCCTGATGACGGTCGCCTATGGCGGGACGCGCGTGCTGATGGCGCTGCTCACGCAGCTGCGCGACGGCGTATTCGCCAAGGTGGCGATGCACGCGGTGCGGCGCCTCGCGCTGCTCACCTTCGAGCACATGCACCTGCTCTCGCTGCGCTTCCATCTCGAGCGCAAGACCGGCGGGCTCACCCGTGTGCTCGAACGCGGGCGGAACGGCATCGAGACCATCGTGCGGATGGTGATCCTGCAGCTCGCGCCGACCATCGTCGAGGTCGGGCTTATCCTCGGCGTGCTGCTGTGGGAGTTCGACTGGCGCTACGTGGCGCTGATCCTCGTCACCGTCGCTTGCTACATGAGCTACACCTACTACGCGACCGAGTGGCGCATCGGCATCCGCCGCGTCATGAACGACAGCGACAGCGACGCCAACACCAAGGCGATCGACTCGCTGCTCAATTTCGAGACGGTGAAATATTTCAGCGCCGAGGAACGCGAGACCAGACGCTACGACCGCTCGATGGCGCGTTACGAGGATGCGAGCGTCAAGGCCTATACCTCGCTCGCCGTGCTCAATGCCGGACAGGCGGTGATCTTCACGATCGGGCTTACGGTGGCGATGGGCATGTGTGCCTACGGCATCAAGCACGGCACGCAGACGGTCGGCGACTTCGTGCTGATCAATGCCATGATGATCCAGCTCTACCAGCCGCTCAATTTCATGGGCATGGTCTATCGCGAGATCAAGCAGGCCACCGTGGACATCGAGCTGATGTTCAACATTCTCGGCCGCGATCCCGAGATCAGGGACAAGCCCGGCGCGAGGCCGCTCGACGTCCGCCAGGGCGCGATCCGCTTCGAGGACGTCAGATTTGCCTACGAGCCGGCGCGGCCGATCCTGAAGGGCATCTCGTTCGAGGTGCCGGCCGGCAAGACCGTGGCGATCGTCGGGCCGTCGGGCGCCGGGAAGTCCACGGTGTCGCGGCTGCTGTTTCGCTTCTACGACATCACCGGCGGCCGCGTTAGCATCGACGGGCAGGATATCCGCGACGTCACGCAGACGTCGCTGCGCAACGCCATCGGGATGGTCCCGCAGGACACCGTGCTGTTCAACGACACCGTGCGCTACAACATCCGCTACGGCCGCTGGGACGCGAGCGATGCCGAGGTCGAGGCGGCGGCGCGCCTCGCCCAGATCGATACGTTCATCCGCTCGACGCCGAAAGGCTACGAGACTGAGGTCGGCGAGCGCGGCCTGAAGTTGTCGGGCGGCGAGAAGCAGCGCGTCGCCATTGCGCGCACGATCTTGAAAGGCCCGCCGATCCTGCTGCTCGACGAGGCGACTTCGGCGCTCGACAGCCATACCGAGAAGGAAATCCAGGATGCGCTCGATCGCGTGTCGAAGAACCGGACCACGCTGGTGATCGCGCACCGGCTCTCGACCATCGTCGTGGCGGACGAGATCATCGTGCTCGACGCCGGCACCATCGCTGAGCGCGGCACGCATGTGGAGCTGCTTGCCAAAGGCGGCCTCTACGCCAGCATGTGGAACCGGCAGCGCCGCGCCGAGGCCGCGCGCGAGACGCTGGCGCTGGTCGGCGAAGACGACAATCTGGCGCCGAACCGCAATCCGCCGCCGGTCGACGAGCCGGTGCCGGCGGGCGCGACGGAACCAGCGGACGCCGCGGAATAGTCGAGGGGACTGAAGTAGATGTCGATCGTCGCATCGATCCGGTCGCAGCTCGCGCCGATTCATCCCGAGGGCTTTCCGTTCATCGGCGCCTTTGCGCTGGCGAGCCTCGTGCTGTTCTGGGTGTGGTCGCCGCTCGGCTGGCTCGCCACTATTGGCACACTGTGGTGCGCCTACTTCTTCCGCGATCCGCCGCGCGTCACGCCGGTGCGCGACGGCATCGTGGTGGCGCCGGCCGACGGTCGCGTCAGCCGCATCACCAATGCCGTGCCGCCGCCGGAAATGCAGCTCGGCGACAAGCCGCTGCCGCGCATCTCGATCTTCATGAGCGTGTTCGACTGCCACGTGAACCGCTCGCCGGTGGCGGGGCGGATCGAGAAGATCTCGTACCGCGAGGGCAAGTTCATCAACGCCGATCTCGACAAGGCGAGCGAGGACAACGAGCGCAATTGCTTCGTCATCACCACCCCCGGCTCCGCGCGCGTCGGCGTGGTGCAGATTGCCGGGCTGATCGCGCGACGCATCGTCTGCTTCGTGCGCCAGGGCGAAAGCATCGGGGCCGGCGAGCGCATCGGCCTGATCCGGTTCGGCTCGCGCGTCGACGTCTTCCTGCCGACTGCGGTGAAGCCGCTGGTCGGCGAGGGCCAGACGGCGGTCGCCGGCGAGACCGTGCTCGCCGACCTGCGCGCGCTGGAAGGCGGGCGCACCTTCCGAGTCGGGTAGTGCAGCATCCGTTTACGACAATCGATCAAAGACTTAAGCCGACGTGGCGGCACGCGGCACGCGGGGCTATATTCATCCCATGCCATTTTCCCCGTTCGAACCCGATCCGCTGACCGGCCGCCGGCGCCGTTTCCGGGCCATCCCGGTGCGCACGCTGGTGCCGAACGTCATCACGCTGCTCGCGCTGTGTGCGGGCCTCACCTCGATCCGCCTCGCGGCGGAGGGCAAGCTCGAATGGGCCGTCGCGGCGATCGTGTTCGCCGCCGTGCTCGACGGCGTCGACGGACGCGTGGCGCGGCTCCTGAAGGGCACGTCGAAATTCGGCGCCGAGCTCGACAGCCTCGCTGACTTTGTCAACTTCGGCGTTGCGCCGGCGGTGATCCTCTACTTCTGGGGTCTTCACGAGCTCAAGTCCGCGGGCTGGATCGCCGCCATGGTGTTTGCGATCAGCGCGGGACTGCGTCTCGCACGTTTCAACGTGATGATGGAGGATCCGAACCGCCCGGCCTGGGCGGGCAACTTCTTCGTCGGCATGCCGGCACCGGCCGGTGCCATCACCGTGCTGCTGCCGATCTATGTGTTCTTCCTCGGCATGCCGCGCCTCGCGTTCATCGCGCCGGTGACCTTGGTCTATACGTTGGCGATCGCATTCCTGATGGTATCGCGGCTGCCGGTCTATTCCGGCAAGCGCGTCGGCATGCGCATCCCGCCGGAGATGGTGCTGCCGGCGTTCGTGCTGGTGGTGCTCTTCATCGCGCTGCTGCTGAGCTATCCGTGGGAGGTGCTCACGGTCGGCACGCTGATCTATCTCGGATGCCTGCCGTTCGGCTGGTTCTCCTATCGCGAGTACGAGCGCAAGGCCACGGAGGCGGCCGCCGCGGTGACGCGAGCAGGCTCGACACCCGAAGCCGTCACTTTCGCGCCGGCGCCGAGCAATCCATCCGCACCTGAGGCGCCGCACGACGAGCGCCCGGCCCGGCTCAACTGACGATGCAGGCGGCGCGTCGCCGCTTTCTCAAGGTCGCGGGAGCCGCGCTCGCGGCGCCGGCGCTCACATGCGCAGCGCGCGCTCAGGCGCCGCAGGTCAGGCTCCGGCTGCAGCACTTCGTTCCGGCGGTCGCCAAGGCGCATGGCCGGTTTCTGCTGCCGTGGGCGAAGGCCGTCGAGGCGCAGTCGAACGGCCGCATCCGCGTCGACATGTTTCCGTCAATGCAGCTCGGCGGCACGCCGGCGACCCTCTACGACCAGGTGGTCAAGGGTACGGCCGATATCGTGTGGATGGTGCCTGGCTACACGCCCGGCCGCTTCCCGCTGATCGAGACCTTCGAGCTGCCGTTCGTCGCGTCGCCGCGTGCCGTGGTCAATTCCGCCGCGCTACATGAATTCGGCCAGCAGTATCTGGCGCAGGAGTTCCGCGACGTGAAGCCGCTGTGCTTCTGGGCGCATGACGGCGGCGCGATCCACGCCAAGAAGCAGATCGGCAAGCTCGAGGACATGCAGGGCCTCAAGCTGCGCGCGCCGACGCGGCTCGCCGGCGAGGCGGTGCGCGCTTTCGGCGCCAATCCGATCTCGATGCCGATTCCGCAGATCACCGAAGGGCTGATCCAGAAGGCGATCGACGGGTGTCTGCTGCCGTGGGAGGTCGTGCCGACCGTGCGGGTCCAGGAGCTTGCCAAATTTTCCACGGATATGCCGGGCCCACCTGCGCTCTACACGACCACCTTCGTGCTCGCCATGAACAAGGCGAAGTACGACGCGATGCCGGCTGACCTGAAGGCGGTGATCGACAAGAACAGCGGTCTCGCCATGGCGACGACAGCCGGCCAGTTGTGGGACGAGGAGGGGGCGAGCGCGCTCGCGGCGATCAAGGCGCGCGGCAATCCGATCACGACCGTGACCGCCGACGAGGCTGCGCGTTGGCGCAAGCAGGTCGAGCCGGTGACGGAGGCCTGGGTGAAACTGGTCAAGGAGCGCGGCCAGGACGGCCGCAAGCTGATCGCCGCCGCGACGGCGCTGCTTGCCAAACACGCCAAGGCCTGAGACGTTTCGTCCGCCTGCCGACATATCTCTTTCTTCTCACCGGTGCCCGCATGCCGATCGATCCCGCCGCCAGAGAGCGCTGCCTCGCGAGCTTCACCCGACAGCAGGCCATGACCACGATCGGCGCATCGGTGACCGGCATGGACAACGGGCAGTGCGAGATCACGTTGCCGTTCAAGCTGGAGCTCACGCAGCAGCACGGCTTCATCCATGCCGGCTTCACCGCGATGATCGCCGACACCGCGTGCGGTTTCGCGGCGCTGTCGCTGATGCCGGAGGATGCCGCAGTGCTGACCACCGAGTTCAAGATCAACCTGCTGGCGCCGGCCAAAGGCGAACGGCTGATCGCGACCGGCCGAGTGGTGCGGCCGGGCAAGAAGCTGATGGTCTGCCTCGGCGAGGTGTTCGCGGAGGAGGGCGCCGAGCGCCGGCAGATCGCGCTGATGACGGCGTCGATGATGGTCGTCGACACCACCACGGGGCTGCGTGATTGAGATGAGCCGGCTCAAGGACAAGGCCGTGCTGATCACCGGCGCCGCCGGTGCAATCGGCGCCGCGGTGAGAGACGCCGTCACACGCGAGGGCGGCCGCGCCATCGCGACCGATCTCGCCGGGCGCGACGGCATCGACCATGCGCTCGACGTGACGTCGGAGAACGACTGGCTCGACGCGATCGGCGCGATCGAGCGCACGGCCGGTCGGCTCGACGGGCTTGTCAACGCCGCCGGCATCGCTGTGCTCGCCACCATCGAGGAGACCGACTACGCGACCTGGAAGCGCGTGATGGCGATCAACCTCGACGGTACGTTCCTCGGCTGCAAGCACGCGCTCGCGCTGCTCAAGCGCAACGGTGGCTCGATCGTAAACCTGTCATCGATCTCCGGCATCGTCGGTGGGCATAACCTGGCCGCGTACAATGCATCGAAGGGCGGTGTGCGGCTTCTCACCAAGTCGGTCGCGCTGCATGGCGCGCGGCTCTCGCCGCAGGTGCGCTGTAATTCCGTGCACCCGGCGTTTCTCGAAGGCGCGATGGTCGAGGACATCCTCCAGCAGACCGGCCGGCCCGACATCGCTCGCGGCATGCTGACTCGCGACATTCCGCTCGCGCGGCTCGGCAAGCCGTCGGAGGTGGCCGACCTGTGCGTGTATCTCCTGTCGGATGAATCCAAATTCGTGACCGGCGCGGAATTCGCGATCGACGGCGGGCTGACCGCGCGGTGACAGCCATAGATTGATATTTACGGCGCGAGCCTCGGCGGATGGCCCGGCATCAGGTCGTAAGGGTGTGCCCAGCCGGGCAGCGCCTCCACCCGGTCGAGCCAAGCCGAGATGGCCGGATGGTCCTTGCGCAGATCGAAGCCGAACTCCTCGGCCGGATAGTAGAGATAGGCGACCATCGACACGTCGGCGATGGTCGGCCGGTTGCCGAGCAGGAACGGCGCTTTCTCAAGCCGCTTGTTGACGATGGCAAGGTTGCCGTCGATGCGGCCCTTCAGGAAGTTGAATACCGCCTGGTCGGGCGCCGGCCGCGCCCAGTTCTTCAGGAAGCGATACGGCCCGAGGAAGCCATTGACCTTCTGGTTGTCGAAGATGATCCAGCGCAGCGCTTCGAGCTCCTGCTCGTCGCCCTCCGGCCGGAACTTGCCCGAGAGCTTCGAGAGATAAGTGAGGATCACACCGGACTGGGTGAGCTTGTTTGCGCCGTGCGCCAGCACCGGCACCTCGCCCATCTCGTTCACCTCGGTGCGGTACTTCGGCGTGCGCGTCTCGCCGCCGGCGAAGAAGTCGACATAGACCGGCTGCCACTTGGCGCCGATCAGATTGAGCATCAGCGCGGCGCGATAGGCGTTGCCGGACTGGGCGAAGCAATAGAGCTGATAGTCGGACATGGATGAACTCGAGTTGGAAGGGGGGGATCGCAAGTGTACCGAAGCGGGCGATCGCTCAGTCTCGTGATCTTTGTGCATTCGGCAAGGCGCCACGACAGCGTCCTGCCTCGCCTTTGACGGTCACTTTTGGATTTCAACTATATGTAGATAGTCGCGCAAAGGACCACTTTTCAGTTGCATATTTCGTGCGGTTGTAATGAGATGGTGCGAGTTGATCTCGCACGCGTCATTGGGAGGAGATCATGTTCACACTGGTCAGAACATTGGGCGTCCCGGAAACGTTGAAGCGTGAATTCGTACCCTTTGCCGTGGCGTTTCTGATCGCCGAGTTCTTTTTCAAATTTCACAGCTTCGCTCTCGAATGCGGAGCCTTTCTCCTCACATGGTGGGTCCTGAGCCTTATCCAGTCGCTGGTCCTCGGCCAACGGCGATGATTTCAATCCGGGCGGGGGAGAGAAACCATGGCTCGTCGGCCCAAACCCAGGCGCACGACCACGCGCGCATCAGCCGCGTCGGACACTGAGGTACAGCCGTTCGATCCGGACAAGGCCGTTGTCGCCAGCGCTGCGCTCGCAGACCGCATCAAGGCTGCCGCGCGGCTCGGCTACGCACCGGCGCCGCCGGTCGCAGCCGCAGCCAAGGCTGCCGCTGCTGTCAAGCCTGGCAAGGAGCGATGGCCGGTCAAGACCGGTCAGGACAGCGCCGCAACCCAGGTCGGCCTCGCGCCCGGCACGAAGCAACATGTGATTGTCGATACGACGGTCGAAGAGCTGGTGAAAATGGCCCGACCGAAGGGCATGAAAGTCGTCACCAGCAACCAGAAGGCTTTTCAGAGCAAGCGCGCGCCGCCGGTCGAGCTGACGGTCTGGCGCGTGACTGCGCAGGTCACGGCGGTCAAGAACGAGGACGACGGCGACTTGCATCTTGCGTTGCAGGGCGGGAGCGGCGAGACGATGATCGCGGAGTCGGCGCGCCCCGATCCGAAATTCCTCGGCAAACAGAACCCGTGGCTTCCAGCCATCCGTAAGGTTCGCACGGCGATCGAGGGCGAGCTGAGCGCAGCGTTGTCCGGCATCAGCCTGGTACTCGGCTCGGACGGAAAATTCGTGCCGCCGGACTCGTTCGAGCCGTCGCGACTAGCCAGCGCGGCGGTTGGCCCCTCGGTCGACGCGGCGGCCGCCCTGGCGCAGGGCCTCAACTTCAAAGCCCGCATCAAGCCGCGCAAAGCCCGGCTGACCGGCGTCGGCTTTTTCGATCGCGTGCACGGCCAGCTCGGCGTGGCCAGCACCAACGGCATCGAGCTGCATCCGCTCCTGGATTTCGAGTGGCTGTGAGCCACGTCGAGCAGGCAAAGGGGGCTGACAATGGCGACCGACCTCGATGACAACCTGTCCGACGTTGGCTACGCGAAAGTCATCATCGTTTTGAATCCAAGCGCCGCGCTCAGCGAGGTCGGTGCGGCCGCGACTCCGCTCGAGACGCACTTCGTCATACCCGACCAGCTCCAGGCAGACCGACTTGCCTTCGTGGCGGCACGCGCCGCCAGCGTCTCGCTGAAGCGGTCGCCGCCCAAGCCGAAGGTCCGCGTGTTTCCGAAGCTCGGCCTTGCAGTCGGATACGTGGATCGCAAGGGCGCGGACTCGCTTGTGAACGACAGCCGTGTCGGCGACTTGGTGAAGGCGCCGGAGATCAGCCTGGTCAGGCCGGTGATGACCAGGCCGGCAGCGGCGCTGCGCGCGGCGCCGACCTGGGGATTGAAGCGGTTGCGAATTCCCGAGCTGTGGGCGGCCGGGCTCACCGGAAAAGGGGTTCTTGTCGGGCACCTCGATACCGGCATCGACGGCAAACATCCGGCCCTGCGATCGGCGATCGACGAGTTTGCGGAATTCGACATGACCGGCGAACGGGTCAAAGGGGCCAAGCCCACCGACAGCGATCACTCGACGCCCGCACACGGCACCCACACGGCCGGCACGATCGCCGGCCGGCCGACGGCCAAGGGGATAGTCGGCGTCGCTCCGGAGGCCAAGCTGGCGAGCGGAATGGTCATCGAGGGCGGTCAGGTGATCGAGCGCATTCTCGCAGGCATGGAATGGGTGGCGGAGAAGCAGGCGCGCATCCTGAGCATGTCGTTGGGCATCCGCGGCTACACCACCGCGTTCCAGGCGGTGATCGAAGGGTTGCGACGAAACAATATTCTGCCGGTCATCGCCATCGGCAACGAGGGACCGCTTCAGACCCGGTCGCCCGGCAACTATGACAACGTGTTGTCGGTCGGTGCGATGGACAAGGACGACATCGTCGCCGACTTTTCCGGAAGCCAGACATTTGAACGTCCGAACGATCCGCTCGTCCCGGACCTCGTGGCTCCGGGCGTTGACGTCGTGTCGTGCGCGCCGGGCGGACGTTATGTCCAGATGAGCGGAACGTCGATGGCGACGCCGCACGTGGCCGGCCTGGCGGCGCTGCTCTTCCAGGCCAAGTCGACTGCGACGGTCGCTCAGGTCGAAAGCGCCATCTTCGACTCGTGCAAGCTGCCGGCCGAGATGCTCCAGGAGCGAGGGAACCGGGGTGTTCCCGATGGCGTCGTGGCAGTCACGAATTTGACGGGAACCGCTCCAGTCCGCCTCCAGACCGCGGCCGCGAGGCAGGGAACAAAACGGCGTGCATCCCTTGCAAAGCGGCGCGCCGGCTCCAGACCAAGGCGTGCGGCGTCCGCAAAAAGGCACGC
>Ga0066388_100002003_pt1 | contig 12087 bp, 4 predicted proteins | sample PanSoiMetaGPlot6_FD_64539 | JGI IMG/M metagenome (GOLD analysis project Ga0066388, IMG submission 64539) | Tropical forest soil microbial communities from Panama analyzed to predict greenhouse gas emissions - Panama Soil - Plot 6 (Hybrid Assembly) | ecosystem: Environmental > Terrestrial > Soil... | reverse complement strand
GAGCCTCTGTCGGGGCATCACCTGCGATCTTGTGATAAATCTCCTTGACGGAATCGATCGGATGCAAGATGCTCAGGTCACTGGTAACCATGCCGGCAATACCAGAGTCACTTGGGCGGGGCTGATTTTCAGCGGCTTTCGGCTCATTAGCGGTGTCAGAGTGAGCCAAGCCAACAATCTGCTTGGCACCGTCAAATATGGCCAGAACCTTGTCCATCAGATACTCGGTGCTGGCGGACAACCCTTTACCCAGGCTGCTCTCCAGGAATCTCTTGCGGTCGCCGGCAAGGTCGGCAGCTTTCGCCTGCACGTCCTTCGTTTCATCCGGAGATAGCACGTCGGACTTTTTCGGTGCCTCTTTTGGCCGGTCTTGCGATTCCTGAACTTCCCGATCGTCTGACATCTGTTGCTCTCCCGCGACTGAAAAGGCTTCCTGGCTCCCGTTGCAGAGCCCCGCATCTCGCCAGGGCACTGACTTAAATACTCCGCGCTGTTCAATTATTAGGTGGACACCCCCTTCCTGTCCGGTCGTCCGCCCTAGCAGGCTCCCTATCAATCTTACCCGGCCCTCAAGCCGGCCATGCGAATGCATCACTTTGTGCTTTCGCATTCCGTAAACTATGGACGACGACAACAGCTTCCGTCGGCCTAAATTGGCAAGGCGGCCCAGCGCTGGCGGATGGTCGATCCTGGCCGAGGATAAGACAAATTGCAGGTCGACTAACAAACAGATCCAGTCTGGTACACTAGGCCGTCGGCAATCGATGATGGATCCCAGTGACATTTGACAGTCTGGACGCGTTCGGTACTCACATGAACTGGCACCGGCTCAACCTGGATTTAGACGGCAGCGTATCTGCTCAAGAGGAGCTGCAAGCGCATCTAGCGGACCGATTGGAGCTGCGTGGGCTTCAGGACCGCTTGCGCCTGTACGCTACTTCCAGTGGTCGTGCCGTTCTGCGCAAGGCCATCCTCGAGCACAGAGTCCTTCATCAGCAGCCGTGGCTGACCTTCATCGGCTCGGGTGACTACCATCATGCCACTGCCCTCTTGCTCGAGACTTTGCCGGCGCACGCACATCCGGTGACCCTCGTGCTCATAGACAACCATCCCGATTGGTTTGAGATGCCGCTGCGATACCACTGTGGAACGTGGGTCGCGACCGCCCTTCGCTTACCCTGGGTCGAATCCGTGATCGCCATCGGTCTTAATAGCGATGACCTGCGGGGACACGAGTTCTGGTTTGCGCCTTTTCGAGATCTTTGCTCGGGCCGCATCGCTCTTTACCCCTATTCACTAGATCGCGTGAGGGTACCGTTGCGCTGGCCAGCCCGGGTTCTCGGAGCAGCTTCTTCTCTCAAACACTGGTTCGGCTCCGAAATCACGTTTGATACCGTCAGCAAGCTGGGAACCGATCGCCTGAGCCAGATCCTGTCCGGTCGACTGGCCGGAAAGAACGTCTACATTAGCATTGACAAAGATGTGCTGGACCCGGTGTATGCGCTAACCGACTGGGAGCAAGGACGCCTGACGCTAGATGATCTGGTCGCAATCATACAAACTTTGTGTGGTAGCTCTAACGTAGTTGGTGCGGACGTATGTGGAGAGCAGGCACCCGATCCGCTGCGCGGGCTCTGGAAGCGCTATGATGCCGGTCGCCTCGAAGACAAACGGGCAAAGGACTGGGCGAGAGTCAATGAGTTGAATCAGCGGACCAATCTGGCAATCCTCGGTGCCTTTGAGATGGGTCTTGTCCAGCCTCAAACCAACGCAAGCCGGATCTGCGGCTGATTCGGCAGCAGCGTCAGCAATCGCAAATTGGGGATCGCCGGTCGATTACTTCCAGTTGTTGCGCTTATCCAGCGCTTCCTTGCGCTTGAGCACCGACTTTTGTTCCGCCGGTGAGAGCTGGAAAAAAAGCTCCCCCAACTCGTCGTTAATCTTGTCGTGCTCGTGTTGATCCAGCGTGCCAGTCTTCTGCTGCTCATCCCTCAGCTTGCGAGCTCGCTCGTAGGTTTTGTGCAGCTCATCACCGAGCTCCTTATCGGTCAACTTACCCATGCTCCTCTTTATGCGCAACAATTGAGTTTCCCTGAGTAGGTCGGCGGGCTCCTGGGGTGTCCCGGTACGAATGTCCTGTTGCAGGTCCCTGATGTGGGACTCCTGCTTGGGTTCCTGCATGGCTTGATAGAGGTCGTGCACGTCCACGGCATTCTTGCCAAAATGATCTGCTTTTGCACCCCACTGATTGTCGATGGAAACTTTGCCTGTGCTTTCGTCGTAGTCGGTGATGTTTACCACATGCCAGGCACCTTTGCCGCCGGCTTGCTGTCCATCACAGTGAAATGGATAATGATCGGTATGAACTGCGACGATTGCCGGCAGCCTGTTTGCGTCCTTCAGTCTCTTCAGCTCGTCTCGTAAATCGCTCTCCCATCTGACGGAGTTAACCTGGTCGGAGCCACTGTAACGGCTGAGCAGAACATCGGGCTTGTGCAACAAGTCCAGAGCCTTGGCCGACTCGGCAGCAGGCAGCCCGTCCTGTAGATCTTTATCCAGGCTGTGTCCATGCTTCTGCTCATAGACTTTGCATATTTCATCCCGCTCGGGCTTGCCCTTGTTGCACAGAGTCTTACAGATCGACTCGCTGTCCGCACCCGCGCAGGCTTTGGAAATGTCCTCGGCAGCCTTTTCTGCTGCTTGCCGATCAACCGGTCTGGCCAGCTGGTGGCTCAGCTCCACGATGCGATCATTAGAGATGCTCGGGGTGCGATCCGGCTTGTGAGGGGGCGAGTCCTCACGCACCTCCTGCGGTGGCTTTTTGGAGTAATCCATCAGTCGTTCACCCGTATCCGGAGGGTTCAGGCCGGGCACGGGTTTGTGCTGCTCGTAGCGTATCTGTCCGGGTGGGCTCTGTCTTGCATTCTCGAGCGCCCAGCTAATGTTGACGGCCGCCACCTCAAAAACCTGGCTGGCATGACTGCGAGAGCCATCCTTGGGAGGATTTAACCGGCCCTCATTGTCCGGCTTCAGGCTGTTTGGATCAATTTCGACAGTTCTCAGGGGAGGACCGGGAATGTCAGTCTTACCAGTCGTTGCAACGTCAGAAACCAGTTTTGCGGCCCTGGAAGGATCTGTGGTGTAAAGCCTGGCCTCGACTGTGGCTACGTTGCAAGTGTTGTGGTAACCCTGATCCACCGATGTCGGATGCGCCGCCTGGTGCATAACCTGCTCAGCTAGTTTGACCCGATCGCCCACCTTAATCGGAACATCCTTGCCATCCGGTGCCTCAATTAGCCTGAAGACCTCCTTGTAGGTATCACGTACCTTGTCCGGGGTCATGGGTGGCTTTTGCTCAGAAGCCCTCTTCTCAAGCGAGTCCATATCCTCTTGGAACTTCTTAAACTCGTCCGGCTTCATCTTTGATCGGGCTACTTCCTCGAGGTGTTCTCGCTGGGCTTTAGCCTCCGGATCTTCCTTGATCTTCCTGAGGACGTCTTCAGGCTTTTCTTCTGGTTTTGAAGCCTCTGCAGCCTTTTCCGGGGGCTGTGCCGGGACATCCGAAGGCTGCCTGGGAGCCTCCGCAGGGGCATCGCCTCTTATTCTGTGGTAAATCTCCACCGCCGAATCGATCGGGTGCCTTATGCTCAGGTCGTTTGTTACCATACCGGCGATGCCGGAATCAGCGGTTGCGGGCGGGCTGTCGGCCGCCTTCGCACCCTTAGCAGCATCATTCGAAGCCAAACCGACGATTTGCTTGGCCCCATCAACAATGGTTAGAACCATGTCCTTGAGGTGCTCGGTGCTGTGAGACCGGGCTTGACCCAGGCTCTGTTCGAGAAACTTCTTGCGATCACTGGCATTGGCGGCGGCCTTCTCCTGCACGGACTTGTTTTCATCGGCAGAAAGCACGTCGGACTTGGTCGGTGCCTCCTTTGGGCGGTCCGTCCCTTCCTTGACTTCCTTTTCGTCCGACATATTCAGCTTTCCTCGTCAATCCAAAGCCTATCTGTTAACCGTTGAAGAACCCCAAGCAAACCCCAGGTACTATCGTAGCTACTTAGCTGTGCTCATGGATTAGGAGCGCCGCCTGGTGGTCACAAGAACATCTTCCACAGGCGCTGCAAAAGCTCATCGACTGGATAAACAGTCAAAAGTAGCGGCGCGAAAGGGATAAGCGACGTCAGGGCAAATGCTAATAGCGTTCCCTTGCCAATCAGTGCCGGCTTCATTGTCTGGATTACCTCAAATGAGTTGGCAAGATCAGCAAGCGATTGTATGTCCCCACTCCCAATAAGGTGCTCATCTTCCCTTCTTTTACCCTTGATCCATTTCTGGTGAAACGCCTCAGTGTACTGATCGGACAAAGCCCCGTATTCGAAAAGCCCTTTCTTTTTGCATGTGATCAGCTTGGGGGAGAAGGCAAGAAGGGGCGTGACAAAGACCAGAAGGGCGAGCACCACCACACCCAGGATAACGTAGCGAAAGGACAAGAACGAGGCGCCTTCGAACACTATTTCCACACCGGCGGCACTGGCTACCTGTGCAGCAAATGCGAAGCTGAGAATCGCAAACCTGGACTGCCCAACGGCAACTGCCCCCAGTCCACCGCACCGATCCGGATGCGTCGGCGTCAGGCGAAGCGCCAGAGAGGAGATCCTGCACAAAAGCAGGCTCCATATGAAATACCTCCAGAGCCATCTGAACCAGAGCCAGCTGATAAGCGGTCTCGCGATGAACAAACTCCAGTACGAGGCCATCGTAGCTTGCACGCCTTCAGATGTATGGCATGTAAGCCAGGAGCTTGTCCCGGTGGAAATTCCCAGGGTGACACCAAAATGAGGACGCGCAAACGCCAGCAACACAATAATCACTTCCATCAAGAGCGAGTCTCTACTTCGCACCGCCCGCGCAACGCGGTCCGTGAATTTCTGAGCCTCCTCCTCCGGAACCAGGCGCCGCAAGCGATTGACCACATGGGACAACCAGGGTTCAATTAGCGCTTCCGCGACGATTAGGAGCGGCCCAACGAAGAGATATCTGCAGGCTTCCGAAAAGTCATAGAGAAAGGGAACCTTGAGTGCTGGATTCAAGGCAACTCCTTGCATCGCAGCTAGAATGGCCAGGGCAACCCATGTAACGGAAACGAACGCGGCCATTCTCAGGCCAATTCCAGCTGCCCCTGGGCGCCCAATGCCAGCCCGGACAAGGAGCGAATAAATCGGTCCCCCTCTAAGTAGTGAGAGGTCAAATTCATCAAGGCTTATATCTTGACTCATAGCGATCGGCGGTTTTGGATCTGTCTTCGAAACGTTATCATTATTAATCCACCCTTTCCAATCAATCACCGATCCAGAACTGCTGGCTTGTTGAGTTTGGTGTCGTCACCGTCATCACGGCACCCGGGATTTGCTTTACCTCTCATGGCACACCTCACGCTGACTGGGCCCCTCCCCTATAGTGCACATACCCGGCCTGGTTCAGATGTCACTGTTTCCAATTAACAGAACCTGGCACAATTGAGGCACACCATCGGGGTGGTAGAATCGCTGTAAGTGAGCGGTTCGCGTCTCAGACAATGCCGCCTGAACATAAGGCTACAAGTACAAAAGTTTAATACGTATCGAGGGTCGGGGGTCACCCAGGAAGCGTATTACCTCAGCAATTTTGCGGAGGACCGGCGCATGATCGAGATACGTTTTGAGGCGGTGAGGACCAGGATGCTTGCCTCGGTCACATTGATGTGTGTGCTTTTAGCACAGTGCATGCCTGCTCATGCGCTGAGCCCAGGCAATGTACCTTCGTCTTTGCCGTCAAGATTGAACCTGTCCAGCACGACCAGGAATGCGATGGCACCGCAATTAATGGCCTCTCCGCTTACCATCGTAAACGGAGGACAAAACAAATCCGTGACGGCCGGCATGGCACTTACCCCCGCTCAACTTGTCGCTGTCTTACAAGTCATTGGCACGGGCACGCAATCGCTGACCCTCGCTTCCAACGGAACAGCGGATGGCGGCTCAATGGTGTTACCGTCGTCTCGGACCATCTCCTACCTTAAGGTGCCACACAATGTCACCGTCTTCGGCGATTTCAGCAACGGATCAGCGCTTGTGCTGGCCAGAGGTTTCACAAATGCCGGCACCTTTTACGCGCTATCGACTAATCATACTGTCACCAACGCACTTGTCACCGCGCAGAACATCACCAACAGCGCCGGCGGAATCATCTCCACAGTGCTCCCGCCTGCTGGTCTCTCAGGCTTTGCCGACGCCGTCCCAAACCTTAGCCTTTCGCTGGTTGCTTCGGGTACCATTGCTAGCTCTGGCATCATCTCAAGCGCGAATGACCTCAATCTGGTCGCAGGCAAGCAACTCACAAACTCGAGCCCAGCCAGCTCCCAGGCGGTTCTCTTCGCCGCCGGCAACGTCAACATTGCGACACCAGCCCTGATGAACAGCGGGCTTGTCCAATCCAGCAATTCAAATATTGTCATCGTTCAACAGGTAGCAGGCAGCGCAGAGCTTGCTGCACTTGCCTCGGCAGCAGGACAGCAGCAGGGTGCTTTCGCCACCTTGAGCGGTGTGCACGATCTGCTCATCGATAATACAGGTGGGGTATTGGAAGCGGTCAATGGTTCAGTAACGTTTGATCATGGGGGCGCGGACCAGAATAAAAATGTAGCAATCAGCGGCGGCAATCTTTTCAGCCGAACAGTGGACATCAACGCCGGTGCTGGTCGGCTCGTGCTGGACGCGAAGAATCTCAGCGGTGTGTTGAGCGTCTCCGGCGGAGATGTTTTTGCCGGCGAAACAGTCGGTTCGCTTGCGCTGGGCCACATGAACATTACCAGGGATCCCACCTTCTTTTCTGGAGGTGATATCAATTTTTCTGCCGGTGAAACAGCTGCTGAGAGCGTGACGTATCTGGCCGGCGGCAATATAAACCTGGGCGGCTTCAAGATAACGTCAGCCTTCAACGGTATTGGAGGCACAGGGAAGGGGGGTAACATTACGTTCATTGCCGGGGCAAACCTGGTACCCGCACCAGCGGACAACCTCTTTCACGAGCTGGGAGCTGGCCTGACCATAAGAGTGACTGGTCCGTCCACGTCCGGGCAGGGCGGTGCCATTACCTGCTCGGGTTGCACCCTGGATGCGCAGGCTACTTCTCCGACTCAAAACGGCGGAAATATACTCCTGGCCGCTTATAAGGGACTTGGTAGCGGCAGCGGTGCTGTTGATCTGCAATCGTCTGGCCTTAATCCTAGTTTGCTAGAAACAGGCTTTCCTATTGGATCTACATCCGCACAGGCTGGTTCAATAACCATAATCGCCCCGAATACGATCCGGGTCGATAATGTCTCTCAATTGGGCTTCAAGGTTGGGGCAAAATTCACGGCAACCACAGCCCAACCGAGCGGCAGGATCACCGCTGACTCGTTCGGAAATATAAAAGGTAGTCTCATACCCAGCAAAAGCCTGGATACCTCAGGCACGATGTCGCTTCTTGTCGTTGGCCCCCCGCCCGTGCGCGGGCAGTTTGCTAATCCTGGTGGAAACGTCACTTTGCTGGCAGGAAATACAATCACTGTGGCTTCGGCTTACAGCCTCTTTGCCGGTGGCATTATTGGACAGACTCAAGGCGCAGCCGGAGGCAACGGCGGTAGGGTCACAATCACGGGTCCGACGATTTCCTGCGGCGGGATTGTTGACACCGGGGGTGGTGAGGGATCCGCTGGGGTCACGCCAAGTTCGGCTGGCGCTAGTGGTGGCGTTGGTGCAGTTGGTGGCATAGGCGGCAAGATCACAATCAAGGGAGCCATGGTGAGCACGGTTGGCGCCATCCTTCTCTCAGACGGTGGCAATGGCGGCGATGGAGGTGATGCAGGCCCCCAGGGCAACCTTAATAGCGCTCTTAACGGTGGTGCCGGTGGCAATGGTGGAGCCGGAGGCAAGGCAGGCACGATTTCCGTGACCGGAACCTCGACACTCGGTGTCTCTGAGGTGATCGCACAAGGCGGTGGCGGCGGGCAGGGGGGAGCTGGCGGACAGGGTGCGGACGCAAATGCAGTCGGCGTACCAGGCGGCAAGAGTGGGATTGGTGGTGCAGCGGGGAAGGGTGGGACGATCACCATTTCAGCCGGCCGAGCCGGTGCGCTCGGGCTCCTTGGGCTGAGCACAGCCAGCTTGGCTCTCCCAAACATCAGCGTCAACGGTGGCAACGGCGGACTGAGCAAGCAGGGCGGTGCGGGTGGATCTGGCGCCGCCAGTTTAGGAAACGGCGGAGCTAGCCAGAGCGGTGGTAGTGGAGGAGCCGCAGGCAAGCTCTCAATTTCTGGCGGCTCAATCTCCTACAGCACGGCAGCGGCTTCGAGTCTGTTCTTTATTCAGTCCTCAGGAGGGGAAGGCGGCGCTAGTGAAGCCGGCGGAAACGGTGGCGACGGCACAGGAAGCAATGCGGCTAACGGTGGTCCATCAGGAGCCTCGGGTGCCGGGGGTAGAGCAGGCTCAATAACCATAACCGCCAGGAACGGCGACATTCTGCCACTTTCCCCATCCAACTCACTTGATGTGAGAGCAAGCGGCGGCGGCGCTGGACAGGTTGGTGACGGTGGAGCTGGTGGCTCTGGTGCGCTTTCTGGGGGAACGGGCGGCAACAGCGACCCTGTCGGTGCGGCGGGCAGGGGTGGAACTATCAAGATTAGAGCCCCGCTTGGCAGTGTAACCACCGCCAGCGGTGGGTTGGGCATCGTGTCCGCCCAGGGTGGTGCAAACATATCTCTCCTGGCGAGTACCGGAGGAGGTGGCGGGACCGGCGGCCTGGGCTCGGGTGGGTCCGGCGGCAATGGCGGTAATGGTGGCGCCGGCGGCAACGCAGGCTCAATCACCATTACTGCTCAGAACATAGCTTCAGGGACGTTAAACGTTGCCGGTGGATCTGGGGCACCGGGCGGCATCGGGGGAGCCGGTGCACAGTCTAGCGCTCAAACGGATAAGGGCGGTAACGGCGGCGATGGCGGTGCTGGCGGCAACGGCGGCAAGGCGGGGAAAATTCGGCTCATTGCCACCAACTCGATTAGCCTGCTTAGTGTATTAGCTGCATTCGGGGGCACCGGTGGCGAAGGGGGCAATGGCGGCAGCGCGCAGGTGCCCGCAGTCATAATGGGAACGACCGGCGGCAACGGCGGCAACGGCGGTGCTGGCGGCAGCTCCGGCTCAAGCGGTTCGATTACCCTTAAGGCAACAAACAATCTCAGCTTCGCGACCATAGTAGCACTTGGTGGGGGCTTTCCGGTGGCACCCCATCCAATTTCGGCTGACGGAGGCACCGGAGGAGTCGGCGGTGACGGTGGTGAAGGCGTGACCCTCGGTGGCAACGGCGGGGCCGGCGGCAACTCAGGCAACGGCGCCTCGGGCGGATCTCTGAAAGCAGAGGCAGCAGCCATCACCCTGCCTGCGATCGCCAGGATCCTGGCACGGGGCGGAGATGGAGGCGGATCCCCATTTCCCGGCAGCCCCGCAGCAGGCGGTGTAGGCGGGGATGCCACCGCGTCGCTTTCCGCCGTGGCTGGCAAAGGCGGAGCAGCAGGGTCTGGGGGTGCCGCAGGCAGCGGCGGAAAAGTTACGCTAAAGGGCAATCTTAGCAATGTGCTCGGCCTGATCAATGCAAACGGAGGGTTAGGGCAAGCGGGTGGAGACGGTGGAGCCGGGGGAAGCCATACTGCTGTCGCTGGCACCCCAGGCGCCGGCGGTAACGGCGGCAACGGCGGGAATAGCGGCAACGGCGGCAGAGTCACGCTCTCCAGCACGATTTCGCAAACGCCATCGGTTCAGGCTTTCCTCGGCGGAGCCGTTGGCATGGGCGGGATTGGCGGAAACGCCACCGTCAGCCTGTCGGGCTTGCCGGGCAGCAAGGCTGGAAGGGATGGCAAACCTGGGACAGTGGTCACCGACGCAGCGAACACTGACGATGAGGACACAGCGCCCTACAAGCGACCACGGCGCGGAGGCGGGACAGCAGCCGTGGTGGTCAGGATGGTCGGCAGGGTAGAATCCGATCCCGGCGACGAGAATTCCCTCCAGCCGGTCGCCTTGGTCGAGCCGATGCTGGCCCTATGCGGTCGGCAGATCCCAGCCCAGAATGTCCTTCTCGCTGCCGAAAAGAACGATCTCGATGCGGTAGCTGGTGCGGCCCGCGTACACATCGCCCGTGGTGCAGCTGCGTTTGTCATTAATGACGGTCGCGAGATTGCGGTCCTCTGCTTGCACGAACATGCCACCGGAGACGTGAGCGTGCTCATCAGTGGAGAAAAGCTCCACCTGCGCACAGGCGAGCAGGTGATCATAACCGGCAGTAAGCTCGACCTTGCGGATATCAACCCTACCGCAAGCATAGCCGTGCGCAATCAAAAAGAACGCAGGCTGGCTAATGGCACGCGTGCCATCACCTGCGAGTTCTCGATTGCATCAGCTCTGACGAATCTGCATGCGTTGAAGGAACTTGCTCACTCTCCCCACGGACACAATCGCGCGGTTTTCGGCAAGCTTCTCAAGAACGCTGCCATCCTGCAAACGATGACTGCAGGCAAAGGGGCTTACAGGGCCTCTATGCCGGCCGTGATCCAGCCACCTGCAGAAGATAGTACATTGGTTTCAGAACGTTGATGTGCGAGTTGGCCGTGCGCGATGCGAAGAGGCCGCTGCAGTGCAGATCTTGCATGCAACGCCGGTCTACTGTCACCAGTGCTAACTTGCGGCACTTGCCCGCGAGCACCGTTCAACAGCAATCTGCTTGATCGCACGCAAATCGAGTTTTCCATTGCGCAAAACAGGCAATTCGCTCACCCGAATGAAATCTAGAGGCTCAGGAATCCAGAGCCTGGGCATATTCGTTGCCCTGAGCTTCTCTATAACCTGAGCCGGTGTCGTCTCCAAATTCGAGTAAACAACAACTAACCGTTCTCCTCGCCTGTCGTCTGGCACTGAAGTGACACAGAGCTCGTTCGCACCGGCAGCTGTCAGACGCATGAGCTCATCCTCGACTGCCAGGTGCGGCACCATCTCTCCTCCAATCTTGGAGAACTGGCTCAGCCGTCCGGTGATCGTGAGAAAGCCGTCGCGGTCGAGAAAGCCGATGTCACCCGTGGTCAGCCAACCGTCCTTGAGCACCTTTGCGGTCGCGTCCGGTTTGTTCAGGTATCCCATCATGACTTGCGGTCCGCTCACCAGAATCATGCCCTCTCCACCACGGGGAAGGTCTTTGCCCGAGTCGACGTCCACAACTCTTATAGCAGTTCCAGGAAGCGGCCGCCCCACGGTGCCAGGCTTGGTCCCCGACACTCTATGTCCATCTGGTAGCGTGACCTCACCGGGAACGTTGCATGATATGACGGGTGATGTTTCTGCCAGGCCGTATCCTTCCAGCGGAGTCTTGCCCAGCGTCCGCTCTATGTCCAGCAACTCCTGCCGCTTCAGCTTTTCACCGCCCAGTATGCATGCCCTTATCGTGTTGAATTGTTCTGGTCGGCAACGTCTGAGGTATAGGCTCATCATTGTGGGAGTGCAGATGAGAGTCGTTGCCTTGAAGCTCTCGCACAGCTCGCCGATTCGGCGCGCATCGAGCGGATCATAGTGATAGACAACCGTCTCTCCGAGGCAGAGCGGCGCCCATAGCGTCATCGTCAGTCCGAAGGAGTGAAAAAACGGAATCACTCCCAGGACAACCTCACCAGGTTGCACGTGCCCCTGCAGCCTTATGGCGTGAATGTTGGAAAGAACGTTCGAATGCGAGAGGACCACACCCTTGGGGATTCCCGTCGATCCCGCAGTAAAAATGATGCTCGCTGGGTCAGTGAGCCTGCTGGACGCTATAGACTGGCCTCGCATCACGACGCCACTCTGGGCGGACAGTCCCATCTTGTGGTATGGCACAAGTCCCGGCAGCATGTGACCCAGAAGGCGCTCTGGAACTATCTCGGCTTCGGACCATGCCTTAATCTTGTCCGTCAGGAGGATGTCCTCCTGGACATCCTCCAGTCTTATAACATCGCGCTTTGGCTCTATGTCCAGCCGCTTGAGAAAGCGG
>Ga0066388_100002002_pt1 | contig 12087 bp, 14 predicted proteins | sample PanSoiMetaGPlot6_FD_64539 | JGI IMG/M metagenome (GOLD analysis project Ga0066388, IMG submission 64539) | Tropical forest soil microbial communities from Panama analyzed to predict greenhouse gas emissions - Panama Soil - Plot 6 (Hybrid Assembly) | ecosystem: Environmental > Terrestrial >... | reverse complement strand
ACGCGTCGTACCAGGCCACGTGGTTCTCGATGATCGCGTGCCACGCGACGAGCACGCCGAAGATGGCGAGGAGACTCGCGCCGATCGCGATCCGCTCGGGCGTTACGTGGCGCGCGAACGCCCAGACGAGGACTGCTGCCCCCGGCAGAAACGTCAGGAGCCGGAGTCGCGCGATGATCGCCGATCGCCGCGCCTCGACATCCCTGTCGGCGATGTGACGCTGCGCCTTCTGCGCGTACGAGTTGGCAGTGTGTTCACCCACAGACGAGGGCATCTCGTTACGCGGCCTGCTCGACGCCAACCGGCTTGCGCGCGGCGATGTTGAGCCGCCAGTAGTCGAGCGTGAACGGGGGGTCGTCGCTGGCGGCCTGGACGGCGAGCGCGTCCAGGAACGCCGGCCGTTCCGACGCCGGGAGCCGCTCGATGTGGTGCTGGACGCAGACGCAGGACAGGAAATCCACGTAAGCGGCGCGATCGGGCAGCATCGTGGGGGACTCCTCGAGCGACACGTCGATCGCCGAGAATCCCGCCTGTTCGAGCCGCTGAATCGTCGTCGGGACGTCGGCGAAATGCCAGGGATCGCGCCAGCCGTCGAAGTGCGGCGCGAACCGCGGCGACGCCATGAGGCGATGCGCCCGATCCAGCAGCGTCTCGAGGTTGGGGCCGCCGCCGCACTGCGCGACCAACCGGCCGCCGGGCGCGAGCGCGCGATAGACGTTGACGAAGAGCGCGGCGTGATCCGGGATCCAGTGCAGAGCCGCGGTGCTGAAGACAGCATCGAACGCATCGACGAACGGCAGTGCGGCGCCGTCCGCGCGAACGAAGGTCAGCACGCTTGGATGCGTCGACGCATCGTGCAGGGGCGTGAACGGCGGGCGTGACGCGTGATGCGCTGTCGCCTCGGCGAGCATACTCGCCGAACGATCGAGTCCGACGACATGGCCGCGGCCCATGCGCTCGAGGAGCTCCGCGGTGAGCCGGCCGGTGCCGCATCCGAGATCGAGGATGCGTTCGCCGCCGACTGGAGCGAGGCGATGGAGCACCCGCCGCCCCCAGCGCTGCTGCGGGTCCGATAGGCGGTGATATCGTTCGGCGTCCCAGTCCATCGTCGCTCGATCGTCAGCTGGCCAGTGTACAGTCCTTTCGCCCCCGGCCGTCGTCAGAACATGGTCCGTCCACCAGCGAGGAGCCCCGCATGCGGACCGGCATGATCCTGCTCGCCGCGATCGTCGTATCGTCGTCATTTCTGGGGGAACAGACGCCGGGAGTAGACCGCGGGTTCTGCTGGAAAACGCTACCTGGCCGGAAGCCGAACGCCTGCTGACGCCGGATGCGATCGTCGTGATCCCGCTCGGGGCCGGCAGCCTGGAGCACGGGCCGCACCTGAAGCTGCGGACGGACCTCACGATCGCCAGCCACCTCGCCCAGCGCGTCGCCCGCGAGGCGGCGGTCATCGTCGCCCCGGCGATCACCTATCACTACTTTCCCGGGTTCGCGGAATATCCCGGATCGCTGTCGGTGCCGAGCGCCGCCGCGCAGACGCTGACGACAGAGGCCGTCCGGAGTCTGGCTCGATACGGGCCGAGGCGATTCTACGTTCTGAGTACGAATCCGGCCGCCGATCGGCCGCTGGGTCTGGCCGCGCGGACGCTCGCCGAGTCGGGCATTCTTCTGCGTTACACGCAGATCGCCTCCGCCCTCGACGCGGCATCACGCGGCGTCCGACAGCAGCCGGCCGGCAGCCACGCGGACGAGATCGAAACGTCGATGATGCTCGCGATCGATCCGGCGTCCGTGAACATGACGCTGGCGGTGCGCGAGATCGGCGCGCCGACGAACCCGCTCGAGCTCACGCGACAGCGAGGAGCGCAGGGCACCTACTCGCCGAGCGGCACGTGGGGTGATGCGACGATCGCGACGAAAGAGAAAGGGCAAATCGTGCTCGACGCACTGGCCGCGACGGTCCTGTCTGACGTCGAAGGCCTCCGCCGCGCGCCGCTTCCGGCCGTCACGTCAGCGGCGGGTCCGGCGGCCAACACGCCGTCGGCTGCCGTCAATCCTGTTCTTGCGAACCCGCCGTCGACGTGCACTCCAGGCGACGAACGAACCATACGTCAGATTGGCGACGCGTTTACCGTGTACTGGACCAACGCGGACGCAGTGAGCATCGGCGGCCTGTGGTCGACTATTGGCGACATCGTCCACCCCGACGGCTTCATCGAGCGCGGCCGGGACGTCATCCGCTTGAATCGCGCGCGGCTCTTCGCGCAGTACGCGTATCGCAATTCGCGACACTACCTCATGGTGAACCGGATTCGATGTTTGTCCGTGGACGTCGCGGTCGCTGACGCGAAGTGGGGACTGCGCGGCGTCACGGATGCGAACAACCAGCCTGTTCCCCAGGTCGACGGGCTCTGCACGCTGGTGGTCAAACGCGGCAACGACGGCTGGCTGATCGAGGCGTATCGCTATACGGTCAACGACGGGAAGGGGCCGGTGCCACCGACACTGCTGAAGCGGCCTGGATATCCTGGCGGCGACAAGTGAAAGAGATCGGGACTCGGGGCTCGGGACTCGGGGCTCGGGACTCGGAATTCGGGAGTCGGGCCTCGGCGTCGATTGTGATCGCCAGGCTGCCCGCCGACTCGGTTCAGCGGCGGGCGGCAAGGCCGAAGGCCGTCGCGCGAAGCGCGTAATAGCGCGCGGGGGTGGGGCCCCGCGCGCACTGAGAAATGCTGACTGCTGTCGGAATTTCGCAAGAGCCTTCGGCCGGAACGGACAGCGACTGCTTCTATAATGCGCCCATGCCACTCCCCCGGGCTCTCGCTCTCGCGATTGCGGCTCTTCTCCTGTTCGCACTCCGCTCCGGCTCCATGCCTGCTCACCAGCCATCTGCCTTCGACGTCATCATCCGTGGCGGGACCGTGTACGACGGCACCGGCGCAGCCGGACGCCGCGTCGACGTCGGGTTGCGCGGCGACAAGGTCGCCGCCCTTGGTGAGCTCGCCGGGGCACCGGCCGGCGTGACGATCGATGCGACGGGACTCGCGGTCGCGCCCGGCTTCGTCAACATGCTGTCCTGGTCGACGGACACTTTGATCGCCGACGGGCGATCGCAGGGAGAAATCCGTCAGGGTGTCACGACCGAGATTTTCGGCGAAGGGTCATCGATGGGGCCGCTCACCGACGCGATGAAGGCCCGCGCGGTCGAGCAGATGGGGGACATCAAGTACGACATTACCTGGACGACCCTGTCGCAGTACCTGCGCGACCTGGAGCGGCGCGGCGTGTCGCCGAACGTCGCCTCGTTCATCGGCGCGACGACGATTCGCGAGCACGTCATCGGCCTCGAGGACAAGAAACCGACGCCGGACGAGCTCGACGAGATGCGCGCGCTCGTGAAGAGCGAGATGGAGGCCGGCGCGCTCGGCATCGGATCCTCGCTCATCTATGCACCGGCGTTCTACGCGACGACCGAGGAGTTGATCGAGATGTGCAAGGTGGCCGCGAAGTACCGCGGCAAGTACATCTCGCACATGCGCAGCGAGGGGACGCGGCTCATCGAAGCGATCCAGGAGCTCGTCCGGATCAGCCGCGAGGCCGACATCCCGGCGGAGATCTACCACCTCAAGGCGGCGGGTCAGGCGAACTGGCCGAAGATGGACCAGGCCATCGCGATGATCGAGGCGGCGCGCAAACAGGGTCTCAAGATCACGGCGGACATGTACACCTACCCGGCGGGCGCCACCGGCCTCGACGCGGCGATGCCGCCGTGGGTCCTGGACGGCGGCTACGACGCGGCGTACAAGCGGCTCGCCGATCCCGAGACACGGAAGAAGATTGCCCAGGCCATCCGGACACCCACGAAGGACTGGGAGAATCTGTATCTGGCCGCCGGATCGCCGGACCGGGTACTGCTCGTCGAGTTCAAGTCGGACGCGCTCAAGCCGCTCACCGGCAAGACGCTCGCCGAGGCCGCGAAGCAGCGCGGCGAGGATCCCGTGGACACAATCATGAACCTCGTGCTCGAGGATCACTCGCGGGTCGGGACCGTCTACTTCATGATCTCCGAGGACAACATCCGCAAGCAGATTAAGCTGCCGTGGGTCTCGTTCGGGTCGGATGCCGGGTCGATGGCGCCCGAGCTTCCGTTCACGAAGTCCTCGACCCATCCGCGCGCGTACGGCAACTTCGCGCGCCTCCTCGGGAAGTACGTTCGCGACGAGAAGGTCATTCCGCTCGAGGAAGCGGTCCGTCGTCTGAGCGGCCTTCCGGCCACGAACCTCGAGCTCGATCGGCGCGGGTTCCTCAAGGAAGGCATGTTTGCCGACGTCGTGGTCTTCGATCCCAGGACGATCGCGGACCGCGCGACGTTCGAGAATCCTCACCAGTACGCCGTCGGCATGAAGCACGTGTTCGTCAACGGCGTGCAGGTGCTCAAGGACGGCGAGCACACCGGCGCCAAACCGGGACGCGCGTTGTGGGGACCCGGCCGCAAGTAACCCTCCAGACCACTGACACTGATGCGCATCGAACAGCACAACTGGCATTCCCCCCGGCTCGGGTACGGGATGGGCGTCGCCGTCTTCGGTCATTGGGGACCGCCGCTCCTGGCGTTTCCGACCAGCCACGGCGACGAGTGGGAGCTCGAGCGCCACGGGATGATCGACGCGCTCGCCGAGTTCATCGACGGCGGCCGCGTGAAGATGTTCTGCGTCGGGTCCAACAACCACGACTCGTATCTGAACAAGCACGCACACCCCTTTCACCGCATCTGGCGGCAGCGGCTGTTCGACGAGTACATCCGTCAGGAGGTCGTGCCGTTCATCTACGCGAGCTGCCAGACGCAGGGGATCCCGATCGCGACGATGGGGGCGTCGCTGGGCGCGTATCACGCGGCGAACACGCTCTTCCGCTACCCCGACGTCTTCAAACGCGTCTACGCGCTGTCGGGCGTCTACGATCTCAAGCGGTTCATGGACGGCCTCTACAACGACACGTTCTACTTCCACAATCCAGTCGATTACGTGCCGAACCTCGACGATCCATGGGCGCTCGGGCAGCTCGCGAGCTGCGAGATCAGGCTCGTGACGGGATCGGGTCCGTGGGAGGAGAGCAGCTTTTCCTACACGCTGTCAGCCATCCTCGCGCGGAAAGGCATCCGGCATCACCTGGACGACTGGGGTCCGCGCGGCGGGCACGATTGGCCGTACTGGAAGGACGAGATGCGCGCGTATTTGAGTGGGTGGTGAGGATGCGAGGCTGCGTGCTCGGATTGCTCGCGACCGTACTCGCGTCAGCCGTAGCTGCGCAGGATCAGCGATTCGCGCTCGCGATCGTGCGGCTCGACGGGTATCTCGTCCCATTCGCAGCTCGTGTTGGGGACCAGTGGGAACGCGCCTGGCCAGAGGCCGACCAGTCAATCGCAGACGCAACGGCGATGGACAAGGTCCCGAGTGTCTGGCACAGACACGGAGAATCGGTGCCGACGGTCTGGCGTGTCTGGCCGAAATCGGGTCGACGCCCGATCGACGCCCGCGTCAGCGGCGTTGAGGTCGTCGAAGCGCATTGTGGCGGCCAGATCGCCATGAAGACCGACCTGCGAAAAGTGAGCGATGAGCGTCACCGCAAGTTCGGCGTAGCGACTGATTCACTGACTCTTGCAATTGGCGATGTTGAAACAGTTCCCCGCTCAGACGGTCTTTGGAAGACGGCGCAGGAGACCGTCGCAGCCAGGTTCTCCGGGCTAGAGACTGCAAAGGCAAAACGAGACAACCAGAGATTGCCGAGCGAAACGCCCCAGCCTGCTTCGCAAATCACACGGCTGTATCGTGAAGTTCGAGCGCCCGGTTCACCCCTGTACTTCGTGGCTGAAAGGAAATACCGAACATCAAGATCTCCTCAGGAGCCTCGGTGCGCCGCGCTGACCGTCATGACGGGCTGGTTGGTGCCAGCCGAGGGCAACACGTTCAGTCTCGTCAACCCGGAGGTTTTTTTCACTGACTGCGACGGAAAGGGGGTTCGGGTCGCGGAACCGCTGGCGGCGCTCCGACTATCTGACCTGCAGTTCTGGATTCTGCAGGAGCACGGGTACGAAGACGAGAGCTACGTGATCGCCGAGATCCGTGCGGCGAAGATCCGGTATCCAATCAGAGTGAGCGGCGGAGGATGTTGAAGGACCTCACGTTTCGGCTTGAAGGCGCGGCGGAATCGGTCGAACACCGCGAGCCCCTCTTCCAGTCCAACTGCGCGTTTCAGACCTCTACTCATCCTCGCGATTGTCCACAATATATTTCTCGATTTCGATGACCTCGACGCTGGACTCAGACGTTACGCGCGCAACGAATCGCGCCGATCTACGCCGGATGAGTCGAACCATCGCGGGCAGCGCCTCTCTCAGAATTCTCGCCTGGTCCTCTCGGTTGACGTTGGAAGCCACGAGCACGAATGCTTTGACGCCAGCCTGCCGGAGCGCCCGAAGTTCGATTTCCCGCTTCCGGATGTTCTTGTCCTTTGTGATCAAAATCCATCCGCGAGCACCGACCTTCGGTAACCATTCCGTATCGTGTGTACCTGTCCCGAATGTTTCTGGCCCTTGCACAAACGCCACGTGTCCGGCATCGCGCAGCATCTGCGCAACGTGCCGGAACGCGACGCATTCATCAATAAAGAACTGGTAACTCTCAGGCTGCGACGTCGAACGTGAGTTCGCATCGGATCGCTTCCTCGATTTCCTTAGTCGGCCGGCCATACTCTTCAGCAAGCACAGCGAAGCTATCACCGGCTCGGAATCGTTCGGCGATCTCTGATGTGGGAATGCTCGTTCCGACTATCACAGGACGTCCGAATCGGACGCGAGGATCGATGGAAATAATCTTCGGTTCGTTTAAGAGTTCTGCGGCAGGAACTCTCGCTTCTGAAGCGTGGCGTACGAACGGAAATAGCGTGATAGCAATGCCATCGAGATCCTGCTTGATGCGGTGTAAATGAGCTTCGAGCAACTGTCGAATCGCGAGCTGCCCATGCTTGCCAACGTTGATCAGCGCTCCGGTCTTGTCGACAAAGATAGACACTCCGTCCGTAACCATCTTTTCGGTCAACAATGGATGCGGGCTGTCGAAAGTCTCCTCCAGATACTCGATAGTGCGGCGCAATGTCTTTGGCGTGATCTGATGGTACCGCCGAAGCGCGCGCAGGACGTGCAGTTCCGCGATGTTCCAGAACGACAGCATGTGTCGTTCGTTGTCCGCGACTCGGATCAAGGGTTGCCCGCCGTAGGATCCGAACCCAAACGCCCAGTTCTGGACGGTACGAAGTGGAAGCCGAAGGTACCGCGCTGCTTCCCACGTTGCATACGACGGCACACCGCGCGGATCGCGTCCGCCGTACAATTCCCAACGAGCGCGCGATCTTGTCGTCATTTGTCGCCATCGTACCCGGTGAAGATCCAAACTGCAACGGCCGCGTCACGCCAGTTTTTTGCCCGATTTTACCGGCTAAGAATGACTATGTTCTCGTTCCCGTCGGAGGGACCCTATAGTAAATGAATTCCGCGAGTCACCGGGACGATTTCAACTGAAGAGGTCCGGCTGAAGCCGGACGCTACAGCTTTTGAGGTCCTCTCTCGACCCTGCCCTTTTCCTCGAGCCATTTGTTCCAGCCGCCGATCAGCGCGTGGGCGTCGATGCCCTGCTTCTGCAGCGTGAGCGCCGCACGGGCGCTCGTGTGCTCGGACGGTCAGGCGCAGTAGACGACGATCGGCTTCGTGAGCTTCGTGAGGTTGTTGATCTCGCGTTCGATGTCCGGCAACGGTATCGATCGGGCGCCAGGAATGTGGCCGGTCTCGTACGACGTCGTGTCGCGCACGTCGACGACGACGATCTGCTTCGCGTCGTATTTGGGCTTGAATGTCGCCCAGTCCACACGCAACTTGGGCGAGGCGAGCTCGTCGTCCTGCGCCGTGGCGTGGGTCCCGCAGGCCCCGACCACAATCGCGATCAGCAGCATCAACTGTCGAATGGACCGAAGGTTCACGATCTCCATACTCCGAGGGGTCAGTGAAGTCGACCCATGTTAAACGCTACAAGCCATCCGAGCGGACAGCGGACAGCGGACCCCGACAGCGACAGTTCAGCCCTTGAGCACTCCTGACCCGACGGCGAGATCCCCGAACTTCTCGAGCAGGTACTGCCCTTCCGCGATCACCTGATCGTCGTCGATCCAGACGTCGCAGCCACGCGTCAGAACGTCGACATGGGTGCGCGACGACCAGTCCGCGTGGGTCTGGCTGCCGTACGGATCGCCGAATGCCAGGTGGACCCCCGGCACCTTCTCGTCCTGCAGGAGGATGCCGATCATCTCGCGAAGGCCGAGATTGGTGCCGAACGCCAGCTCCCCCACCCGATTGCTGTTGGCATCGGTGTGGCAGTAGGTCCAGAAATCGCGCTCGAGATCGGAGCGCTCGCACCGCGCCGAGACCAGGCGTCCGTCGCGGATCTCGAGCACGAGCGGCGTGCGGTCGAGGCTGCCGTATTTCGCGTTGAAGTAGTCTCCGGCGGTGCCGTCGCAGACGAACGTTCCGTCGACGCTCGCCGGCGTCGTGAACACTTCGCCCGCGGGCAAGTTCGACCAGTAGCGCGGGTTGATGATGCCGCTCGTCTTCACCCACGCGAGGGAGTCGTCGAACCGGGCGGAAAAGCTGGTACCTCCCTTCGAGCGCACGGTCAGCGTGCGTGCAGTGTGCATGCGATCGCAGAGCTGCTGGCTGAGACGATCGACTTGCCGGTAATCCGCGCGCATCCCTTCGCGCATGATCCGCGGCGTCACACCAACCATGTGCGCGTAGCGGATCCGCCGGCGCTCGACGACGGCCACGATCGCCATGCGGGCGCCGAGCTCCCCTTCCTGCGGCTGCACGCACAGGATGCCGGCGTCCGCGCGCTCGAGCGCGTCGAGGATGGCGGCTGGCGCCACTGTCATCGGCCGCGGTGACACCGATTCGACGAGCAGGCACTCCGCCCGGGCCGAGCGCTCGGACAACGCCTGCTCCAGGCTTGCCGCAACTGCGCGGCTGGCCTCGTCGGCGATGAGCGCGACGTGCTCGCCCGGCCGGATCGCCAGACAGACGTCGACCGCGTTGCGTGCGCCGAGCATCAGATCCGACGTTGGGGAGCCAAAAAGCATCGTCAATCGAGTCAATTGTAACAGCCGTGACAGCTCAGCGTCGGGAAGCCAGATCGCTGCGGATGCTCGCCGCGCGCTTGTGAATCACCTGCACGGCGATCCCGGTCTCCCGAACGAGGATTGCGGATCCGCGGACCATCGCCCCGACACCCACTATCCCAGTGCTGACGCCGATGATTTCGAACACGGTGACCACCGGTCCGCCTGAGTACACTGCGAGAATGGCGCCGATGAGGGACGCGAGCGTCGCCGAGGCGAACCCGCCGAGCGCGATGTAGAAGTTCCTGAGGACGAACAGCAACATCTCCGCGCGGCGCTCCGTGGCGTCGAGCTCCTCGAGCCGGCGCGCATCGTCTTTCTGAGAGGCCGTGTGCGGATCAGCACCCTCGAGCTGACGGGCGAGCTCCCGCGCCCGATCGACCGCGCGCGCGAGACGGTTGCTCGTGCTCATCGTGAGCACGGCTGACGCGTTGGTGAGGATGGCGGGGGCGACGATCAGCGACAGTGCGGCGAACGGATTGGGTTGGGGGTCCATCGGTCGCGGCGACGAGTCAGTGGCGCACACACCACGCGCGGCTCGTCACCGCGCGTAGTGGTCTGCTCAACGAAGTACAGCGAGACGGAGGGCCTGTGCCGCGCTATTTCAGGTGCTTGCCGACCAGCTTCGTCATCTCGAACATGTTGACGGATGCCTTGCCCCCGAAGACCGGCTTGAGCGTGGCGTCGGCCTTGATCATCCGCCTGTTCTTGGCGTCCTGCAGGTTGTTCTTCTTGATGTAGGCCCAGAGCTTTTTGGTGACCTCGGTCCGTGGAATCGGCTTGGCGCCGACGACCTCGGCGAGCGCGGCGTCCGGCGTCACGGGCTTCATGAAGGCGGCGTTCGCTTTGCGGGCGGTCTTCTTCTTCGCGGTCTTGGCCATCTGATCTCCTTTTCGGAAATGCGCAGCGCATTTCCGCTCCGGTCGTGCAGCATAACACGACGCGTGAGCGGAATTGCGCGAAATGCTTGGGAGTTTCGGCAGGTTGGTCCGGCTACCGCCTTCGCCAAGGCTACCGCGCGTCCGCCAAAACGCTGCACGCGGACGCGGAAAGCCGGCACTACAGACCTGTGGTGTCCGCCTTCAAGCGGACCGTGCGCATCGGTGGTGTCCGGCTTCAGCCGGACCGCTCGTCGACGACGAACGCCGGCACCTGACCACCGCCCGACGTCACGTTCGCGAGTCCGGTCGCGCTCAGACGCGTCAGGAAACCGCCCATCCGCCCGCGAAACAGGTACGGCGCGAAATCCACGAGCATGTCCCGCATCGTCACGTTGCCGTCGGCGTCGAACTGCGGAAACGTTTCGCGGCGTACGGGAATCCGCTCCTGCACGATCCAGGTGCCGACCGGATCAGCCAGCGCTGCGTTGAGCATGCCTTCCCACTCTCCCGCCGTCGTCTCCCAGCCGAGGACGACGCCTTTTCCGCCGTACTCGTCGTTCGGCTTCAAAACGAGCTGGTCGCGATTGAGGCGGGCCAGGTCGAGGAGCCCTGCATCCCGGCCGTCCTTCTGCGTACGCGTGTCCTCGACGACTCGGGTCCACGGAATCGACGCGTGAATGACGTCGAGCTCGGTCGGCCGGAACAGCCGCGCGTGCGCCGGGTCGGTGAGCACCGCGAAGAACGCCTTTTTGTGCGCCAGCTTGCAGCGGAAGGTGTTGGCGACGCAGACCGCACGCGCCGCGTACGCCTCGACGAGCGCGTGGCACTCCTCTGACTGGCTGACGATGTCGTTGATGAGCACACGACGATAGACGAGATCGATCTGCCGTCCGCCAGCCCGGAGCACTCCCCTGTCGAACGTGAGCTCGCGGGGATCGGCGACGACGGTCGGAACGCCGGCGGCGCCGAACGCGTCGGCGAGGATCTCGAACTCGCTCCAGGTCGGGACTTCGCGCCAGTCGACGATGGCGACGACGGGCGGGTTTGCGGCGCCGCCCCACTCGGCGTAGCTGGCGAGCAGCGCAGCCAGCATCGCATCGATCGTCTGGTAGTGGCGGGCGGTGTGTGCCTCGCGAAAGCGGCCCATTGCGGGCAGCGTGTCGAAGAGCTCGCACAACCGCTGCGTGTACCCGAGCCCGGCGGGCGATTCGGCGTTGTATTCCGCGAAGTGAAGCGAGTCCGGGAGCAGGAACGCATCGAGACGCGACGCCGTGCTCGCCGTCGCGTAGCCGGGATCGATCTCGACGAGCCGAATCTCCGGATCGGTCATCCCGAGCTGACGCATCAAGCCTGGCGACTCGAGGGCGGCGCGCGCGACACGCTCGCCGGCAGCGGCGATGGCCTCGGATGCCGCGCGGATCCTGGCTTCATCGCGATCGGTCAGGAAAAAAGGACGGAGAAACGGGCTGTGGAGGCGTTCGCCGAAGGTCAGCTTACGGGCACGCATCTCGCCGGCGAAGCGCCGGCAGAACGCCCGGCTGAGCTCCTCGTCTGGCCGAAGCAGTTCGTGCCACTCGCCGGCGGCGTCCATTCAGCGAATCCCCGGCGCGCCGGCGAATCCCGCCGCCGGACCGATGCCCAGCATCTCTTCCCATCGCGGCCAGAACTGGGCCGGATGGCCCTTGACGGCGCGATCGACGACCAGGTGAGCCATCTTGTCGACGACGTGCGAGAAGTAGAACTCGGTGATGCGATCGCGCTCGAAATCGGGCGCGGGGTTCAGGAAATCGATCGCGTAGGGCACCCCCTGCATGATCGCGAACTCGATGGTGTTCATCTCGTAGCCGAGCGCCTGGTTGATCGTCTGCGCGTCGCGAACGATACGGGCCCCGACATCGGCGGAGAGATACTCGTGTTCGACGAGGTACTTCCGCTCGCGCGGATCGTAGGCGACCGGGGTGATGTCGATCTTGCCGAAGGTGAA
>Ga0066388_100002001_pt1 | contig 12089 bp, 9 predicted proteins | sample PanSoiMetaGPlot6_FD_64539 | JGI IMG/M metagenome (GOLD analysis project Ga0066388, IMG submission 64539) | Tropical forest soil microbial communities from Panama analyzed to predict greenhouse gas emissions - Panama Soil - Plot 6 (Hybrid Assembly) | ecosystem: Environmental > Terrestrial > Soil... | reverse complement strand
GCGGCGGCGCTGCTCGATGCGCCGATCGCCCGCAACGAGACCGAGATGCGCGAGCAGGGCGAGCGCCTGCTTGCGCTGGGGCCGCGGGCGGTGCTGGTCAAGGGCGGGCACGGCAGCGGCGCCGAGAGCGTCGATCTCTTGATCGAGCCGACGGCATTCGTACGTCTCGCCGCCGACCGTATCGCGACCCAAAATACCCACGGCACCGGCTGCACGCTGTCGTCGGCGATCGCCGCCGGCCTCGCCAAGGGGCTCGGGCTGACCGAGGCGGTAGGTGCCGCCAAGACCTATGTGACGGCCGCGCTCGCCGCCGCGAGCCGCATCAAGATCGGCGCCGGCCACGGCCCCACGCACCATTTCCACGCCTGGTGGTGAAGGCAACCGGCGCGGTCGCCATTATTGTGCGCTCTCCCCTTGCGGGATAGAGCAGTGGCGATCTCAAGATGGATCGGATGGACCATGCAGAATACGCAATACGTGCTCGACTACATCATTGGCTCGCGCTTCGAGGAGATTCCGCAAAAGGCGCTTAACGTCGCAAAGGGCGCAATGCTCGATTGCCTGGGTGTCGCGCTCGCGGGCGCGCGACATCGCGGCGGAATGATCGCCGCGGATTGGTCGCGTAAAGCCGCAGGTGCGCCGCAAGCGACTCTATGGGGGCACGCCATGAAGACCTCGGCGCATGACGCTGCGCTGGTCAACGGCACCGCCGCGCATGCTCTCGACTATGACGACGTCACTTGGGGCTTGATCGGACATCCCAGCGTATCGCTCGTCCCGTCGATTCTTGCGCTTGGTGAAATGATCGGTGCATCGGGCCGCGACGTGCTTCATGCCTATGTCGTCGGCTTCGAAGTGATGGCAAAGCTTGGGCGCACGACGCAGCCGAGACACTCGCTCGATGGCGGCTGGCACGCGACCGGAACGATCGGCAGTTTCGGCGCTACTGCTGCGTGCTGCAAGCTGCTCAATCTCACTGCGGAACAGGCGGGAAGGGCGCTCGGGATCACCTATTCGATGACGAGCGGGAACGTCAGCAACTTCGGAACGATGTGCAAGCCGCTGCACGCCGGTCTCGCGGCGAGGAATGCCGTCGAAGCGACGCAATGGGCGGAGCGTGGCTTCACGTCGCTGCCGCATCCCTTCGATGGACCGCGCAGTTTCCATGAAGTCTATTCGCGCGGCTTGCCCGCCGACACGAAGCCCCTCGCGGAGCTCGGGCATGAATACGAGCTGGTGGTGCGCGGGGTCGTCATCAAGCCATACCCCTGTGGCGTTGCCCTACATCCGGCGATCGACGCCGTGTTCGCGCTGAAGGAGCAGAACGGATTCGGCGTCGCCGACGTCGAAAGCGCTGATGTCGGCGTCACCCGCTACACCTATGACAAACTTTGCTATCTTGAACCGAACACCGGCCTGGAAGGCAAGTTCTCGATGCCTTACACCGTTGCCCGCTCCTTGCTCGACGACCACATTGGTCTCGAAACATATACCGACAAGCTCGTTCAGGATCCGAAGGCGAAGGAACTTACACGTCGCGTAACGATGTATGTCCACGATGAGATCGAGAGCGCATGGAAATCCGGGAGCCGACCGGTGCAGGTCCGCATCCGTCTTCGCGACGGGCGCGTGCTGGAGCGACGGGTCGACATTTCGAAGGGCAATCCCGAAGTCCCGTTGACGGCGACAGAGTTGAGCCGAAAGTTTGAGGACTGCGCCAGCCGCAGTCTTGCTTCCGCCGAAATAAAGGCCGCGATGAAGGCCGTCGACACGATCGAGTGCCTTACGTCGATTTCCGATCTCACGACCCAACTGGCGGGTTGGACCCAAGCGTCAACGGCGTGAACGCGGGCCGTTGGGCCTAGAGATGATTCTTGTATCCTATGGTATACCTTGTTATAATACGAAGGACCTCGGGAGAGAATGATGTCCGCAACGCAGCAGATTTACGAGCCAACCGGCGCACCGGACACGGTGGCCATCAAATCCGTCGAGCGGCCGAGATCGCTCAAGGAGCTTCGCGTGGGCTTGCTCGACAACGGCAAGGAATTCTCGGACGTCGTTCTAGAGGCCCTCGCGCAGGTGCTTCGTCGCGACCACGGCGTCACCAAGATCAAGTTCTGGCGAAAGGGATTCCCGGCGAAGGGCGCGCCCTTCATCGAAGAGATGGCCGCAGAGACGGATGTTGCGATCAGTGGCGTGGGGCATTGCGGTTCGTCCTCGCCGTGGAGCGCGATCGATGCCGTCAATCTGGAGAAGGCCGGCGTTCCCACCGTTGCGCTGATCAGTCGCTCATTTTGCCCGCTTGCCCAGATCGTGGCTCGCGGCGTCGGTCACCCCGGTCTGCCAATCGTTTTGCTCCCGCATCCGATCGGGGAGCCCGACCCCGAGAAGATTTCTCGCAAAGGCGTGGATGCCGCGGCCGAATGCGTCCGTCTATTGACGACATCGGGAGAGGCCGTGGCCAGGGAGTTCGCCGCGAAGAAATTCCCGCTGCCCGAACACGCCGTGGCGAGAGCCTGAACACCACTTTCGGGTGATCGACGGCCGAATTGCGAGCCGACCATGCGGAACGAATGGCGATGTTAGACAAGACCCAACTCAAGCTGAGGATGACGGAGCTGCCGGATTCGCTGGATGCGGTCAACGAGCACTTCTACCAGCAAGGCTGGACGGATGGGCTACCGATCATTCCGCCGACGCCCGAGCGCGTCGGAAAAATGCTCGAGGGCATGCATTGGCGGGCTGCCGACGACGTCATCGGGGTCGTCCCTCCGGCCATGGGCGTGGCAATGCTGCACGGCATTGCGGTCAATGCGGTGATGGCGGGTTGCCGTCCGGAATACCTGCCGGTCATCGTAGCCGCCCTGCAAGCCGTGCTTGAGACGAGCTACGGACTCGCCCATCGACAGACGACGACGCATGCCGGCGCCCCGCTCATCATCGTCAACGGTCCTGTCATCGAAAAGCTCGGCCTCAATTACGGCAATGGCGTCTTCGGACCAGGTTGGCGCGCGAATGCAACGATCGGAAGAGCGTTGCGTCTCGTGCTGATGAACGTCGGCGGCGCGGTGCCCGCCGAGGTCGATTTCTGCCAGCACGCTCATCCCGGCAAATACACCTACTGCATTGCCGAGCACGAGAAGGCCAATCCGTGGGAGCCGCTCCATGTGGAGCGTGGGTTCGACCGAGACACCAGCATTGTGACGGTCGTCAATGCCGAGGCGCCGCACAGCATGACCGAGAACGTGCAAACCGACCCGATTGAGATCATGCGCACATTCGCCGACACCATGGCGACGTTGGGCGGCAATAATCTCTACTCGCAAGGTCATCCTGTCCTGGTGCTCGGCCCGGAGCATGCCCGGCATATTGCGGCTGCCGGCTGGAAAAAGATCGACGTGCAGAAGGCGCTGTTCGAGATGGCCCGCAAGCCGTGGGGTCTGGCGCGCAATCGCGGCAAGTCGAAAGGTCCGTTTTTTCCTGTTTGGATTGACAAGGCCGACCCGAACGCTTCCGTGCCGATCGTCAATGAACCGAGGGATCTCATCGTGATCGTCGCCGGCGGTGCTGGCGGCAAGTCGATGTGGTGTCCGACGGCCGGCGCTCAGAGTCTCAGCGTCAGCAAGTCGATCGAGAGCCACGCTTGAGCGAGGCTTCGCTGACAAGATATCGCCCGCAAACGGCGGCGCTCGCCCCGACAGCGGCGCTCGCGGTCTTCGCGGCGTCCCTGCGCGGCGAGCAATTGCCAAGCGACATCAGGCGAACGGTCGGCGAGCTGTTTCTCGACTATCTTCGCGTGGCTTCGATCGGGGCGCGCATGCCGTGGAGCGAGTGGGCGCGGCATTATCTTGCTCATTTGGGTGGAGCGGGCAATGCGGCAGTCCTTTTCGAGAGCGGGCGAAAAGATCCCGTCCGCGCGGCCTTCTTGAACGCCACCTATTCGGGCAGCATCGACGCCGACGATACGCATGTCGGTTCAATGCTTCATCCCGGCTCGATCGTTTTCTCTGCCGCGTTGGCGCTCGCTTCGGAAGTCGACGCCTCCGGCCGCGATTTTCTTGCCGCAGTGGTCGTCGGGTATGAGGCAATGATCCGCATCGGCCTTTCGATTCAGCCGTCGCATTTCAATCGTGGATTCCAGAGCACGGCGACCTGCGGTGGGTTTGGTGCGGCGACTGCGGCCGCACGGCTCGCCTTCAAGAGCGACAAGGATGCCGACCGACGCATAGCCGAGACGCTCGGGATCGTCTCATCCTTTTCCGGCGGGCTGACGCAGTTCTACAAATCCGGCTCAACGGTCAAGCGGATTCACGCCGCTAAAGCAGCGGAAAACGGCGTTGCCGCGACGCTCCTCGTCGCCAATGGCTTTTCGGGGCCGACCGACATTCTCGAAGGTTCCAACGGGTTTGCACGCGCTTATGCGGATGCCGCCGACTTCGGCGCAATAACCGATGGTCTGGGCAGCGACTACAAGCTGCGCGAAGTGACCGTTAAAGGACACGCGTGCAGCGCTCGCGTGCAGGCGACCGTGGAGGGCGTGCTGCAGCTTTGCCGCGTGCACGGCATCATGCCCGATCGGATCGCGGATATCCATGTTGGTGTTCCGTCCATCATCGTCGGCCGTCTGACGATACCGCGCCCGGTCGACGTCCAGGCCGCTCAAATGAGTCTTCCATTCAGCGTGGCTTTGGCCGCGGCGAAGGCAAAAGACGCCGGTGAAGGTTTCGCGCTCGACGTCAACGACTACGAGACGGCGCTAGGCGATCCGCGCATCGCTGCGATCGAACGCCGTGTGCGTTGCGAAATTGATCCGCAGATCGAAGCCGCAACGACGGCGGAGTGCGTGCCGGCGCGGGTTGCGATCAAGCTCGCATCGGGCGTAGAGCACGCCGCGTTTGTCGCAGCACCGAAAGGGAGTCCGCCACGCCCGTTCACTCACGACGAGCATATCGCTCGCTTCCGCCGCGAACTCGCGAGGCGGCTCCCGGACCGCAATTGCGATCAGCTCATCGGCATAGCGGAAGATTTGACTGCGCTCGATCGCGTCAGCCGGATCGTGGAGCTTGTTTGCTAGCGGTCGGCCAAGGTGCCGGATCTCGAAGTCAAATGACTTGAAGGCCGAACAGCCGATGACCTTTTTCCGGAAGTGAATCTATGGGTCCATCCGTCGAACTCTTGCGGCACATCATGTTCGCGCTATGCTGCGGCGAGCGCCGGTCACGTCCTCGACTAACTGATCTGAGCCTTTCAATGACTGGGTACCCGATAGGAATGAGATAGCCGATAAAAAATGTCATGGCAGCGCTTGAACAGATCATAGATCGATTTGCCAATGTCGGAAACGCGGCGGAGACCGCCTATGCGGTTCTTCGCGAAGCGATTATCACGAGCACCTTGAAGCCCGGGACGCGGCTGCGCGCCGACGATCTCGCAAAGAAGCTCGGCGTGAGCAAGACCCCCGTGCGCGAAGCGCTTCGCAAGTTGCAGGCCGAGGACCTCGTTGCGGTTCAAGGTAGCGGGCTCGCGGTCAAAGTGTTGACCGAAGAGCAGCTCTTCGAGATCTACTATACCCGCGAGGCGCTTGAAGGCATGGCGGCGCGGCTTGCAGCGGAAAACGCTGGGCCGATGGAGATCGCAAATTTACGGGCCATCCTCGATGAAATGAAAGCGCTACAATCATCGAAAGCCGCCCAACCCGCCACCGATCTCAAGCAGTTACGCGCGCTCACCGGTGAATTTCAGCTCGCGCTCTTTCGCGCCGCGCGCAATGAGACGCTGTTCCGTCTGCTTAAGCATCTACAGGAGAAAATCCGTCAATATGCCGGAACGACGCTGAGCCAGCCCGATCGCGCCAAGGAAGTGCTTGCTTATTGCAAGAGCGTCTTCGCGGCGGTCGTGCGGCGTGATCCGGATGAAGCGGAAAAGATCGCACGCGTGAATCGACGCAGAACGCTCGAACTGCGCGTCCGCATGCTTCGCGGCGGAGGGCCATCGACATTCAAGTCGACAGCATTCTTGCAAGCAGACGGTAATAGGAAAGTCGCGCGCAAAAAAACCCGGGAGGATACGCGAAATGCCGAGCGTGCGACTGAATAGGCTGCGCAAGACCTTCGGACATCTCGTCGCCGTGCGAGACGTCTCGGTGGAATTCGAGGAAGGCGCGATGACCTCGGTGCTGGGGCCGTCGGGCTGCGGAAAGACGACCACCTTGAATCTGATCGCCGGCTTCGTGGAACCGGACGAAGGAACGATCTATTTCGGCGACCGCCCGATTGCCGACCTCGCGCGTGGCATCGCAGTCCCGCCCAACCATCGCAACTTGGGAATGGTGTTTCAAAGCTACGCCCTCTGGCCGCATCTTACGATCGGCGAGAATGTCGCTTATGGCCTCAAGATGCGCCGAGTTTCGCGAGCGGAGCGCGATTCCGCGGTCATGGAATCGCTGCGTACCGTCAAGCTTGAGACCCATGTCGACTGCTACCCGCACCAGCTGTCCGGAGGGCAGCAGCAGCGGGTGGCGTTTGCGCGGGCGCTTGCTTACTCGCCCGCGATCCTGCTGTTCGATGAACCGCTGTCGAATCTCGACGCCCACCTGCGCGAGGAGATGCGATTCGAGATCAAGGAGATCCATCGCAAGATCGGCATAACCGCCATCTACGTGACCCATGATCAGGCGGAGGCCATGGTGCTTTCCGACCGGATCGTGGTGATGGAAGCGGGGCGGGTACGCCAAGTCGGCTCGCCGCGCGAGCTGTATGAGCAACCGGCCGGCATGTTCGTGGCAAGCTTCATCGGAAAGACGAATTTGCTGCCCGCGCAGCTGCTCGAACGGGAGGAAGGATGGGGCGTCGTGCGGCTCGATGGCCGGACCGAAGTGCTCCGGTGCCGCTGTTCGATCAACGCGGATGATAATGCACGAGGCTACCTATCCGTACGGCCGGAAGGAATTCACTTACAACCTCTAGATTCGGCCGCCCGCGATGCAGGGCTCACAAGTCGCGTTTGCGCCTCGACTTATCTCGGCAACCTCCATGAGTACAGGGTGACCTGGAACGAGCACACCGTACTCGATGTGCAGCAAGCGGGCGGCAAAGAACTGAAAGTGGGCGAGCTTGTCGCACTCGACATTGATCCGAGCCGAGCATGCTTCGTGATGGAAGAGCGCGTCCCCTCACCGATGAGTTGATGGCGTGACTGCAGCCCATCTGCCCACCGCATCGTCACGCCTCTCGGTGAGTTCCGGGTTTCTCGTCCGTTGCGGCCGGCGACTCGTGAGCGAGCCGTCCTTCCTTGTGACAGGCGGTACGATTCTGGTTCTCGCCTGGCTTATTCTCTATCCTCTATTCTGGCTGTTTTACGGAAGCTTCGCCTATGGCGACCAGGGGCTTGGCCAAGTCATCGACCAGATACGGACGCTGCCCGGACTGCAACGGGCCCTTTATGACACAGCACTCCTGGTCGCGGGCACGCTATTTCTTGCATTCGCCTTCGCCCTTCCTCTCGCGTGGATCACGGCCCGCACCGACACTCCCTTGCGCGGGCTGATCGAGATGGCGGCTCTGATGCCGTTCATCACCCCGCCCCTGATCGGAGCCGTCGCCTGGTCGCTGTTGGGTGCTCCACGCACCGGCTTCATCAATGTTGTGGCGCGCAGCCTGACCGGAAACGCGGACCCTTTGATCAACATTTATACGAGGGGAGGCGTCATTTTTGTCATGGGTCTCTACCTCAGCTCCTACGTGTTCATCACTGTCAAGGCTGTAATGGAAAGGATGGACGCGACTTTCGAAGATGCATCACTCATATCCGGCGGAAGTGTGCTTCGCACCGTCTGGCACGTAGTTATTCCATTGAGCTTGCCAGCTCTTCTCTCGGCCGGCGTTCTCGTGTTCGTAAATGCAATCGAGGACTTCGCCATTCCGGGCATTCTAGGCGCACCCGGCGGTGTGTTTACAATCACGACGTACATCTATTATCACGCCATCAGTTACTTGCCGCCGCGCTACGGTGTGGCCGCGATGCTGGCAAGCTGGGTTATGCTTCTCACGGCCGTGGCTTTCATAGTCCAAGCCCGCGTCCTCGCCGGCGGGCGCAGCTTCACCACGATAGCCGGGCGGGGACGCCGGCCGCGCCGCTTACGCCTTGGCCGCTGGCGCTACGCTACTCTTCTCTACGCGTCCTTGTTCTTCTTCTTCACCGTGGGATTGCCCTATCTCGTCTTGATCTATGGCGCATTCATCAAGACGTGGGGGGCGATGCCCACGTTCGAGAATCTTACCTGGGCGAATGTCGTCGGCACGTTCGAAGCCTCGCCCATCGTGGTGCGAGGACTGCGCAACAGCCTCATCCTTGCGCTGGGCGGGGCGACGGTGGCGAGCATCCTTACGGCTGTGATGGGATATGCCATCGTCAAGAACAAGTCGCGCGTCATCGGGGGAGCAATAGATTTCCTCAGCGCGATCCCGCTCACGATGTCGGGACCCGTCATCGCCGTTGCCTTGTTGTGGGCATACATCCACCCGCCTTTCATGCTTTACGGGACGCTGTGGATACTCGGTATCGCCTATGTGACCCGCTACTTGCCTTATGGCGTTCGCACCGTGACCGCGTCGTTACGGCAGGTCAGCGATGAGCTGGAGAATGCGGCTGCTATTTGCGGAGCCAACCGCTTCGCGGGATTTCGCGACATCTTGTTTCCGCTTGTGCGTCCCGGCATCCTGGCGGGTTGGATGCTCATGTTCGTCTCGATGATGCGCGAGCTATCCGCCTCCATCTTCCTGTTTACGCCGGGTAATGAAACCACGGCGGTGGCCCTCTTCAATCTTTGGGAGGAGGGGATCTTCTCGTACGTGTCGGTCTTGGCGCTTTTGCTCGTCGCGATCTCTGTCATCGTCTTGTTGATCGTCAAACGACTGTTCGGGAGCGGCGCGCGCGAAACTTGGTAAGCTCACCCGGAGGCTTGGTGCGCGTTCTCAATACCGTGCGAGGGCCGACATCGCTCGTGCCACAGCCGCGCTTCGTTCGTCTGCCGTGTCGGTGACCAAAAATCTGTTTGAACGATCCAACTCGCCGGTATATGTTGGTATACTCTCATATAACAATGGTGGCCGGCAGGCGGCGTGGTGTGGGTATTCGGTCGTTGCTGCGGAGAGGGAGCTCGCGATGAAATTCTCTCAAGCCCATTGCCTTCATCGCTGGATCGGAACGACGGCGATGCTCGCGATGCTCGCGGCGCTTCTCGCCGTCAGCATGGCGGCCGCTGCGCGTGCGGAAGCCTCCGTCGATCGACGCAAGGGGGAATTCCGAATCTACATCTCGATGACTACGTCGAAGGACATCAACGTCATCGTGGAGGCTTTCAACAAGCATTTCCCCAACATCAAAGTGGACTGGGTTCGCGCGGGGTCGCTCAAGACGGTCAATCGATTCGTTGCGGAACGGCAAGCCGGGCGCGTTTTTACGGATCTCGTTCACGCTGCGGACCCCGGAGGCTTCTTTTACTTCGCCGACAAGGGATGGATCGACAAACGATTGGCTCAGTTGCCGCTAACGGAAGACTATCGTCAAGGATTCTACGACAAGGACGCCGGCTGGGTGGCAATGCGGGCGACGGGCATTGCCCTCATGTACAACACGAAGCTGCTCAAGAGCGAGGATGCTCCCAAGAGCTGGAAAGAGCTTGTTGATCCCAAGTGGAAGGGCAAGATCGCCCTCGCGGATCCCACGCGTGCCGGTTCCTCCTTCTCGTATATCTATGCGATGTGGAAGCTCTACGGAGTCGATTACCTCAGGGAGCTCGGCAAGAACGACATCCTCGTCGTGGGTGAAGGAGGAGGTACGCGCATCGCGCTCGCCAACGGGGAACGCGCATTGGCGCCGGTGTCGGAGTACGATGCATTCCGTCTCAAGAAAGAGGGATTGCCTGTCGATGTCATCTGGCCCACCGATGGCACCATCATGGTGCCCGCGCCGCTCGCGCTGGTGAAGGACAGCCCTAATCCGGAAGCCGCCCTCCTGTTTGCCCAATTCATTCTCTCCAAGGAGGGGCAGGAGGTCATCACCAAGGCCATCTATTCATGGTCGGCCCACAAGGGCGTCGCGGCACCGGAGATGAAGCCGGAGCTCGACCAGGTAAAGCTCGTTGAGTTCGACTGGCGGGCGGCCGAAAAGGAGAAAAACACGCTGCTTGACCTCTATTTCAACTATGTCCAACCGAAGTGATCGGGCCCCGCAGCGCGTGCCGAGGGTCCAGCCGCTGCGGTCAGAGACCATCGAAGTCCGCAGTTAGGGAGCGCAATTTATGGACACTAGATACACGGATCTCGTCGTCGATTTCACATTGCAAACGGAATTTGCCGACATTCCGCAGCCAGCGCTCAAGGTGGCGCGGGAAGCCATCTTTGATTGCATCGGCGTCACGCTTGCAGGTGCAGTCGAGCCGGCCGGTCGAATCGGAGCCGATTGGGCGCGTTCCTGTGCCGGTGCGGCACAGTCGACCATATGGGGACACGGTTTTAAGACCACGGCCGATCACGCGGCGTTGGTGAATGGCACTGCGGCGCACGCACTTGACTACGACGACGTGACCTGGGGGCTGGTCGGGCACCCGAGTGTGTCTTTGGTTCCCTCGCTGGTCGCGCTCGGCGAATTGACGGGGGCCTCGGGCAAAGACGTGCTGTTGTGCTACGCCATCGGTTTCGAAGTCATGGCCAAAATTGGGCGTACGACCCAGCCAAGGCATTCCTTGGATGGACGTTGGCATGCGACCAGCACCATTGGCAGCTTCGGCGCCACCGCGGCCTGTTGCCGGCTCTTAGGGCTCAATGCAAAACAGACCGCGTACGCGCTCGGCATCGTGTACTCGATGACCAGCGGCAACGTGAGCAATTTCGGCACCATGACCAAGCCATTTCACGCTGGGCTCGCCGCGCGCAACGGCATTCAGGCCGCGCAATGGGCACGGCTCGGCTTCACCTCGGTGCCGCATCCGTTCGATGGGCCAATCAAGTTCCAGGACGTCTATTCGCGTGGCCTGCCGTGCGACATGGCGCCCATTGAAGAGCTCGGCAAGGACTACGAGCTAGTCACCCGCGCCGTGGTTGTAAAACCTTATCCATGTTGCGTCTCGGCACACACCGGCATCGACGCGGCGAAGCGGGTACGCGAAGAGGAAAAGGTTGGCCTCGATGACATCGAGAAGATCGAGATCGGAGTCGTCAACTACACCTCCGACAAGCTCTCCTACACCCGACCCAAGACCGGCCTCGAGGGCAAATTCTCCATGCAGTATACGGTCGCGCGCATGATCCAGGACGGCAAACTCACACTCGAGACCTTCACCGACGAGGCCGTCAACGATTCCAAGATCCAAGCCTTCGTCCCCAAAATTGAGATGTATCACGACGAGGAGGCCGAGCGGAAATGGCGCATCGGCAGCCGGCCGGCGGACATGCACGTCACGCTGAAGGACGGGCGCAGAATCAACAAGCTCGTGAAGATATCCAAGGGCAACAAAGAGGTGCCGCTCTCTCCGGACGAGCTCCGCGACAAGTTCCGCGACTGCGCGCGGCTTTCCCTCGATGACGAAAGCATCGAGCGGGCCATCGCTCAGATCGAGAGCCTAGACACCCTCAAGAAAATTTCCGAACTGGCCGGCACCCTCTCGCGCCGGCGTGAAGATGGGATAGACCGTCGCCCGTCAGGAGCTCGGGCCTCGGACGCAGTCCTAGCTTCGGTTCCGCGCTGACCGGGCTCGCCAAGGGGCTTCCTCTGACCGAGGCGGTGGGCGCCGCCAAGGGCTACGTGACCGCCGCGCTCGCCGCCGCCCATCGCCTCAATATCGGCTCGGGCCACGGCCTGACGCACCATTTCCACGCCTGGTGGTGAAGAACAGCGCTCGTTCACGCTTTCGCGGGGACGAGCGGCGTGGATGCCCGAAGCGAAGCCTGCTCCGCCAAAGCTCGCCCTGTATCCCTGTAAACAACAGGGCAAAAACAGGCCGCAGCCTGGATTGTCCTGTGTCTACAATGGTTTGATCGGAACGGTCAGGCGAAAGAACAGGACCATAACAGGGAAAGAACAGAGAA
>Ga0066388_100002000_pt1 | contig 12090 bp, 8 predicted proteins | sample PanSoiMetaGPlot6_FD_64539 | JGI IMG/M metagenome (GOLD analysis project Ga0066388, IMG submission 64539) | Tropical forest soil microbial communities from Panama analyzed to predict greenhouse gas emissions - Panama Soil - Plot 6 (Hybrid Assembly) | ecosystem: Environmental > Terrestrial > Soil... | reverse complement strand
TCTGTTGTGGTCAATTGATGCTCAGCTTGAAAACCGATCGGGAACACGCCCGGGGAGCTTAACCGTTGGCGGCTCGTCCCGTCCTCGGCAAGTGACGAGACCAGTCCGGGCCGAGCTCTGCGAAAAACTCATGAGCGGACAGCACATCGTCGTAAGTGATGGCAGGCTTGTTGCCCAGCCTCTCGAAATCTCGTTTGGTCCATTCAGCCGGATATTTGGGCCGCGCTTTCGAGGCTGAGGCTCCCGTGCCCACTATGGCGACGCCGAGGGGGCGCCCGCAAGATGAGCAACTGACCCTGACCACCATGATCCCGGGCTCTTCTCGCAAGAGTTGAATGCCTTCAGCCGTAAATGGGTGATCGCAAAATCGGCAAAACTTCTGCTGGAAGTATTCCTGAATGGCCTGGAAACTTCCGCCATGGATATTGCCCATATTGACCGCTGCTTCTAGGTTCTATGTGGTGTGACGGACACCATACTGCCGGATTCCGGATGCTTATCCCGCCCCTGGGAAACAACAATCCGCTCAAAAGGATTATACTTGAACCTCGAAAAGCGCAACCGGTAGGAATAAAGAAATTTTCCTCCGACGCGTGCTACCGGCACAGCAACAGGAGACTGAGCCCAATGACGCACATCGAAGAGATATCTGCCATGGAAATCTTGGACTCGCGCGGCAACCCTACTGTGGAGGTAACAGTGGTGCTTGCCAATGGTGCGGCTGGTAGGGCTGCCGTTCCCTCAGGGGCTTCCACGGGAAGCTTTGAAGCGGTGGAGCTCAGGGACAAGGACCCAAAACGCTACATGGGGAAGGGAGTCTTGCTTGCCGCCAACCATGTCAACGAAATCATCTTGAAGGCGCTTTTGGGCGCCAACTGCCTGGAGCAAACGCTCATCGATCGCGAGCTCGAGCGCCTGGACGGGACCGATAACAAGGGACATCTCGGCGCTAATGCCACCCTCGGTGTCAGCCTGGCAGTTGCAAAGGCGGCGGCCAACTCGCTGGGTATGCCGCTCTTCCGCTACATCGGCGGCGTATCTGCATGCGTGCTGCCCGTACCGCTGATGAATATCCTCAATGGTGGCAAGCACGCAGAAGACGGTGTAGACCTTCAAGAATTTATGATCGTGCCGGTCGGTGCAGCCTCATTTGCGGAGGCTGTACGCTGGTCTGCCGAGGTTTATCACACCCTCAAAGGCGTGCTGCACAAGAAAGGACTTGGTACCGGGGTTGGTGACGAGGGCGGATTTGCTCCTTCGCTCAAAGCCAACGAAGAGGCGCTCGAGCTGATAATGCAGGCCATCGATGCTGCTGGTTTCCAGGCCGGAGATCAAATCGCACTTGCCCTCGATCCGGCGGCGACTGAATTCCACGACGGCGGAAAATACACGCTCAGGACCGAGAATCGCACTCTTTCTCGAGAAGAGATGGTCGACTACTATGTGCGGCTGGTCGACAAATATCCGATTATCAGCATCGAAGACGGGCTCGCCGAAGATGATTGGGACGGATGGAAAGTGCTGACCGATAAGCTCGGATCGCGTATTCAACTGGTTGGCGATGATCTGTTCGTCACTAATACCAAACGAATCAAGACTGGTATCGAACGTGGTGTTGCTAACGCGGTGCTGATCAAGCCCAACCAGATCGGCACTCTGACCGAGACGCTCGACGCCATTAATCTCTCTCGCGAGAATAGTTATGCCTGCATTATGAGTCACCGCTCCGGTGAGACCGAAGATTTCACGATCGCCGACCTGGCTGTTGCCACGGGAATAGGGCAGATCAAGACGGGAGCCCCCTGCCGATCGGAGCGCACAGCCAAATACAACCAGCTTCTTCGCATAGAAAGAGACTTGGGACGCACAGCGATCTTCAGGGGCAGGCAAGCATTCGCTCCCTTCCAGAGGCAGGCTAAGGAGTACGTAGGCGGCGCCAAAAAGTAATACTGGCCGGCCAGGTGTTAGGAGCGCGTGGGCCAACATGACCGGCCCGCTTGATTAACTGGAAAGATGCAGCCAATTCCATACAAACGGTTCGACAGGAGAGTCGATCTTGACTACGCAGGAGCCGAACGCCGCTGGTCCGGAGCCACGCCCTGCTGCCGCCCGCTTTATCTTTTTGCTCAACTGCGTCTACGTGGCTGCGCTCACTGCCGTTCTCGTTTGTGGCACGGCATATTCCGTTGAGCAGTTGGCCAGACATAATGTGCTCGTGCCGGCCGACAAGAATGGCACACCTATTGATATGGTTGATTTCCTGCACTTCTATCAGGCGGGGCAGCTGGTAATCGATCCAGCGACGCGTGACCGCGTCTACGATCCTGAGATACAGCTGGCCTGGCAGCGTGCTTATCTCAAACCTGGGAGCATCGACAAGGCCTTTTACATTCAATACATGCCGTTTGTTTTTCCGCTCATGGTGCCTATCGGTCTGCTTCCGGCTGAGGCAGCCTTTCTACTCTGGACGGCCCTGTCGTTAATCGCCGGTTTGGTCGGGATTCTCCTGCTGAACTCGCTGGTCCGGCGGAGCTACAGGCAATTAGCAGCATTCGCGATTGCCATGTTGGTCTCGCTGCCAACCTTTGTGGGTTTTCTCAAGGGGCAGCTTGCTCTTGCTTTGTTCCTGATCTTCAGTATTTACTGGTGGGGACTGAGGACTGGTCGTGATTTCCCTGCCGGAATCGCCCTGTGCCTGTCCACAGTCAAGCCGCACTACACTCTGTTCGTTTTCGTGCCGGCGCTCCTGGAAAGGCGATGGAAGTTGTTGGCCGTCGCCGCTTGCTTCGAGGTCGCGCTCCTGGGGCTAGCCGGTTTCACGATCGGGTGGGCTAACGTAGTCAATTACCCGGCAATTCTAATGAGCATCGAAGCAAGCAAGTCCGTTATCGGCGTGAACCCTGCCAAGCAGGTCTGCCTGCGTGCGGTTCTCAATCAATTCATGCTGCCGGAGCCCGCCTTGAGGCTCAGCATGGCGATCATGATCGTGGGCTGGATTGGCGCCTTTTTGCTGTGGCGACAGGCTCTCCGCTGGCAGGCAAACGGCCGGCCCGATAGCGACCGAGCCTTATCGTGGTGCATGGCGCTGACTGTATTGATCTGTTTGGTTGTCAGTCCGCACACACACCTGTACGACTGGACCAGCCTGGCGTTGGTTGCCTGGCTGACCTTACCGGCGCTCTCCCTTTCCGCCTTAGCGGAGGAAGGGCCTCTGGCCTTGAGAATCTGGACCGGCATCTTGCTTCTTTATCCTCTATTGAGCTGGCTCGCTTTTCTGGGTGGTGCGGCACTACGAACAGATGTGCCATGGGCAACACTGAGCCAACTGCTGTTGCACCTGGTTTTGCTTGTCTCTGGAGCAATATACTGGCTGGCGCTCTGGCGAAGGCGCCGGCTGGAAACCATTCACTGAAGCGACTTTCTTACTTCTGGAAAGCCAGCGAACGGGGCTCACAAACGCGCCTGAGCTCTGACTGCGTACGGTAGCGGCCCAAATAGCGCCCATCAATATATTGATCCACGTAGCTCCGGGCTAGAATTTGGTCACGCCCTACCTGAGTGAACTGATCTCTCGACCGTGCCGCCCATGCCCCGTTCATCTTCTCGCCGTAGTAATAGTTGGTGCGGTCGACTTGTCCTTCGCTTGTGCTCCAGGTCAAGATCGACGCTTGCGTCTCCGTCCAGCCCGGCTGCACCGAACTGACGACGATTCGTCCGTCTGGCTTGCGGACGAACTCTACGTCGGAAATCATTTGCTGCCCGACCGGTACGGCATTGACAGCCGAGTCGGTAACGACGGTGGCACAGCGCCAGGTGCCCTCGAAGGAAGCGGGCAGGGAATCGGACCTAATAGAACCGGTAATTGGCTGTTTGGACAATTCTCGGGATTCTGTGAGCTCTTGATCTTCGCTCACGTACCCCCTGAGTAGCTTTCCATCGACGGCTGAACCGGATAGGTTCATGACGATCAGGAGCAGTGCTGCCGCGGTTGCCCGCACTCGTTTCATGATGGGATTCCTTTCCTCTTACGGTACCCGGCCGACTCGGAGAGTCCCTGGGTTGTGCGCCTGCGGATCGCTCCGCAGTTACATGGTCGTGAGGTGCGGGCAAACGAAGTCACGTCCGCCCGAATACTATGTGCCCTTGGAAACAGCTTGCTTATCAGCATTAATAATTCGATCAAAATTTTTAAGAATTCACCGAAATAATCTTAAGGTCTGGAGCGGATCTTGGCCTGGCAATCTCTTCGTGAAAGCCCTACTGATTTGTACTCGACGGGTTGTCATGAGGATCGCTGGCTTCCTGACGAATCGGCTGCCCCAACATTAAACAACCAAAGCTGTTGCATTTGTGAAACCCAGGTGGAGTGCCGATTCATGAGGCCGCAACCGCAGTGGTAACATGTGCGTTTAATATCTGTCGTTTTCGATGTTTCATGTAAATGAGGTCGTCTCAGTGAGTAATAAAGTCTTGACAACGAGTGAAATCAAAGACCGGACGCTGGCGCCGGCAGGCCAGCAGCGGATCGAGTGGGCAGATCGGGATATGCCGGTCTTGCGGCTAATCCGGGAGCGTTTCGCAAAGGAAAAACCACTCAAGGGGTTGCGCGTGTCGGCTTGCGCTCATGTGACGACCGAAACAGCCAATCTGGCGTTGACTTTGAAGGCTGGCGGGGCGGAATGTTTGCTGATTGCCTCAAACCCCCTGTCGACACAAGATGACGTAGCTGCCGCCCTGGTTGAGCAGCACGGCATGGCTGTCTACGCCATCAAAGGCGAGGATATCGCCACCTATCACAAGCACGTGCAGATTGCCCTCGACCACAAGCCCCACATGATTATCGATGATGGCTCGGACCTGGTGGTTACTCTTGTCCAGGAGCGGCAGGACCAACTGCAAGAAGTAATCGGCACTACGGAAGAAACCACCACTGGTATCAACCGCTTGAAAGCCATGGAGCGTGACGGGCAGCTGCGCTTCCCGGCCATTGCCGTCAACAACTCGTCGACCAAACACCTGTTCGACAACCGGTACGGCACCGGGCAGTCGACCCTCGATGGTATCATTCGTGCCACCAATCGCCTGGTGGCCGGGCGCAACGTTGTCATACTCGGCTATGGCATGTGCGGCAAGGGATGTGCAATGCGCGCCCGCGGTCTGGGCGCCAACGTGATCGTCACGGAAGTCGATCCCGTGCGCGCCGTCGAGGCAGTCATGGACGGCTTCCGGGTTATGCCGATCACCGAGGCGGCACGCGTAGGTGACATTTTCATTACCGTAACCGGCAACCGGCACGTCATCGATGGTCCCCACTTCTCGGCTATGAAAGACGGCGCCATCGTATGCAACTCCGGCCACTTTGATCTGGAACTGAATCTGGTGGCATTGCAGAAGATCTCTAAAGATCAGCGCACGGTACGCCCGTACATGGTTGAATACACCCTGGCCAACGGCAATCGCGTCTGCGTGTTGGCCGATGGTCGCTTGGTCAACCTGGCATGCGCCGAAGGGCACCCGGCAAGCGTCATGGACATGAGCTTTGCTAACCAGGCACTGGCCCTCGAGTACTTGATTCGCAACAAGGGCTCGCTCAAAGCCGGCTTGCATGTGCTCCCTGAGTCAGTTGATCAAGAGATCGCCGCGCTCAAGCTCAAGTCGCTCGGGCTTGAAATCGACAAGCTGACGCCGGAGATGCTGGAGTACATGTCCTCCTGGAAGACGGGCACGTAATCAAGCGCTCTGTAGCCGGCTGCGGTCCCGGGGCCCCTGTTCGGGCTGCCTGGCCAGGACACCTGATTACGAATGCCGGCGCGTCACTTATCCACTGCCTTTGAGCCAGGCATGCCAGCAGATACGCAGCATGCGCAGACCATTGGCGACCACCCGGGTCATTTTTGAGACGCCATGGATGCGTTCCTGGTAGTGCACAGGCAGTTCGACAATCTCTAGCTGCAATCGGCTGGCGCCCAAGAGAAGCTCGTGATCGCCCCACAAATCCTTAATGCCCCAACTTTCCAAGAAACGCTCGAGCCGTTGCCAATCTTTGCGCCAGAGAACCTTTGTGCCGCAGAGAGTGTCCTTTACGCGTTGGTCCAGCAAGAAGGAAAACAGTTGGCCGAACACCATATTGCCCATGACGTTGAAGAATTTCATGGCGCCTTGCTGAATCGGATAGACGAGTCTGCTCCCATTTATGAACTCGCCCGCTCCGGCAACAATTGCGCTGAAGAATTCCGGCAACTCCTCGGGCATCACTGCCAGGTCTCCATCGAGAACCATCAATACATCGCCGCCTGCCTCACGGAAGCCTGTCCAGACATTTTCCGATTTGCAGATTCCCGGGCCGGTTAGCAGTCTGATATTACGCTCGGGGTACAACCCCTGCATTCGCTGAACTTCTTCAGCCGTTCCGTCGGTTGAGTGATCGTCGCAAAAGATGATCTCCGTGTCTTTGCCCATCTTTGGCAATCTCTCGACTGCCGCCTGCACGTTATCCCTTTCATTGCGGCAAGGAATAATCACGGACACGGTCACTTCCTCTTCCCTCTTTGGCTTAGGCAAGGGACGAGCAACGATCACTTCCATCATGCAAAGGTGTCGCAGACCCGGCAGGCGACCAACTACGTCGTTGAGAAAATTGGACAAGAGCGGGATCCACTTTGGAAACAATATCAGCCGATGCGTTCTGAGCGGGCGGAAGCCTGAAAGGCGAAGAAATCCACGAATATCGAAGTCGCTGAGCCAATTTGGCTCGACAAATTTGGAGCGCAAGCCGATTTTGCTGGCAAACTCGAGTACCGGCTGCCAGAGGTAGTTGTAATTGATTACGATCAGCCTGGATTCGGCTGTGCAGTTAGCGCGGACTCTCCGGAACGCGCCCAGAATGTCGACGGTGTCGAAAATGTGGCTGAATATCACATAGTCGAATTTCTCATCTACATCGAGAAATTCCGGATCGCACTGGACAAAGTGCAAGTCGGGGTTTTCTTGACGCGCGACATCGACCATAGCTGAGCTGATGTCTGCGCCGACGCCGTATGAAGGGGCTACCGACTTCAGCAAATGCCCCGTGCCGCAACGCACCTCGAGAACACGCTTGCCCGGATCAACAATGAAACGAAGCAGCCGCTTAAGGCGATCGTAGTAATAGCGATTGGCGATGATCCATTTATTGCGCTGCGCGGCAATGCTGGCCTGCTGGTCGGCCCTGGCTTTCCGCATCGAATCCAAGGCCTGGACTCCCCACTTCTCAGGCTGCGGCTGGACCTGGTCATGCTGGCCGGCACCGCCATTAGTATCAGCAGCCGGTACGCTTACGGACTTTGACTGTGCCAGCGCAAGACGCCGCTCGATAATGCCGGTGATGATTTCTTCGAGGTCGTATTCCAGCTGCCAATTCGGAAACTGCTTTTTAATCTTGCTGAGGTCAGATATGTAGCAGATATGATCGCCGGTGCGATTAACGGGCTCGTATCGGTAACTGAGCTTATGCCCCATTTGCTCGAGGATATCGATTGTCTCCAGAATGGAAATGCTGTTGGAGCGCCCCCCACCAAGGTTATAGACTTCGCCCATGGTCGGATTCTTGTAGAATTCCAAAAACAAATTGGCGACATCGCGGCTGTGAATCTGATCACGAACTTGCTTGCCCTTGTAGCCAAAGATCGTGTATTCCCGTCCCTCGACAGCGCACAGAACTATGTAGGCAAGATAGCCATGCAGCTCGGCGGCGGAGTGATGAGAACCAGTCAGGCAGCCACCGCGAAAAATGCCGACCGGCATTTTGAAGTAGCGACCGAACTCTTGACACATTACATCGGCGGCTGTCTTCGAGGCACCAAACAGCGAGTGCATCGAGGCATCGATAGACATTGTTTCATCGATGCCGGCTATGTTATCGGCATAATCGAAGCGCTTCTCGTGCTCAACGAGCGGCAGTGTGTTGGGACGATCCCCGTAAACTTTGTTTGTGCTTGTGAAGCACAACGGAGACTCCGGACAATAATCTCTGGCCGCCACCAGCAGATTCATCGTTCCTGTCGCGTTGACATCAAAATCATCATACGGAATCGAGGCTGCCAGATCGTGTGACGGTTGCGCTGCCGTATGAATGATGAAGTTCGGGCGCTCCTTGTTCATGAGCTCGCGAAGCGCCTGCCTGTCTCTGATGTCAAGATTGAGGTGGCGATATGAGGCCAGCGATTTGCGCAACTCTTCCACAATCGGCCTGGTAGTGCCAAGGGAACCGAAGAATTGCTTGCGCATATCGTTGTCTAGCCCGATCACCTCCCATCCCTGCTCGCACAAGAGGCGGGAGCACTCTGAGCCGATCAAACCACCTGATCCAGTGATCAGCGCCTTCATTTTCAATGCCCTCGATCAGTTTTTCTCGACAGGATATGCGGAAATGTGTCCGACAATTGTTTGATACCATTCAGCATGAATCGGCCGCAACAAAAATGGTTTGCGTCCCATGAGTTGCCAGCGACAGAAGTACTCTCAGGCGAGTCTGCAGATAAGTCGCCGCTGCCCGGTCCTCGCAGAGGTTGTAAGCACCAGTCTTTTACCGAATCGATCAGCTGCACGGTTTACACCAGGCCAAAACTACAATCTAACGATGTGCCGTCGCAGAGCCGGAATATCCCAGATGACCACATTATTAGCATACATGTCCCGGCTTTCGCTGTCGTCGCGCACCCTTGTCAATTTTGCGTTTACTCTCCTGCTTCTGGCTGTTGTAGCCATTCCAGTCTCATTGACTGTACCGATCAAAAATAGTGACTTTCCCGTCTATTACCAAAATGCCCAGCTGATCCGGGCCGGCAAGGGGCCTGAAATTTGGCGACATGATCTGGTGTCGATATCGTCGGGACCCGGGCTCAACGAACCGCCGCTGGTCATGTGGGCATTGGCTCCTGTAGCGTGGTTGCCGTTTCCGGCGGCCAAGTTCGTCTTCGACTGCACAATGGCCGTTTTGATAGCAATATCGGCACTCGTGCTGGCCAGGACCGCAAGGCTGAGCCAGCGCGGGACACTGTTGCTGCTTGGACTGATGGCGGCTAGTGGACCGATATTTGAGATTCTCAAAGTCTCGAAGCCAAGTCCGCTGCTCTTCTGCGGCGTAGCATTTTGCCTGGCATGCCTGCAGAAGGGAGAAGAAACTAAAGCTGGTGCCTGGATCGCTCTTTGCATGGTCAAGCCACAGGAAGTCCTTCCGTTTCTGGCGTTTATGGCCGGTGGCATGCGCAAACGATTCTTACTCGGGCTGGCGGCAGCGGGGTTGGTGCTGGTAGCGCTGGCGTTTCTAGTTTTTGGCGTAGAGGGTTTCACGAATTACCTGAATCGGCTTGCTTACATAGAAGGGCACCCCTACTTTGTAATGACTGATAATCAGTCGATCCTGACCGGACAGCTGCTCAGGCTCGGAGTGCCGCCGGCGACGGCCATGAGACTCGGCAACACGGTCTACGGATTGGGATTGCTCGGCCTATTCATATTTGGTCTCATGACACGCACATCGGCGCAGTGGTGGATAAAAGGCACCGTGGTTGCCTTTGTATCAATGGCCTGTTTCTTTCCGTATATGTTCGCGTACGATCTTGTGATCGTCATTCCCGGCATCTGCTTTTTGATACAGATGCTGGCTAAACAGAGAGGCAAGCTGCTGCTGGGCGGCGCGCTGTTGAGCGTAGGAACGTATTTGAACCCGATCTACATCTTCATCCACTACTATCTGCCTTTCCGCATAGATCTGCATTTCTGCGCGCTGGTCGTCTGCTCGCTTGTGTCGATCGCAGCCGTAGCTCAGTTCGACGATCGGATGAGCGCCCTGCCGGAAACCAGGGCGTGAAGCTTTGCCAGAGCTGCCTGCACTGACTCTGGAGCAGATCTGTGGCCCGTCAGGGACGGTTTAGGCGGTGGGGGCGCTTAGCCGATCTTCTGGAACATATAGCCGATGCCGCGAGCAGTGAGGATGAGATCCGGGTTGGAGGAGTCTTCCTCGAGCTTGGAGCGCAAGCGGCTTATATGGACATCGACGACTCGCGTGTCAATTCGGTGGTCTGGTGGGTATGCCCAGACCTGCTGAAGGATTTCGCTTCTGGAGAAGGGCTTGCCGGAGTTGGTTACCAGCAGCTCCAGAAGGCTGAACTCCATGCCTGTCAGGCGGATGCGCTCGTTCTTGCGCGTCACCTGGCGCTTGTTCAAGTCAATCTTCAGGTTGCCGATTGTAATTACGTTAGAGCTCTTGGCCTGGGTAGCGTCTTGATGACGCTCGACCGTACGCCTGAGAACTGCCTTGATTCGGGCTTCCAGCTCGCTGGGGCTGAAAGGCTTGACTACGTAATCATCCGCCCCGATCTCCAGTCCCTGAATGCGATTGGAGACATCGGCTACGGCTGTCAACATGATGATCGGCGTATCCGATGTCTTTCTGATCTCCCGGCAGACCTCATAGCCGTCCAACTTGGGCAGCATGACGTCGAGGATTACCAGATCCGGTTGGAAGCTATGAAACTGCTCGAGCGCTTCCTGCCCGTCTGCAGCAGTTGCCACGTTGTAGCCGGCAAGCTTCAGGCGGGTTTCCAGGATGCGTCGAATCGAAGCTTCGTCGTCAACTACGAGAACCTTTTCCTGATCGTTGTTTACTTCTGCCAAGTCTTCAGTCTCTCTGTGGGAAGTGGACATAATCATACTTTTTTTCGCCGCTCATTCATTTTAATACGGTCCAGAGACCTTCTGTGTCAGTACTGACAAGGCCTATGGCTACTTGAGAATATAACATGTCCCCCTGAAACTCCTGACAAGCCCATACATTTACTAAACAATTGCTGGGCGCCGGGCGGTTTAAGGGGGGTATACGGCCTGCGGCCAAGCGATGAGAACAGGCGAACGGCCTTGGTTCGGGCGCCGCGGCCGGCATGCTGTCCAGCCGGCCAGCGCATGGCAACCGGGAAACGTTGCCGCGAGCCTGCAAACGGTCCCAGAGGTCGTGGACCGGTCGGCGCCTTTTCCGTGTTGGTGTTTCTTGACGCCACGCTGCCGACTGCAACCGCCTGAAGCGAATTAATGATCATGCTCATGCCACCATCCGTGATGCCAAGGGTCTGATATCTTGACCACCAATGCGTGGATTGCGCCAACATAAATGATCCGCGGTGCAGATTAATCTGCCGGGCGATCGATCGGCAGAGAGGCGCAGCACGGCTCGAGTCCGATAACGCAATGAGTTTCGCAGTGCTTGTTGGCAACAGGTTTCAGGGTCTTTTCAATGGGCAAATTCCTGGTAGAATCCTGCCACGGCATCTTCATGAATTCCGGCACCGTGCTTGACAATGAAGATGGTCTTAATTAAGAGTGGCACCAAATATGGTTGTCATCGTTTGATGAGGATGTAGAATTAAGGGCGCCTTTCCGGATCGACTATCGATTGACGAAGAGCGCTTCAGAACAGGATTTTAGCGAGACGGTCATTGATCGATATGGAGTGCTTATATCAGCAAGGGATAACCAAGCGGCCGCCAAATCTGATCGAGGCCGTGCTCAACGACATTGTCACGTTGAAAAGAAAGGTGCATGCCGAGCAAAGTCGTGATAATCTTCATTGAAATGACTGGTATGGTATCGGTTTGCGTTGGAGTCAGAGGCTAGAAAAGAGGAAGAGTTGTTATGAGAAAGCCTACGTTGTGCTTAGCCCTAAGTGTTGCGCTCGCACCACAGGCTAACTTACTACCGGCACAAGCAGAACCAGCTTCCCCCCCCATTTGGCAGAAGCTCGCCGGAGTTAGTGCCAGTAAGCCGGTGAATGCGGGTGCGGTTGCGGTAACTAGAAAGTCGACAGCGGTCGTGACGAGCCGCGCCACGAGCACTGCTGGTGTCGTATCCAGTGGCGCTAGCGGGCACGCCATGCTGTTCATGAAGAACAAAGAATCGGGCGCCTCCGCTGCGAACAGCGCACCGGCTGCTGCTCTTACGATTCACCCGTCATTGCCTCTTGATGTCGACCAGTCTGCCTCCACACCTGTAGCCTCAACGTCAGAGCAACCGACGCTGGTTGCTATGAACGACAGCTCGACGACCGACGCAAGCAGC
>Ga0066388_100001999_pt1 | contig 12093 bp, 8 predicted proteins | sample PanSoiMetaGPlot6_FD_64539 | JGI IMG/M metagenome (GOLD analysis project Ga0066388, IMG submission 64539) | Tropical forest soil microbial communities from Panama analyzed to predict greenhouse gas emissions - Panama Soil - Plot 6 (Hybrid Assembly) | ecosystem: Environmental > Terrestrial > Soil... | reverse complement strand
CGTCGGCTTCGGCAGTGCTGGTGTTCTCGGCGATCACGGAGTTCAAGCCCAAGGACGCGGCAAGCTACGCAGCGCACGCCGCCGGGCTGATCGCTTTGACCGGGATTCTCTTCATCGTTGCCGGCTTGCTGCGGCTGGGCTTCATCACTGAGTTCCTATCCCGACCGGTCATGGAAGGTTTCGTGTTCGGTCTGGCGATCTTCGTATCGGTGAGCCAGTTGCCGAAGATCCTGGGTCTCGAGAAGGGGGAGGGGAACACCCTTAGCCAGCTAGGGCATCTGATCGTCAACCTGGGAAACGCGAGCATAACGACAGCGGTCGTCGGTGCAGCCGCCCTGCTGGTGCTGTTCGGTCTCGAGCGGCGCGCGCCACGCATCCCAGGCGGTCTCATGGTGTTGGTGCTCGGGATAACGGTCAGCGCGCTCTTCAACCTGTCGAGTCACGGCGTGGCGATCGTCGGTGACATCCCATCCGGGTTGCCCTCGGTGCAGCGGCCGCGGCTACACCTCGATGACCTGTGGGTGCTCATCCCGTCGGCACTCGGCTTGATGCTGGTCATCTTCAGCGAAGCGCTGGGTGTAGCGAAGACGTTTGCCGATAAGCATGGCTATCGCATCGACTCGAACCAGGAAATGATCGCGCTCGGCCTCGCCAACATCGGGTCCAGCTTCGTGCGCGGCCTAGCCGGAGGCGGGAGTCTGTCCCAGACAGCGGTCAATGAAGGCGCGGGCGCGCGGTCGCAGGCGTCGCCGCTCTTCGCGGCGCTGCTCAGCCTCATCACAGTGATCGCGCTCACGCCTCTTTTTCACGATCTTCCTGAGGCAGTTCTGGCCGCACTGATCATTCATGGGGTGTCGCGTCTCATGAAGATCGGAGTGCTGCTTGGTTTCTTCCGGCTTCATCCGAGCGAGTTCTGGCTCGGCCTAGCCACGCTGGCCGGTGTTGTCGTGCTGGGCGTGCTTCCCGGGCTCGTCATCGGCGTTGTGGTCTCTATCGTTCTGGTTCTCGCCCGCCTTAGCCGGCCCGGGGTATCGATCCTTGGCCAGGATCGTGACGTCCCTAGCGCGTACGTCTCTCTCGCCCGGCATCCAGACGCCCGACCAATCCCGGGCGTGTTGATCGTCCAACCCAAGGCACCGCTGTTCTACGCCAACGCGCAGGGCGTCCAGGATGGAATCGATGAGGCAGTCAGCTCGATGGGTGACACACTCCACGCCGTCGTGCTCGACCTCGACGCGACCGACGAGCTCGACATCACCAGCGCCGTGCACCTCCTCAAGCTCCGCAACGAGCTCGAAAAGCGCGGTGTGGAGCTGCGCCTCGCGCACGTCCACACCCCAACGCTCCGGATTGCCAAGCTCACCGGTCTCCTCGACGAACGCGGCGCCGAGCATGTCTTCCCCAACATCGACGCCGCGATCCGCGGACGCGTCGATATGTAGGCGGGTAGGGGGCTTGCCAAGGCCATACTGCGTATGCATACTCAGTATCTATGTCGGTCAGACACGGTCTGTTAGCGCTGCTGGCTGAGCAGCCGAGGTACGGCTACCAGCTCCGGACTGAGTTCGAGTCCCGTACCGGAGCCACCTGGCCACTCAATGTCGGGCAGGTCTACACGACGCTTGCGCGCCTTGAGCGAGACGGTCTGGTCACGCCGCAGGGCGATGACGGCGAGGGCCACGCGTATTACGCCATCACCGACGCCGGCCGGGCCGAGGTGGCGCGCTGGTTTGCCGAGCCGGTCGCGCGCAGTGTGCCGCCGCCCAGGGACGAGCTCGCGATCAAGCTCGCGCTGGCAATCACGGCACCCGGTGTGGATGTCCTGCGGATCACCCAGGCGCAGCGGACCCACACGCTGCGCGCGCTGCAGGACTACACCCGGCTCAAGGCCAGGGCCACCGACCGGGACATCGCCTGGACGCTTGTGCTCGACTCCCTCATCTTCCAAGCCGAGGCCGAGATCCGCTGGCTCGACCACTGCGAGTCTCGGCTGGCCAGGGCAGAAGCTGCCGCGCACAAGCCGGCGACCTCCCGGCTGAACCCCTACGCCTTCACGCCGCACTCCCGAGGAGCTGGCTCATGACCAGGCCTGATGCGCAGCCAATCCTGCGCATGGTCAACATCCACCGCACCCATGGGCGGGGCGAAGCCGCTGTCCATGCCCTTCGTGGCGTCTCCCTGCACGTCCGGCCCGGCGAGCTCGTCGCGGTGATGGGCCCTAGCGGTTCGGGGAAGTCCACCCTGCTCACGATTGCCGGCGGGCTGGACACGGCGACCAGCGGCGAGACATTCGTCGAGGGCGTGCCGCTCGGGTCGCTGGCAGGCCGGGACCTGGCCCGAGTTCGGCGGCGCTCGGTCGGCTATGTCTTCCAGGACCTCAACCTCATCCCGGCGCTGACCGCGGCGGAAAACGTCGCGCTGCCGCGGGAGCTGGACGGAGCCTCAGCCAGGCAGGCTCGCCGCGAGGCGATCGACGCGCTGGCCGAACTCGGCCTGGGCGATCTGGCCGACCGATTCCCGGACGACATGTCCGGCGGCCAGCAGCAGCGCGCGGCGATCGCACGGGCGCTGATCGGCCCGCGCCGGCTGGTGCTCGCCGACGAACCGACGGGCGCGCTGGATTCGGAGACCGGGGAGGCCGTGCTCAGGCTGCTTCGCACCCGCTGTGATGCCGGCGCGGCAGGCGTACTGGTCACTCACGAGGCGCGACATGCTGCCTGGGCCGACCGAGTGGTGTTTCTGCGGGATGGCCTGATCGTCGACGACACCGGCGGTCAGGCTGGGGCCGAGTCGCTGCTCGAAGGTGCGCGATGAGGTATATCGAGGTGGACGCGTGAGCGGATGGCGCCCGGCGCTGCGGATCGCCTGGCGAGAGGCGCGCCGACACCGCGGGAGGACGCTGCTCATCGCAGCGCTGGTCGCGCTGCCGGTCTTGGTTGGCGCGTTCATTGACGTGGCGGTGCGGACCAGCGAACTGCCCGCTGAGGAGCGGGTGCGCCGACTCATGGGGTCGACCGCGGATGCCTACGTAGAGATCGCCGCCTGCCCTTCAATCTCTGAGATCACCTATCTTGACGGCCGTCCGTTCCCGAATGCGAGCTGTGATCAGGACCGCACGGACAAGGTGGATCTAGCTGCGCTGCTGCCACCGGGCAGTACCTGGATCGAGACCAATGGCGGCGACGATTTCGGCCGGCTCACCCACGGCGAGCGCGGCCTGCGGACCTCGCTACAGCAACTGGACACCTCGTCGCCGCTGGCGGATGGCCTGCTCCGGCTACGCGAGGGGCGTTTCCCTCGGGCGCTCGGTGAGGTCGCCTTGACCACCGAGGTCGCAAGCGCCTTGGACGTCGTGCCTGGTGACGTCGTCACCTCCCGGCAGAGCGGCCAGGTCACCGTTGTCGGCGTCATCGTCGAGCCGTCCTGCCTCAGCTGCGAGAGTGCGTGGGGCATGCCGGGGTGGGTTCGCTCACCGGCCGCGGCCTCGCAGGACGCCGAAGCCGGTGCAGCCTCCGTCGGCAAGGCGAGCAAGGAGCAACAGCTGTACGGCAGCCAAGGCAGCTTTCTGGTCGACCTGCCCGACGCGGTCGATCCGTTCCGGTTGCAGCACGATCTGCTCGCTCACGGTGTCCTGCTGGCGCCCAGGGCCCAAATGCTCGATCCACCCCCGCCACCTATGGACAGCGGATCCGCCGTCGACCCGATGGGCATCGCTATCGCCGCGCTGGTTATCGGCTTCGGGCTGATCGAAGTGTGCCTGCTGGCTGGCACCGCGTTCGCGGTCGGCGCCCGGCGGCAGGTGCGCGACCTTGGGCTGGTTGCAGCGGCGGGCGGCGATGCCCGTCATGTTCGCCGGATCGTCCTGGCTCAAGGCGTGGTCACCGGCCTGATCGGCTCGCTCGTGGCGCTGCCGCTCGTGATCGTGGTGGTGTTCCTTTCCCGGCCGTGGCTGGAGCGGGTGAACGGCTCACTCATGGGACCGCTGGATGTCCGGCCGCTCGAGCTGGTCCCGATGATCGGGGTTGGCGTGCTCGCCGGCCTGGCGGCCGCCATGGTTCCGGCGTTCACCGCCGGCCGGCTCCCGGTCCTGGACGCGCTGAACCGGCGGTTCAAGTCCACCTCGCTGGCCGCACGGTGGCCGAGGATCGGCCTGATCCTGTTTGTGGCCGGGAGCGGGCTGGCCGGGGTTGGCTCCTGGCTGTGGCTGCGCGCCGAGCAGGGCTACGAGCGAACGGTTGACGGCCTCTCGGTTCAGATGACCGATCAGATGGTTCAGGTCGGCAGTTACTCACCCGGCGGCCCGTCGACCACCCGCTATGTGGCGCTGCTGCTGACCGCGTTCGCGCTGGCCGCGCTCGGCCTTGCGCTGCTGGCCCCGACGCTGGTCGCGACTGTCGCCAGGGCTGCCCGACGGCTACCACTGTCTGCCCGCCTGGGCTTGCGCGACGCCGGCCGGCACCGGCACCGCACCGGCCCGGCAGTGGCGGCCATCATGGGCGCGGTGGCCGGATCGGTAGCGCTGGCGTTCTGGGCGGTCGCCGACCACGACTTCAAGGACCGGACCTACCAGTGGTCCCTGCCCGAGGGCTGGGCGCAGGTCCAGGTGCAGGACAGTGCGGAGAACCCGGTGCCGGTCGCGCCCGGCGACATCAGCGGACTCGCTCGGGAGCTGCTTCCGGTACGCGATGTGCTGCGAGCCAGCTCGGCGGCAGTCCCACTCCCGCGTTCGACCACCGGGAACGAGCCCAGCTACTCGATGGCGTGGGCGCAGCCGGCGGCCGGCGGCTGCCCGCCACCGGATCGATCGGGTAGCAACGGCACCGTTGGCGTCGCCGATTCGGCCACCCTCGCGCTCGTGTTCGGTACGGTGCCGGCCGCGGTGGAACACGGGCTCGCCGAGGGCAAGGCCGTCGCCACCGACTGCACTCTCATCGGACACGGAAAGATTGCGTTCCTTCACGAGGGCATGCTCCAGGACGTGGTCTCGAAGACCGATATGCCCAAACCGATCACCATGCCGGCGGTTCTCGCCGAGCGCCCGCGGTACTTCGGCATTCCGTCGATCTTGCTCCCGCCGGCGTCGCTGGACCGCTTCGGGCTGATCGCGGTGCCCGGCCAACCGATCATCGTGACCACCCGTACGCCCACCAAGGCGGAGGAGCGCGCGTTCGCCGATAGCTTGGCCGACCGCTACCCGGACGCGACGGCCTGGGTGCAGGTTGAGCGTGGTTACCAGTCAGACGACGCACTCGTGCTGGCGGTGCTGACCGGCGCCTGTGCGTTCGTCACGCTGGTCGGCACGGCCATCGCAGTTGCGCTGTCCGCGGCCGAGGCCCGCTCCGACCACGCCACGCTCCTTGCCGTGGGCGCCGACCCGCGTCGGCGTCGTGCCCTCGCCATGGCTCAGGCCGGGACGGTCAGCTTGCTCGGGGTAGGACTCGGCGTCGTGCTCGGCGGGATCGTCGGCGCTGCCATGCTCGGTGCCGATATCAACCGCCCGCTGCTCCTGCCCTGGACCACGCTGAGCCAGATCGTCATCGGGATTCCGCTGCTCGGGGTGGTGATCGCCGGGTTGTGCACTAGGTCGCGGCTGCCGATGGTGCGCCGGATGGAGTAGGTGCTCCCCCCGGTTCTTGAAGCCGACCCGGCGGACAGGGCAGCATCAGATCGCACATGCTCGCCCGTGTCCGGCGCATATCTTCGGCCCTGCGGGCCTTGTGCGACCGGATGATCTCACGTCTCCGACCGGAAAGCAGGTGCAAAGTGGCTGAGCCTGGCACGTCGGGGCGACCTTCGAGGGCATTGCGTAGGGTGCTCGTTCCGCTGGCCCTTGCTCAGTTCATCTGCAGCTTCGCCGGCTCCAACATGAATGTGATGATCAACGACATCAGCAAGGACCTCGACACCACGGTGGAGGGCGTACAGGTCGCGATCACGATCTTTCTGCTGGTCATGGCGGCGCTGATGATTCCGGGCGGCAAGCTGTCCGACCTGTACGGCCGGAAGCGATGCTTCACAGCTGGCCTCGGCCTGTACGGGATCGGCGCGATCTTGAGCGCGATCTCTCCGGGCCTGGGCATCCTCATCCTCGGCAACTCGATCTTCGAGGGTGTCGGCACGGCGCTGTTGATCCCGCCCGTCTACATCCTCACGACGCTGCTCTTCACCAACCTCACCTCGCGGGCACGGGCGTTCGGCGCCATCAGCGCGCTGGGAGGCATTGGCGCCGCGGCGGGCCCGTTGATCGGTGGCCTCATTACTTCGGCGATCAGCTGGCGAGCGGCCTTTGTCTTCCAGGCGCTGGTCATCGCCGTGATCCTCTGGCTGAGCCGGCAGATCCGGGATCCCCTGCCGCCAGATCCCTCCCGCCCCTTCGATACCGGCGGGGCGATCCTCTCGGCGGCCGGCCTCGTCCTCCTCGTCACGGGCATCCTGGCCGCGGACAACAACCTCTGGCTGATGCTCGCTTTGATCGTCGCCGGCGTTCTCGTCCTCGGATTGTTCTTCCGATCGGTTCGCGCCAAAGAACGTGCCGGCGAGGAGCCGCTGCTGTCGACGAATCTGTTCCGCAATCGCACCTCAAATCTCGGCCTCGTCACACAGAACGCGCAATGGCTGCTGCTGACCGGCGTGTCGTTCGTTGTCTCGGCCTTCCTTCAGGTGGTTCGCGGCTACAACGCGATCCAGACCGGTGTGATCTTCACCGCGACCACGGCTGGTTTGCTGGTGTCGTCGCTCGCAGCCGAGCGCTTCGCGAAGCGCCGAGCACAGCGGACCCTCATCATGGCGGGCTTCATCGTGACTCTCGGCGGCATAGGCGTGTTGCTTGCGATGGTGATCGGAACCCCGAGTGCCTGGGCCTTCGCACCCGGACTTCTGCTGATCGGCCTAGGACTGGGCGCCATGTTGACCCCATCGGTCAACGTCGTTCAGTCGAGCTTCGGCGATGACCTCCAGGGCGAGATCTCGGGCTTGTCGCGCAGCGTGTCCAACCTCGGCTCTTGTCTTGGGACTGCCATCGCCGGGACCGTCCTCGTTGCCGGAATAACGTCGACACCGGAGCGCTCGTACGCCCTAGCGATGGTTGTTTTGGCTGTGGCCGGCCTGGGTGGTCTCGTGGCGGCGGCACTCCTTCCCCGCGTGCCCGCTCCGACCGGCGCTCTCGAGACGAGGTAGACCCCTAGACCGCTCGGACGAGGCCGGTCTCGTAGGCGACGATGACGAGCTGCGCTCGGTCTCTGGCGTTCAGCTTCGCCAGCAAGCGACCGATGTGAGTCTTGGCGGTAGCGAGGCTCACGTGCAACGCGGCGGCGATTTCGTTGTTCGACAGCCCGCGTGCGATGAGTGTCAGCACTTCGCGTTCCCGGTCGGTGACGCCTTCCAGACCACGCGAGGGTGCCTTCCCCGGCTCTGGGCGGCTGGCGAACTCGCCGATGAGGCGGCGGGTCACGCTCGGGGCGATCAGCGCATCGCCGGCGGCGATGACCCGGATCGCGGTGAGCAGGTCGGCGGGCGGGGTGTCCTTGAGCAGGAACCCGCTGGCCCCGGCGCGAAGCGCGGCGTACACGTACTCGTCGAGATCGAAGGTGGTGAGGATCAACACTCGGACCTCCGCGCCTTCGTCCGAGCCAGTGATCCGGCGGGTGGCCTCGATCCCGTTCACGTCGGGCATTCGGATGTCCATGAGCACGACGTCTGGCCGCTCGCGCAGCGCCACCGCGACGGCTTCGGCTCCCGTGCCGGCCTCGCCCACCACGGTGAGGTCAGGCGCGGTGTCCACAAGCAGGCGAAAGCTGCCGCGGACCAGCGCTTGGTCGTCGGCGACCGCCACTCGGATTGTCACGGCGTGCCGCCATTGATGGGGATCACCGCTCGTACCTGGAAGCCGCGGCCGGGCAATGGGCCGGCGCTGAACTCGCCGCCATAGAGGGCAACCCGTTCGCGCATCCCGACCAAGCCGTGCCCGGCGGTGCCGTCCGACGCCTGTGCCGGCGTCGGTGGGCCGTCGTCGGCGATCTCGATGGACACGTCCTGCTCGCCGTAGGCAACAGTCACGGTGCCGTTGGTCGGGGCAGCGTGCTTGACCATGTTGGTGAGCGCTTCCTGAACGATGCGGTACGCGGTCAGGTCAATGCCTGCCGACAAGTCCCGGCGGCGGCCAGATTCTCGCACCGACACGTTCGCACCTGCTTCCGCCGCTTGGGCGACGAGCTGGTCGAGGTCCGCGAGCCGGGGTGCCGGGGTGAGCGCGGCGGCCTCGGCCGGAGGTGTGCCGTCGGCGCGCAGCACGCCGAGGAGGTGGCGTAGCTCGATCAGCGCACTGCGGCTGGTCGTCTCGATGTCCTGGAGTGCCAGGCGCGCCTGGGTGGGATCGACATCGGCGACGTAGTTGCCGACGCCCGCCTTGACCGCGATCACGCTCATGCTGTGTGCGACCACGTCGTGCAGCTCGCGCGCGATGCGCAACCGCTCGTCCGTGACGGCCTGACGGGTCGCCTGTTCGCGCATGCCGTCGGCATACGCACGCTGCACACGGACCGCCACGCCGATGGTCCACGACGCGCAGAGCACCGCAACACCGACAGCAATCCGGCCCAGAACCGATGTCCAGGTGGATCGCTCTTCGACCACATCGGGGCTGGCGGCGACCGCGCCGAGCGTCGTCACCACCGCCAGAGCCAGGACAACGGCGGAGGTACGACGGGGGAACCGCAGCGCCACGATGTAAAGCACGAGGGTGACCGCGATGAACGGGCTTCTCTCATAGCCGAGGATGATCGCGCCTGACTCAGCGAGCAGTGCGACCGCGAAGATGGCCAGCGGCCAGCGCCGGCGTGCTGCGACAGACAGCGCGGCGAGCGCCACCAGTGCCGTACCCACCCACGCCGGGATCCCGTACGGCGGCTGCCGGCCCTCGTTCGCCGCGACGAGCAGGGCCGCCAGCAGCAGCGCGACCACGGTGTCGATGGCGATCGAGCGCCACGGCCCTAGTGCGCGGATAAGCGGCGGCCGCAACTGGTCGTCCACGTCATGACGGTAACGCCGCAGCCGGTCACCGCGCGTCCGTCCCGGGTCGGACCTGGCGGCGTCATCCCGAGGTCGTACATCGGCACCGCGTCGGCAGTCCCTGGACCGGCGCGCAAATCCAGCCCGCAGCCCGACGCGCAGAGATGGTCTCGGGAGCCACGCTGAAGGCCAATCGAGAAGAGGAGACGTCATGATCGAGGTCTACGAGCTGACCAAGAGGTTCGGCTCCACGGCGGCCGTCGACGGGCTCACGTTCACCGTCCCGTCGGGTCGGGTGACCGGGTTCCTCGGGCCGAACGGCGCCGGCAAGTCCACCACTATGCGGATGATCCTGGGATTGGATGCGCCCACCTCCGGTGCGGCGCTCATCGACGGGCGCCCGTACGCGGATTTGCGCCGGCCACTGCATAAGGTCGGAGCGCTGCTGGACGCGAACGCCGTCCACGGTGGCCGCACCGCCCGCGACCACCTGCTCGCCATCGCTCAGAGCAACGGCATCGGGCCCGGACGGGTCAGAGAGGTGCTGGACCAGGTCGGGCTGGCCGATGTCGCCAGAAGGCGGATCCGTGGGTTCTCACTTGGCATGAAGCAGCGGCTGGGGGTTGCTGTGGCGTTGCTGGGTGACCCGGAGATTCTGATCTTCGATGAACCCGTCAACGGGCTCGATCCCGAAGGGATCCGGTGGATCCGGGGTCTGCTCAGGTCGGTGGCCGCCGAAGGCCGCACGGTCTTTGTGTCCAGCCACCTGATGAGCGAGATGGCCCTGACCGCCGATCACTTGATCGTGATCGGCCGTGGCCGACTGATCGCCAATACCAGCATGGCGGCGTTCGTCCGGATGAGCTCTCGCCGCTATGTCCTGGTCCGTTCTCCGCGTGCAGCAGAGCTTGCCGACCTGCTCACCGCGGACGGAGCTGCGGTTGAAGAGGACGACGAGCCTGGTCCGGAGGCGCTCGCTGTCACCGGGCTCGACGGCGGCCGCATCGGTGACCTCGCGGCTGCGCACCACATCCCCATCCACGAGCTCACCCCACGTCACGCCTCCCTCGAGGAGGCATTCATGGAGCTCACCGACAGCAGCGTGGACTTCCGCGCCGAGAGCCGGGCGAAGCTCCACACCGCTGAGTCCGCACACTACGAAGGAGCCCTGTCATGACTCTCAACGCAACCCTCGCCGTACCTCGCGCGCTGCTGTCCTCGGAGTGGACCAAGCTGCGCTCCGTCCGCTCCACCTACTGGACGTTGGCGGTTGCGGCCTTCGCCACTGTCGCCACTGCGATATTGGTGTGCTACTCCGTGACGGGGTACTGGATCAGGCTCGACCCCAGCCAGCAGGCAACCTTCGACCCGGTCAGGGCGAGCTTCAACGGCTTCGCCGTCGGACAGCTGGCGATCGGAGCGCTCGGCGTGCTCATCATCTCCTCCGAGCACACCACCGGCCTCATCCGCACAACGTTCGCAGCCGTACCGCACCGACGGGCGGTTCTCGCTGCCAAGGCCGCAGTACTCGGCGTGCTCGCGATCGTCGTCGGCGAAGCAATCGCGTTCGCGTCGTTCTTCGCCGGTCAGTGGGTACTGCGCCCGACCCACGTCGAACTAGGCCTGGGCGATCCTGGGGTCCTGGGAGCGGTATCAGCGGCCGGGCTCTACATGCTCGTCGTTGCGCTGGTCGGACTCGGGATCGGCGCGCTGATCCGGCACACGGCCGGTGCCCTGAGTGCGCTGTTCGCGCTGCTGTTTCTGCTGCCGGAGATCGTGCACGCTCTCCCGTCGCCGTGGGACACCCGCATCGGCTCGTACATGATGATGGACGCCGGCGCCCAGATGACGTCGTTGCGCCCGGACCCGGGCCTGCTCTCGCCCACCTGGTCGGCCGTCGTCCTCGTCGGGTACGCGGTCGTCGCGCTGGCCGCGGCTGCCTGGCTGATAACTCGCCGCGACGCCTGATGTCGCGATGATGGTTGCTCGTCGCAGCGTCGCAACAGGTCCAAGCTGGCTCCTCTGCCCTGGAGCCGGCTTGGACCGACACGAAACACTGGACGGCATGCGACGTTTTCCGCCGACGCCGATCACGCGTCTTGTCGACGAGGCCCCGCTGTACAACCTCGGGGAAAGCTACTGTCAGGAACTCACTCTCGATGACCTCGTCGGGTCTGGTTCATCTGATGGTGCGGACCGGCTGTCACAGATCCGCCTGGGCTATAGAACATCGGCGGGTGAGGGCGAACTGCGGCGGCTGATCGCCGCGAACGCAGGCGTCGCTGACGACCAGGTGCTGGTGACGGCGGGAGCGGCGTCAGCTCTGTTCCTTCTTGGCCTGCTCCTCGGTGACGGCGACGAGGAGATCGTGGTCGTGCAGCCGTGTTTTCCGCCCACTCTCGCCGCGCTACGCGGCATCGACGCTCGAGTCGTCACCACTCAGCTCCGCTTCGAGGACGGCTATCGACTCGATCTGGCCGCCCTGAGCCAGAGGCTTAACGGCCGGACGCGGCTGGTCATGCTCGCCTCTCCGCAGAACCCGTCCGGCGTCGTCTTCGCCGAGGCCGAGATTGAGCAGCTCCTTGCAGCGATGTCGCGCCGCTGCCCCGAGGCGCTGCTGCTGGTCGATGAGGTCTACCGCGAATCGGTCTACGGCCAGGCACCCGTGCCGGCGTCGTTCGCCTCGCGGTCGCCGCGGATACTCACCTGCGCGTCGCTCTCAAAGTCCCATGGCGCGGCCGGCCTGCGCATCGGATGGCTAACTGTGCAGGACCCCGAGTTGTACGACCAGCTACGCCTGGCGAAGTTCAACGCGGCCATCTCGTGCGGAGCACTCGATGAGGTCCTCGCGGCAGAACTGCTCAAGCGAGCAGATGGGCTCCTCGCGCCTCGGCGCGCGTTTCTGGCTGAGGCGCTCGCCGTCGTCGAGACGTGGGTTCAGAGTCAGAGCGACGTGCTCCGTTGGGTACGTCCGGACGCCGGGGCGATCTGTTGTATCCAGCTCGACCCTGCCACGTTTGGGCAGCGGGGCATGGAACGCTTCTATGCCGCGCTCGCCGAACGCCAGACCAGCGTCGCACCGGGTGA
>Ga0066388_100001998_pt1 | contig 12103 bp, 16 predicted proteins | sample PanSoiMetaGPlot6_FD_64539 | JGI IMG/M metagenome (GOLD analysis project Ga0066388, IMG submission 64539) | Tropical forest soil microbial communities from Panama analyzed to predict greenhouse gas emissions - Panama Soil - Plot 6 (Hybrid Assembly) | ecosystem: Environmental > Terrestrial >... | reverse complement strand
TGGTGTCAGACCCTCCGGGTCTGACGCCATGCTCCAACCTACGTGGGACGAAACGTTCCGGCTACTGAGGTGGGTTCGATGGTGTCAGACCCAGCGGGTCTGACACCGGCACCTGTGCCTCTATGTGGAACGGGTTGAAGTTGGTGTCGCGGTCGTAATAGTCCTCATTCTCGGCACGCTTCAGGAAGGCGACAACGCGATAGGTGACCGGCAGGAAGACGATCTCCACGCCGGTCTTCACCAGGAACTGCACGTACGTCAGCTGGATCACCAGCTCGTTGGGCATGATGCCGGAATTGTAGAAGGCCAGCGGATAGAAAAGTGCGGAGTCCACCGCTTCACCCGCCACCGTGGAGGCGACGAAGCGGGCGCCCAGGAAGCGACCGTTGGTCCACACCTTCATCTTTGCGAGCACGAAGGAGTTGACGAACTCCCCGCAGAAGTAGGCGATCATGGAGGCGAGCGCGATGCGCCAGGTGTTTCCGAACGCGATCTCGTAGACCCGTTGGTTGGGCCACTCCGGGGCCGGGGGCAGGGCGACGACGACCGCCGCCATGACCGCGGCGAACAGCAGCGCGGCAAAGCCGGACCAGATCACCCTGCGCGCCCGGCTGTAGCCGTAGACCTCGGTCAGGATGTCGCCGAACACGTACGAGATGGGGAAGAACAGGACGCCTGCGCCGAAGTTGACAGGTCCCCACCACGGCAGGTCGATCTGGGCCGCCTTGGCGGGCCCGATCAGGTTCGAGCACACCAGCACCACTACGAACCCCACCATGACGAATTCGAAGTAGCGGTATTGTCGCGGCTGCGGCATGACCTGGACCCCCAGTACGGCAGCGCTAAGCTAGACGTTGAGTTCGCCCGCGCAAAGGGCCAAGACTCATGCAGCTTCTGTGCCGCGCGCAACTGTGCGCTGCCGGCATCACCGGAGATCGCCCGCCGTGGTCAGGAAGAGAGAGGAGCTTGTGGCGCTGGGCCGGGCCGCGGCGATGCCCGAGAGCCCCGAGAAGGCGCTCCTGGAACGCGTCCCCAACCCGCATCCCGATACCGCCTATGTTGCCCGCTTCACGGCCCCCGAGTTCACGACGCTGTGCCCCGTCACCGGCCAGCCCGACTTTGCCCATCTCGTCATCGACTACGTGCCCAGGGGTTGGCTGGTGGAGTCGAAATCGCTGAAGCTCTACCTTGCCGCGTTCCGCAACCACGGCGCGTTCCACGAGGGCTGCACCATCGCCATCGGCAAGCGGCTGACGGCGCTGCTGGAACCGCACTACCTGAGGATCGGCGGCTACTGGTACCCGCGCGGCGGCATGCCCATCGACGTGTTCTGGCAGACAGGCGCTCTCCCCGAGGGCGTCTGGCTGCCGGACCAGGGCGTCGCCCCTTATCGCGGGCGGGGTTGACGCACATTGACCCGTCATCCCGGAAACCGAGCCGCAGGCGAGGTTATCCGGGACCTCGTGAGGCGAGTCGGAGCCTGCCTCCCCAGGTCCCGGATCGGAGCGCTGCTCGCAAGAGCGCTCGCATCGCTCCGTCCGGGATGACGGGTGGATACGAGTCGGGGGCGTCAGTGCACGAGGCTTGCGACGATGCTGTCGAACAGGCGGTGCCCGTCGGTGCCAGCAAGCATCGGCTCGAACAGGCGCTCGGGATGCGGCATCATGCCGAGCACACGCCGGCGCTCGTCGCAGATGCCGGCGATGTTGCGCTGGGCGCCGTTCGGATTGGCCTCAGGCGTAGCGTTGCCCGCGCCGTCGGTATAGCGGAAGACCACGCGGCCCTCCGCCTCCAGCGCATCCAGCGTCGCCGCATCGGCGAAGTAGTTGCCATCGCCGTGGGCGATGGGCAGCCGGATCACCTCGCCCTTGCGAAAGCGGTTCGTGAACAGGGTGTCGGGCTGCTCGACCTTCAGCCGCACGTCCCTGCAGACGAACCTGAGCGAGGCATTGCGCATCAGCACGCCCGGCAGGAGCCCGGCCTCGCACAGCACCTGGAAGCCGTTGCAGACGCCGAGCACGGGCACGCCCGCGCGGGCCTTCGCGGCCACGTCGCGCATGACGGCGGTGTGTGCCGCCATCGCCCCGGTGCGCAGGTAGTCGCCGTAGGCGAACCCGCCGGGCAGAACGATCAGATCCGAAGGGGGAACGACGGCATCGGCGTGCCACACCATGCTCACCGCGGCGTCCGCGACCTTCTCAAGCGCAACCTTGATGTCGCGGTCGCAGTTCGATCCCGGAAAGACGATGACGGCAGCTTTCATCGGCGCCTATTTGGTAGCCGGCAGCATCTTGAAGCTGGCCAAGAACCCATCGATCCTTTCGCGCTGCTTGTCGAAGTCCTCGGCAAGCGCACGCGCCACGAGACGGTAGCGGGCGTCGGATCCAATTACGTGGCGCACCAGCGCCCGCCGCTCGCCAATCTGCAGAAACTTGACCTCTGCGCACACCACGTCGGCCGTGTACACTACACGTGAGTCCTCCACAACGTCCTTCACGTTGCTGATCTTGACCCGTGCCTTGTCTGATTCACCGCAGACCGCCTCCGGCAGCTCCTCCCTGAAGGCAGCCTCGCCGTAACGCTGCTGCAGCTCGCCGGGCGTCTTGCCGGCATCCTCGGGAACCGTCTCGGCGGCGACTGCCAGAACCAGGGCGCTGGCGTTGCTGATGACGGCGCTCTGCTCGAGGTCGAAATCCGGCGAACAGACCGCTTCGATGGTGCCCGGGCCTTCGTCGTGGCGGCATCCGGCCGGAAGCGCGACGGCGTAGTGGAATTGACTGCTTTCAAACGTCTTGGCTTGCGCGGGCGCCTGTGCTCCAGCAACCCTCATCGCCAGGACCGCAGCGAGCAGCATCAGGCCCGGCCCGATTGCTCCCTTGCCGAAACCACATCTGGGCATTGCGCCTCTCATCACATCATCAGGGCACGAGTTCGTAGGCGTACTTCTCAATCACCGTATTGGCGAGCAGATCTTTGCAGATCTTGTCCACCTGCTCGCGCGCGCGTCCCTCATCGGTCTCGGCCAGGTCGACCTCGATGTACTTGCCCTGGCGAACCTCGTTGACGCCTGCAAAGCCCAGGCTCGCCAGCGCATGTTCGATCGCCTTGCCCTGGGGATCAAGGACGCCGTGCTTCAACGTGATCTTGATGCATGCCCTCATTGCCCGCTCCCCAAGCAGCTGCGCCCTAGTAGGGCAGCGCTGCGGGCAGCGCAAGATTTCCCCGCCGTTTCCACTAGTTTGGCTTGGAGCTGACCAGCACCGGGCCGCTCCCCCTCGGCCGCGGATTGCCGGCGAGCACGCCAAGGCGCCGGGCCACCTCCTGGTAGGCTTCCAGCACCCCGCCCATGTCGCGGCGGAAGCGGTCCTTATCGAGCTTGTCGGAGGTGGCAACGTCCCAAAGCCGGCAGCAGTCCGGGCTGATCTCGTCGGCGAGCACGATGCGCATCTGCTCGTTGTCCCACTCGCGGCCGAACTCAATCTTGAAGTCCACCAGACGAATGCCGACGCCGAGGAAAAGGCCGATCAGGAAGTCGTTGATGCGCAACGCCAGCGCCATGACCTCGTCGAGCTCGGCGGGCGTCGCCCAGCCGAACGCCGTTATGTGCTCCTCCGAAACGATGGGATCGCCGAGCGCGTCGTCCTTGAAGTAGTACTCGACGATCTGCCGCGGCAGGGGCTTGCCCTCCTCCAGGCCGAGACGCTGGGCAAGCGAGCCCGCTGCGATGTTGCGCACCACCACCTCCAGCGGGATGATCTCCACCTGGCGGATCAGCTGCTCGCGCATGTTGAGGCTGCGGATGAAGTGCGTCGGCACGCCGATCTCGCCGAGCCTCAGGAAGATGTACTCGGAAATGCGGTTGTTGAGCACGCCCTTGCCTTCGATCAGGGCGTGCTTCTTGTTGTTGAAGGCGGTCGCATCATCCTTGAAGTGCTGGATCAGCGTCCCCGGTTCCGGCCCTTCGTAGAGCACCTTGGCCTTGCCCTCGTAGACACGACGCCGCTTGTTCATTGTTGTTGTCCTCATGATGCAATGGTGGTGTCAGCCGGGCGCAGGGACATGCTTCCCTGCACTCAAGAAGTGACTTAGGCTTCGTGCTGCAACGCACAACGAGGGGCCCGATCACCGGAGCCGATTTCCGCATGAGACTAGCTGAAGGGGCGGCTGGAAACAATGTGGCACCCGCGGCAGCCCTCGGCCAGACCACCGGTCCGTTGATCGGGGGCGCCTGCAAGGATAAGGCTGTCGGGGCTCGGGGCCGGGAAATGGCCATAAAGGGCGGATACGAATAGAACACTTCAGGAACACAAGTCCTGATTGGAAAGGCTGGAGAAGCTGGAATGACCACCTTCGATGATCGCGAGAGGTCCTTCGAGAAGAAGTTTGCGCTCGACGAAGAGCTCAAGTTCAAGTCCGAGCAGCGCCGCAACAAGCTTCTGGGCGAGTGGGCCGCGGGCAAGCTCGGGCTGACCGGGGCCGCAGTGGAGGACTACATCAGGGCGTTGCGCAAGGCGGACCTGGCCACGAAGGGAGACGAGGACGTCTTCCAGAAGGTCCGCAAGGACTTCGACGAGAAGAAAGTTGCCGTGCCCGACGCGGAGCTGCGGCGCGCCATGTCCCAGTTCATGGCGAAGGCCGTCAGCCAAATCGAGTCAGATCGCAAGCCGGGTTGACGGCGCAGGCCGTGCGGCCCTTCCGCCGCCTGCTCGTCCTTCACAGGCAGCTGCCCGTGCCTAATGATTTGACTTGATCTTCATGCGAGACTAGCTGCTTGGATGGCTATGAAGGCGTGTGCGGCGCATCCAACTGGTCGCATCCAACTGGTCGCATCCAACTGGTCGCATCCAACTGGTCTCCAGGAGGTACCCATGGCTCGCACCTTGCAACGCGCCCAGCGGTCGGGTGTCGCTTGCGTCGACCCGATCTGGGAGGACGTGCGCCGGGAGGCTGAGGACGTCGTGCGGACAGAGCCGGCGCTGGCCGGGTTCGTTTACGCCACCATCCTGAGCAAGGACCGGCTGGAGGACGCAGTCTGCCACCGCCTGGCGCAGCGCCTCAACCATTCCGACGTGGACGCCGGGCTCATCGCCGAGACCTTCGGCCAGGTGCTCGCCGACCATCCCGAGCTCGGTCGCGCCTTCCGTGCCGACCTGGCTGCGGTCTACGACCGCGACCCGGCGTGCTGCCGCTACATCGAGCCGCTGCTCTACTTCAAGGGCTTCCACGCCCTCGTGACACATCGCTTCGCGCACGAACTGTTGAAGCAGGGCCGCCGCGACTTTGCGCTCTACCTGCAGAGCCAGAGCTCGCGCATCTTCGCGGTCGACATCAACCCGGCGGCCCGCATCGGCATCGGCATCATGCTGGACCACGGCACGGGCATCGTCATCGGCGAGACCGCGGTCGTGGGCGACAACTGCTCGATCCTGCAGAACGTCACGCTGGGCGGTACCGGCAAGGAGACCGGCGATCGCCATCCCAAGATCGGCTCCAACGTGCTGTTGAGCGTCGGCGCCAAGGTGCTGGGCAACATCAGGGTGGGCGACTGCTCGGTGGTCGGCGCCGGCAGCGTCGTCTTGAAGGAAGTGCCCCCGCGCACGACCGTTGCGGGCGTGCCGGCCAAGGAGATCGGCCCGGCCCGCTGCCCGGAGCCGGCCCGCACCATGGACCAGCGCTTCGCACCGGACGATTGCGGCTGCTGCTAAGGAGAGACCCAGTGGAACCCCGAGAGCTGGTCAAAGTCCAGACCTACATGCGCAAGGTGTTCGGCGCCAAGACGCTGTCCGTACGGGCACGGCCGAAGATCAAGGATTCGGCCGAGGTGTACATCGGCGACGAGTTCATCGGCACGCTGACCCGGGAAGAGGATGAAGGCGAGCTGTGCTACCAGTTCCAGATGGCCATTCTGGAGATGGACCTCGAGGAAGCATGAGTTCCTCTCCTTCCCGGGGATGAGCGCGGATGGCCCTCTATGAGTTCGAAGGCCACCGCGTATCGGTGCCCGCCAGCGGCCGCTTCTGGGTGGCCGAGAATGCGACCGTCATCGGCAGCGTCCGCATCGAGGAGGACGCCAGCATCTGGTTCAACGCCGTGGTGCGCGGCGACAACGAGCCCATCGTCATTGGCGCCAGGGCCAACGTGCAGGACGGCTGCGTTCTGCACACCGATCCGGGCTTTCCCCTCTCGGTCGGCGCCGAGGCCACCATCGGCCACATGGCCATGCTGCACGGCTGCAGCATCGGCCGCGGCGCGCTGATTGGGATCGGCGCCATCGTTCTCAACGGCGCCAGCGTCGGCGAGGGCTGCCTCATCGGCTCCGGCGCCCTGATAGCCGAAGGCAAGGAGATCCCCGCCGGCTCGGTCGTGCTTGGCTCACCGGGCAAGATCATACGCCGGGTCTCGGAGAAGGACCTGGAGCGGATGCGCTGGAGTGTGGAGACCTACGTCGACCGCTGGCAGGCCTACGCCCGTGGCTTCCAGCCGCAATCCCCCGCAGGGTGACAGCTTCGGACGCCGAGGAGAGCCGCGGCGTGCCACTCCCTGCAAGCGGGAGAGGGGATCGGTGCGGCGGCTCGCGCCCGGTTCAGCGCGCGTGGCGGACACCTGCCAGCGGCATCGACGGCGCGCGCTCCTTGGGATCGAGCGACATCCAAACCCGCGGATTGAGATAGGACTGGCGCATCACGAAGCGGTAAGGGGCGCGGTACCAGATCTTTATCTCGTCGGTCTTGTTGTCGAGGATGAAATCGCCCTGCAGCGTGCGCGCCGTCAGCACGGCGTGCCCTTCTCCCCGCTCGTCGCGCACTACCGTTATCAGCAGCGCGCTCGGCGGCCAGCCCAGCGCAATCAGGCGGTGACGCTTCAGCAGGACGTAGTCCTCGCAGTCGCCCTTGGTGGTTGGAATCGTCCAGTAGTCGGCCTCCCCGTAGAGCTCCATGTCGGTTACGGGCTCGATCTCGTGATTGACCGTGCGATTGATGGCCTCGAGCTGGCCGAACCGTTCCGGCGTCGCATCGAAGCGCTGCTCCTCCTGCTTGCCGGGAGCGCACTCCTTGGGCATGCGCTCGCAGAAACTCACGAAGCCGTAGGGGGGTTGCGCGAGGCCGAAAACCCGCATGAACTCCTTGGACGCCGCAGGGTCAGCCAATGCCAAGTGCGAATTTGCCAGCAGATACGCAACGCACGCAACGGACGCGGAAACGACGACACTCGGTCTCATGTCAAACCTCAACTCACCCGCAGTGACTACATCGTGGAGCGTCCCTGCTGAGCGGCAGCCCCGTTGACCGAGGCGTTTCCTCTGAAAGTGCTCCATTATGACGCCGGGCGCCTTAATTAAGGCCTAATCCCTGGCGCGCTTCGGAGCACTGCAGCGGAGGTGTCCCAGAACCGGAACGGCGCTTCTGGGGAGACGGGCAGAGGCAGCTCCACGCACTCACAGAAGCCCGTCTACCCCATGCTTCAGTCTTCTTTGCGGCCACCGTCGAGCACACGAAAGACGCGCCGGTCGCCCTTTGCCAGACTGGATGGATGAGTTGTCGGTGCAAACGGCTGGCCGGCGGATGCGGCGTCCGCGAGCGGCCGTCCATCGGGCCAGATCAGCTCATGATTGACGAGGCGCCGCTCGATCAGGCGATTGTGGCCCAGCCAATGCGGTGAGCTCATCGGGCTCATGGCACCGATCACGCGCCCGGTCAGATTGTCCGCGTGCATCAGCGGCAGAAAGATCGCCTCCAGCTCTACGCGCCGGGCGCTGTCTGCGCTCGCTTCCATGGTCAGCAGCGTCGCCGCGCCCTGCTCGCAGGTGAGTTTCAGTTGGCCCGCGAGGATCGCGCGATCGGACGCGCTCCAGCCGTCGAGAATGTTGGTGCCGCGCAGCTCGGCGCCGAATATCTCGCACAGGCGGGTGCCTGCGAGGCGGTAGGAGTAGGTGGCCGCATCCATCCGCTCCAGCAGGAAGATTTCCGGCAAGATGGAGCCGACGCGCGCGGGATCGATTTCGAGGCGCAGCGGGGCGATGCGGCCCGCACGCAGGCCGTCCCAGTAGCTGTAGAGGATCTGGAGCGTTCTCTGCTTCATGCGAAACTGCGAGCTCCGAATCGCGCGGTCTTCCCGCATGCACTCCTGCCGGCGCCCGTGCCGAAACGAGACGCCGGCCTGCGAGCGGCCGGCGGAAACCAACCCGTGAGCACCGATCGTGCCACGGCCGCGACCGAGCGCGCGAATTAGTTGCCATTACGGTTGCTTGTGGCGGCAATATCGCAGCGCCGGGGTTGCCAGGCTGTGGGGCGATGTGTAAGCGGGCGAGGATGAGCCCCAGGAGCCTACCCGACGTACCGGAGCGCCAACCGATCTTCAACGCGCCGGCCGTCGTCGTCGCGGTGTTGGGTGCGTTCGCAGCCGTGCATCTTGCGCGTGTGCTTCTGTCCTACTTCGTGTCCGAGGCGGCAGACGACCAGCTGGTGCAGCTTCTGGCCTTCGACCCCACACGGCTGAGCAGCGCCACCGTGGCCGGCGGGCCGGTGGCTGCGGTCACCCAGTTTGTGACCCACGTGTTCGTGCACGGCGATTTCACCCACCTGCTCGTCAACTCGGCGTGGTTCCTGGTGTTCGCCACCCCAGTCGAGCGGCGCATCGGGACGGCGCGGTTTCTGGCGTTCTTCCTGCTTTGCGGCGTGGGCGGCGCGCTGCTCTACCTCCTCTTCAACGCCGCCCCCATGGTCGGCGCGTCGGGCGCCATCTCCGGCCTGATGGGCGCCGTCATCCGCTTCCTGTTCGTGCCCTTGAGCCAACGCGACCTGGAAGCCCTGGCCGACGCAGAGCGCCCCCCTTTGCTGAGCCTTGGAGCCTCGCTCGGCGATCGGCGCATCCTGTTTGTCATCGGCGGCTGGACCCTCCTCAACGTCCTCGTGGCCTGGGCCGCTCCGCTCGTTGTTGACGAGCGGAGCATCGCCTGGCAGGCCCATCTGGGCGGCTTTTTCACGGGGTTCCTCACCTTCGGATGGTTCGATTCCAAGCCGCCCGTTCAGGATAATTCGCCGCCGGCGGATTGATACCCTTGCAAGCCGGGCCGGAAACCGTCCACTATGGGGACCGGCGACTGACAAAGAGGCCCGCAGCCAACCCCGCGGTCGGACCCGTTGTACCGGGCGCCTCAGCCGGTGGCGTCCCCGTGGCCCTTCCCGCGAGCGGTTTGCGGCCGGGAGGAACGCGCATGAACGTTTCTGCGATCCTGAGACAGAAAGGGCGGGCGGTGACCACCGCCCCGCCGTCCATCACGCTTCTGGAAGCGGCGAACAGACTGACACACAAGCGCATCGGCGCGATCGTCGTCGTCGATGCGCAGGGGACGCTGGTCGGCATCATCTCCGAGCGCGACATCATTCGGGCGCTGTCCGAATCCGGGCCTGCCTGCCTGACGCGGCCGGTGTCCGACAGCATGACGCGCCAGGTCGTCACCTGCCAGGAGGCCGATACGCTCGACGAGCTCATGGCGATGATGACGGCGCGCCGGTTCCGCCACCTGCCGGTGCTCACGGACGGGGCGCTTGTCGGCATCATCTCGATCGGCGACGTCGTCAAGCATCACGTGGCCGAGATCGAGATGGAGGCGACGGCGATGCGCGACTACATCGCGCACAGCTGAACGGCGCCGCCGGTCACGCCGTCCGCGCCAGCACGGTGTTGAACCGCCGCGCGATGATCTCGCGCTTGATTTGCTCGATATCGCGCTGCACCGCCGCCGCGCCGCACTCGATCATCTCCTCGGCGCGATGGAAATCGAACAGGCCGACGGACGGCAGGCGCGGCTGCAGCAAGATATCGGGCGGATCGCCGGCGAGGCGCGAGCGGGCGATGCGGTCCTGGACGATGTTGAACGCCTGCAGCATCACGGTGGAGATGCCGGGACCGTTGTCGGCGCGGCCGAAGAGCTGGCGCTGCAGCAGCTTCTTCACGGCGCGGCCGTTGCGCGCGAAGAGACCCTGGTCGTGGTCCTCGGGGGGAGGCAGCGCAAGCGGAATGGCCTCCAGATCGGTCACCACCGTGCCGTGCCCGGCATCCGAGTTGACATTGACGGCGATCACGTAGCGCGCCCCGAGCGCCCGGCACACCGAGACCGGGATGGGGTTCACCAGCGCGCCGTCGAAGAGCCACCGCCCCTCGATATTGACCGGCTTGAAGATGCCGGGAAGGGCATAGGAGGCGCGTATGGCATCGACCAGGTACCCGCGGCCGAGCCAGGTCTCATGCCCGGTGCCGATCTCCGTCGCCACGGCAACGAAGCGCTTGGCGAGCGTCTCGATCTGGATGCCCTTCAAGCGCTCAGCGAGGACATCGCGGAGGCGCTGGCCGTGAATGAGGCCCGAACCGGAAAAGTTGAAATCGAGGAAGCCCAGGACCTTGCGGCGCGTCAGCTCGCGGGCGAACTGCTCCAGGGCATCGAGCTCGCCGGCGACGTGCAGGCCGCCGACGACGGCGCCAATCGAGGTGCCGGCGACGATGTCGGGCTCGATTCCAGCCTCGGTAAGAGCGCGCATGACACCGATGTGCGCCCATCCGCGGGCAGAGCCCGCGCCGAGCGCCAGACCGATCTTGTAGTCGCCCATCGCGTCACCCCGTCCAGCGCCCCGCAGTCCTTTGCTGCGGCTGGTGATTTCGGAAGCCCACGCCAACTCGCAAGGTTACTCAGTAGGAATTAAGCCGCCCCTACGCAAGCCTGCAACTTTCAGTGATCGCATTCATGTGCACCTCGTTGTGCATGGCACCTTGTAGAGGAGGCCGGCTCCCTTCCGCGAGACGGCCTCGCTCTTCCCGTTGCTGGGCCATCGGCTGGAAAACCGCCTGGCGAGGCCCAGGAGGGGCCGCACGAGCTGGCGCCCTTTCCCCCGCAGGTGCACGCGAAGGCCCCAGGAACGCATCCAGGGCAGCGGCAGAGGCGTTTTGCAGGCGCTCCCGAGCCTCGCTCGCGAAGCTGACGCGGAAGGCGGCTTCCACCCTTCCGCGCTGAACGTTCGATTGCAGCGCCAACAGCCGCGCCGACGGAAAGCGCGCTGGCGCCGCCTTGCGTTGCAGATCATCCCGCCAGGGTGCTCATGAGCGGGTCGTGACAAGCTTTGCGACGGGCAGCTCGCCCAGCGGCACCGACCGGTAGAAGCAGGATCGCGCCCCGGTGTGGCAGACCACGCCCTCCCCTGCAACCGTGGCCTTCAGCCATAGGACGTCCTGGTCGCAGTCGGTCAGCACTTCGGCGATATGCAGCACGTTGCCGCTTTCCTCGCCCTTGCGCCACAGCCGGCCGCGGGATCGGCTCCAGAAATGGCCGACGCGCGTTTCCAGCGTGCGCGCGAGCGCCTCTCGGTTCATCCAGGCGAACATCAGGACCTCGCCCGATGCGGCGTCGGTGACGATCGCCGGTATCAGGCCGTTGGCATCGAAGGCGGGCTGGAAGGCGAGACCGCGCTCGACCTCCTCAGGCGAGCCGCGCTCGGCAAAGTCGGGTGGGGAAGCCATGGCAGAACGGGGGCAGACCCCTCGCCTCCATTATTCGTAGGTTGGGTCAAGCGGAGCGAAGACCCAACGTGGACGGAGTACCGCACCGAATGTCGGGTCTGCCCCGGCTTTCGCCGGGGTCGACCCAACCTACCCTCAGCCGCGCTGGCCGTGCACCATCTGCAGGAAGCGGTCGCGGTAGCTGGCGTCGACCTCCAGCGCTCCGGTGAACCGCGTGGTGATGGTCTTGACCCCCGGCTGGCGCACGCCGCGCATGGACATGCACTGATGCTCGGCCTCGATCAGGACCGCGACGCCGCGCGGCTGCAGCGCGTGCTCGATCGCCTGGGCGATCTGCGCGGTGAGCGCCTCCTGCGTCTGCAGGCGCTTGGCGAAAATTTCTACTACGCGGGCAATCTTGGAGAGGCCGAGAATGCGCCCGTTCGGCAGATAGGCGACATGCGCGACCCCCAGGAAGGGGGCCAGATGGTGCTCGCAGTGGCTGGCGACGCGGATGTCGCGCAGCATCACGAGATCGTCGTAGCCGCCGGTCTCAGTGAAGGTCTTCGACAGCACGTCGGCGGGGTCGAGCTGATAGCCTGAAAAATACTCC
>Ga0066388_100001997_pt1 | contig 12103 bp, 12 predicted proteins | sample PanSoiMetaGPlot6_FD_64539 | JGI IMG/M metagenome (GOLD analysis project Ga0066388, IMG submission 64539) | Tropical forest soil microbial communities from Panama analyzed to predict greenhouse gas emissions - Panama Soil - Plot 6 (Hybrid Assembly) | ecosystem: Environmental > Terrestrial >... | reverse complement strand
TTTTCGCCAAGATAAGCAACTACCCCGCGAAACAGAGTCAAGGGTGAAGTCCATCGGTCCGCGTCGACGATGAGCCGGTCGACCGCCGGCAGGAACGGGTTGAGCGCGTCGCGATCGAAGTTGTTTGTGCGCCACCAGAGAAATACGGGAAGATCCGAAACCAGCAGCGGCAGGACCACGCTGGGCAGTTCGTGCACGCCCTGTCCTTCCCAGCGCACGGTTATCTGCTCGCAGCAGATCTGCTTGGTCGCACCGGGCGCCGGCAAGTGACAACGTGCCGATACCCATGCTTCCAGGTGCGGCTCCTTGCTCGGGCGAGCAATCGCCAGAAGAGCGCGTGATGGGTGCGTAACGCTGATCTCGTCAAGCAAGGTGCCGGCGGACGTTTCCGCATCCTCATCGGAGCTGTACAAGATGAGGTTGAGCGCGCAAGCCCGCGATACCGTCGGTCGCTCGACGTCTTGATCCACGGCCTCAGCAGACTGCCAGAGTTGTCGAAGCTCACGCTCGATCCCGGCCATGTCCACTTGCGTCAGCTTGCCGGAAAGGAACTCTTCCGGATAAGCGGCTTGCAGCGCGGTTGCCTGCCCGCCACTCCCGTCTTGTGTGCCTCTATCTTCCGTCATAGGCGTCTCCAGGCGAAGCCGTCTGCTTCAATCAGTTCATCACTGGCAGCCGGCCCCCATGATCCGGCAGCATAATTTGGGAATGCGGGCGGCGGTCCGTCCGCCCAAGCATTCAACACCGGATCAATGAGAGCCCAGGCGACTTCCACCTGATCAGTTCTGGCAAACAGCGAGGCATCGCCAACTAGACTGTCGAGCAGCAGCCGCTCGTATGCACTCGGTGACCGGACACCGAACGCCGTCCCATAGCGGAAGTCCATACTGAGCCAGCGGAGCTGCGTGGTCGGTCCCGGCTGTTTGGTCGCAAATTTCAAAGATATTCCTTCGTCGGGCTGGATTTGGAGAACCAGAATGTTGGGGCTGATTGCCTGTTCGACTCCGGACTGCCGGAAGAGCCTGTGCGGCGCTCTTTTGAATTGAATGGCGATTTCGGTCAAAGACTTGCCGAGGCGTTTTCCGGATCGTACGTAAAACGGGACATCGGCCCAGCGCCAGTTGTCGACGAAGAGCTTCAGGGCGGTAAAGGTCTCGGTAGTCGAATCTGGCGATACGCTGGGTTCTTGACGATATCCCGGCTCTTTTTGACCAAGTATCCAGCCTGGTCCGTATTGCCCGCGCACGACGCACCGGTCGAGATTCTTGGTGTCAAATGGGCGAATCGCCCTCAATACCTTAGTGCGCTCATCGCGCGTTGCCTCGGCATCAAGCGAGATAGGCGGCTCCATAGCCACGAGAGATGCGAGCTGGAGCATGTGGTTTTGCACCATATCCCGCAGGTTGCCAGCCTCTTCATAGTAGCCTCCACGCCCCTCGACGCCCAGTGTCTCGGCATTGGTTATCTGCACATGCTCTACATGCTTCTGATTCCAGAGCGGCTCGAATATTCCGTTTGCAAAGCGCAGAACCATGATGTTCTGGACAGTTTCCTTGCCCAGGTAGTGGTCGATGCGAAATATCTGGCTCTCGTCAAAGACAGCATGCAGCTCGCGATTGAGGTTTTGCGCAGATGCGAGATCTCGCCCGAACGGCTTCTCGACTATGATGCGCGGCCATGGCACCTTCTTGCCCGCACGCCTGCCGCCCAGACCGGCAGCAGCGAGTGCATGCACCACAGGTACATAGAGACTGGGTGCAACCGAAAGATAGAAGATATTATTCCCCTGCGTTCCATGCGTGGATGCCAGCTCGTCAAGCAGGCCTGTCAGCGGGTGAAAGGCGTCTGTCTGCGAAATATCGGCGGGCAGATAGTACAAAGCGGAGGCGAACCGCCGCCATTCCTCATCACGCACCGTGATGTCGCCGCCGAATTTGTGCATCGCCTCCAGCATGGTGGCGCGAAATTCCTCGTGGCTCATCTCGGTTCGCGACTGCCCGACAATGCAAAATCCCTCAGGCAGCAGCCCCTGGATAAACAATGCATACAGCGCCGGAATGAGCTTGCGCCTCGTCAGGTCGCCGGTCGCCCCCATGATCACCATCGCGCAGGGTTCGGCCGGACGCTCCATTATCAGCCCCTCGCGCAAGGGATTCACCTCAGGGGCTGCTTCAGTCACAGTACCGGGATTCACGCCAACAGAGCCGTCAGACACTTTGCTACCCTCGCAAAAACTCGTACCGTAAGCCAGACTTCCATACTGTACCGATCCTTTCCTTCTAAAAACCCACTATTTCCAGACACTCGACATTAATCCTCTACGCCGCTTCATATACCTACAAAATCGCGGTAATGTTGTGTCCTCAGGCGAATTTACAAAATGAGCGGCGCTCAGCGTGTGGGGCTGCTGGAAACCCGGTTCCCACCCTTTTGGTTTAGAAGGTGCAAACCATCGATTATCTCAGAGGCGCGGCCATGCTGCGCCCACAGCGATCAGGGAGGAAAGCGAATGTCTGAAGCCAGGCGGCCTGCGGCCGGTCGAACGCTAGCGTACCGGTTGCGTCCCGGTGATGATTTGAAACTTTCACTGATGGCAATACTGGAGGCATCCACCATCTCAGCCGGCGTCATACTCAGCCTGGTGGGGTCGCTATCGTCTGCGCGGTTGCGAATGGCCGGAGGCGACTCGCTAAAAGATTTCAGCGGTCCTCTCGAGATAGTTTCGGCAACGGGCACGATCGGCGGCAATGCCTGTCATATTCACGTCTCCATCGCCGATGGGACCGGCACCACATATGGTGGCCACCTGGTCGCAGGTTGCCCGGTCTTTACCACGGCCGAGCTTGTCATTTTGGACTTGTCGGCATCATGGCTGTTCGACCGCGTGCACGATCCCTGCACCGGCTTTCGGGAGCTGTCAATTGCTGCCTGCCCAGCCATACCATAAAGGTACAGCCCGGCCGAACCTGCCAAGTCCGCATCCTGCAGCCAGACGTACGAATTAGGCAATCGTCTGGGATATACTGAAAGCACTGCGGATCCCACTGACTGGCACGGGTGCAATCAGACACCGCGCGGATGGAACAAGTAGATGTTGGTATGTCCTGGCTGTGGAATGGCAACTCATAACGGTCCTTGCCGGCGGGCGCCCGCTGCCCAGAATGAGGTGCCACACGCGGCCGGGCCGCCATCGTCGCCGCAAAACATCGTCTTGCAAAGCCGGTACGAGCTGATCGGGCTGCTCGGACAGGGCGGCATGGGCACCGTCTACATGGGACGCGATTTGCGCTTGCACAATCGCCCATGCGTCGTTAAGAAACTGCGCGACGATTTCTACCGGGAAGAAGACAAGCAAAAGGCGGTCGCTTTCTTCGAGCGGGAAGCCGGTGTGCTCAGCCAGTTACAGCATCCGAATATAGTTCACATATTGGACTACTTCGAAGAAAACTATGACTACTTCCTGGTCATGGAGTACGTCGAGGGGCGCGACCTGTACAACATTCTCAGTGAACGCTCTGAGCCTTTTCCGGAAGACCAGGTTCTGGATTGGGTGGGGCAGATTTGTGATGTGCTCGAGTACCTCCACGAGCACGATCCCCCTGTGATCTATCGTGATCTCAAGCCCAGCAACATCATGATCGATGTAAAAGGGCGCGTGAAGCTGGTCGACTTTGGAATCGCCCGCCCGTACGAAGAGGATGCCGATCATACTCATGTCGTGTCGGCAGGCTACTCGCCACCTGAGCAGTATTGGGGTGCAGCCGACGTGCGCTCCGACATCTACGCCCTCGGCGCCACGATGCACTTCCTGCTCACCGGCAGTGAGCCGGTGGCGCTCCATCAGCAGGCGCCCGCATCGGTTAACCCACACGTTTCAGAGCACACCGGCCTGGTAGTCTGGAAGGCGACGGCACAAGATCCAGAAGGACGCTACCAGTCAGCCCGCGAAATGAAAGGGGCGCTGGCGCCAGAGCCAGTCGTAGAACGAACTGCATGGCACCAGCGCTGGCGAGAGCTTGCCGTTGTGGGAGGAATCGTCGCAGCAGCCGGTGTGGCATTTCTGGCGCTGGTGAAGCTGGATGAGGCGGTCAAATCCAAGAATGACCAGCTAAAGGCCACAGAGGAGATCATCACTCAGCAGGCCAGGGAGAAAAGCGAGCTCAGCGACAAATTGAAAGCATACTCGCGGGCGGTGGAGGCTCAAGAGCAAGCCGTGCTCGAATGGAAGGAGCAGGCAGCATCGCAGGCCAAGACCAAGAAGCTGCCCCCGGCGACGCCGCGCTCAGGAGTGGCTGCCCAGGTCGCCAGCGAAGCCCAACTGACCGACCCCGAGGGTTTGGCAGCGCTGAAAGGCGAGGATCAAAATTCAATGCTCAGTCCGCCTGCCTGGGGCGGGGATCAGTAGGGCGCTGCATTCCGGGCCGTCAATCAGGGATCTTGTCGTCGGACTGCACGTTCACAACAGGGACGCCGCGGCCGTCCAGAAAATCTACGACGTCCTGGCTGTGGCTTCCTAACGGCCACAACGGCACTTCCATGTCGCAATAGGGCGCGTGGAGAATGATGCTGGCAGAATCCTGAAAAGGATAATATTCGGCATATTTGACATCACTGAGCAGCACCATCTGTGTGGAGTGGCGCTTGTGAAGCCGGTCATTGACGGACAGCACCGCCTCCGAGTCAGTGAGCTCGAAGGTGTACTGGCTGAAAGCATCGGAAATCAATCTGTGCGAAACAACACCCAGGTAAAACGCAAAGAGCGCGGTCGAGGCCGATAGCACCATCGTCCACAAGGGATTGAACGGGAAAACATAGACGGCAACACCCAGCCACAGCAACACGAAAATCCACCCGAACGACAAGGCGATCACCATTGGAATCAGCCCTACCCGGTTCCAGTGAGACTGGGATATCAGAGTCATCCGACCTGGGCTCATCACAGCGGCCATGTCCACGTCCTCGGCAACTGTTGCTGCTTCTATTTTGACAGAAGTTATCAAGAGGCGCCGTCAGTTGCCGAAAATCAGCAACACAAGCGTAAAGGTGCCGCTGTTCCACAAGCCGTGCGCAACCATCGACGGCAGGAGGCTCTTCGTGCGCTCGAAAACGAAGGCGAAGAGGCAGCCGAGACACATAAGCGGCACCACTGCCCCAGCATCCATGTGCACTGCCGCAAACAGGGCGCCACTAGCAAATATTGACGTGCCGGCCCCCACGTATTTTCGCAGGCTCCTGTAAAGAAATCCTCGAAAGAGTGTCTCTTCGACAAATGGCGCCAGAACGCCCAGGGTGATGTAAAAGAGTATGGTGGCCGTCAAGTCCGACGAGCGAGCCGCGTCAAGAACGAGGGTGATGATCGGATTGCTCGAGCCCTGCGAACCAAGCAACTTTGAGGCAAGCAGATAAGCAACGATCACCACCGGCACCGCCGAGCACCAGGTGGCGAAACCGGCCAGCGCCAGGCTGACCGGTCCAAGCGAGCCGGAGCGCCATCGCAATCTCACTGCCTCGAAAAAGCTCAGGTTGTACGGCCGGCAGGCGAATGCGTACACGTAAAGCACTCCCGGACCGTTACTTATCAGGTAGAGCACGGCAGTACAAACCGCTGCCAGCAAGGCGCCGGAGTTAAGGAGGTTGAACGATTTGACTGCGCCTGGAGACAGACCACCAACTAAAAACTGCGTCGCCAGCCAGAAGGCGAATACAGCATAGACCGTGTCCAAGTTCCAGGGCACCACGTTGGCACCGCCCTTCTCATCGGCTGGATCGCCGAGACGCCGCGACAGCGTGAACAACTGCACGACGATGGTTATCAAGCCGATTAAAGAGGCGATGGCACCGACGACGATAATGCCGAGAGTGCTCACGAAAAGACGCAATGCCTTGTCTTCGACCTGCCCTTTCAAGACCTCCAATTTCTTCGACTCACCGGATACTTTGTAGAGTCGCAAAAGCACTGCGTCTCTGTACCAGCCCGGCAACTCTCTTTGAAAGAGTTCCGCATAGGCGCGGGCATCAGAAGGCGGCACCTCCTTATTCAGGTAGATGGCCCTGAGCGCCTTACCAAGAGCACTGTCTTTAGCGTTACTCTTTGAGGCCAGTTCTCCGACGACCTTTTCAAACTCACTCTTGTACTGCGCGCGCCCGGCGTCCGCTAGCACCACGGACAGCTTGACCTTCAAGATAGAGAGGTCGGGATTCTTGTCGATTGATTCTTCGAGAACCTTTTTAGCTTCCGAATGAAAGTCTTTCTGCTTCAAGGCCGAGAACTGCGAGCCCTCGCCAACGGCTGAGCCGGCGGCCCCGGCCGCCCAGGATTCGAGCACCTGCATCGAGCGGTCGAAGCGAAGAAGCAGCTCCGCCCGATCCGATTCCATAATAGGCTCAGCCTTCGCGAGCTTGCCTCCTTTGCTAGTTGTATAAACCAGCGAATGAACGACAAACAGGCTGACGAGAATGACAAACGCTTGCCGCGCCCTCAATCGAGCTGCGTCCTTGAGCACGAGGGAGAGCGCGCCGGTCAACGCCAGCACGCTTATCCAGATCATCAGTGTTGGACTCAATTGCCGGCTCCCGACTATTGGATCGGTTCCGATCTGGCGATAAGTGTCATTCTCAGGTGCTTAGCGACCAAGAATCTTATGGCCGAGAGCGTCGCCCGGCGGATCGTTTGCGCTGGGCGCTCAGGATGACAGCATGCCCGATGCTTTGGAATCACCACGTTAGCAAGCACCGGAACTGTTGTTCCAGTATAGCCGTATGACTACCGCACAGCTCAATCGCCGCCGCCGCCGCCTACGTCGCCGCCGCCGCCGAAGTTATTGCCAAACTCTCCCAGCTCACCAAAGCCGCTAAATTCGCCGTAATCGCCGAACCCTTCGAAACCACCGAATTCAGTTCCGATGTCGTGCATGAAGTCTCGATCGCGGTCATTTGTATAGTAGCCAGGGTCGGACTTGGGGACCATGTCAGTGTAATAGCCCCAGGGAAAGCCACGTGCTAGCTTGCGTCGCCGCAAAAACCGCGGCATCTTGATAAAGCCCATCGCGAAGAGAACTCCCCCGGTGAAGAGCCCTTCGGCAAGCAGGATGTTCCCCCATTGCAAAGCCATGATCCACCTGCGCAAATCCGGTCAGCCCGGGCGAAACCTGCGCTCACCCTGCCGGAATCGTCCCTGGCACTCTGGTCCTGACGCTCACCTGACCGGCACAGGGTGATCGTAAGTACGATCTCTCAACCAGTCAAGGCTTTCAGGGGGAGAAATACTTACTCGTTGTCGCTGAGCAAGGCGACTTTTTGCTGACCGACACTGCTGACCGACATACGCGGGCCTTGAGCGCGCTTGAAATTGTCTATGTACCGGCGCAGGGCTTCCCTGATCAGATCGGACCGGGTACGGTGCTCGACCTGAGCGACGAAGTCAATTTGCTCGAGAAGTCCAGGGGGTAAAGCGACAAGCACTTTCTTAGGCATGTGCGATCCTTTTTCAAAAGTCCGAGGTAAAAAGCGACAACCGAAAAGTCTATGAAACCCTTCAAGTCAATAGACGGTCGCAAGCTCACCTCGTCTATCGCACCGGATTGCAGAGTTACAATCTACACTCCATCTCTTTCTTTTTAAAGGGCCAAAACGCCCACAAATCAACGAGGCGGTCAAACTAATATAAAATCGTTTTCCGAATGGCCGGAAAGCAGTTGCATCAAGACCTACATGCCATGCGGTTTTCAGAAAGTGCATCCAATCAGGCTTTTCCTGCCATTGCTACCTGTCCAAAACCGCTTCCACCAGAACCTCACTGAATGTGCGGGTTCGCATCACTTAAAGGACGACCTGAAATGCCATGAGCACAGGAAAGAACGACAAGTCACATAAGTTAACAGCCAAGATCAAAGCCGCAGGATGTGCGGCAAAGATTAGTGCCGGCGAACTCAGTCAAATCGTGCGGGCGCTCTCCAGCCCTCCCTGCCCGCAATTGCTCACCGGTATCGACAACTTCGAAGACGCGGCTGTCTACAAGCTTACAGACGAGCTGGCCATTGTTGAGACCGTCGACTTCTTCCCGCCTGTAGTAGACGATCCATTCCTATACGGCCGCATTGCCGCAGTCAATGCGCTCTCTGACATATATGCGATGGGCGCCAGACCAATTCTCGCCCTCAATGTGTTCTCGTTTCCCACCTGCGACTATCCGATCGATGTGGCACAAGAAATATTGCGCGGTGGTGCCGAGGCCGTCAGCGAAGCGGGGGCCACACTGGGCGGCGGGCACTCAATTCAAGGCCCGGAGCCACTCTACGGCTTGGCCGTCACCGGATTGGTCCATCCGGCCAGGATACTCACCAATAGTGGTGCCAGAGCAGGCGATCTGTTGGTGCTCTCAAAACCGATCGGAACAGGCGTCGGATTGCTGGCATTGAAGGCGGAGCTGTTGCCGGACGCCCCACGTCAGGCTCTCCTCGATAACCTCACGGTACTCAATAATAGATGCCTGCAAATAGCGTTGCCGCACGCAATTCACGCGGCAACAGACGTAACCGGGTTCGGGCTGATTGGTCATCTCCACGAGATGGCTGAGGCCAGCCGGCTTCAAGTCTCGCTCTTTGCCGAGCGCGTACCACTGTTGCCGGACACCTACCAGCTGGCAGAGCAGGGATTCGTGCCAGCTGGGGCATACGCTAACCGAAAGGCATATGAATCGTCGGTGTGCTTTATAAATGAAGTAGAAACGGCCCTTGCCGACCTTCTATTCGATCCGCAAACTGCCGGAGGCTTGCTTTTCGCCCTGGCTCCCCCGGAAGCGACAGAACTTGCCGGCGAGCTCAGGCAAGCGGGTATTCAAGCAAGCGTCGTCGGCGAATTCACGCCAGGTCAGCCGGGACTAGTGGAGGTAATTGCTGATGATAAGTAAAGTTGATCTCAGAGGGCTAATATGCCCGGAACCGGTTTTGAGAACAAAAAAACTGCTGGACGATCCGGGGGTTGAACGGGTGGAAGCACTAGTCGACGATGACGTGTGCGTCAACAATCTCCGACGTCTCTCCAATACTTTCAAAGCGACAACCGACGTCCACCAGCATGACGGTTTTTTTGAAGTGGTGATCGACAGGGCGGCCCGGGGATCAAGCACAGCCTCGGAATTAACGACTGCCCCCAGTGTCCGGTCCGCTGGCGACGTCGCAGCCGGCGCCGGCACGACTACAGTTGTCTTTCTGGCTAAAGACACATTCGGAGATGGGGATCCCGAACTGAGCAGAACTCTTGTAAATCTGTTCCTGCAGACGGCGTTGGAAGCAGGACACCAGCCGCGGGCGATCCTGATGGCAAACGCCGGCGTAAAGCTGATGGCTCCGGACTCGCCGGTTCTCAAAGTTTTAGAAGACTTCCGCCAGCACGGATGCGAGGTGCTCGCTTGTGGTCTGTGCCTGGAGTTTTACGGACTGAAAGAAAAGGTGCCCAAGGAACAGATCACAAACATGTTCGCGATCTGTGAGTATCTCTTCGCCGCCGACAAGGTCCTTCAACCCTGAGCCCAGGACAGGTTCTCGCATGAGGGCAAGCTAATCGGGTTGATCGAAATCCGAGCGGAATACCCTCATCAACATAAATACAGATCCGACGGCGCCCAGTACCAGAAGAACTATGGCCATGGTTGATAGGGCGCTTATAAGCCAGTGAAGGGTCTCGAGCATTAGGGATGCCTCGGTCGATCTGCTTGACGACAGTCTAAGGGAGGGCGGCAAATAAGGAAAGCCGCAGTACTGGGAATCACCTCATCAAAGCCGAAACTTCTGATGCGCGAGGCAACGATTCCGAAGCGCTCAGGCTTCTGGTGGCCAGTGCGCCGACGGCGTTGGCGAAAGTGCCGGCTTGCCCCCAGTCTTCCAGACCGAGCTCCTTGAGCGCCCCGGCGGCGATCTGCCCGCCCAGTCTTCTATTGAGTGCGTGCAACAGGCCGGCAATGAATCCATCGCCTGCCCCAACGCCGTTGACCGCATCAACCGTAAAGGGCCGGCAGTCCACAGCTCCGGCTCTGGTGCGGATGTGCGAGCCGGCCGGACCGAGCGTGACGGCCACAGCCAGCGGTTGGTAACGGGCGAACAGGGCCTCGGCCATCTGCTCGATCGAGCTGTCAGGCCCGGCTCCCGACCAGAGGATCAGCTCGCGCTTGTTGACCTTGACGATGGTGGCCATTGCCATGGCCTCCTCGACCGGCCGCTTGGCGTGCGCATCCCTGCCACTCGGGAAACAGGCATCGAAGGAGACTACTAACCCGTTGTCGGCGGCCGTGGCCATCGTGCGCAGGACGGTAGAGCGTCGGGGGTCGACAATGAGCGATATGCCTGTGGCATGAACAGCCTCGGCACCGATGAGCGTCTCGTAGGACAGTTCCTCGAGACAGAGCATGTCTGCCGCATGCGGCTGCGGCCAGTTGTAGAAGGTATGGTCGCCATCAGCGTCGGTGACCACGTAGCACTGCGCAGTTGGATGGAGAGAGTCGACGAGCAGATGGCGAATGTCGACGCCCTCACGCCTGAGAATTTCGGTCAGGTAGTGCCCGTGCAGATCACGACCGACCTTGCCAATCAATTTGGCACCAGTGCCGAGACGGCAAAGACCGATCGCGACATTGCTGGCATTGCCGCCGAGGGAGCGGCAAAAATTGCGGGCCTCGTCAAGGTTTTCGACTGGCTCGGCAGCGAGCCAATCGACGACAACTTCTCCGATGCAGGCGACAGACATCGGTCAGGGCAACCTTGCCTCTCCGTTACTTGGCCAGGGCCTGTTTGCCGGTTTCCTTCAGGACATCGGGATAGAGCAGAAATGCAGGGCGGATTACGGGAAGCAGCGCCAGCGCCTTCGGTGTCGGCCCCTTCGAGACGATCTTGCCGGTGAGAATGGCAACCGGCACGCTCACCTGCCCCAACCAGAATTCGTGGGCAACGTCTGCTTTCATCGACATCTCGATAATCGGTTTGTTGTCTCCAGAGCCGGCGATTATTTTCAGCTCCTGTCCATCGCTGCAGTCGATTGTTATCACGCCTTCCGGGTCACGATAGCGAAACTGCACCACCAGCTTGGACCGGATCAGCTGCTCGGACATGCTTGGATCAGCCTTGATCTTTTCCCAAATGGCGATCATGACGCCAACGAGTTCTTCGGAATTGGCAAACACCGGCATTAATACGACCTCTTGTATATAGCAATAACATCCTCGACTGAGGCTTCCTTCGGATTGAACATTATCGCAGGATCCGTGACGGCAATGAAGGCCAATTGTTCCATCTCGTCATCCGGCAGCTCATGAACCCCCAGATCGCGCAGGCGGCTGGGCAGACCGCAGTCCACCATCAGCTTTCTCACGGCGGCAATGAGTTCGCGAGCCGCTTTCTCATCTTCGGTTGCACTTGATATACCCAGAGAACGAGCGGCCCAAGCGTATCGAACGGCAGCAACGTCCAGATTGAACTCCATGCCGTATGGAAGGAAGACGGCGTTGGTCATGCCGTGATGGGTACCGAACCATCCCCCGGTTGCATGAGCGAGAGCATGAACGATGCCGACGCCTGCATTTGTAAAGGCCAGTCCGGCCATGGTGCTCGCTATGAGCGTGCCACTGCGAGCCGCGAGATCGCCACCATTTTTGGTGGCAGTGAGCAGATGCGTGAACAGCAAGCCCATGGATTCCAACGCCAGCGCATCAGCAACCGGTGAGGTAGTCGAAGACACGAAGGCTTCCAGATCGTGAGTGAGGGCGTCAAATCCCGTAGCGGCTGTCAGCTTCGGGGGCAGGGAGACGATCAATTTCGGATCCAAAATCGCCGCATCCGGAGCAAGATACCGGCTGCCGAACAGAACCTTTTTCCCTTCCTCTACATCTTTGACCATGGCGACAAATGAGACCTCCGATCCGGTCCCGGCCGTAGTCGGAATCGCAATCAAAGGACGCAGGCGAGAGGGCAACGTATTGATGCCCTGATAATCCATCATGTCGCTGCCATAACTCAAGCCGATGTTCACAGCTTTGGCGGTGTCTGTCACAGACCCGCCGCCGACCGCAATTACGCAATCACAACCAGCCTCGCTGGCAATTTTCGTGGCTCTG
>Ga0066388_100001996_pt1 | contig 12104 bp, 11 predicted proteins | sample PanSoiMetaGPlot6_FD_64539 | JGI IMG/M metagenome (GOLD analysis project Ga0066388, IMG submission 64539) | Tropical forest soil microbial communities from Panama analyzed to predict greenhouse gas emissions - Panama Soil - Plot 6 (Hybrid Assembly) | ecosystem: Environmental > Terrestrial >... | reverse complement strand
ATCATTTCGCGATTCTCAGGGCAACTTCTCTGTCTTTGGGGGGACGTCAGCCGGCGCTCCCACGTTTGCGGCGATCATAGCCATCGCCAACCAGGCACTCCAGACCTCCGGCCTTGGCAACGTCAATCCCACGCTCTATGCTATCGCCGCTTCCAACTCCAGCGCGTTTCACGACATTCAGAAAGGCGACATCATGGTTCCTTGCACGCAAGGAACACCCAGCTGCCCAACCACTTCCCCCTTTCAGTTCGGATTTTCCACTACCGCCGGCTATGACCTCGCCACCGGCTTGGGCTCGATAAATGCTAACGAGCTTATCAATTCCTGGATGTCCTTCACTCCATCACCCGACTTTGCACTGGGCAGCTTCGTGGCCACGACAACTTCCGGCCAGCAGACGTCCACCACCGTCAGCGTTGATCCCATCGCAGGCTTCAACGGCACCGTCGATCTCACCTGCACACCGCCTACATCGGGCGGCATTACCTGTTCACCCAATCCGAGTTCCGTGGCCGTAAACGGCGCTACCGCGACTGCCACGCTCACCATTGGCACGTCCAGCGCCGCAATCAATTCACGTGATTTCTGGTGGCTATCATCGGGTGGCGTCGTGGCCGCAATTTCTCTGCTCCCGGTGGGCTCTCGCAGGCGGCGGACTGGTCTGGTTTGCGGGGTTATCGTATTCGTGACCGTTGCGGCAAGCGCGGGCTGCGGAGGCGGCAGTAGCTCCGACGGCAGTTCTTCGCACGGCACTGCAGCCGGCAATTACAACATTACGATTACCGGTACTAGTGGCAGTTTGTCCCATACCGCTACCGTGCGCCTGAGAGTGAACTAACCCGGCAGGTATGGCGCGGGCGCCTCGCCCCGCGCCGATTTTGGCAAGTACTCCGGCCGAAAAAGCGACACGCCGAATTCTGAGGCCTTGGGTGGCGCAGAGCTTCAGCTCTGCGATAAGCACTTTGTCGTTTACCAGCGGCTTCAGCCGCCACAACCAATCAAGCTCTTCTGCGAAGCGCCGATATATAGCCGGTGAGCACTTCGCAACCTGCAATTGCGCCCCCCAACCCAACCCGGTTCGTCCCGCTTCGTCGCCCGACAGGCCATTCTCACCAAAGAAGAGAAAGTCTTCGGCTATGAATTGCTCTTCCGCGACGGGGTGCAGAGTTAATGCGCTCCCGGCGCAAAAAAGGCTTCACGTAGCACACTTGATACATCCATGTTGCTGGGCCTGGACGTCCTGTGCGATGGCGGCCGAGCCTTCATCAACTGTACGCGCGAAGTCCTGCTCAAAGACTACGTCATGCTACTGCCCGCCAATCAGACGATCGTTGAAGTCCTCGAAGATGTCGAACCCGACGACTTGGTAACGGGCTGCCTGCGTGCGCTTGAAAGAAGCCGGATACATGATCGCGCTCGACGACTTCGGCCCTGACGAAGCATGGGTGTCATTACTCGAGAATTGCATCTGTTGCGACATCAGGCCCAGCAGGAAGAGATCGGAGTCGCCGTTTTGAACCTTGGGAGAGAGCGTTTCACAAAATCGCGCGCGGACCAGGGCAGAGAGAATGAGGTCGCTGGGCTTATCCTCGGCGGCAATGAGAGTGACAACTAGTCGTACCAACGGCACACAAATTGGAACAGTGTCCCTACCCTCGCCCGGCAAACTCAATCTCCAAGAAGCCGAAGTCGCGACCGCCAGCGCAGAAGCGATGCTGTGGGCCAGAGACGTAAGTTCAAATTGAAGCTAGCTCGTCACCGAAGCAGCCGCTTCGCCCCCGGACGCCCGCTGCGGCCTCTGATACGCTTCGTCCAGTAACGGCCACCCTCTGCGCAACACGAAATCCAGCCATGCTCCCGCGCCTTGTGACGTCAGAACCGCCACCAGCACCAGCGTCGTGTAAAAACTGGCACTGATGATGCCGGCGTCGAACGCCACGCTCGCCAGCACAATTCCGGGCCCACCACGCGCGTTTAACGAGACCGCGAGGTTAACACTGTCGCGCCAGGCGAATCCCGCAAGCCTTGCCCCCAAGCCTGCGGAGAACAATTTGACGGCACATGCTGTCCCTAGAAATGCAAGCAGCATGGTCAAGGAGAAAGATTTGCTGAAATCAAGCTTCAGCCCTACCACCGCGAAATAAATCGGCACAAACACTGCAAACGAAATTCGGCTCAACGAACCAATAGCCTCGACAATCTGTGGCTCCGGATCTCTACTGACCGCGAACCCGGCCAGAAAGGCCGCGAACACCAGGCTTACATCGAGCAACGATGCGATGCACGTATAGCCCAGCAGTACGATGAACAAATAGGCCAGCGTATTATTCCTGGCGACCACATTCCATGTGGCACCGCCTAGATGCTTCAAGAGTTTCGGCAACAACGTCAGTCCTGCGCCAAAGAACACCAAAGCGACCAATACATGCAACATGATTTTCTGCTTGGGTAATGTCCCCGCTTCGGCCAGCGAAGTCGCCACGGCCAGCACCGCCCACAACGCAATGTCCTCAAAGACTGCGACTCCCAAAATCAATCTCGCAAAGCGCGTGTGCAGGATTCTCAGATCGTGCAAGATTTTAGAAATTACCGGTATCGAAGTCACCGCCATCGCGATAGCGATCACCAGCAATAGTGGCAGCCGCTGATTCGCCGCACCCATCAACGACGCCAAATTGAACTGCGTCGCGGCAGCTAGCGCGAAAAGAAAAGGCAGCGCCGTCCCCACTAATCCCAACCATGCGACCTGTCGACGGTCTTCTTTTCCAAGCAGTCCGCGTGTTTCTGCCCCCGATGCAAACATCAAGAGCAGAAGTCCCAGGTTGTAAAGAAAAGATATTGCCACTTCATGGCTGGCAGAATTGCCCAGAAACTGTCCCAGCAGGCTTGGCCCAAGCACGACGCCCGCCACAATCTCCCCGACCACCCGCGGCTGGCGCAGCTTTGCAAACAGAAATCCCAGGATATGTGCGGCAGCGAACAGAACCAGGAGTCTTCCAGCGAAGGACCCAAACTCAGCAGTCGTCATTTGTTCCCGGCTTAATAGCCAGCTTAGGATGGGGGGGGTGCCGCTCATGTTGCACGCCGGGACGGGAGAAGGCGATCCAGTTACTTCTGTGCAAATCTACTGTGAGTTTGCACTTGCGCTGGTTTCGGCACTAACGGTACCATTTACTTGTTCCCAGCGGCCATGCTCTCCAGCTGGCCCCTCGCGCCCAGTTCCAGGCGCCAAATGGACAAACGAAATCCACGCGTTAGTTCCGTTGGGATTCTGCGCAATCTGGTGTAACTGCGCAATGGATACAAGATCACCAGAGTGGCGGTCGTGAGGCACCCGCCAGACGGACTGATTACGATTTACCTAACACGAGAAAAATTATGAATGCAGGACCTGGAAACCCCTCCGGCGGTGGCGGAGGAGGGAGAAACAGACGGCGGCGTGGTAGGCGTCCGCCTCATCGTGGCGGTCAGCACGGTCGTGATCGTCAACAGCACGGCGGCATCTACACCGCCCCCATGGATCACAGTTATCGCGCCGCTCTCGGCGGCAATGGAATGAGGCCTGGCCGTCAGCGCCCCGGCTTCGCTCCCTCGTATTCGCCCGTCGATCCTGAGCCGTTGCCCACCCAGGCCGAAGATGCCGGTTCGCGCATTTTCGCGTTCGTCGACGATCTCTTTTTCGTGGCGAAAATTCAGGAGACCGCCCGCAAGCTTAACGTCAAGGTCGAATTTGTAAAGACTGAAAAAGACCTGCTCGACAAAGTGAAACAGAACGGCGAAGAAAAGCCATCGCTGATCATCTTTGACCTGAACAATGCCAACGCGAAGCCGTTAGCGCTCATCCCCAAGCTGAAATCCAAACTGAAAAAGGGTACCTCGATCATTGGCTTTCTGTCGCACGTACAGGGGGATTTAAAGCAGAAGGCCCACGAGGCGGGATGTGATATGGTGCTGCCGCGCTCCGCTTTTTCTCAGAACCTGCCCCAGCTATTGCGCCGTCATGGCGCGCCTGAACCCGGAGAGGAAGCCACCGTCTAATCTGGCTACTGGTTGTCGAAAGTAAGCGTCACGAACTTCTTGTACTGGGTCTTGTCCGGCTCCGCCTGAGTAGGCGTCTGGCAATGGGGCTTTGTGTTCGTTCCCACCTGCGTTTGTCCCGCTTGTTTCGGATCGGGCTGTGCGCAGGGAACCGGCGCCTTGGTTCCCGCTGGGGGCGGCACCGCAGGCCGAACCGTTGCATGCCGCGAAGGTGAAGGGCGCGATGACGACGTGCTCGAGATGGTGCTTCCTAATCTTCCGCCGAGTGCGCTCGCAGCATTGTTCGTGCTCCGTCCCAGGCTAGTTCCCGCCTTCGCTCCCGCGCCCGCGGACATCGAGTGAATCATCACCGACTCTGCCGCTGCCTGACCGAATGCTGAAATCGCACCTGTCAGGATCATCACTCCGACCAGCAAAATTCTTTTCTTCATAAGGTTCCCCTTACTTACGCGGCATCTGCTGCGTTCGCGGAGTCAGCTCGCACAGGCTGTCTCGGTGCAGGCCGCTCTGCTTCAGTTTGCTGCAACGCTTCAGCCTGTTCCAGAGGTGCAGTCTGCTTCACAGGGACAGGCCCTGCCAGCGGCAAGTTTGCACACACGATCGTACCTATTCCCCCCGCAGACTGAAACTCTATACTGCCCCCCAACTGCCGCAAACGTTCCCGCATACCGCGAATTCCCACCCCAGGTGAACTGTTCAGATCAAGCGTTTTCTTCTTCTCAAGCGAAATCCCCTGTCCATCATCTTCCACTGCAACCTGGATCGCATCCTTCACTCGCACTATATGGATTTTCGCTCTCTGACCTTGCGAGTGCTTGTGGACATTCGTCAGGCACTCCTGCACAAAACGGAAAACTGCAGTCTCGAGCTCCGGATTCAGCCGCTCAAAATCTTTTGGAATATCGAGCACTACCTGAATCTTGCTTCTCTCTGCAAAGCCCTCCGCATACCACCGCAGTGCTGAAGCCAGTCCCGCTTCATCCAGCAATGGTGGATGCAGTAAATGAGAAATCGTGCGGATCTCCTGGTTCATCTCTCGCACCAGGGTTGCGCTGTCGCGCAGGGTGGCCGCGGTCTTCGTCAGCCTTTCTATTTCTGACTCTACAGATGTCAGGTTCATGCCCAGCGCCGCCAGCGATTGCCCCACGCTGTCGTGCAGCTCGCGCGCGATACGCCGTCTCTCCTCGTCCTGCAGCCTCATCAACCGCGCCGTCAGGTCTCGCAGCCCGGAGTTAGCCGAGTCCAGTTCCGCCGTTCGATCCTTGACCTGTTGTTCCAGTTCGCCGCGCGCGATCTTCAGCGCTTCATTCTCCCGGCGCCTGGTTTCTCCCATCACGATGATGATTCCGCTCGCGAGCACGAATCCTGCAATCCCGGTCCATTCCTGCACTGTCCACAACGGCGCTCCCGCTGGACGCACCAACAGAACTTGAGCAACAAACAATCCAAGAAGTGATCCCACTATCGAAGGACCGGTCCCGCAATACCAGGCTGCAAAAGCAATTGCAGGAAAAAGCGTGATGTAGGGAAGCGAGTGCCCCAGGATGGGTGCTAACGCCCAACCGATAACCAACACTGCCGCAATCGCTACAATCGCTGTGATGTAGCGGAAGGCAAGCGATCTACCTCTATCCATAGTGTGACCGGGAGGAGTGAATCGACAGCAATATGAATTCTACCCCAGGTTCCTCGACAAAAATACGCCAATAATCGCCTCTTGATTTCTGGCAGAACTCACCACCGCGCCGCGTAAACCAGTGCAGCACAATGAGATCGAGCTTGATGTGTCGCGCGTCTTGGTGTTCGCGATGCTCCAAAAAAACGCGTCGCCCTGGTCATTTGCTGTCGTGGAAAATTATGCCCAGTGTATACCTCGTCCCGCGTCTCACCTGACTTACTCCATGTCGCATGTTTGCCCGGTAAAAGCCGCGCTTGCCCTTTACCGCCCGATATCTTGTCGTAAAGATCAGAATCTGCCCTTGCCCGGCAATCACTACTTCCGCCTTCGACTGCGCTCGCGGTTGCTGTTCGACCAGCACAAACTCTCCCCCTTCGTAGTCCTGCCCGGCCTCGCTCAAAAAGCAGGTCATCTGCAGCGGAAACGCAATCTCGCCATAAACGTCCTGATGCAAGCAGTTGAAATCGCCTGCTTCATAGTGCAGTAGCAATGGTGTGGCACGCTGCTGATACTGTTTCTTGCACAGCTTCAGGAAAGCCGCATGTGTATTGGGAAATCGACCTTTCACCCCAAGCTGTTCATTCCAGCGATTGGCAACTGATACAAGCTGCGGAAAGCTGCTCTCACGAATCTCCTGCACAGTTGGCGGCAAGGGATATTCGAAGTACTTGTAATCGCCCCGCCCGAATCGATATCGCGCCATGATGATGTGGCTGCGGAATCCTTTATCTTCGGCGTAAAGTCCCACCAGCTCCTTACATTCATTCGCCGTCAAAACTACCGGCGTCAGCGCATAACCATTCTGCTGAATGGATTCCCACAGCCCAGGCCAGTCGAGTCCTTGAATTCTCTGCCTAACTGTTTCCACGGTCGCTCCCAAAGCCAATCGTAGGTCTTCTTATGGAGCGCAGACTATCCGAAAATTGCGGCAGAAGTCCTGTATAGGGCCGGTTGGGCACCTCTTGCTACAAGGCCGTGTGGCGCGGACATCCTTGTCGAAATAGCGGGATTCCAGCAGAACCGACCGTTTGTCGATGGGCGCCTCACTCTCCGCCCCTTTTACCGGAAGCGGGAACGACTTCTGGGTGGCGCAGCGCTTTCAGCATTGCGTCGACGGAGGCCACTGAGAGAGGCTTTAGCCGCTGACGAAACAGCGTCCCGCTTCTCGATGTCTTTCGTGAATTGCACTAGCCGCGAAGCGGCGGAACCCAACTAGCTCGGCACGTCGAACAGAGGAGTTCAACCGACGACACCAAAACTACTGCGGAGTGTTCGTCGCCTTTACTTCCGTTTTCACATCAGCCGCATCAGTCGGCACCAACGGCTTCGCAGCAAAGAAACTGTGGTCATACAGACCGCGATACATCCGGCCCGCTATCTCCGCCGCTTTGGGCCCATAAGTCGGACGCCCACCCTGCAGGAACACCACCGTTACGATTCGTCCCACGTCAGTTTTCGCGTAAGACGCGAACCAGCCATAACGTGTTCCCGACTTCGAGCATGTTCCGGTCTTACCAAGAATTTCTTCTTCGCTGAAGTTGAGCTTTACGCTGCGCGCTGTCCCGAACGTCACCGCGCCCGCCATGCCGTCGGAAATTTCTGGGATCAGTGGAGCGATGTCGAGGTGCCGCTTAACTCGCGGCTCAAAACTCGCCACTTCTTCCGCCGATGTCGGATGCTGCAAGTAGTACAGAGTGCCGCCATTCGCGATGGCCGAAACCAGCGCTGCTAGTTGCAGCGGGGTCATTGAAATTCCCTCGCCGAACGAGCACATCTTCCCTACCCCGCCCAGTTTCGCCGAGATCTCTTCTTCGGGATAAATGCCCAGTTGCTCGCCCGGGATGCTGTATCCCGCCAGCTCACCCAGCCCAAACTCGTGCGCATAGAAACTCACTTTTTCGAATCCCAACTGTCGCCCCAGAGCTTCGAAGTAGGCGTTATTGGAACGCGCCAGCGCGGTCGTGAGATTCATACGGCTACGCCGTCCCAGCTGGATTTCTGTGTCCTTCGTGATCAAGTCTTCACTCAGCGCCGCCAGTGCGACCGACAATTTAATCGTCGAGCAAGGTTGCGCTCCGCTTGAAAGCGCCAGCTTCTGGTTCACCATCGCCAGCACGCGCCCGCTCGTCGGCTCAATGGCCAGAACCGTACCGTTCATGTTTCCGAGCGCATCAATTGCGGCCTGGCGCACGATCGGATCTTCTCCGGCCGTAATGTCGCCTTCCGCCACGTCATCCATGAACGAGCTCGCCGTGAACCGTTCATAGTAGCGATGTCGCCGACGATGAGTGCTCGCCGTCACCAGCCGTGACCGCTGCGTGCGACTTCGCGCCAGGCGCCGCATCCGCTTTTTTGCGTGCGACGTTTCGTTCACCTTGCGGGAGCGCGAATGGCTGCTGGTCAACGGTCTTGTGCTGACGCTCGCCGCCGACGCAAACTCGGCCAACAGCATCAGCAATCCAGCGACGATGGCAATGTATCTGAAACTTCTCATCTGGCCCACTTTCCTGTCCCCGGTCCTTGAACTTACATCAGCTTACGATGCACGGCGTATGCCAATGGTCATAAAATTCTGCAACTCTGCGATGTTACGAGACTTAACGAGCTCCGGGCAATGGGAAAGTTGGCCAAGGCACAATTAGGCGATAGGAACCGTAAGTAGCTGAAATCCGGCTATTTACGGTAGTTTCCGGGCTTGCTACCGTCCTTTCGTAATTCGGCGCCTGTTACTGGAACGGTCCTCCACCCCGGTGGAAATCTCTTTCGGCATGCGCTGGTACCTGGATGGTGCGACATTCAGTTGCCCATTAGTGGGGAGTTCCTCGCACTCCTCCTTGGAGGTGTGCTGTCGCTTGCTCGACCGTGGAAGTTTTAGCTCCACTTCTTCTAATCGTCGCGGTTATCCTCGGAATTCTAGTTACAGGTTGGTTTATCTGGTGGCGGTATCGCGAGCGACAACGCGAATCTTGGCCGATCAGTACCGCGCCAATTGAAACCGGGAGCGTCGAAGTCCGGAAGCAAGAATCGGCTGTCATAGCTTTGCTTCTGGGTTATCCGGTGTGCCCTCCGCCTCTCGTTCTGCTCCTGGGTTATTGCTTCGCTGCTAACGGATCGTATTATTCAAGCAAAACCGCAATCAGCGCGCGGGGAAATCATCAATTTCAGGTGTTCAAGAGAAAATCCAATTTGTTTTGACATACGTACGTGGTGAGTAGCACGACTGGAATCTTCAATCTTGGATTGAAGACTCGGGAACTGAGGGTAAATGCGCTCTTCGCACACCTGCAGCCGGATGAAACGGCCATTCAGAATCACCTTTTCTGTAATGTTGTCCATCATGTTTCTAGCGACTCATTCGCAATCCCAGAGTGAGCCGTCTTCCCTGCGTACAATTTCCGGCGTTGTGCTGACAGACAAGAGCGAAGTGATTACCCATGTTGGAGTCAGCGCGCAGTATGGATCCGGGATGAAGCAGACGGTGACAGACGCAAACGGCCAGTTCCGGTTGAGTGTTCCAAACGAGCCAATCACACTGAAAGTGCTGGGAAAGTATGTGGTGGCGCAGGAAAAGGATCTAGCCGATTCCGGCTCTTTGTCCGATGTCGAACTACGAGCTAATTTTGCGATCCCGATGATGCATGAGAGCCTGTTGATTTCTGCAAGTGCCCTTAATCCCACAATCGATCAGCGGAACGACGCCGTTTACAGCAACACATTGTTTTCTCGCGACGATCAGATTTTCGACACACTTGCAGCAGGCATCAATACCGGTCAGCACGAGGGCGGTGGAAAATCGCTGGAGATCCGGCGCTTCGGCTTCAATCTTGACCACGGTGGTGTAAACGGTGGCCTGAAAGTTCTCGTCAACGATGTGCAGCAAAACCAGGGCACTCAGGGCCATGGCCAAGGCTATTTGGGAGCGCTCAAAACTTTGACTCCCGAACTGGTGGATGATGTAGACATTCTCAATGGTCCGTTCAGCGCCGCGTACGGAGATTTCTCCGGACTAGGGGTGGTTCATATCCGCCTCAAAGAAAGCTTGCCGAATTTGCTGAGCGCCCGAATTCAAGGTGGATCGTTCAACGCCTACCGTGGTTTTGTTGCTTACAGTCCAGCACTGGAACACGGCGACGCCTTTCTCGCTTACGACGGCTCTCACACCGATGGTCCATTCATCAATCCCGGCCGCTACAAACGCCATATAGTGACCGGTAATTACACGATGCACTTAAACGAAGAGGAATCCCTCGGCTTCAGGCTGAATGTCGGCACCAATGACTTCTACTCGTCAGGACAAATTCCTCTTGATCTGGTCACTGAGGGGCGACTTGATCGTTTTGGTTTCATCGATCCTTTCGACGGCGGGCGAGTCCGCATGGGAACGCTCGCTACTTACTATAAGCGTGATTTTTCAAACGGTGACATTCTCAAGCTGGACGGCTTCCTAGGGCGATCTCTGTTTGATCTGTACTCGAACTTTACTTTTTTTCTGAATGACCCGATCAATGGCGATGAAATCCAGCAACATGACTCGCGCCTTCAACAAGGATTCAACACACAGTACCTTCATCCCTACAAGGTGTTTGGGCATACCGCACTGCTCACCCTGGGTTCGAATTTTCACGACAACCAGATCAACGTCGGACTAAATCACACGAAAGATCGGCAATTTCTGGATGCGACCACTAGCGCCCACGCCCACGTAACCAACGTAGCTGGGTATATCCAGCAAGGTCTGGATGTGCTGGGACAGAAAGCGCATTTCGATGTGGGAATGCGTTTTGACTATTTCGGGTTCGACGTGGATGATCGTCTCGTTCCGCCAAATAGGGGCGTTCAGGGAGCATCGCGCTTTCAGCCAAAGGCCAACTTTTCCTATGCGCCGTCGAGGCGTATACCCATTACGCTCTACGCCAGCTATGGGCGCGGCATTTCGAGTCAGGATGCACGGGGCGTGGTTCAGCGACCGAACGCGCCAAGGATATCCACCACCGATTTCTATCAGGTGGGCGCATCTCACAATATGCGTCGCTTCTCGCTGAGCACCGATTTGTTTCTCATCGATCGCTCAAATGAACAGGTCTATATTCCCGATGATGGCAGTTTCGAACTCAAGGGGCCAAGCCGATCCTACGGCTGGGAAGCAAAAACCTCATTTCCAATCCTTAAGCATTTGGCCTTGAACGGTGGATTTACGCAAGTGTCCAACGCTTTCTATCGGGGAACTACAACCCGAATCTACGTGGACAGCGCACCCCACTCGGTTGCAAACACCGGGCTGACGTTTTCTGATAGGCGAGGCTGCAACGCATCTTTGCGATACCGCCACGTCAGCGGCTACATCCTGGATGGCGAGGACCCCAGCAATCCCATCAGCCATGCTAGTGGGTTGGATGTCTTAGATCTCAGCATCTCGAAGGGCATCCATCACGGCGTGGATTTCAACTTCGCCATCGACAATTTGAACAACAAGCGATACTCGGAAACGCAGAATTATTTTGTGTCCCGTCTACCCGGTGAGGAACACGACGGAATAGCCAGGGTTCACGCGACACCCGGATACCCGATAGGAGTCACCATCGGATTGACGTTCCGTTTCGGCGAGAAATAACGACTAAACAAAAAGAATGCATTCTCTTTTAACCAGCTCTGGCCGGTATTGGAATGTGCTTGGTTCTATTTCGTTAGGGCATGAGTCGCACGCTCAATGCTGTCGCACTTCTATGTCATACGTGACCAGCGCATTGTCTCGTCTCCTGCATCGGCGCACTAACCCTCGCGATTTGTTTCTGCTCCCGATAATCGGACTTGCGGGTCGGATGGTTAGGCGAATTTCAGCATCCGCTTGCAGCAGTAATGTCAGCAATTGACTTGTCCGAGGTATTGACTCGTTCAGCGGACGACATCAGCAATGAAGGAAATCGAGACTGACATGGCCATTACCTTGAGGAAGTATTTAGAACAACTGCCCCTCGCAATCATGCATTATGTTTCAATAGCTCGACTGAGGATCACATGACCGATTGCATATTCTGTCGCATTGTTTCCGGAGAAATCCCTTCCAAGAAAGTTTACGAAGATGATTTCACTTATGCATTCGAAGACCTCGATCCGAAAGCCCCCACGCACGTCCTGGTAGTTCCGAAGAAGCACATTCGCGGACTGAAAGAAGCCAGCGCCGAAGACGCTGAAATTGTCGGCCGATGCCATCTCACCGCCGCCGAAATTGCCCGGCAGCGCGGCATCGAAAACGGCTATCGCACCGTTCTCAACGTTGGCCCTGGTGCCGGCCAATCAGTCTTTCATATGCACGTGCATCTGCTCGGTGGCCGCAATCTCCACTGGCCCCCAGGTTAGGAAAACCCAAAATCAGCGAAAATTTTCCACC
>Ga0066388_100001995_pt1 | contig 12105 bp, 11 predicted proteins | sample PanSoiMetaGPlot6_FD_64539 | JGI IMG/M metagenome (GOLD analysis project Ga0066388, IMG submission 64539) | Tropical forest soil microbial communities from Panama analyzed to predict greenhouse gas emissions - Panama Soil - Plot 6 (Hybrid Assembly) | ecosystem: Environmental > Terrestrial >... | reverse complement strand
CCGTCGCTCCCGCCATTTTCAAAGCAAGCTATTGATATAGCTACATTTTCGTTTGATATGACAAAGCAGTTTCGCAAGCGCACCAAATATCTTGGCTGGTATCTCCGGTTTGCGCCGCACCAACAAAATACCTAAGGCCAAACGTGCTGTTGCAGCCGCTCAGTCTTCGCGGCACCCGCGACCCAGGGCGACCTCGTTGCCGAGGCAAAGAATAGGATGACGGTGGCTACTCTGCGGCTTGACGCGTCGGACCATCCTGCCGGCCAGCGAACCCGTCGGGCCTGTCCTCTTCGCGCTGCTGGGATTGGCGCCAACCCCTGGTCCAGGCGGACAGTCGATCCAGATAGAGATAAATCACCGGCGTTGTGAACAGCGTCAATGCCTGACTGACGAGCAGGCCACCAACCATCGCATAGCCGAGTGGTTGTCGAATCTCGGAGCCTGTCCCTTGGCCCAGCATCAACGGCACGCCACCCAAAATCGCAGCCATCGTGGTCATCATGATCGGACGAAACCGGAGCAGGGCAGCATGGCGGATGGCTTCGTTTGGAGAGAGACCGTCATCTCGCGTTGCCACTATGGCGAAATCAACCATCATGATTCCGTTCTTTTTGACGATGCCAATCAACAGAATAATGCCGATGAGAGCGACAAGGCTAAAGTCGAAATGAAACAGCATCAGCGTGAGGAGCGCGCCAACGCCCGCCGAAGGAAGTGTGGACAGAATTGTGATCGGATGGATGTAGCTTTCGTAGAGAATGCCGAGAATGAGATAGACCACGATCAACGCCGCAATAATCAGCAGCGGAACAGTTGAAAGCGATTCCTGGAATGCCTGCGCGTTGCCTTGAAACCCCGTATTGATAGTGGCTGGAACGTTCAAATCGGCTTTGGCCTTTTCAATCGCGTCGGTGGCCTGCCCCAGCGCGGTGCCTTGTGCGAGATTGAAGCTGATCGTGATCGCAGGGAACTGTCCCTGATGGCTTATGGACAGGGGCTCGACGGGATGCGTGGTCCATTTTGCGAACGCCGAAAGCGGCACTTCTCCATTCGTTGTTGGCGAACGCAGAAAAATTTTGTCGAGTGTCGCGGGATCGCCCAGGAGCGAAGGTGTTACCTCCATGATCACGTAGTAACTTGAGAGTTGCGTGAAATACTGCGCGATCTGCCGCTGGCCGAAAGCGTCGTAAAGCGTGTCGTCTATCACCTGAGGCGTGAATCCGTAGCGCGAGGCCTGGTCGCGATCGACTTTCAAAGTGAGCGTCAAACCTTCCGTCTGCTGGTCGGTAGCGACATCGCGCAGTTCGGGAAGGGTCTTGAGCTTGGCCAGAATCTTCGGCGCCCATTCATTGAGCTGCTCCACATCCGCGCCTTGCAACGTGTACTGGAATTGTGTGCGCGATGCGCGACCGCCGACACGGACATCCTGTGCCGCCTGAAGAAAGAGCCGTGCGCCCTCGACCTTATCGGTCTCACGTCGCAGGCGTGCGATAATCTGGTCGGCATTCGCCGTACGTTCATTGCGCGATTTTAAGGTAATGAACATGCGGGCGGTGTTCGGCGGATTGCCGGGGCCACCCATGAACATCGCGACATGGTCGACTGCAGGATCCTTGCGAACGATTTCCCCAAGATCGAGCTGATATCGCATCATTTTGTCAGGTGATGTGTCCTGCGCGGCCTCGGAAATTCCAGTCAACAAACCAATGTCCTGCTGCGGGAAAAACCCCTTGGGGATGATCACGAACAGAAGAACGGACAGAGCGAGCGTAGCGATAAACACCATGAGCGTTGTGGGTTGATGTCTGAGAACGATATCGAGCCCGCGCTCATAGGCACGCAAGAACGCATCGAAGGCACGTTCACTCCATGCGTACAGCTTTCCATGCCGAGCATCTTTTGGGGGCTTAAGCAGCCGGGATGCCATCATCGGCGTGAGCGTCAACGAGACAAAGGCTGAGACGAGAATCGCCATGGAAAGGGTAACAGCGAACTCGCGAAACAGCCGACCGATGATTCCCCCCATCAGCAACAGCGGGATGAGGACGGCAACCAGCGAAACACTGATCGAGATGATCGTAAATGCGATTTCGCGAGATCCATGGAGTGCGGCTTTGATCGGCGATTCACCCTCTTCGACGTAGCGGGTGATGTTCTCCAGCATGACGATCGCGTCGTCGACGACGAAGCCGACTGCGATTGTCAGGGCCATCAGCGACAGATTGTCGAGACTGTACCCAAACGGCCACATCAACGCACAGGCGCCGAGCAGCGCAAGCGGCACAGTTATGCTTGGAATGACGGTCGCCCAGAGACTCCGCAGGAAGACAAAGATAACCATCACGACAAGAAGGATCGTAATGAGCAGAGTGAACTGGACGTCCCCTACCGAGGCGCGGATCGTCTGCGTCCTGTCGCTGAGCGTAAACACGTCGATCCCTGGGGGCATCGTTGCGCGTAGCTTTGGGAGCGCTGCGTTGATCTTGTCGACTGTGTCTATGACGTTGGCGCCTGGTTGTTTGAAGATCACAAGGACGATGCCTCGCTTGCCGTCTGCCCAGCCGGCCTGCGTGGCGTCCTGCGGTCCGGTCACTGCCTGCCCGATATCGCGGACGCGAAGGGGCGCCCCATTGCGATAGGCGACGATCACGTCGTTCCAGTCCTTTGACTTGGGCAGCTGGTCGTTGGTGTAGATCGTATAGGCCCGCGTTTCGCCGCGGATGCTGCCTTTGGGATTGTCGACGGTTGCTATCGAAAGTGGCGTGCGCACGTCTTCGAGCGAAAGCCCCTTGGCAACCAGCTTTGCCGGGTCAAGCTGTACGCGAATTGCCGGCTTTTGCTGACCGCCGATCAATACCTGGGCGACACCGGAGATTTGGCTGATCTGCTGGGCGAGTTTGGTTTCGACATTGTCGTCGACTTCGGTCAAAGGCAGTGTATCCGAGGTCGCACCAAGCAAAAGAATGGGCGAGTCTGCCGGGTTGACCTTGCGATAAGTGGGCGGGCTCGGAAGATTCTTGGGTAGTTGCCCGCCCGCAGCATTGATCGCGGCCTGGACGTCGTTCGCCGCGGCATCGATGTTGCGTTCAAGGACAAACTGAATCGTAATCGAGGTTGAGCCCACCACGCTGGTCGAGGTCATCTGCGAAACGCCGGATATCTGTGCGAATTGCGTTTCCAGTGGCTGAGCCACGGCCGACGCCATCGTGTCTGGACTTGCGCCCGGCAATGTGGCGTTGACCTGAATGGTGGGGAAATCCACCTGCGGCAGCGGGGCCACCGGCAGGCGCGGATAGGCAACAAGGCCGACAAACAGGACGCCCACCATTAACAAGGAGGTGGCGACCGGCAGCCGGATAAATGGTGCGGAAATTCCGCCTTCCATAATCAATGATCTTTTTGAGGGTTGTTGGCCGCTTGTTTGGCGAGCGAAGGTGGCGTGTCCGCATTGTGCGGATTGACGGCCGCGCCTTCCGTCAATCTGTATTGCCCAGACGTAACAACGCGCTCACCGGCGGCGAGGCCTTCAAGCACCACGGTTTGCGTGGCACCCTCGTTGCCGACCTTGATGTCGCGCCTCTCGACCTTATTGTCCTTGCCGACAGCAAACGCATAGAGCCCGTTCGGGCCATGCTGGATGGCGTCATTGGGCATTACCAGAACATTTTTCCGCGTATCGACCAGAAGCCGCGTCGCTACCGAAAGCCCGGGCCACAACGCATTGTCCTCATTCTTAAAAGTGGCTTTCATCCGGATCGTCCCACTTGCCTGATCAACCTGATTATCGACAAGCGCGAGATGACCCTGACCGAGAACCTTTGTACCGTCCGAAGAGAGCGCAATGATCGGGACGTTGCCCGCGGCAAGAGCCTTATTGATCTCCGCGATATTTTCTTCCGGTGCCGTGAAGACGACTGAAATCGGTTGAAGTTTCACGATCGTGACAATTCCCGTCTGGTCCGTCGCGTGCACAATGTTTCCCGGATCGATCAGACGGAAGCCGGTTTTACCGGTTAGGGGTGAACGGATCGTCGTATAATCAAGCTGGGTCTGCGCGCTATCGATTGCGGCTTGATCGCCCTTGAGCTGAGCACCGAGCTGGTCGACTTTCGCTTGCTGCGTGTCGAGTTGTTGCCGCGAAGCGTAGTCCTGTTTGGCAAGGGTGCTGTAGCGCTGAAGATCGAGTTGGGCATTCTTCAGATTAGCCTCGTCCTGCGCTTTTTTGGCTTGTGCTTGTTCGAGCGCCGCTTGGAACGGCCGCGGGTCGATCTGCACCAGCAAATCTCCCTCATTCACCATTTGGCCTTGACGAAATCCGACCTTGATCACCTGGCCATCGACCCGGCTTCGTACGGTCACCGTGTCATATGGCTGCACTGTGCCAAGACCGTTGAGGTACACCGGAAAATTGGATTTCTGGATCGTTTGGATCGTGGCAGGAATTGGTGGCGGACCTTTGGTCAGCTGTCTGCCAGCATCGATTTTAGCGCCAAACGTGTAAAGCCAGCCGACGTAGCCGAGGAGCACGATCGCGCAGATACCAAAAACGCTCTTGAGGGTGCCAAATCGAAAAGAAAATCTACGGGTCAAAAATTGTTCTCCAATAGCTGCCGCCGCGATGTTGCCCGCCTCTTACTCAATCAATCGATGTTCATTTAACGCTTTCGCAGGCCAAATCCTGTGTTCTTTTCTTTAGTTCGAATTATGCAGCCTCAAAAATTTTATACGCAATTAATTCGGGGCCTCGCGATGAAAATGGAACAAATATCCGAACGAGCTTATTGTTCGATCGGGTGCGGCCTCCTGCGTCGGAATGTCGGGGACAAAATGCACCCGTGCCGATCAACATCAGTCCTGACAGAAGACGTTTCCAATGTTGTGGATTTGCGACATTACCGAAACGCAGGGCAGCTGCGCTCGCCCGACCTATCGAGACCGGCCTTGCGCGCAGCGGAAAAGCCACGCGGCAGCAACTACTTGTGGGTGGACGGTGAATACCGCGAGCGAATGAAAGTGAACGCAGCCGTAATCGTCTTTCTGTTGTTCCTTATTACATGCGGGATATGGCTTCTGGATGGTCTTAGCGACGCGTTTGGGCCCGAGCGCCTGGCGCGTCAACACTCACACGATGTTGACGCGGGCACGATGGTGCAGTTCTCAAATGAGATTCGCCGCCTTTGAATATTTTTTTTGGCCTGTCCGAGGCAGCGTCACGTGCACACCGAACGGAATGTGATTGCAAAAAATCTGCAAAATTATGCGTTGTTAACGCAGGTCGCATTGCGCAGTCACGTTGGAGGTAATGGCGGGCGCAATCTCCGGGAACGGGGACGAAGCGCATGGAAAGCAAGAAATCTAGACGGCAGTACCAACGCTGCTTTGACCCAAATTTGCTCTGTTTGGACAGGTTCTACAGCCGGCGCAATGTGGACCTTTATCGAGGGCTCGCGGACGAAAGCACAAGTGCCGACAAACGAAGAGAAATTTTGAAACTGCTGTCTGAGGAGCAAATCAGATTCCGCATGGAATTTACGAGACCTGCGGCGCACGCAAGTCAGGTCTGACAGGTTGTCATCGGGAGATGGCGTAAAGCGCGTTAAGAAGCAGGCAAAGATGATGGACCTCAAACTTACAGTGCTCTTTTCGTTGGTGGGTGTCGCTATCTGGCTGTCCCACATTTCAGCGAAAAAACATCGCAAGAGTCGAAAATGAGCCGGTCGGGAATTTGGGCCGTGGGGAAAAGTGAGATCCCCGTTTTTCCGATTTGGGTGGGTCTCACTTTCGGCCAAGTCAATGAAAATGCTAAAAAGTCAGAGAGCCGTCGCTCCCGTCGTTTTTCAATGACTTAGCTTTAAGGGCATACGCCGCGCTATGGCCGCCGTGCGAGCCATTTTCTTCGATGTGTTTGGGACCCTGGTCGACTGGCGGACGGGGGTTGCCCGCGAGGCCAAACGGGTCCTCGGGCCGCTCGGGCATGACCTCGACTGGACGGCCTTCGCGGATGCCTGGAGGAAGGAATACCAGCCGGGGATGGAGGAGGTCCGGTCCGGTCGCATCCCTTTCAGCAGGCTTGATGTCCTGCACCGGCGCAACCTGGAGCGCTTTACGCCGCGCTTTGGCCTGCGCAATCTCTCCGATGATGTGCTGCGCGAGCTCACACTTGCCTGGCATCGCCTCGATGCCTGGCCGGACGTGCCGATGGCACTCAAGCGCATGCGCAAGAGGTTTCTGCTGGCGCCGGTCTCGAACGGAAACATTTCATTGATGGTCGATCTCGCGCGCCGCAACGATTTTCCCTGGGATGCAATCCTCGGTGCGGAAGTTGCGGGCGACTACAAGCCGAAACCGCGCGTCTATCTCGCGGCCTGCGAAGCGTTCGACCTAGCGCCCGCTGAATGCATGATGGTCGCCGCGCACAGCGGCGATCTCGCCGCCGCCGCATCCTGCGGCCTGCAAACCGGTCACACCGCGCGGCCCGATGAATACGGTCCGGGCACGGGCGAAATCGGACCCACGGTGCCGGTTGATATGACCGCAAAAAATTTAGCGGAACTGGCGGACAAGTTGGCAGCCTAACAATTTGTCATGACCGGCCTCGTAATCGCAAATCGGGTTAAACCGGCTCGCGTCTTAGAAGTATGCGAATGAGAGATTTCAACCGCGATACACCGGCTTCGGCTGAGCGAAGAAGCTCGCCAGGATGTGATACACGACCATGTAGTTCTTCTGTTGAAAGCTCGCGTGCGAAATGCCCGGCATCACCGTGAATTGTTTATCCGGGTTCGGCAGCTTTGCGTAGAACTTCAACAGATCATCCATCGAAGCAATGCCGTCGTGCTGGCCGCGCATGATCAATGTCGGAACCGTGATCTTTTCCGGATCGACCACGGGAAGTTTCGAGCACATGTCGACGTAAGTGCCGGTCGGCACCGAATCATCGAGCATCGTTACGGCATCGGCAAAAGCGTCGATGACTTTTCGCTCTGCCGTGTCGGGATGATCGCGGTCGAAGATTGAGTGGATGAAAGCCTTGTCGATGGACCGGCGGTTCTTGGCCTGGAATTCAGGCAGCTTCTTGCGCCGCTGCTCCAGCGTTGGAGAGCCTTCGCCTGTCCAGACCATGGCATCGAGCGCCAGGCGTGCAACCAATTCCGGATGGCGCTCAGCGAACATCGCTGCGCGCAGTGCACCAGAGGATATTCCGTAAACCAACATGGGTCGTGCGCCGCGCAGTCTCTGGATGTAGAGTACGGCGGCATGGCAATCGTCCGCGCCTTGCGAAATCGGCGCATTATTGTCGCGATTTTTAGTGGAGCGACCGTAGCCCTCCATATCGACGCACCAGCAGTCGTAGCCGCGGCGCGCGAAGTGATCCATCGCTGAGGAATCCGGGCGCCCTGGCACTTGCAAGTCGAAGGTCGGCTGGGAGGCCATCGACGAGCCGTGCACGAAAAGAATTGTGCCAACGGTCTTTGCTGGGTCGCCGACGTATTTTTCAAACAGGAACAGCTTTACGCCGTCCTTGGTCGTCCAGTGATCCTCGCTTTTGACCGCGGCTGCGGGCTTGCTCATCTCGTTCATCACGCACCTGTTGAAGTGTCAGTTGATTGGTGGAATGTGATTGGCCTTGATCACATTTGCCCATTTGGCGACCTGGCCTTCCATGAAGGCCTTGAACTCCGGTTGGGTCATAACGATGGGGGTCGCGCCTGTTTTCTCCCATGCTTCCTTGATATCGGAACGTGCGAGGATCTTCGTGATCTCCTGATTGAGTTTTACCACGATCGGTTGCGGTGTTCCGGCCGGGGCCATGAAGCCGGCCCATAGGGTCGCATTGAAGCCGGGCACGCCGGCTTCCGACATTGTCGGCACATCGGGCAATGTCGGCGACCGGGTCTTGCCCGTGGTGCCGAGCGCGCGCACGAGGCCTGCGTTAATCATCGGAGCCATCGTGGGCACTGAATCAAAGAGGATCTGGACTTGCCCGCTGAGAATGTCGTTGCGGGCGCCAGTCGAACCTTTGTAAGGCACGTGCACAATGTCGATGCCGGTCAGGTTTTTCAAAAGCTCTCCGGCCATGTGATAGTTCGAGCCAGGACCCGAAGAGCCGTAGTTGATTGTGCCGGGCTTGGCGCGCGCCAGTGCAATGAGTTCGCTCAGGTTCTTTGCCGGCACCGACGGATGAGCGACCAGCACGAGATCGGAGTCGATGAGCGGCGCAATCGGTACTAGATCGCGCATGAGCTGATACTGCTTGTGGACGTAAAGCGTTTCGTTGACGGTCTGAGTTCCGGAAACCATCAGCAAGGTGTAACCGTCGGGGGGCGACTTGGCGACGACCTCGGTGCCAATGGTCGTGCCGGCACCGGGACGGTTTTCCATGACGAAGGGCTGATGCAGGGACTTGCGCAATTCCTCCCCAATCGCGCGGGCGTAAACGTCCGTTGGCCCGCCGGCGCCGAATGGGACGATGATTTTGACTGGGCGTGAGGGGTAATCATCGGCGTTTGCCGCGAATGTCCAAATTGTGACGACGCTTGCGAGCGTAAGGAGACCTGCGATTTGACGCGAAAGACCCATGCGCTTTTCCCAATTCGGTGCTCTTTAGCGCCGCGGCGGCGACTATCATGGGCGGCGTACGCCCCTGTCAATCGCATGGCAAAAAAGCGTTTTTCGGGACACGATCGCCCCGTGGATGCCGCGGAATGTTGGCTTGCCTCCCATTGTACGCTGCGCTAAGCCTCGGCCGCTCCCGTCCTTGAGGCTGATCCAACAAACAAGGGCCCACTTGTGCGGGGTAACCGGCGCCTTTCGGGCCGCCGAGTGGTCCGGGGCGGGCGTATAATCACGAGGGCGGGCTGTACGCTTGAGGTCGCTGATGAGCGCATTGCTGCTGGACTACTTGCCCCTGGTTGTCTTCATCGCGGTCGCCCTCGCAATCGGCCTGGCCCTGCTCATCGCCCCCTTCATCGTCGCCTACAAGCAACCGGACCCGGAAAAGCTCTCCGCCTACGAGTGTGGCTTCAACGCCTTCGACGACGCGCGCATGAAATTCGATGTGCGCTTCTATCTCGTCGCCATTCTGTTCATCATTTTCGACCTCGAAGTGAGTTTCCTGTTCCCCTGGGCGGTCGTGTTCCGCCAGATCGGACTTTACGGCTTCTGGTCGATGATGGTGTTTCTTGGCGTCCTGACGGTCGGCTTCATATATGAGTGGAAGAAGGGGGCGCTGGAATGGGATTGATGAGCCCATGAGCGTTGTCGCACCCGCGCCAAGAGGAATTCTCGATCCGCGCACCGGCAAGCCGGTTGGGGCGGACGACTCCTTTTTCACCGGCATGAGTGCCGAACTTGCCGACAAAGGCTTCCTGGTAACTGCGGCCGACGATCTGATCACTTGGGCGCGCACTGGCTCGCTCATGTGGATGACGTTCGGGCTCGCCTGCTGTGCGGTCGAAATGATGCAGATGTCGATGCCGCGCTACGATGCCGAACGGTTCGGTTTTGCGCCGCGCGCCTCACCGCGTCAGTCCGACGTGATGATCGTCGCCGGCACGCTGACCAACAAGATGGCGCCGGCTCTGCGCAAGGTCTACGACCAGATGCCGGAGCCTCGCTACGTGATCTCCATGGGGTCGTGTGCGAATGGCGGCGGTTACTATCATTATTCGTATTCGGTTGTGCGCGGCTGTGATCGCATTGTGCCTGTCGACATTTACGTCCCCGGGTGTCCTCCAACCGCGGAGGCGCTCCTCTATGGCGTAATGCTTTTGCAGAAAAAAATTCGTCGCACCGGCACGATCGAGCGCTGAGCGGAGCCGGACATGGAAGATACGCTCGACAAGCTTGGGCAGACGATCAAGAACGCCCTCGGCGCCTCCATCACCGGCTATACGGTGGCGCACGGCGAATTGGCGGTTAGCGCCAGGCTCGGCGACCTAATCAAGGTCGCGACGTTCCTGCGCGACGACCCTGCGTGCCAGTTCATCAACATCATTGACGTGACCGCGGTGGACTGGCCGTCGCGCGAGCAGCGCTTCGACGTCGTGTACCACTTCCTGTCACCACGCCTGAACCAGCGCGTGCGGCTAAAGGTGGCGACCGACGAGACGACCCCGGTGCCGTCGCTGATTGACATCTTCCGTGGCGCCGACTGGTTCGAGCGCGAGACCTATGATCTCTACGGGGTCCTGTTCACCGGCCACCCCGATATGCGGCGCATCCTCACCGACTACGGCTTCGAGGGTCATCCGCTGCGCAAGGATTTTCCTCTGACCGGTTTCGTTGAGGTGCGTTGGGACGATCAGCAGAAGCGTGTGGTCTATGACAAGGTGACTCTTGCGCAGGAATTCCGCAGCTTCGATTTCCTCTCGCCGTGGGAAGGCACCGACTACGTGCTGCCAGGCGACGAGAAGGCGAAGACGGAAGGGAAGGGGTCGTGAGATGAAGGGGACCCTGAAACGGGGCTTGAAGCACTCGTTCGCCTATAAGGTGCCGGAGAACAAGACCGTGCCATACACTTTTCCTGAATCGCCTATCATCGCACAGATGCCGAAGGTATTCGCGACCGGCTTCATGATCGTGCTGATGGAATGGACCTGTACTCAATTGCTCAGCGAGCATCTGGATGTCGGCGAGGGCAGCCTCGGCACGCATGTCGACGTGTCGCACCTGGCGGCCACGCCACCGGGCATGACAGTCAAAGTTGACGTCGAAGTTCTCGAGGTTCAGGGCCGCAAAATTGTGCTCAAGGTCAGCGCGCATGATGGCATGGACCTCATCGGCGAGGGCCGTCACGAGCGCGTCGTGGTGAGCTGGGATCGTTTCAATGCCAAAGTTGCCGAGAAGGCGAAGTCAGCCGCGGAGTTGGTAACCTGATGGCCGAAACCTCCCTGCGTAATTTCACGATCAATTTCGGTCCGCAACATCCAGCCGCGCACGGGGTGTTGCGCCTTGTGCTTGAGCTCGACGGTGAAGTGATCGAGCGCGTCGATCCTCACATTGGGCTGCTGCATCGCGGCACCGAGAAGCTGATCGAGCACAAGACCTATTTGCAGGCGGTACCGTACTTCGACCGGCTTGACTACGTTGCGCCGATGAACCAGGAGCACGCGTTCTGTCTTGCGGTTGAAAAATTGCTGGGCATCGCGGTGCCCAGGCGCGGGCAGCTCATCCGCGTTCTTTATGCGGAGATCGGCCGGCTGCTGTCGCATCTCCTTAACGTCACCACACAGGCCATGGATGTCGGCGCGCTCACGCCGCCGTTGTGGGGCTTCGAGGAGCGCGAAAAGCTGATGGTATTCTACGAGCGCGCCTCCGGTTCGCGCATGCATGCGGCCTATTTTCGGCCAGGCGGCGTGCACCAGGACCTTCCACCGAAGCTGATCGACGACATTTATGGATTCTGCGATCCGTTCCTGAAGGTGATCGACGATCTCGATGGCTTACTGACCGGCAATCGCATCTTCAAGCAGCGCAATGTCGACATCGGTGTAGTCAAGCTGTCCGACGCCTGGAACTGGGGGTTCTCCGGTGTGATGGTGCGCGGTTCGGGCGCGGCATGGGATCTGCGCAAGGCGCAACCCTATGAGTGCTATGCCGAGTTCGATTTTGATATTCCCATTGGCAAGAACGGCGACTGCTTCGACCGCTACCTCATCCGCATGGAAGAGATGCGCCAGTCGACCAAGATCATGAAGCAGTGCCTTGAAAAACTACGTTCGTCGGATGGGCAAGGACCGGTGACGGTCGACGATCACAAGATAGTGCCGCCAAAACGCGAAGAGATGAAGCGCTCGATGGAAGCGCTGATCCATCACTTCAAGCTTTACACCGAGGGTTATCATGTACCTGCGGGCGAAGTTTACGCCGCGGTCGAAGCGCCCAAGGGCGAGTTCGGCGTCTACCTGGTCGCGGACGGCACCAACAAGCCGTACAAGTGCAAGATCCGCGCGCCGGGCTTTGCACATCTGCAGGCGATGGACTTTCTGTGCCGCGGCCACATGCTGGCCGACGTGTCGGCCATTCTCGGCTCGATCGATATCGTGTTCGGGGAGGTCGACCGATGACCTGGCGCCCCAACTCACCGTCATGGTCGGGCTTGTC
>Ga0066388_100001994_pt1 | contig 12107 bp, 10 predicted proteins | sample PanSoiMetaGPlot6_FD_64539 | JGI IMG/M metagenome (GOLD analysis project Ga0066388, IMG submission 64539) | Tropical forest soil microbial communities from Panama analyzed to predict greenhouse gas emissions - Panama Soil - Plot 6 (Hybrid Assembly) | ecosystem: Environmental > Terrestrial >... | reverse complement strand
CTATTTTTGGAAATTACATCGGAATCCTTGGCGGTTGGGCCGTGTGCGTTTCCGCGCTCGACTTCAACACTGCCGGTTATGTGCTGAGGGCGCTCGAGAGTGCGGAAACATGGGATTTGTATTCCGGAATGATCAAGAGCGTGGTTTTTGCATGGATAATTATCACGATCGCCTGTAACGCGGGTCTGAGTGTCGAAGGCGGCGCGGAGGGTGTCGGCCAAGCTACGACTGGCTCCGTGGTGGAAGCTTTGCTCGCGATGCTAGTCATGAACGCGGTTCTTACCGGAGTCTTTTTTTTCAGTGCATGAGTGCCAACGGCGAAACAATTATCGAAGTAGATCATCTTGTTCGCCGCTTCGGCGATCGCGCAGTGCTCGATGACATTTCGTTCAACGTTTATCGCGGCGAGACCCTTGTTATCATGGGCGGCAGCGGTTGCGGCAAGAGCACTCTCCTCCGGCACATGATTGGCTCGATGAAACCGACTTCAGGATCGGTGAAACTCTTTGGAGAGGAAATTACTGGAATGATCGAACGCGAAATTGAGCGTGTGCGACTGCGATTCGGCATGTTATTTCAATCCGGTGCGTTACTCGCATCGCTGACAGTGGGCGAGAACGTTGCCCTTCCACTATTACAGCACACAAAGAAATCCCCGGACGAGATCGAGCAAATCGTGAAACAAAAACTTGCGATGGTCGGGTTGACCGGCTTTGAAGATTTGACGCCGGATGAAATTAGCGGCGGAATGAAAAAACGGGTGGGCCTCGCGCGTGCGCTGGCTCTCGACCCGGAATTGTTATTCAGCGATGAGCCGACATCCGGGCTCGATCCGATCATGACCGCCGTAGTTGACGAGTTGACACTGAAGTTGACCAAGGACAGCCATATGACAGCAGTCGTCGTCTCCCACGATATGACCAGCGCGTTTCGCATTGCTACGCGCATGATCATGCTTGGCCACGGCTCGATTGTGGCCCAAGGCACACCGGACGAAATTCGAAACAGTCCCAATCCCGAAGTGCAGCAATTCATTCACGGTCATCCTGACGGTCCAATTCCGTTGAACCTTTCGCAAGATGTGCATAAAGAGCTTCAACACGTTCGGCCACGGCCGTTTCTTGGCGCGAGATTTCGATTTCACCACAAGCATTAATGAAACGAAGCCTCTCTGATTATCTCGTCGCCTTGTCAGTGATTGCATGCAGTATCGTCCTGCTTGCTGCGCTCACGTTCGCGCTCTCAGGTTATCGCTTGAAAAAAACGGCACGCACACTCCAGATCAATTACGAAGATGTGACCGGAATAAAGGTGAACTCAGAAGTGCGTTATGCCGGCGCACCGGCTGGCCGTGTGATCGCCATGCGGCAACTCACCGCCAAAGAGCGCGAATCGCTGCCTAACAAGAAGGACGCTGTGCGGATCACGGTCGGTTTGAATGAAGGAATTCCTCCACTGCCCGCGGACATCTCTGCTACACTTAGCTCCGATACATTGCTTTCACCCAAATTCGTCGCGCTATCAGCAGGCACCCCTGGTGGTAAGACGCTGGCAGATAATGCCGCGATCGAAGGGCATCCCGCTTATGGCATCGAGCAAATCACCGCCGCCGCGGGCCCGCTAATCGATAACGCGAACAAATTGATTGATAATCTCAACGTCGCCGTAACGAACCTGAAAAATGACCTCGGCGAATTCACGCCAAAACTCGGGCCACTTGCCGATTCGCTTAAGGTCGATGTCGACAATTTACAAAATGTGGTCAAGAACCTCGACAGTGTTAGCAAAGACGCAGACAACGTACTGGGTACTGCTGACAGATTCATTGGTGCAACGGACAAGCAGCTTCAGGAGCAATTAAAACAACTGCACGTGAGCCTGTTGAACTTGAAAGTAATCACTACGCACGCGAAAGCGCTCGTCGAAACGCTCGCTGAGAAGCCAAACCGGATCATTTTCAGCGGCAAAGCCGCCACGCTCACACCTGAGTCGGAAATCCTCAAAAGCTCCAAACCTTTGCCAGCAAAAAAACCGTAACTGTCGGGTAGTTTTCTACTCCTGAGATGCGAGCTTTTGCTACACCACCACCAGTGGCCCTACGAGCCGAGGCGCCCAGACTTGTCCTAAACCGCAATGATTTTATGGTATGGGCTGTGCTAGGTCGGCTGTTTGCTGGGAAGTGGTGGCGCAGCTATTGGTTTTATGCGCCCATTGTTGTACTAGGGGTCTGCCTCGCCGTAGCTCAAACGGCGCCGGCGAAGCGGCTCGAGTTTTCGCTGCTCGATTACCTGATCAGACTGCGACATTCATCTGGTCAGCATGCCGATCCACATTTGTTCTTCGTCGGCATCGATGACAACACTCAAGCCAAGTTTGGGCGCTGGCCGTTTGCGCGTGTTTTTCATGGCGAACTTCTCGGATTTCTCTCTGACATTCATCCAGCCGCAGTGACCTGGGACATTCTTTTTTCGGAAGAAGACGGGATTAATGACGACGCTTTCATCCAAGGTATCAGGATGCTTGGTGCGCCGATGACTTTGGCTGCATCGACTACCGCGGCACAGAGCGAAAATTCTATTCGGGGCATGAATTTTGGCCTCACGCAACCATTCACCCGCGTCGAAGGAGGCCGTACGCTGCCAGACCATGAATCGGCGCTTATTCCGACAGAGGCATTGCGAAAAGTTTGCTTCTTCGGATTTGCCGATTCGATGCCTGCGCTGGACGGCGTGCGGCGCAAAGTCCCGCTCGTGCTAAAAATTGGCGATCATTTTTATCCGAGTCTGCCCCTGCAATCGCTGATGCAATTTTGGAAACTGCAACCGCAACAACTTCGAATCGTTCTCGGGGACGCCATTTACATCGAAAGCCCGCAAGTACGTCGCAGAATCCCGATAAATCGCGAGGGCGAATTCTGGATTAACTATCGCTACGAAGAGAATGGTTTCTTAAATGGGAGTTACGCAAACCTGCACGATGAGTTTGGGCGGAAGTATCGCAATGAACCGGTGGGAAATGTGCCCGATCTGAAGGGAAAACTCGTTGTCGTAACGCTTACCTCCACGGGGTCTTCCGAGATCGGGCCGAGCCCGTTAAACGAGCGCAGTCTTGTTCCGTTGGTCTTTATGAACGTGCTCGACAACATCCTGCGTCAGGATTACCTGCGAATCGCCAATGCCTGGTTAATCTGGATCGGCTGGCTGCTCGCCGCTTATGGGACTGTACGGATTTTTGAGCATCTGGATTTTCCGCGAGCCGCCGCAATGCTTTCGGCGATAGTCGTGGCCACCGTCGCGGCGATGTACCTTTTATTTACCAAGGCAAACCTGTGGCTGCCGCTCGGCGTGCCGGTGCTCGGGTTCGTGGCGCTACAACTCAGTAACGGAGGCCACCGGCTTTTGCGCGAACAACAGGCCAAGAGAAAAATCAGGAACGCTTTCTCTTCCTACCTCGCACCAGCGGTGCTCGAACAAGTGATGAAGAACCCCGACGAGATTAAACGGGGCGGCGTCCGCAAGCCGGTCACGATTCTATTCTCGGACATCCGAGGTTTTACGACTTGGAGCGAATCAGCCGAGGAGAAAGTATTCATCGCCCAGCTCAACGAATATTTCACGGAGATGGTCGCCTGTGTGAACCGCCACGGCGGTACGCTGCATAAGTTTATTGGCGACGCGATCATGGCGGTTTGGGGCGACGCAATTAGCACGGGATTGGAAAACGACGCGCGCCTTGCCTTGCGAGCAGCGCTCGATATGCGCGTGGCATTGGCGCAATTGAATCAAAAGTGGCAGGCGGAGAATCTATCAACCCATAAAATCGGGATTGGATTGGAGCACGGTGAAGTGTTGGTGGGGAACGTAGGAGCGCCGCAGCGTATGGAATTCACCGTGCTTGGCGATGCCGTGAACGTCGCGTCGCGCATTGAAGGCTTAACGAAATACTGGCACGTCGATATTGCCGTAGGCGAGAAAGCACGAGCACTGGCAGGCGACCGATTTTTATCCCGCACACTCGGTCATTTCCGGCTGGTAGGAAAACAAGCAGCGACGGCGGTGTGTGGGCTGATACGGGAATTGCAGCCGGGCGAGGCGATTCCTGAAACGGTACGCATTTATGAGGACGCCTTCTCCGCATATGTCGCGGGCGACTTCAAGCGTGCCTCAGTCGGGTTCGAGCAGTATCTAGAAATGGAACCAGGTAACCATTGCGCGACCCATTATTCCGAAATTTGCCGCGAGCAATTGATCAAACCTTCCGCCGAGCCGTGGGACGCAGTACACGTCTCGCGCGCTAAGTGACCTCTGAAAGGTCGGAGCTCGGAGTGTGCGAGCTCAGGTACGACTATGGCTGTTCAGGCGATGCGACGATTGGCACGCCGCCCGAGATGTCCTTGGGATTAAGTAACTCCTCTATTGGGGTTTGGATGTCTGTAGGAAAGGGGTTAGCAGCAGTAGTTGGTCCACCGACTAGGTTTTCCAGGTCGGCGAGGCCGGCAAGCTCGCCTTTCGTTGCCGGTTCCAAAATGCTCTCGCAATCACCCGGACCTGGTTGTCCGGGTCCAAGGACTTCCTTGCCCCCGGCATGTCTCTTTCTGGTGATCAATTTCATCCCAGCCTTTACAACCGTCTCGTGCCGGCCTTTTGAATCCTCGCAGGTCACAACAACTTCACCGCGCAAAACAATGGTAACGGTCGTCTCGCTATCAACCACGGCAGTCTGATAAACCGTCCCGCGCGCCGCGGCGACACATTGTGGCGTAGTAATTTTAATATCCGCCTTCTGTCGCGGGTCCACTACCACCTGGCCGGTCCCCTTTTTAAGCTCCAGAACTGCTTTCCGGCCAATGACTTTTTCACCGCTCTTCTCCAGATCCGCTTGCTCGAGAATCACGGAACTTTTTTCAAGCACTCGAACTGCAGAACCCTGGAATGGCGACATGAGCAATTCGCTTACCTCTGCGGTCTTAATCGCATGGCCGACGTGGATATTGTTGCCTTGGTGAACCTGCGGCAATGCTGGGGCTGCGGGTGGACCGCTCTTCACATCACCTTTCACCGCCATCGCCTTGGCGTCGGTTGGCGCGGCGAATGCCTGGGTTAACGAGAAGCCGGCGATTACCCCGCTTATAGCGGCGATCCGGAGCGCAAGAGTTAGCGATAGATGTCTGGGAATCATAACGTTTTTGGCCGAATTGAGCGAGCAGCATGACAGAGTAAACCCGTTAGTCCAGCAAAAAAATTGTCTGATTGCAATTGTTCATGACTCTCCGCCAGGATAGCGTTTGCGAGGTTGTTTAAACCTCGTACAGCGAGATCTTCACATTTTTCGAATATCGCCGCATCAATTTAAAAAAGCGGACAGCGTCGCGCAGCGGATTAATTTTGCTGACCTCATCGGAATAAACTGTCGTGATCGGGACGGATTCGATCCGGTAACCTTTGCGGCTTGCGATGATGAGCATCTCGGTTTCGTAATCGAAACGGTCTCCGCTGCCCGCCAGCAACTCGGGCACGAATTTTCGATCCAGCATGCGAAAGCCGCATTGGGTGTCGGGGATTTTTTGTCCGCAAACACGGCTGATCCGATCGCTCATGTAACGATTCACCATGCGGCGCACAAACGGCATTCCGGTAAGATCGTTCATGCGATTGCCGACGAAAAACGCGGGGCCTGTCGCGGATGCCGCCGCCGCGATGAACCTCTCGACCTCTTCTGGACGATGCTGGCCATCGGCATCGAGAATGACCACGTGATCAAATTGTCGATCCAACCAGTGGCGCAATCCTGTCTTGATGGCTTCGCCTTTGCCGCGGTTTTGGCTGTGCACGATCACCTCGGCACCGGCCTCGCGGGCTCGCTGTGCGGTCGCATCTCCTGAGCCGTCATCGACTACCAGCACATGATCAAGTTGCTGCCGTGTCCGGCGAACCACGTTGCTAATATGTTTCCCTTCGCAATACGCGGGAATGATCGCGGCCGTTCTTAAACGAATATGAGCCACCCGATCCCGGGTCGCTTTCGTCATCGGCGCGCTACCGGATGAAAGTCCGCCGCGTGATACGAGCTACGGACAAGCGGGCCCGATGCGACATGGAGAAAACCTTTGTTGCGCGCGACCTCGCCGTAGTAATCGAACTGCTCGGGCGAGATGTATTCGACAACGGGCAAATGCTTCGGAGTAGGCCGCAAATATTGGCCCATCGTGAGAACTTCGCAGCCCACCTCGCGCAAATCATCCATCGTTTGGAAGACTTCCGTCTCCTTTTCGCCGAGGCCGAGCATCACGCCGCTCTTGGTGACAACGCTAGGAGAGAGTTGCTTCGCTCGCGATAAAACTCGCAAGGACCTCCGATATTTGGCGCGCGAGCGGACCAACGGCGTAAGGCGTTCCACCGTTTCCATGTTGTGATTGTAAATGTCCGGGCCGGCATCGAGCACGATTTGGATACACCAATCCTGCGCGTGAAAATCGGGAACAAGTACTTCAACAATGATTGAGCGATCCATTTCCCGAATGGCAGTGATCGTCCGGGCAAAATGATCTGCGCCGCCATCCTTTAGATCATCGCGCGCGACGGCTGTGATCACGACGTGTTTTAGTTTCATTCGGCGGACTGCCTCGGCTACCCGCTGCGGTTCTTCTCCCTCCAAGGCGAACGGTTTCGCCGTTGTTACGGCGCAAAATCCGCACGCGCGCGTGCAACGGTCGCCCGCAATCATGAAGGTGGCTGTGCCCTGGCTCCAGCATTCCCAACGGTTCGGACATTGCGCACTCTCGCAAACCGTGTGCAGGCGCAAATCGGAAATCATCGCTTTCGTTGAAAAGAAGACCGGGTTCGATGGCAGGCGCACTTTGATCCACGGCGGCTTTTGCGCCTGGTGCAACCCCGGATCAATTTTCGCGCACGACATTTAGTTCAAGTTAAGAGTGACAAGTGACGAGTGACAAGTGGCAAAAACTTGAACTCGGTGCGGGCATCCGTTCTTGGCACTCATTCACAGTTTCGTCCTACCCGACAGCGCAGCTGAAAGCGTCAATTCATCAGCCGATTCGAGACCGCCGCCTGCCGGAATGCCCCGCGCAATCCGTGTGAGTGTGACCGGTTTGCCTTTTAAAAGGTCGACAATGTAATTCGTCGTGGCTTCGCCTTCGACATCTGCGGGCAGCGCGAAAATGACCTCTGAGATTTTTTCTCGATCCAGGCGCTCAAGCAATTCTTTGATCCGTAAATCCTCTGGCCCAACGTGATCGAGCGGAGAAATTTTACCGCCAAGCGAATGGTATCGACCCCGAAAAGCGCCAGTTTTCTCCAAGGGGAGAATGTCGGTCGGCTGTTCGACCACGCAAAGTAGCTTCGACACCCGCGAGGAGTCCGCACAAATATCGCAAATCTCCCCAGTCGCAAAGAATCCGCAGAGCGCGCAGGGACGAACAGACTGTCGGCTGTCATTGATGGCATGAGCGATCTGCTCGGGTTGATCGTTTCGCGCGCGCACGATCCAAAGGGCAATCCGCTCCGCCGAACGAGGCCCAACTCCTGGCATTTGCCGCAGTTGCGTAATTAGATTCCGGATTGCTGCCGGATACTCCGTTTTTCTCAAAACACGAGCGGGTTCGCCGCGGCGAATCCGTCCTTTGGCGGATTTAATCCGGGGGCGCTTCCATTAGATGAAGAGCAAGCGGCTCAAGTCGGCGCAGGTAGAATTGCAACGGGGGATCGTTCTCTTCATCCGAGCCCCGCGCCTTCTGAAACTCAGTGTATGCTTCCGCCCAACGCTTCTCCCGGTAGAGAACGACTCCAGTCCAGAAAGAATCGCGTCGCGCGAGGTGTTCCGGTCTGGCCTCACTGGCGAGCCACAATGGCTCGTAAATTTCATACCGGTCCCGCCCATCTACTCCCTTCACGAAATCAATCGGCCGGGTGACGATAGTCTGGCTCACCAAATCAAAAGTGTGGGTGCCGATCAGAACGCTCGATCCATAGAAATTATTTGCTGCACAAAACCTGCGCGCGAGCTCGATTGGCTCGCCGCTCGTTAACATGCCCGACTTGGCAGAATCTTGTAACGGAGCTGCAACCATCGCACCGGAGCTGATTCCCACTTGGATATCGCAGTTTTCAGGAAGCTCTCCGTCGTTCTGCCGAAGTGTACGAAAGTCCCCGACCAAGTTGAGGGCAACCCGCACCGCTTTTTCTGCGTGTCCGGCGTTGCTAGAGGGAAATCCAAAAATCGCGACCACGCCCTCGCCATTGGCAGCTTCGAGGTAAGCGCCCGCTTCCAATAGATGGTCGGTCGCATGTCGAATAAATGCTTCAACTGTTTTGGCGAAAACTGCAGGCTCGGAATCTTCAGCAAGGGCATATTTGTTGGCGACGTCGCAAACCACGACGCTCACGTCGTATGTTTGTGGCTGGGCATCGAATGAATTTGTTCCGCGGTGGAGACGGCTGAGTTCTTCCTCCGACAAACGGTCCACAAACAAAGTTCGGGCAAGGTGCGATGCATCTCGTCGCAAAAAGGCTGTCCAGCCTTCTGCGGCAGCCAATCCGAGCGCAACCGCAAAAATGGACGGTAGGGGTTGAAGATATACGCCGTAAAGCGAGCAGACCCAGGAAAGACCGAGCAACTCGATGAATAAAACACCGACCAACAACCTAATCCGGTTTTGCCGAACGCTCGTCAAGCTGAACCACGCCACACCGAGCGCGAGTAACAAAACAAAAACGTACTGCCATTTCTCGCTGACGACTCTCGTCACGCTGGCGTGACGAGACACAAGTTCCGCAAGAGTAATCTCAAGCCTGAGTGTTACTTTGGTAGCATGCAGGACGCTGACAACTAGGGCCACAGCGACTCCGATTATGAGTGTGCTAATCAGCGACCGCTTCATGAACAATCAGGGCTTTGCGCCGCTGCCGCTGGATAATATGATCGCACCACCAGCTCGCTCAAAAATTTGTCCGGAGCATCGATGCCCTCGGTATTAATCACAAACCTCGTTTGGCCGGTGTTCTTTTTGACCAGGCTTAATCCGAATTGATAATCATTAAAAAGGTGGGCGCAGAGATCGTTCATCTTCATCCGCTCAGCCTTTGCGCGCTCAACCAGACGCGGCACTGCAGTCTTGTCGAAAACAATTTCCAATCCATAGTCGGCTTTGAATTTCTCGGCGAATTGATACACGCCAGCTTCGAGCGTTTGCGCTTCCAGCTTGTGCCCCTCCACCATTAACCGATCCAACACCCGCCTCGGCTCGCGTACCAGCTCTGCGGTGACACGCAACTGACTCAAGCCCGAGCCGGCCAGATAATATTTGTAATCGCGGAATAATTTTTCAAACACTGTCAGCAGCCCCCGCGCACCGGTCTTTTCCTGAGCAGCCGCTTCCGCCAGCAAGCGTAGCGCTTCATCTTCGAAGCTGATCTCGATGCCATATGCGCGAAAAGCGCGCTCATATTGCCGAAGCAGACTGCCCTCGGAATATTTCATAATGTTGAAGAGATCGTCTGCATCGAGATCCTCACAGACGACTCGGACTGGCAGCCGGCCGATGAATTCCGGCTCGAACCCGTACTCCACAAAATCCCGCGTGGTCACGTGCTGGAAGAGCTCATTGTCCATCACCTGAACCGGCTCAGCCCGAAATCCGATCTGTCCCTGCCGCACCCGGCGCGCCACTTGCTCTTTCAACTTTTCAAACGCACCGCTTACTACAAAGAGAATGTGCCGCGTGTTGATCGTCTCGCGTTTCGCCTTGCCCCGGCGCTGAAATTCGAACGCGGCCTGCAGCTGGGCCTGAAGATCGTTCATACTTCGCACGGGTACTTCCGTCTCCTCCATCAATTTGAGCAACGTGGTCTGTACGCCGCGCCCGCTCACATCGCGCCCGATCAGGTTTCCGGCGGAAGCGATCTTGTCGATCTCATCGATATAAATGATGCCAAACTGCGCGAGGTTGACGTCGCCGTCGGCTTTGTGCACGAGCTCGCGAACCAGGTCTTCCACGTCCCCGCCGACGTAGCCGGTCTCGCTGAACTTGGTCGCGTCCGCTTTCACAAACGGCACTTTAATGAGCTCGGCAATGTGCTTGATGAGATAGGTTTTTCCGACACCGGTCGGTCCAACTAGGATCACATTCTGCTTAATGTATTCGGTCTCCTCCGCACGCTTCGGATCTTCCTTCTCGAGTGCGCGTAGATACTTGGCGTGGTTGTAATGATCGCAAACCGCGATCGAAAGAACCTTCTTCGCCTCCTCCTGCTTGATCACGAACCGATCCAAATGCGCTTTGATGTCGCGCGGAAGAAGATTAAACTCGAAGTCCCGATGCTCGGTTTTCTCCGGTTTTCCTTCGCCAGCGGCGGAGGCAGGCTCCGTTTCAGCGAAAGTCGTGACTGCGACCCGATCGCCGAAGTTCTGTTTCATAAACTCCGTAATCTTGGCCTTGAGTTCTTCCGGCGACGGAAACGGTGGCGGGTTCTGTTCCATGGGCTACCGACGCAAAGAGTCGGGAGAAAAATCTACTATGGCCAAGGCTCGTGTAAATATGACTCTCGCGGGCAATTTTTGTTCACTCCGGCTCGGCAATCAGATTGCGCCTAGTGGATCGAGATTTCCCCCTCGGCGTGCCGCAGTGCGGCTGCTACCGGATGAGGGGACAAACTCGAGGCAGTTCCTCGCCGAAGACACTGTAATTTTCCCTAGCGATTTCGGAGGCGGCTAAACCATCGCCGCCAACGAGAGCGAATTACATCGAGATTGTCGAGGCTTTTCAATGCGTGGTGTGCTTCCTCGAGCTGCGAAACCAATTCATCATAAGAACAAAAACGTTGAGCGGGGTCGGGCGCGATCATCCGCTGAAAGATGCTAGCCGTCGCCTCAGATACCCCGGGCGCCATCACTCGCAAATCGAGTGGCCGTTTCTTCAAATCAAGCAGCGCAGCGGCGGAATTCGTTTCGCCTTCGATGGGCGCTTTGCCCGCGACCGCGTGAAAAAGAGTCGCACCCAGACTGTAGATATCGCTACGGAAGTCTCCCGGCCCGTTGCTTAATCGCTCCGGGGCGACATAATATGGCGTGGCCCAAATCTCCGTTTCCCGCTCGGATGTTGCACCTGCTATACCCGCCAGGCCGAAGTCGCTGATTTTTGCCGTGTGTTCATCGACGAATAAAATGTTGGCGGGCTTTACATCGCGATGAATGAGACCTTGCTCATGCGCTGCACGCAGCCCTTTTGCGACTTGAATTCCGGATTCCAATACTTGTTCCTCAGGCAACCGCTTTCGCTTCTCGATGCGGTCATCGAGGCTGCCACCCTCAACTAGTTCCATCACTACATAAAATCGCCCGTGGTCAGTTCCGGACGAAAAGATCTGTATGACGTTCGGGTGATTGACCGAGCCGGCAATGCGCGCCTCGTGTTGGAATCTCGAGGCGTGGTCTTTCTGACCGCTAAGGTCTCTGCGCAACAGCTTCAGCGCCACAAAGCGATCCAGGTGCGTGTCCCGGGCCTTGTAAACGGTGCCCATGCCGCCAACGCCGAGCGTCTCGACTATCTCGAAGTGGTCGAAAGCACGTTCCACTCGCGTTTCCTGGCCACAGCTTGGGCAGCCAACTCGCGTCAGCGGCTCAGCTTCGCTCGTATTGATGGCCGCACCGCACACAGGACAACTTTGGGTCATGGCGAGATCTCCTCAATCGACATGGAAATCGACTGTAACATTGACAAATTTCAGAGCAAAAAGAGATAGCGGTCGCGAGTTGAAAACCACAAGCGAAAGATTCACAACCTTGAAATTCGTCGTGTCAAAACAGGATGGGCGGCTTCGTGTTGATCGTTTTCTGGCAAGGGAACTTCGGGAATATTCGCGCTCCCGGATCCAGCAGTTAATCCGCGCCGGCTTCGTTCGCTTGAATGGCGCCACTACGCGGCCGCGTCAACTGGTGCGCGGCGATGACGAGATTGAAGTTACCGAACCACCGCCTGAAAAGATCGAGACGCAGCCGGAGCCGATGCCGCTCGATATTCTCTTTGAAGACGATGATCTCATCGTGATCAACAAACCGGCTGGGCTCGTCGTTCATCCTGGCGCCGGGCACCG
>Ga0066388_100001992_pt1 | contig 12108 bp, 7 predicted proteins | sample PanSoiMetaGPlot6_FD_64539 | JGI IMG/M metagenome (GOLD analysis project Ga0066388, IMG submission 64539) | Tropical forest soil microbial communities from Panama analyzed to predict greenhouse gas emissions - Panama Soil - Plot 6 (Hybrid Assembly) | ecosystem: Environmental > Terrestrial > Soil... | reverse complement strand
TACGGGCTCAGAGTGCGGCGGCTCGACGCCGCCTCGGTGCGCGAGCGCGTGGAGGAGATGCTGTCCATGATGCAGATCGGCGAGCTCCGACATCGGCGCATCGATCAGCTCTCCGGCGGCCAGAAGCAGCGGGTGGCCCTCGCCCGCGCCCTGGCTATCCGCCCGCGCGCTCTCCTGCTCGACGAGCCGCTGACCGCGCTCGATGCCAAGCTTCGCGAGGGGCTGCGTGTGGAGATCGACGCGCTGCTGCGTCGCCTCGGCATGACGACCGTGTATGTCACTCACGATCAGGCGGAAGCCATGGCCCTGGGCGATCGCATCGTGGTGATGAGCCACGGCCGGGTCGCTCAGATCGGCCGCCCGCGCGACATCTACTTCGCCCCGGCCAATCGCTTCGTCGCCGACTTCGTGGGTACGATGAACAGCCTGCGGGGCGTGATCCGAGACGGCGCGCTCGAGGTCAAGGGGGGCCGCATCCCCTGGCACGGGAAGGGCAGCGGCGAGGTCGAGGTCCTGTTCCGGCCGGAGAGCGTGACCTTCGCCGAGTCCGGGAAAGGACCCCTCACCGGTCGGGTGCTCTCATCCTTCTTCCTCGGCGATCGGACGCGTGTGGCAGTGGAAGGGATCGGCGGCACGCCGCTCATCGTCGAAACGGGGGCCGCGCGCGAGTTCCAGCCCGGCGACGACGTGCATCTGAACGTCGATCCCGATGCGCTTCTGGTGCTGGATCGCTAGCGACCGCGGAGGCAATGCCCCATGATCATCGCGCAGATCTCGGACCTTCACATCCGCGCGCCCGGCCAGCTTGCCTACCGGCGGGTCGATACCGCCCCGTGTCTCGAGCGTTGCGTGGCGCAGCTCGCCCACATGACACCCAGGCCGGACCTCGTGCTCGCTACCGGCGATCTCGTCGACGTCGGCCTGCCGGAGGAGTATCGCCACCTCCGCGCCCTGCTGGCGCCGCTCCCCATGCCTGTCTATCTGATCCCGGGCAACCACGATCGTCGCGAACCGATCCTGGCGGAGTTCGCCGATCACCCCTATCTCCCGCGTCAGGGAACCTTTCTCCATTACGTGATCGAGGGTCATCCCGTGAGGCTGATCGGTCTCGACACGCTCGTGGTCGGACAGGGCGGCGGACGCATGTGCGAGGAACGTCTGGCGTGGCTGGCCGCGCGCCTCGAGGAGGCACCCCGGCGGCCTACCATGATCTTCATGCACCACGCGCCCTTCCACACGGGCATCGAGCACATGGATCGTCTGGGACTGGAAGGCGCCGAGGCGATGGGCGCACTCGTCGAGCGGCATCCCCAGGTCGAGCGGGTGGTCTGCGGGCACCTGCACCGGCCCATCTCGATGCGCTGGCACGGCACCCTCGCCATGACTTCTCCAAGCACCGCGCATCAGGTGGTGCTCGACCTCCGGGAAAACGCTCCCGCCGCGTTCTCCATGGAGCCGCCCGCCTTCCTCCTCCACGTCTGGAGCAAGCCGGGAGGACTGCTGACCCACATGAGCTACGTCGGAGAGTTTCCCGGTCCCTATCCCTTCTACGAGGGCGGCAAGCTCATCAAGTAGACCGGAGGCTCTGGCATGACGTGCCCCTCCTGCAAGTCCGAAAACCCCGAGGATCAGAGGTTCTGCGGAGAGTGCGGAGTGCGCCTCACCATCGCGTGTGTGGCCTGCAGCGCACAGAATCGTCATGGACAGAAGTTCTGCAACGAGTGTGGTGCCCCGCTGGGGCAGCCCCTGAGCACTCCCGAGTCCTACACTCCCAAGCACCTCGCGGAGAAGATCCTCGATGCAAGGGGATCGCTCGAGGGCGAGCGCAAGCAGGTCACCGTGCTGTTCGCCGACCTCAAGAGCTCGATGGCGCTCCTCGCCCATCGCGATCCCGAAGAGGCCCGCCGGATTCTCGACCCCGTGCTCGAACGACTGATGGAGGCAGTTCACCGCTACGAGGGAACCGTCAATCAAGTGATGGGTGACGGCGTCATGGCCATCTTCGGCGCTCCCCTGGCCCACGAAGATCATGCGGTGCGGGCTTGTTATGCGGCGCTCAGGATGCAGGAGAGCGTGGCGAAGTATGCGCGAGAGATGCAGCCCACTTACTCGGCCGACGAAGTCAAGATCCGGGTGGGATTGAACTCGGGCGAGGTGGTCGTGCGCGCCATCGGCAGCGATCTACGCATGGACTACACCGCCGTCGGCCCGACGACGCACCTGGCCGGGCAGATGGAGCAACTCGCCGATCCTGGTGCCATCGTCATGACGGCCACCACGCGAGCTCTGGTCGAGAGCTACGTCGAGATGAAGTCTCTGGGCCTTGTGCCAGTGAAAGGGCACGCTGAACCCATCGAGATCTACGAGGTGATGGGGGCCGGCGTGGCACGGACCCGTCTCCAGGCCGGCGCGCGGCGAGGGCTGACGCGCCTCGTCGGTCGTGACGCGGAGGTGGAGCAGCTTCGACGGATCGGCGATCTTGCCGCGGTGCATCGCGGTCAGGTCGTGGCCATCATCGGCGAGCCCGGTGTCGGCAAATCTCGACTCGTGTGGGAATTCGCCCACACCCTTGCCACGCCGGGCTGGCGAATCATGGCGTCGAGTGCCGTGTCCCACGGGAAGGCGACGCCCTACCTCCCCATCGCTGACTTCCTCAGGACGTACTTCAGCGTGGAGCACGGCGACAACCCGCGGACGGTATCCGAGCGTATCGCCGGTCAGCTCGCGTCGCTCGATGAGACATTGATGTCGGCCCTCTTTCCCGTGCTCACCATCCTCGACATACCGGTTCAGGACGAGCCATGGCAGGCGCTCGACCCGCAGGAGCGCCGGCAACGCACCCTCGACGGAGTAAAACGACTCGTACTACGCGAATGCGCGGCCCACCCGCTGCTCCTCGTTTTCGAGGATCTCCAGTGGATCGACTCGGAGACGCAAGCGTTCCTGGACGCCCTCGTGGGCAGTCTCCCCGCTGCTCGTCTCCTCCTCCTCGTCACCTATCGCCCCGAGTACCAGCACAGCTGGGGCGCGAAGGGGTACTACAGCCAGCTCCGAATCAACCCGCTCTTCCCCGAGAGTGCCGAGGAACTGCTCCAGGTCCTGGTGGGTGACGACGAGACGCTGGCGCCCCTGAAGCCACTGTTGACCGAGCGAACCCAGGGCAACCCCTTCTTCCTCGAGGAATCCGTCTGGGCATTGGCGGAGGCACACGCCCTCACGGGCGAGCCGGGCCGCTATCGTCTCGGCGGTTCCCTCGACGCTCTCGATGTCCCCGCCACGGTGCAGGCGGTTCTCGCGGCTCGCATCGATCGCTTGCCGACCTCCGCGAAAGCCCTTCTCCAGACCGCCTCGGTCATCGGCACGGACATTCCGTTGCCACTCCTCCGGGCGGTCTCCGAGCTCGCCGATGATGAGCTCCAGATCGCCCTGAGCAGCCTGCAGACCGCCGAGTTTCTCTATGAGGTCAAGTTCTTCCCGGATCGGGAGTACAGATTCAAACATGCACTCACGCACGATGTGGCGTACCAGAGCTTGCTTCACGACCGGCGTCGCCTCCTCCACGGTCGCGTCGTCGAGGCGATCGAGCGTCTGTACGACGGGCGTCTTCCGGAGTGGGTCGATCGGCTGGCGCACCACGCCATCCATAGCGCCGTCTGGGAGAAGGCCTTCGCCTACCTTCAGCAGGCGGGGGCCAAGGCGATGGCTCGGTCGGCGTATCAAGAAGCGGCGAGTTACTTCGAGCAGGCCCTGGACGCGAGCCGTCATCTTCCGCCTGATCGTGAGCGCCTCCAGCGGATGATCGACCTGCGGTTCGACCTTCGGGGCGTCCTCGTCCCGCTCGGACATTTCGAACGCGCGGTCGAACGTCTCGCCGAGGCTGAAGGGGTGGCGGAAACGCTTGGAGATCAGCGGCGGCTCGGGTGGATCTCCGGCTATCTGGGCTCTTCTTTCAGATCGCTGGGGGAGCACGCGCGCTCGATTGCGTGCGGACTGCGGGCGCTCCGCATCGCCACGACGCTCGGCGACTTCTCCCTGCAGGTCGCGGCCAACTGCTACCTCGGTCAGACGTACGCGGTTGTTGCCGACTACCCGACCGCGATTCAACATCTCGCATGGAACGGCAACCACGTGCCACGCGATCAGATCTACGAGTCCTTCGGCGTCGCCGGCCTTCCCGCCGTGCTGTCACGCGCATGGCTGGCCCAGGTACTCGCGGATCAGGGAGCGTTCGCGGACGGGCGGCGCCACGGGTCAGACGGGTTGACGATAGCCGAGGCGGCTCAACAGCCATTCAGCCTCGTTATCGCCCGCTGGGGGCTCGGTTATCTCTCCGTGGAACAGGGCGACACCCAGGCGGCGATTCCGATCCTCGAGCAAGGTGTCGAGATGGCGGCCCGCCTCAGCATCGCCGGGTGGGCCGGCACGCTGATGCCGACCCTCGGCTATGCGTATGCGGTGGCCGGGCGCCTTCGTGAAGCCATTCCCCTCCTGGAAGCGAGCCTGAAGCATCTTGGCGAGACGCGCCGAGGCCACGCGCTCTTCACGGCGCGGCTCGCCTACGCCTATCTGAGGGCGCGGCGGGAAAACGAGGCGGCGCGGCTCGCCTCGGATGCCCTCAGCATCGCGCGTGGCCGTGGTGAACGAGGCTACGAGGCATGGGCCCTTCACATCCTCGGGGAAATCACCGGGCACATCGCAGTGCCCCGTCCCGACATCGCGATTCATCACCACAGTGAAGCCCTCGCCCTGGCTCAGGACCTGGGCATGCGCCCGCTCGCCGCTCATTGCTATGTGGGTCTCGCGAGGCTCTACCGCAGCACTGCGGAGCGTGAGAAGGCGCAGGACCATTTCACAACCGCCATGGCCATGTATCAGGACATGAGTATGCCGTTCTGGCTGGAGAAGGCGGAGCGAGAGGCAGGAGAGCTGGCCTGAGCTGAAACGGGCCTTCGCGCATGCCCGCTGGCGCAAGCGAGTTCGAGCAATCGGCGTTCGTCAGACGGGCGCCGAAGCTCTCGCTCACGCCTGCCGGGTGCTCCCGATCCCAGCCGACGAGCCTGCCCACGACAAATCGGATGCGGAGCAGCGCGCGCACTACTGGTGAGAGCCTGAAGGGACGCCCGCCTGCGGCACGCAAGAACTCAGCCAGCGCGATGCCGGCGCGCGTCCGCGGCAAGTCGATCGCCCAGACATCATGGAGCTTGCACGCCAGCGAGCAGATCAAGCGGAAGAGGCTACGGGACGCGCGCTGACTCTTCCCGCCAGATCACTGCACAGATTTCGTGGGCGCGCACCCCTGACACCGTGCATTCCTTCCTGCCGGCCGCGATGGCGAACCCGCAGACGATGCACTGCCCTCTCCCAGTAGCCCGCCTGGCTGAGATTTCCGTCGTGGAGGTAACGAGGCGGAGTATCCCTTCCCGCAGTCGCTCCCGAACCACTTGCCGAATCTCCGCTTCGGGTAACTCGGGTGCCATGCGGCCACGAAGCCTACCATGAGGGCCCGCTCACGCATGTGACGAAAGCGTAACGTGAATGTCCCTCCCAGTTCATCTGCTCGGGGGTTGTATCACGCTCTTCACGGCTTCGTCACGCTTACGAAACCGGAGCCGCGCTATTCCGATGATGTCGAGGGCTACACAGCTCCGGATCGATTCCAGGAGGGTCGAGTGATGAAGCGACTCATCGTATTCATGGCCGTCATCCTGGCCGGCACCTGCATTGGCGCCGCCGGTGCACGGGTGACCCCTGCCCCGCACAACATCGTGCTGTTCATCCCCGACGGCCTCAGAGCAGAGATCGTTGACAGCCGGACGGCACCCACCATGGCCGCCATCAGGGACCGGGGAGTTGCCTTTCGCAACAGTCATGCACTGTTCCCCACCTTCACGATGCCCAATGCCTCCGCGATGGCGACCGGCCACCACCTCGGCGACACGGGTACGTTCAGCAATACGATCTACACGGGCTATCCCGTGAGCACGGCCGGGGGGAGCCTGACGCCGTTCCTCGAGAGCAACCCCGTGCTCGGAGATGTCGACGAGCACTTTGCCGGCGACTACATCGACGAACTAACCGTCCTCAAAGCCGCGCGCGAGCAGGGTTTCAGCACCGCCATCGTCGGCAAGCTCGGGCCAGTCCTCGTCTTCGACCACACGAATCGCAGCGGGGCGCCCACGATCGTCGTCGACGACTCCACCGGAAGCGCCAACGGCATCCCGGTCCCGGCAGAGATCACACAGCGCCTGGCCGATCTGGGGTTGCCAACCAAGACGCCCTCACGCGGCGACAACGGCACCGCCGGTAACGCCACCACGCCGGGTACGACGGTGGCGAACGTGACGCAGCAGGGCTATTTTGCCGACGTGGCGACCAAGGCGCTGCTGCCGCTGTTCAAGGAGCGGGGCAAGCCGTTCGTGCTGGTCTTCTGGTCCCGCGATCCGGACGGCAGCCAGCACAACCAGGGCGACAGCCTCAACCGTCTCGTGCCCGGCATCAACGGGCCGACGTCGCTCGCCGCCATCAAGAATGCGGATGACAACCTGGCCAGGCTCCGGGCCGCGCTCGATGCCCTCGGCCTCGCCGAGACCACCAACATCATTGTCGCCGCCGATCATGGCTTCACGACCGTCTCGAAGGAAAGCGCGACGAGCGCCGCCGGCCGGGCGAGCTATGCGGACGTACCCCGCGGCCTGCTGCCGCCAGGATTCGTTGCCCTCGACCTCGCCCGAGAGCTGGGCCTCCCGCTGTTCGATCCGGACGCCAAGAACGTCCAGATCGAGCCAGGAAGCCACCCGAGCCGCGCCAACGGACTGATCGGAGGGGACCCGAGCAGTCCCGAGGTCGTCGTGGCCGCCAACGGCGGCTCCGACCTCGTCTACCTCCCCAAGCGTGATCAAGCCATGGCGGCGCGGGTCGTGGCGGCGCTGCTCAAGCAGGACTACATCAGTGGTCTCTTCGTCGATGATTCACTGGGGCGTTTCGCCGGCACGCTGCCGCTCAGCGCCATCAACCTGAAGGGCTCAGCGCTGACCCCGGTCCCGGCCATCGCCGTCAACTTCAAAACGTTCACGACGGGATGCAACCGCCCGCTGCTCTGTACCGTGGAGATCGCCGACACCATCCTGCAGCAGGGCCAGGGCATGCACGGAAGCTTCAGCCGAGCTGACACCATGAACTTCATGGCGGCGATCGGGCCCGACTTCAAAGCGGGCTTCGTGGACGAGGCCCCCGTCAGCAACGCTGACGTTGGCGTAACTATGGCCCGAATCCTGGGCATGCGGCTTCCGGCCAAGGGCAAGCTCGTCGGCCGGGTCCTCGGAGAGGCCATGCTGGGGGGCGCCGTGCCGCGCTACGCGACACGAGTCCTGCGCTCCGCGGAGTCCGAGAACGGTTTGCGAACGATCGTGCAGTACCAGGTGGTTGGGGCGACGCACTATTTCGATGCCGCAGGGTTCCCGGGGCGGACGGTCGGCCTCGAGGAGCACCCTGCCCCACGCGCTTCCGCTCCAACCCGCTAGCGGATCACCCAGTTAGGGATCTGCCAGAGCCCGTGCCCGGCGCCTGCGGTTTCGCTGCCGGCGGCTCGAGCCACCGCTCCTTGGGCACGGTCACCGGCGCGGGGGGATCGAGCACGTAGTGAGGCGACATGATCTGCACGCCGTGCTCGTTGAACGCGTCCTGGATGTTGGCGTTGAGGGCGCTCAGCACCGCGGGGCGCCGAAGCTGGTCGAGCAGCCTGACGCGCAAGACGTACTGAATGTAGAAGTCCGAGAGGGCGGTCTGCAAAACTTCCGGCGGCGGCTCGCGCTCCAGGTCCGGGGTACGCGCCGCCGCTTCCACAAGGAGGGCGTGGACCTGGCGCCAGGGAGTGCTGTAGCCGATCGAGACGGAAGCCTCGAGGATCGAGGCGCGCGCACCCGCCGGCCGCGAGAAGTTCCGCGTGGTGGTCGCGAGGACCACGGTGTTGGGGATGCTCACCTCCTCGTCGGCATAGGTGCGGATCTTGGTCGAGAAGACGCCTACGTTCACCACCGCCCCCTCGATCTCGCCGACGCGAACCCACTCGCCGCTGCGCAGCGCTCGCGAGAAGGTCAGGATGAAGCCGCCGGCAGCCTGGCCCACGATGCCGGACGCGCCCAGCGACAGCATCAAGCCCAGGAGCACGCTGAGCCCCTTGAACGCCTCGCTGCTGGAGCCGGGAAAGTACGGATACGCCATGGCGAGCGCGAAAAGCCAGATGGCCGCGGTGACGAGACGGCGGGTGGGCTGCACCACCTCCGCATCGATCCCGAATAACCGAAGGCGGCCAGCTTCGATGCCTCGCGCGACGATTCGCACGATTCGCACGACGAGCTCGGCAAGGGCGGCGATGACCGCGATCATCACGAGGCCCGGCACCGCCTCGATGCCGGCAGTCCAGACCTGCCCGACGATGCCCGCCACGAAGCCGGTCAGGCTGTTTGCCCACGGGCGTGTGTAGGGAAACAGCGACAAGACGAAGCGCAGCCACTCCTCCAGGAAGACGGCCACGAGAAGTCCGAAGATGATGTGGCCGGCCGCCCGGACCATGCGCACGATTCCCGCATGCTCCTTGAATCCCAGATGCAGGCGCCGAGCCAGTTGAGCGTCGATCCGTCGCTTGACCAAGGACCGCACGACGGTCAGGAGCCACACCGCGAAAACAAGCACCGCCGTCGCCACCGCTGCTTGGAAAAGTTCTCGCACGAACGCCCGGCTCGGTCCCCCTTGCCTGGCCGCCGCGATGGCTTCGTTGAGGCGCTCGACGACGACAACCGCAGCCTCCTCGAAGGTCTGGCCATCGTTGGCGTCGAGGTCACCCTCGAGGACCCTGAACGTATAGATCCCGTCGATGAACACTTCGAGAGCTTGGGCCGTCGGTACGACCTTGACGGTGCCTGCTCCGCCCTTGGCCAATACCTCACGAATGCGCTGGTTCGCCGCCTTCGCACGCGCCTGCGGCGTATGGCCGACGTACGGAGCCCTGAAGGTGAAGATGTCCCGATTGAAGAAGCGGAGCGTAGCGGGCGGCGGTGCCGTGTCGGGGGCAGCGGCCGCGACGATGGGAAATGGAGTCGGAGGCGAAGCACCGCTGTCGGCCGCAAGCGCGACCGCCGGCGACACCACGGCCAGAAGGACAAGGATCCTGGAGGCTCGCCACATCTCTCTGCGCCCCTCTCTTCTCAACCTGTTCTCCTTTTCAGCGCGCGACTAGCAGGAGCCACGGCGTGCCCAGCACCAGATACACGAGCACGCAGACGCTCACCGTCAGTAGCCCCAGCCGATAGAGCTCACCCTGCGCCAGGTACCCGCTCCCGACGAAAATGACGTTCTGGCTTCCCCCCTGCGGAGTGAGGGTCGAGAAGTAGCTGCTCGCGAACAGCAGCATGAAGGCCATCAGAGAAAGGGGAACGCCGGCACGCACCCCGACGTCCAGGAACACGGGGAACAGCGCCAGCACGTGCGCCCCCTGACTCACGAACATGTAGTGCATCAGCACGTAGAGCAGGAGCAGGATGACGTAGGTAGCCGGCCACGCGATGCCCGCCAGCAGGGCCGTCAGCCGCTCGCCGACGTAGCTCATGAAGCCCAGCTCGTTCAGCTGTGTGCTCAGCGCGAAGAGCACCGCGAGCCAGAGGAAGGTAACCAGGGTACCCCCCTGCAGATCCATGTCCGCGAGCGTCAGCACGTTGGTCGCCAGGAGCAGACCGAGGCCGGCGAACGCGATCGCCGTCGGGTTCAAATGCAGCATGTCGCCCAGCCCCCATCCGGCTACCATGCTGGCGAAGACGACTGCGACGATCCACTCGTCGCGCGTCAGTCGCCCCATGCGTGCGAGCTCCGACCGCGCGAGCGCGGGGGCGTCGGGCGTGCTGGCCACACCGGGCGGGAACAGGCGATAGAGGATCACGGGAAGCAGGAAGATCGTGGCCAGGGCCGGCACCGACGAGGCGAGCACCCATGAGCCGAACCCGATCTTCAGGCCTCGCTGCGCCGCCAGGGAGACGCCCAAGGGGTTCGCGGAGGTGGCCGTGAGCCACAGGGCCGAGGACACGCTGAGGCTCGCCATCCCACAGAACATCAAATAGCCACCCAGCCGCCGCGTCCACTCGTCGTCCGGCTTGGATCCGTTCGCCTGCGCCAGGGACAGAATGATCGGATAGAGGACGCCGCCGCGCGCCGTGTTGCTTGGAAACGCGGGCGCGATGAGGGCATCGGTGAGAAAGATGCTGTAGCCCAGGCCCAGCGTCGAGCGGCCGAACGCAGTGACCACGAGCAGGCTGATGCGCCGCCCGAGCCCGCACTTCACAACCGCGTTCGCCACCAGGAAGGCCGCCACGACCAGGAGCACGCTCGCATGTGCGAAACCGGCGAAGGCCTTGCCAGGATCGATCGTGCCAGTCAGCACCACGGTCCCGACCGCGAGCAGCGCGGCGGTAACGAGAGGGAATGCGTTCAGGATGACCGACACGATGGCCGCAGCGAACACCGCGAAGAGATGCCACGCCTCGTGCGTCAGCCCGGCGGGAATGGGCGAGAGCCAGATGCCGGCCGCCAGCGCGAGGCAGAGCAGCTTCCGGATCGGCTTGTCGTAGAGGGATGTCATCGGCTCTGCGCGCCGGCCGGCGCACTCAGACGCGCACGGCCCTTGAGCCCGACGACCCGACCGCTCACGCCGCCATCGTCGGACTCGAGCACGTACTGCCATTGGAACGTGTACTCGCCCGTGACCCCGGCATAGCGGCCGGTTCCGCCGACAAACGTGCCGGTGATGCGATTGCCCTCGCCGACGAACTGCCCCTTCAGCTCGCTGAACACCTTGTCGCCGCGCTCATCGGTCCAGACCGACCGCCCCTCCATGCCCGCACGGGTGTCGGAGAACCCGATGGCCTCCGCCCTGAAGCCGAGCGCCGGCCGCTCTGAACCGGTCAGGAGCAGCGACCCCGTCAGGTGGAAGATCGCGGCCCGGTGATCCTTCCCAAGCTGGAGCGTCTCCCGCGTGCCGGCAGCGGTCCAGCTGCCCTCGAACTCCCGCCACTCACCGGCGGCAGCAGCCCGCGGCGCAGAGTCCTCCGTCCTGCCGCACGCGGCCACGAGGAGCAATGCCACGAGCCCGAGCCATCGCCGGCCCAGCTCGCCATGGGAGTCAGTCATTGCGGGAGGCTTATAGCACACGTGACCCCCGGCGAGGAGGCCGGCCTATGGGGACAGACGCCCCGCGACGCTCTTGGCTTCGCGGGTAGCCGCGCGCGGATCCGACGCGAGGGTCCGGGTCCCGCCTCACTTCGCCTTGGCCCACGTCTGGGTGCGGTAGAACATCCCGAGATAGCCGCGGACCTTCAGCTTGCCGTCTTCGACCCAGATCTCGGCCTTGTAGACCTTGCCGTCCTCCGGATCCATGATCGTGCCGCCCTTGTAGCGATCACCGCTCGCGCTGAGGTCCTTGATGATGACAAGGCCGACGATGGGCTTGTTCTTGTCGTCGCCCTCACACTTGGTGCAGATTCTCGGCTTGCCCTGCTCGTCATTCGGATCGGCGAGGCCCGTGATCTTGGCGAAGATCTTCCCGTTCTGCTCGTACACGTCGACGGTCGAGCGGGCTTTCCCGGTCTTGTCGTCAATCGTATTCCATTGGCCGACCGGGGATTCCGCGGCCATAGCGGTGAAAGCGCCGAGGAGCGCGGTGGCAACCAGGAACCCCGTGAGTCTCGTCATCGCTTCGTCCTCCTGTCAGGCAGTTGACCCGCGAGCGAGTCGGCCACCTTCAAGTTCCCTGGGGAAAGGCACGGGCATCAGGGCGCATTCTTCGCAACTGTAGCAACATTCGGATGAAGCTCAGGATGATACTCTCGGCGTGAGGTCATGGGGTGAGCCCGAGGACAGAGAGGAGGCAGTCATGCGCCGGCTGGTGATCGCACTGGTGGTGGGAGGTCTCGTGTCGATGGTCGGGCCGGCCCGAGCGCAGGACTGGATGCCCGCAGCCACGCTGGAACTGTCGCAGGGTTCCGTGGCGGCCGGGATCGGGTTCAGCTGGGGCTCGGGAACATTGACCTACCTGGGCCGGAAGTACCCCGTCAAGGTCCGGGG